>Ga0315289_10013075_pt1 | contig 11649 bp, 17 predicted proteins | sample YL17G11_40_MG_FD_203452 | JGI IMG/M metagenome (GOLD analysis project Ga0315289, IMG submission 203452) | Sediment microbial communities from Yellowstone Lake, YNP, Wyoming, USA - YL17G11_40 | ecosystem: Environmental > Aquatic > Freshwater > Lake > Sediment | place: USA: Wyoming | collected... | reverse complement strand
GGAGGTAGCTTCTGCCAAAGCTGAAAAGGCCAGCGCCTCCACTGAGACTGGCTCTCGTGGTGGCACCTACTACACGACCGAATCGGGCAAGAAGGTCTACGTCAAGAAGTAGGTTGCACAAGTCGCACAGCTTGGTTATTGTGCGTAACAGGAGGAAGACCTATGGCGACTGGCCCCCGAGTGATGCGTGAGCGGCGTGAGAAGGCGGAACTGACGAAGCGCATGGGGGAGTCCATGCGTGAAATTGACAAGTCGAACCCGACATCGCAGGCGTGGGCGACCTCCCGCGGCGATCGAGTGCGCGAGTCGAAGGTCAGCACCCACCGCGGTCTAGCAGATGCCCATCAAGCCAAAGCCGACGCGGAAGGTGGTGATGCGTCCGACAACCCGAAGCGCGCCGCTCATCTGGAAGCCGCTGACGGCCATCGCCGCGCGGCTGACGCCTACGCCAGCAACAGCCCGCGTGCTTATGAAGCCAGCAAGGCTGCCAACACAGCGTCTCGCGCCCTGGCGGGCAAGTACACCGGCGACGCCTACGCCAACCCGGACCAGCCACCGCTGAAGGCGACGCCTGCCAACCGGGCTGATCAGAAGCTCGGTGAGGGCAAAGAGGAGAAGGCGGCTGCCTCCACTGAGACTGGCTCTCGCGGCGGCACTGCGAGCGCCAAAGAAGACTTGAAGACGAAGGCTGGGCTCGCATCTCGCGCAGCAGCCGCTGCGACCTCCCGGGCGGGAGCGCAGAATGGCCCAAGGCTTAAGGTGGAAAAGCCGAGCTACGACAGCTCAGGCAAGGCGCAAGAGCACTCGATCGGCAAGTCACATGAGGAGGAGGCGGAGGCGCACGACGCCCTTGCGGCCTCGCACCTCAAGGAAGCGGAAAAGGCCACGGCTCTGCACAAGAGCTATGGCGCTTCCGGCTTCGACAAGATCGCAGCGCAGCACAAGGATGCAGCAGAGGCTCACACGACCGCCGCCGATGCCCATCAAGATGCTGGCAAGGGTGAGGGCAAAGCCAAGGCGGAGGTAGCTTCTGCCAAAGCTGAAAAGGCCAGCGCCTCCACTGAGACTGGCTCTCGCGGCGGCACCTACTACACGTCGCCTTCTGGCAAGAAGGTCTACGTCAAGAAGGGCTGACCCGTGGACCTGAAGGACTGGAAGAAGCGGCTCGCCGCAGTCGTCGCGGCTGCCAAGTCGGAAGAACTGCGGAAGGCGCGCACCCGGGACGCTGGCCCCAAGCCTGTCCTCACGGGAATCGGGGACAGCACCGCCTCCATCGTCGGCACGATCAGCCTCACCGACGATGACGACTGGCTCAAGTCGGAGGACTGATGCCCGGGGACCTCGTTGCGGTGTCCAAGCAGGTCACTCGCGGCACCTCCACGTTCACGCAGCGGTTCTGGATGAAGACCGACGACGTGGCGGAGAAGCTCCAGAAGAACGGCTTTGATGCCAGCCCGGCATCAGTGGGCAGCGACCAGAACGTCAAGGCGTACCTCGACACGGTGAAGGACATGGGCGGCGACCCGGCACTGGCGGACAAGTTGACCCGCGGCTGGGCCGGTTCCGCCAAGAGCCCGGCAGCCACGCAGGCCCAGGGCGCAGTGGCGGCGCTCCTCGGGCGGGACATGGCGACGGTGCCCTACGTCGTGGTGGGAGATGCTCCCGACCGGGACAAGGCTGTGGAGGCCCACGCGGACGCCAGCGGCGCGGAGTCGAAGTTGAGGGCAACGGTCATGGCGATCCACGCTTCGACGCAGGCTGCCCTTGCAGACGCCCCAGCGACGCTGATGCTGCACCGGGGCGTCGGAGCGGGGCACGCTGGCGAGCTTCGACAGGCTGCGGTCGCTCAAGCGGCTGCCGGAGTCCACTACGACGACGCGAAGATCTCCCTCAACTTGAACCCGCTCAACTGCTTCACGTCCGACGACGGCATCGCGCGAGGCTTCGGGCAGGCGGTCATCACCATGGAGGTTCCGAAGGAGGCGGTGCTCTACGCCCACACGGCAACGCCCGGGCTCTCGACGGACACGAAGCACGAGAAGGAATACTCGGTGATGTCGTCGGGGCCGGTCGAGGTGCCGGTGAGGGATGTGGGCGGGGCGCTGGGACAGGAGATCTACGAGCACTTCGCCAGCAAGGGGTTGGTGAACGAGAAGGAGATGACGACGGTGGTGGAAGTGGCGCACCCCGCCGGGCTCTCAAAAGAGCAGCACCACGCCAACATCAAGGCAGCCGGCGGCAAGGTGAGAGAGGACTCGGGGGTGAACGTCCCTGGAGGGAAGGCGCAGCAGTTCATGGAGAAGCTCGCGCAGACCTCATCGCTCCCCAAGGCCCCGGAGAAGGAGTGGCTGGCGCGGAACTCTGTCACCATCGCCCCGGAGACGAAGGCGGCGAAGGGAACGTGGGTGTCGCCCAAGTTGAAGAAGAAGCTCGACTCGTGGAAGAAGCTGTCGCGAAAGGTCTGACCAGTGGCCTACGACGACGCCGACACGCAGAAGCTCCTCATGGAGGGAATGAGCGCGGAGGAGAAAGCGGGCTTCTTGCTGTTCCAGAAGAACCAGAACCTCCAACGCCTTGGTCAGACCATCAGTGCGGAGGAGAAGGCCGCGCTGACGAAGTATCAAGACACGAAGCGGGAGAAGGCTCGCGTCGAGAACAACGCCCGCCGTTCCTCACAGACGAAGGAGATGCTGGAGGGGAAGCGGCTGCACTACGGACGCGCGGTTCGCATGGTGCCGGTGAGTGAGCTTGAGAATGTGCAAGTGAAGGAGTGGCACCCGGGCCGGTCGGCGGAGGTGGAGCAGGGCTACAAGGAAGGGGCGCTGATGCCTCCGATCGAGGTTGAAGCCTCCAATGAACCTGGAGGCCCACGCAGCGTGAACGACGGCAACCACCGGCTGGCGGTTGCGCGGAGGCTGGGCATCAAGGAGATTCCGGTGCGCTTCGGGGAAGGCGCGGACCACAAGCCGGTGGACGCGATCGGACGTGTTCTCGACGCGGGCCCACGAGGCGGTAGCTTCTATGTGTCGCCCTCCGGCAAGAAGGTCTACGTCAAGAAGGGCTGACGAGTAGTACACTTCCCGGGCTGTGGTATGAGCCCAGAACTTCAACGTGGAGAACTCACATGCCGGTGGACAAGTCGAAGCTGATGTCTCTCGTGAAGGCGCAGTCCCCGATGCCGTCGATGGGTGGCAAGCTGAAGGGGCTCAAGCCTGCTCCGGTGATTGGGAAGCCCGGAGCGAAGCCTCCGATGGCTGCTCCTCCGAAGCAGTCGAACTCCCCGAGCGCAGCCATCGACGACATGGACATTCCTCAGATGGTCGAGGACGCGGCTGCGGCTGCTGAAGCCGGCGGCGACATCGAGCTGGAGGACGTGCTGGCGGACTACGACCTCACGCAGATGGACGTGGCCCCTGGATGGGCGACCGACAAAGAGGCGTGGGAGAAGGCGAAGACCGCCGTGGGCCTCGGTGAGCCGGAGGCGGAGGACCGCTACGAGGAGCCCTTCGCGGTCGCGGCCTACCTGTACAAGATGCTCGGCGGGAAGATGGGCGGCTGGTCGCAGGAGCCGGACGAGCCCACCGAGTCCCTGGAAGAGGAGCAGTCGGAGTCTCCCGCGGAGGAAGCTGCTGAAGGTCCCGCGCACGAGGCGGCGGAGTCCCCGGAGCACGAGGCTGCGGAGCACCCGGAGAAGGCCGGTGGCAGCCCCATGGACGCGCTTCTGGAGGACGCCGCGGCGGAGGCGGAGTCCAACCCGGACCCCGCGCTGATGGACATGCTGGAGGGCTACGACCCGGCCTCGGGCGCTCCCCCGGCGGGCGTGGACGCGAAGAAGTGGGCGACCGCGGTGCAGGCGGTTGACCCGGATGGCGCGGGCGTTCAGTACCCGGACCCGTGGGCGGTCGTCGCGCACGTCTACAAGCGCATCGGTGGCAAGGTGGGGGCTCCGGCTCCCGCTGCGGCTCCGGCGATGCCGCCGCCCGGTGGCGCTCCTCCCGCTGGCTTGTAAGCGCCAGCCCCCGCTCATAGGATTCCGCCAATGACGATCAAGATCTACTCGCCGCAGCCGGTGACGGTGACTGAGCACTCGGCCAACCCGTTCGGGATGCCGTCCTTCGTGGAGACGGCAGTGCCGCAGCCGTTCGCCAGCAGCGAGTCCACCTTCAAGGTCGAGACGCCCTACCTGCCGAGCAACGGCTACGGGCTTCGCGACGTGCCGGCGGTTCCGCTGTCGTCCTGTGACGGCACGATGCAGGTGTCCCCCAAGGGCTTCGACTCCCAGCCCGGTGCAGTCCCCTTCAAGCTGGAGAAGTGACCCATGTTCAAAGGCCCCGCAGGAACCAACACCCGCACCCCGCGCACGCAGGCGGAGAAGATCGGCACCAACCCTGAAGGCTTCAAGGGCGTGCCGGACTACAACCCCCAGGGCGGGCACCCGACCGGCACCGGGATGCCCGGCGGCGTCTACACGCACAGCGAGCCGGAGAGCCCGGACGCCGGCCCGCTGCCGACGCAGCCCTCGCCGTTCAAGTAACACCCACTGGTCAAGTCCCTTCGACACGAGTACAACCCCGCCGTTTTCACAGGAGTCGCACATGACCGTTCCGAATGAAGCACTGGTGAGCAACCCCGAGACTCCTGCCATCAAGGCGCTGGAGTCGAAGGAAGGCACCTACAAGGCCGCAGCCGGCGCTGGCGAGGCTTCGGCTCCGCAGATGCCCAAGGGCGCGGACCCCAAGCCGTACACCCTGAAGGGTGCCTGAGCCTTCCCCTCGTTCTCCGCGGGGCCTCGGTAACCCGGGGCTCCGCACTGAGCTGCAATGTCTGATCAGTTCCTCCTCAGTGGTGGCTACAGCACGACCCCGCTCGGGTCGCCTCTCTCCTTCGCGGCGGGGGTGTCGGCTGTCATTCAGGAGCCGTTGACGATCAAGGCCAAGCACGTCTCCGAGATTGACCTCTCCGTGAACACCCCGGTCGCGGTGGACTTCGGAACGCTGGCCGGTGCCCATGTCGTGCTGCTCAAGGCGGTCGGCGGCAAGGTGAAGGCGCGCGTCACCAGCACGGACGGCGCGACCCAGGCGATCCCCTTCGACACCTACTTCATCCTGATGTCGGACTCGGTGCCGCTCACGGCCATCGACCTGACCCGTCTCACCGACGTTCCCACGACTGTTCGCGTCTTCTTGGGTGAGAAGGCGTGATGCTGTTGCTGTCCCCCACCAACCTCTTCCCCACGCAGGAGCACCACCATGACGACCGCCACCGCTGCTGAGACGATCAAGTCCGTTCTGACCAAGGCCGACCCCAACAAGATCGCTGACGCGCTCGCGAAGGTGGACATCGGCAACCTCTTTCAGGCGAAGGAGTGGGACTCGGGCGCCATCACCGCGACCGCGGCGATCACCCTGCCGGAGAGCGCGCTCTCCATCCAGTCGGTCCACGTCATCACCTCCGGCACCGCGGCCTCGGTCGGCCACTACCTGCCCGGCAACAGCACCTCGACCCCGCTCCTGCCCCCTGGCGGCGCGAACACCGCGGTCGGCATCTGTTCGGTGCAGGGCCTCACCGCCCCCGGCGCGGGTCTGACCACCGCTGGCCGCATCTCCGGTGTCACCCTGCCGAACACGGTGACCCGCGTGGTCGTCACCTACGTCCCGGCTCCGGCGGTCGCGCTCACGGGTCTGTTCAACCGGGCGTAAGACTTCACCCGCGTCGCGCGACGCGGTGACCTCCCCCGGTCAGAAGCGAGGCTCCTCGCACGCGCACTTGATGTTCACCGTACCGGGCAACCGGGAATCACAACAGGCTGGATTCGACACCCTCACCACGCAGACGACGGCGGTGAATCAGTCGGAGACAGTACGAGGAAGAAGACATGCCTGAAGACTTGATGACGACGATGGAAGGTTCAGCACCTACGGACGGCGGCGCTCCGCTTGTCCCGGGTGGCAACCCAGCAGCGACGAGCGGCACCCCTCCGGCGGGCGGGATGACGGGCGGCGAGCCTCAGACGATGCAGGTCCCGACTTCAGCGATGAAGCGGATCAAGGATGAGCAGTACGCGAAGGGTCGGCAGGAGGCTCTCAGGGCTCTGGCTGAAGGCGCAGGGTACGGCTCGGCAGACGAGTTGACCCGGGCGCTGGCGGGCTTGAGGAAGCCTGCGGCTCCGACGCCGGCTCCCCGGCAGGCTGCTCCGGCGGCTGACCCGAACGACGACGTGTCGCAGCAGGAACTCATCCAGTCGAAGCAGGAGCGGCGTGCCCAGGGCCGTTTCGAGCGGATGCTGGAGAAGACGACCCGCGAGCGCGACAACTACGCCCAGCGGTACAAGCAGACTGAGGCGCAGATGAAGGCGCTCCAGACGAAGCTGGACGAGAAGGATGCCGAAGTCTCGCTCCGCCAGACCGCGGTTGAGGTCGGGCTCAAGGACGTGGACTACGGGCTCCGCCTGTTCTTCCGCGAACTGGAGAACATGGACGAGGCCAAGCTGGAGACGTTCAGCGAGCGGGCCTTCTTTGAGGGTCTGCGAGCGACGAAGCCGTACCTGTTCGGGGAGACTGTCCGCCCGGCGACGACCGGCACCGGCACTGGTGGAGCGGCGACCGCTCCGAAGCCCGGAGCCGTCAGCACGACGGCAGCCCAGGGCGCGCAGGTGGACGTTCGCAAGATGAACCCGAAGGAGTACGAAGAACACATGCGGAAGCGCGGGCTCAACGCGCACATGTAGAAGTTGAGCCGGGATGATGCTTCCTCGTGAACAGCAGTTGATGTAGTTTCCGCGCAGCGCACGTTTCACAGCAGTCACACTTCAACCACACTCACGAGGAAGCTGTCCCATGCCCGACTTCAGCACGATCATCCAGTCGCCCGACATCCGGGCACTGGTTCAGGAGAACATCCTTGAGCGCGCGTTCCACGATGCGCTCTTTCCCCGCCTGATGTTCCGTGGCGAAGCGTCCCCCGTCCTGTGGCCCGCGAACGTGGGCGACAGCATGGTCTTCACCGGCACGGGGCTCATCAAGCCCAAGCTGCGCCCGGTGCAGCCCGGCTCGGACCCCGCACCCTCCACCTTCTCGGCGGAGCAGTGGAGCGCACAGCTCCAGCAGTACAGCGACTCGATCGACACCCACATGCCGACGAGCATCGTCGCCATCGCCAACCTGTTCCTCCGCAACGCCCAGCAGCTCGGGCTGTCGTCGGGGCAGACGCTCAACCGCGTCGTGCGCGATCGCCTCTACAACGCCGCCCTCTCGGGCTGGACCGTTGCGGATGGCGCGCAGAACGCCGTCACCACGCTCCGCGTGAAGCGCCTCAACGGCTTCACCCGCGCCCGCCGCCCGGACCTGCCGGCTGGCAGCCCGGTGAAGTTCGACACCGTGAGCGCGAACAACCCGCTCAAGATCAAGCTGCTCGACACCACCGGCGCTCCGGCTGAAGTGTCGCGCACCGTGACCGGGTACACCCCCGACACGGCGGGCGATGAGATCGGGCCCGGCACCCTCACCCTCACGGGTGGTGCGGTGACGGTGGCGTCGCGCGCCTACGTCTTCGCGGAAGACTGCACGGGCATCGTGCGTGTCGGCGGAGGCAACAAGGTGGACGACGTGACCGGGACGGACATTCTCCGCCTCGCGGACGTGCGTGCTGCGGTCGCGCGCTTCTGGCAGCAGAACGTGCCGGAGTACGGCGACGGGTACTTCCACTGCCACCTCGACCCCGTGTCGCAGGCGCAGATCTTCTCGGACCCCGAGTTCCAGCGCCTGCTGACCTCGCTGCCCGACTACTTCATCTACCGTCAGTTCGCCCTCGGCGCGCTGCTCGGGACGGTGTTCTTCCGCAACAGCGAGTGCCCGCTGTCGGACACCGTGGAGGGCGGCAGCACGGCGACCTTCACCCTGGACGACCCGTTCGCCGGCGAGCTGTTCAACACCGGCGCGACCACCGGCGTCAAGATTCACCGCGCGCTGTTCGTCGGTCAGGGTGCTCTCCACGAGTACCATCAGGACCTGTCGGCGCTCATCACCGACGCCGGCATCACCGGCAAGGTGGGCGAGCCCCGCATCAGCAACAACGGCATCGAGGTCAACACGGATCGCGTCCAGCTCATCATCCGCGCTCCGCTGAACCGCCTTCAGGACCTCGTCAGCACCTCGTGGAAGTTCGTGGGTGACTGGCCGGTCCGCACCGACGTTTCGTCGGGCGATGCGGCTCGCTACAAGCGGGTGCTGGCGATCGAGCACGGCGAGTAAGCAGCACCACACGGCGGGGGGAGATTCCCCTCACCTGCTGTGAGCAGGCGTAAGGGAAGGTCTACCTCTGGTGGGCCTTCCCTTTCGCATGTGGTCTAAAGCCCCTGCTCGGCAGTAGCATCACCCTCATCTTTCAAAGGAAGCCCCACATGGCCCCGAAGAAGCCCGCGGTCCCGGTCGAGACGTTGGAATCGGTCAAGAAAGCCCCTGCGGAGGACCCCGCGCCCACGGCTCCCCCGGCTCCCGAAGTCGTCGCCACGACCGCCACAGCCCCCGCAGCGGGCATCGCGCCGCACCTCCTCCACCGCTACCGGGTGAAGACCACGACGACCATCAGCCTGTTCGGTCAATTCTGCGTGCTGGCGGCGGACAGCGTGGTGAGCGTCGAGGGCTACGGCCCAACCGGACTCCAGCGCATCATTGACTGCAACGTGCCGCTTGAGAAGGTGGACTGACCATGGCGCTGACGGACGAGGAGAAGGCCAGAGTTCGATACCATCTGGGCTACCCGTCCGTCTCCACGGCTGCCTCCATTCAGTACGGAATGCCGGCCCTGACGCAGACGAACTTCCTCGTGGAGAACGTGCTGGGGAAGCTGCTGGAGAGCATCCTCCCCCGGGTGCGCGGCATCCTGGTGACGCTCGACGGCATCGAGGACAAGCTGGTGGCCGCGCAGGACCGCCTCGCCGCGACGAAGCTGGAGGAGTTGACCCTGCGCGAAGACGAGACGGACAAGCTGGAAGGCGAGTACCGGCGATGGGGACACCGGCTGGCCGACATCTGCGGCTGTCCCATCTACCCCTTCGCCATGCGCTACAAGGGCGGGGCGAACTCGGTGCAGTTCATTCCGCGGGGGTAGTCCATGGCTCCCTTCACCAAGGTCACCGGGCAACAGGTCAAGAAGTCGCTGGCGCGGTCCTTCGTGCCGCTGGCTGACCAGCTTCGCGATCTGCTCACCAAGTTCGGACTCCGCACCTACCAAGTGAGCCTCGTCCGGGTGCAGTGGTCGGGCGGACGCCGCGGTGTCGGCGCAGCGACGGTGAAGTCTCAGACGGTGCTGGAGCCGACTCCGAAGATCGGGGACCTCAACGGCCTCACGGAGATTCTGACGCCCATCGGCTTGAACGATCAGGGCTCCATTCTGCTGACGCAGATCTCCGGGCGGTACACGGAGGAGGAGTTGCTGGGCCTCGACGAGTACGGCAACGACATCCCGCTCGACGAGGAGTTCTTCTACGAGATCGAGTTCCCTCGGACGGACGGAAAGCCCTCCGAGATGCGCCGGTTCTTCCCGCGGTCGGTGCCCAGCTACAAGCCGGGCGGACTCCAGTGGACGGTGCGTCTGGAGAAGGCGAACGAGGACCGGGACCGCAACGGGGATCCTGAGTAATGGTCGCCAAGATCGTCACCATGGACATGAGCCGCTGGGCGACCTCCCTCGTCCAGTTGCGGGAGCGGTTCGTCCCGGCGGTGAAGCGTGGGCTGAAGCGGGGCGGGTTGGCGTCCATTCCCATCCTCCACCGGGCGACTGAACTGGCTCCTGCGGCCAACCCTGGAGGGACGGGCATCGGGGCCTTCAACTACGGCATCTACAAGAGGGCGTGGAAGACCTACTCCCTGCCGGACTCGCAGGTCATCATCAACGACACCCCCTACGCCGGCATCATCGAGTCCGGGCGTCGGCCCGGGCTTGCTCCTCCGCGGGTGCAGATCGCTCGCTGGGCGCAGCGGAAGTTCAACTTGAGCGAGGCGGACGCCCTCCGCGCAGCCTTCGCCATCGCGAGAGCCATCGCGGCGCGGGGCCTCATCGCCCGCCGGGTGATGACCAACTCCCTGCCGGCCATCATGGCGGCGGTGAACAACGCCATCGACGCAGAGCTGTTGCGGGAGCTGTCGCGAGGCACGCGATGACGACCACGACGCCCGTGAACCCGCCGGCGAGAGCGCGGCTGGTCACCTCCCCAGCCGACCGCAACGCCTTCACCGGCATCCAGGAGACGGATGCTCGTGGGGCGCTGGTGCGGGGGCTGGCGGAGTACCTTGAAGGGCTGTCTGGCATCGCGCGAGGCGGTCGGGCGACCCGCTTCAAGCGGGTGGTAGAGGAGTGGGCGGAGCCGGAGGAGAACGCCAAGTTCCCCAGCGCCATGGTGACGGCTCAAGGGGACGGCACCTACGATGCGTCCAGCTTCACCCCGGTCGTGGACATGGCCGAGCGGCTGCCCGGCACCGACACCTACCTCGTGAAGCTGGCGGAGTTCACCCAGGACTTGCAGATCGGCGTCTGGTGTACCGACAAGCAGGAGCGGGCGGACCTCGTGGCGATGTTGGAGGAAGCCCTCAACCCGGTCGTCTTCATGTACGGGTTCCGGCTGGACCTGCCCTTCTACTTCAACTCCCGGGCGACCTACGAGTTGAAGGGGTTGAGCTACGCCGACACTGACGGAGAAGGCATCCGCCGGACTAGGCTCGCGACCCTGACACTGGCGGGCAGCACGCCCCTCATCAAGCTGGCGACCTTCCCGGGAGCGCAGCCCCGGGTGGTTGTAGAAGCGTTCGACCCCAATGACGTGGTACTGAAGCTCATCGTTTCGTAGGAGGCTCCTCATGGCTGGTTTCATCCGTCGCTTCGGCTACTTCCCCGGCATCGAGACGATCACGCTCATCGAGGGTGTGATCATCGTGGACCTGCCGCCTCCGGGCTCCGTCAACGGCGTAGGTGCCGGCACGGTGGCTCTCGTCGGAGAGTTCCCCGACTTCACCTACGCGACCGCGGTGAGCAGCACCGGCGTCGTCAGCACGAAGGCCCAGCCGGTGGAGGTGTTCACCGCGCAGGACATGCTGAACAAGGTGGGAGGCTACGACTCCACCCTCGGAGACACCGGCCTCTCGGACGGCAACGGCTTCCTCGCCGTGCGGAACAAGAAGTTCAGCAGGCTCGTGCTGGTCCCCGTCAACCTCGCCTGCTCCGCCGGTGGGCGCGTCTGGCGCGACCTCCCGACCAACTTCAGCTCGACCCAGGCGGTGCCGGTCGTCCCCCTCACCGGCGGCAGTGTGTCGGCGGGCCGTGAGTTCCGCGAGACGACCCACCGTGTCCACATCGGCAAGACGGTGAACTTCACCGCGGTCGGGCACTACAAGAACAACGTCGATGGCTCGGTCACGGCGGCAGGTGCTGCTGTGACGGGCACCTTCACCTCGGCGCTGGGCGGGTTCCTCACCGCCAAGTCGGGCAGCCCTGTGAAGAAGGGCGACCTGCTCGTGCTGGGTGTCATCGGCGGCGCGGGTGCGCTCGGGGCCAACGCCTTCACCTTCCGCGTCGTCGCGGATGCTGTGGCGGACACGACCCTCACCGTCGAGAAGATGGACGGGTCGAGCTTCACTTGGTCCAGCGGGACCACGC
>Ga0315289_10013074_pt1 | contig 11649 bp, 7 predicted proteins | sample YL17G11_40_MG_FD_203452 | JGI IMG/M metagenome (GOLD analysis project Ga0315289, IMG submission 203452) | Sediment microbial communities from Yellowstone Lake, YNP, Wyoming, USA - YL17G11_40 | ecosystem: Environmental > Aquatic > Freshwater > Lake > Sediment | place: USA: Wyoming | collected... | reverse complement strand
CTATCTCTCTCTCTCTCTCTCTCTCTCTCTCTCTCTCTCTCTCTCTCTCTCTCTCTCTCTCTCTCTCTCTCTCTCTCTCTCTCTCTCTCTCTCTCGTCTCCGTGCCTCTCTCCCTTACCTACCCTCCTCCTCGATCTCCAGCGGCGCCCCCTCGCACGAGTCGTTGTTCACCCGGAACAGCTCCCACGTCTTCACCCCGGCCTCCCTGAGCGCAGCCTCCAGCCGCGGCCCGTGCCTCTCCTGGTCGGGCCAGCCGCCGTCGCGCGTGCAGAGGACGCTGCCCGAGTATGCCTGCCCGGCCGCGCTCGCGGCGCCGTTGTAGCTGAAGAGGGCGAAGCCGAGGTCGTCGGAAACGGAGACGATGGTCCAGAACTCCTTGGAGACGACGCCTGCGGAGCGAGGAAAGGTAGAAGTTTGGAGTTTTTTTTTTTTTTGGAAAGAGAGGGTGAGTGTGTTTTTTCCACCTCGTTTTTTCTCGAAACCGCCGCCGCCCGCCGCCGCCATCTTCTTCCTTCTCTTTCTTCACTCCTCTCCTTCTCCTTACCGTTGTCCAGGACGCTGAACCAGAACGTGCCCGGGACCTCCCCGCGCTTCACCCGGTACTTCCTCCGCCTCCAGACCCTCTTTTTCTCCGTTCCGGTTTCTCCGCTCCCGCCGCCTCCGTCGCCGCTCCCTCCGCTCGGGAGCGTCTCGACGTTAAAGACGGGGACGTACCACAGCACCCCCTTCCCCTTCCCGCGATAGAAGATTTGATATTGGCAGTTGAACTGGTCGTAGGCAGGGTTCTGCCCCGCGCAGACGCGCCAGCTCCAGGGCTCGAGAGCGTCGTCGCCGTCGTCGAAAGGGAGGCCGCTCTGGGAGGAGGGGCGCTCCTCTCTGCCTCCGCTCCCCCCCGCAGCCGCCGCCCCTCCTCCCCCTCCCTCTATCCGCCTCTCCCTCCAGCCTAGGAAGAGCGTTTCAGCCAACTCAGCAGTCATCGCTTGCCCCCTCCACATCCCCTGCGGTCTCGGGCTCGGGAACCGCGGAGGCTCGGCCGACACTCCGAGGCACCCGTGCTTCGTCAAGACGCAGAGCGAAAAGTCCTCGAAGAGCTTCGACTCGTGGCTGACGATGCAGCGGTACGCCGCGACTTGGTCGCCGGGGGGCGCCGCCGTCAGGCAGTCCAGCGCAGCCCTGCAGTCCCGGTCGGTGACGCAGTTCAGGACCTCGGCGCGGCAGTTGCGGGCCATGCAGACGAGCGTGCCCAGCCCCTGGCCCTTCAGGGAGTCGAGCGCCGCGAGCGGCGGGTCCCGCACCTTGCCCGTCGCGTCGGCGAGGACGAGCAGGGCCGTGAGGGCGTCGTCCGAGTGCGCGCGGGCCCAGAAGGAGAGCGCGGCGTCCAGGGAATCGAAGGCTCTGCGGTGGGCGCCGCCGAGGAAGGCCGGGAGCCTGGCGAGGAGCGGGCGCCGGGGGCGCGGGGCAGGAGGGGGAGGGGGAGGCGTGGAGCCCTCTGTCGCCGCAGTCGTTGCCGTTGTCGTCGTTTCGTAGACGGAGACTCCGTTGATGCGAGCGAGCCGGAGGAGCCCTTGGTCTCCTCCCCCGAGAGGGACGAGCGTGCGGACGGCCGCCGCGGAGGGGCGGGACAGCAGCGAAAGCGCAGCGCTGGAAGAAGAAGTCGAGGTGGAAGAACCAAAGGCGACGGCGACGAGGGCGTCGGCGTCTGCGACGGCGGCGTCAAAGGCGGCTTCGTCAAAGTCTCCCTCCCCCGAGACCTCGAACACCTTGAGCTCCAGCCTCGGGTCGCTCCAGCGGATCTTCACCGCCTCGTGGCGCATGACGTCGAGCCAGCTGGCCTCGCCCTTGGCGACGGGGCTCTTTGGGGAGGAAGAAGCGGAGGGAACAAGGGCGACGAGGCGACAGGCGACGTTTGAGGAAGGACCGACGACAATAGCCGATTCGTCGACGCCTCCGAAGAAGCTCGAACCCCCCTCGCTCTCTCGCGCCACCGCCGCCGTCGACATGATGGCCCCCCTCGAGCAGCTCCCTCCCGACCTGGAGGCAAAGGGGGACTGAGCGAGCGGGCAGGTGTGAGAAATCAGATGCGGAGGGAATCGAGCCGACGAACATGACCCATTCGATGCCGACACCGATGGCGCACTTTTCGCCGCCAAGGCCACGCCTTGCATCTTCGAGGACGCAGAGATCCGTCTCGAGAGCGCCCCTCAAAATTGAGCGAATCGAAAAAAGCTCAAAGCTCCCTTTATGCTTGCATTCGTTTTTTTGGTATTTTTGGACGAAAAGTGGAAGAAACGGATGACAAAAAAAAAACTCGGAGACTCCCCTCCCCCCTCTCTCTTTTTAGTTCGAAAACTCGCTCGGCAGCGGCACGCTCTTGACGGAGGCCACGGGCCTCGTGGCCGCGGCGACGGATACCTTGGGAGCAGTCGCTGCGGTGGCGTTGCTCTTGGCGGGGGCCGCCGCCGAGGAGGGGGCCTTGGCCGCCGCGGCCGGCGCTGCCGAGGGCGACGGCGCGGCCGCGACGAGCCGCTGCGCCGCCGACGCCGCACCCCTCTTCGGCGGCGCCGTGACCAGCACGCTCACCCTGTTGAAGACCAGGGTGCCCCTCTGCGTGCCGAACATCGCCTGGCCGGCGTCCCCGAGCGACGCGGGAGCGACGACGCCGCTCAGCACGGCGACCCCCTCCGCCGCGCCGCTCGCGATGAGCGTCACCTTGCGCAGGTAGCAGGAGCCCCAGTCACCGCCCCCGCCCGCGGCCGCGGAGCCGCGCAGCTCGACGGTGGCTCCCGCGGGGAAGGAGGCGGCCAGGAACTTGGGCGTGTGCAGGGCGCCGCTGAGGACGCCCGCGCTGCCCCTCGGGATCGTCGAGTTGGAAAGCCCCTTGAGGACCAGCGTGGCGAGCCCGTTCGAGGCCGGGTCGGGCGAGAGCGTCGCCTGCGCCGCCGAGAGGGTATAGGCGGAGAAGGAGGCGGCTGCTGCTGCTGCTGGTGCTGCTGCTGCTGCTGCCACTGCTGCTGTTTTGGGCTGCGGGGCCGGTGCCGGGGCCTTTGCCGGCACGGCGGCTGCGGCAGCGGAGGGGGCAGCGGCGGCGGCGGCGGTGGCGACGGGGGCCACGTCGCTCGATGGAAGCGGCGCGGCGGCGTTGCTGACGACGACCACCTTCGGAGGCGGCAGCGGCCTGACGAGGGCGACGGGCGCCTCGTCGACGGGCTCGACCGAGGGCGCGGCGAGGGCTGCGTTTCAATTGGTCGCGTGCGTCGAGAGAGAGAGAGAGAGTTGGGGGAGAGAGAGAGAGAGAGAGAGAGAGAGAGAAAGGCAGGGTGAGTTTTTGGAATAGAAAGGGAGAAAAAGCCTGTCGAGGTTTTCGGGGTCGACCGGCAACGCCCCCAATTGGGGACGGCGGCGGCCAGCTTTTGAGCCCTTCGTTCGCCCGGGGGGCCTCGATTCTTTTTATTCAAATCCTCGAGGCCCATCAATCTTTTCACTCTATTCGAGGCGTGTCGAGCGTGATAGTTGAAGGAGAGACTCAGCCCGTGGGGCCTCGGCGGGGCACCACTCGTCTGCCGGCATGTTGGTCGGCCGACGTTGTTTCCTTTCCCCGACGCGCCAACTACTCGAGCGAGCCCATTGAACGTCGCTTCCGAATCCGCGATTCGCGCTTTCAAAACACTCACCGGTCGCGACCAGAAGCAAGAGAAGGAACACGCGCTTCATAGTTGCACAATTGAGACGGAGAAGAGAGGTGCGGAGGACAACAGAGCGGGCGCGGAAAGAAAAGCGATGGCAGATCTCAATGTGAGAGTTTTTTTTCCCGATCTCTGGCGCTTCGACGACCCGCTGCTCCGAAAACAAATGCACGCTTTTTTTCAACCCTCTTCCTTCCTCATCTCCCGTTCACTCCGGCGCCAGCGACACGGCCACCTTCTCCCTCCTCTGCTGCCCGGTTCCAACGCCCCTCACGACGTCGAACTCGACCTCCAGAGACTCGGAGGAAGAGCCCGAGCCCGAAGAGCTGATCTGCTCCAAGGCCGCGGCAAAGGCCCCCGCGTCGGGCGTCGCGCGCCCGCCGACAGCGGCAACGACGTCGCCGGCCGCGACGCCGGCCAGGGTCCTCCGCACGGGCAGCAGCCCGGCCCTGTCCGCCCCGGACCCGGGAACGACGGAGGAGATCATGACGCCGGGGGGAATCGAGGAGGAGGGAGAGCCGGAAGAGGAGTCGCTCCCCCGGGCGGAGGGCAGGAGGGCAGCCGCGACCGCGGGAGCGGCGAGCCCGACGCCGGCCCCGAGCGTCGTCGCCCTCCCCGTGGCGACGAGCTGGGGCACGATTCTCTCCAGCAGGTCGACGGGGAGGGCGAAACCGAGCCCGACGGAGGAGCCTGTGTCCTGTTGATCGTTGGAGAGAGGGGAAGAGAGAGGGGAGGGAAAGAAACGGGGCGGGGGGGAGTGAGTTTTTCCTTTCCACCGCCACCTACCCCTGTCTTTCTCTCTCTCCCCTCTCGAAAAAAAACTTAAAAAAAGTAAAAATACGCACCGTATAAATCGCCGTCGAGAGCCCGACGAGCCTGCCCCTGGAGTCCAACAAGGGCCCCCCGGAGGACCCGGGGTTGATCGGAGCAGAATGCTGGATCGCCCCGGAGATGACAGCCGGGCCCGCCGGGTTCTTGCCCTTGTCTGCCGCCGCGGCGGACGAGGAAGGAACGAGGCTCACCTTCGACTCGAACGACCTATTGGTCCCGGAGACCAGGCCGCCGGTGAACGTCAGCTCGAAGCCGAAGGGGTTGCCGAGAGCGAAGACCTGCTGCCCGACGCGGAGGGTGGAGGCGGTCTCGCTCCTCTCGATCGGCCTGAGCTCGGAGAAGAAGCCGCCGCCGCCGCCGTCGCTCGCCAAAGAAGAAGCCTCGGCCGCGCCGCCGAGCAGGACCAAGACGGCAAGGTCGTGGGACCGATCGACGCCGGCGACCGCCGCGTCGAGGGCCCTGCGCTTTCCCGCGATCGTCTGCGCGACGACGCGCGCGACGGTGGGGCCCGGGGACCGGGCCCCTCCGATGTCCTCCTTCACCCTGTCGAGCGACGAGGCCAGGACGTGGTAGTTGGTGACGATGACGAGGCTGCCCGTCGCGGGGTCTCTCCAGAGCACCCCGGACCCGTTGCCCTCGGGCTCGGCCGCGCCCGACCCGAACGCGACGCCGCCGCCCCTGACGAGGAAGAGGTCGAAGACGTTGACGACGGCAGGAGAGGCGAGCTCGTAGGCCGCGACGGCGTCGCGCTCGCGCGGGGTGAGGGCGGCGGCGGGGGCCCGCGCGACGGCGGAGGTTGGGGGTGCCGTCGTCGTAGTCGGAGAGGCCGGCTCGGCCGAGGCGATCGTGGGCACCTCCGTCGCTACAGCCGCCGCCGTGGAGGCCCCCAGCAGCAGCAGGGCATCCCTCCTGCTTCTTGTCACCTCTCCTCCTCCTCCCCGGGGGCCTGAAGCCGACGCGCGGACGGAGGCGGCCGAGCGCCGAGCGGTTTGATGATGCACTCCGCGCATTGCAACTGATCGAAATTGTTCGAGAAGTGGAGACATCAGGTATTATTTTTTACAAGAAAAGAGGAATCATCACCCCCTCGTCGCCGCAAACAGGCCCCTCCCGACCCAGTCCGCGACCGCGTCGAAGCCGTCGGGGGCCGCTCGGAGGGCGGAGAAGAACTTGTCTGCCGCGGCCGAAGCGGAGGAAATCGCGTCGCTCGTTCCCTGCTGCTGCTGCCGCCTCGCCCCTCCCCCCTCCGCGGCCGCCGCCACCGCGGAAGCCGAGGCCGCGGCGAGCGTCCGCAGCCCCGGCCCGCAGAGCGGGCACTCGGTGCACGAAGGGGAGGCGCCTCGCTGATTCTTCTGTGCGGCCGCCGGAACGGCGCCAACAGCGGTGGCGCCGAAGGCGGCGGCGGAGCCAGAACCGGCGGCGCCGGTGGCGGCGCCCTGGCGGAGCGCCCTGGCGTTGAAGGAGTGCCCGCACAGAAAGTGGACAGTGGGGAGCTCCAGGGGGGCCCCAGACGCGGCGCACCTCGTCGCCTGAAACACGCACGGATCGGTGGCGAGCCTGGCGGCGTCCGCGCGCGCCGAGGCGGCGGAGGCGCGCAGCCGCGCGGCCTCGGCCGCGTCGGCGGCGGCGCGCGCGCCGTCGGCGGCCAGCGCCGCGGCCACGAAGGGCTTGACGTCTCCGAGGGTGATCCGCGGGTTGCGGGACAGCACGTCGATGGCGACGATCGGGGGCACGAGGAACTGGGAGGAAGAGGACGAAGGGGAAGGGGGAGCAGAAGCTCCGTCGTTGCCACCGCCGCCGCCGGTCGCCGCCGCCGCCGCAGCTCCTCCTCCTCCGCCGCCGCCCACCCCCTCCATCAGGGCGCTCAGGAGCTCCACGGCGCAGGGCCTCGCGGCGTCATCATCCAGTCCAGCGACGTACTCCAGGGCGAGCGGAATCAGACCCGGGTCCGAGGAGCGGGAGGAGGAAGAAGAGGAGGAGGAAGCCGCGGCAGCAGAAGAAGCGCCGGCAGTGCCGCCGCCACCGCCCCTCCCTCCCCCTCCGCCGCCGCCGCCATGGCGAAGCGCCGTCTCGACGACGCCACGGTGGTCCCCGGCCGCGGCCAGCACGCCCATGGCCTCCCTGAAGTCCCCGCGCCGCTCGTGCACGAAAATCTGGCCCTCGTGCCAGCCCTCGGTTCCAGCAGCAGGGGGCGAAGGGGAGGAGGACGAGGAGGGGGAGGCGGCGGCGGGAGGAGAGGGCGCCGAGAGCGGGCGGCGGCAGAGCAGCAGGACGGTGTCCGGGTCGAAGCGCGGGTCGTCGGCCTCGGCGCGCGGCCAGCCCCTCTCGAGCAGCGCGAGCGCGTCGTCGCGCCGCCGCGGGACGGGCCGCCTCGCCGCTCCCGTTCCCGCTCCTCGGGCCTCCCGTTCCAGGGCCCCCTCGCTCAGGTAGAGCTGGAGCAGCGTGTGGTAAAGGCTGGGGTCCCTCGGCGGCTGCGGCGACGAGTTGAGGACGAACTCGCAAAGAAGCGCGAGCGCGGCCCTGGAAGAGCCACCCTCGCCGCCCTCGCTCTCGCCGCCCTTGCCGTCGCCAACGCCGTCGCCGCCGCCCCCGTAGAGAGGCGCCGCGTCCGCCAGCGCCATCGCCGCCGGTTCCCCAGTCTCCGGCGAAGGTGTGCAGAGTCGCATCAGCAGCGCCGTCGCCGCCTCGGGCCTCGCGCGCAGCAGCGCGCGGCCGTGCCTCCTCGCGACGGAGGCCGCGTCCCTGCGCGAGAGCGAGGCGCAGTAGGCCAAGGCCTCGTCGGCCGCGGCCGCGAGGGCGGCGGAGGGGGAGGGAGCAGGGGAGGTGGAATTTTCGTCGCCTCTTTTTTCCGTCGGTGCCGCCGCCGCCGCCGTCGCGTCGTCGAGAAGCACGTCGACGAACCATTCGTGCTCCCCTGCGGCTTTCGCGATGGCCCTCGCGGCCGAGGAGAATCCGGCGGAGCGGCAGACGTCAAAGGCCGCCCTGGCGTCGAGCGGGAGCGGACGGCGAGGGGTCGACGACGACGACGACGAAGGAGCGTTGTTTCCGCCGCCGTTTCCGCCGCTGCCGCTGCCGCCGGCGTCGTGCTTCGTCATGAGGGTCACCTTTTTCAGAAACGCTTCCAGCCTCTCGCCGTCCCGCAGGGCTGCGTAACAGGATACCAGCAGCGTCGTGTGGTCCTTGGAGACGACTCCACTGTCGTCGTTGCCGGTGTTGGAGTGGAGGGCCTCTAATGTTTAAAGGGAGAGAGAGAGTGGGGTTTTTGTTCGAAAGGGAGGAGGGGGAAAAAAGTGAGTTTCCCCCCCTTTTTTTTCCCCTCTCTCGCTCCCAAAAAAAAGAAGGAAAACGTCCACTATCAACTACTCACCGAGATAGGACGCCGCGGCGCGGATGGCTCCCGCGTCGATCAGCTTGCGCGCGCCGTGCGAGGCCGGGAGGCAGCAGAGAGCAGCGACGGCTTCCTCGTCGTCGTCGTCGCCGCCGCCGTCGCCGCCCTCTCGCCCTCGCCTCCCGCCGCCGCCCCCCTGCCGCTGCTCCTCCTTCCTCCTCCGCCGCCGCGCCCTGCGGCTGCTCTCCAGCACGCCCGCCGCGTACTGGGCCGCGGCCCCGGCGGCGTCCTTGGCGGCCAGGGCCGCGTCCCCGGCGGCCCTGCGAAGGCCCGCCGCCGTCGCGGCGTCGGCGCCCTCGAGGCCGGCCAGCGCGAGGGCCGCCGAGTGCGCCCCGCGCGCGGCGAGCGCGGCGAGGCGGGACTGCAGGGGACGCGGGGAGAGGCCCCAGGCGGCGCCGCCGTCGCGGCCGCCGCGGACGAGGAGCAGGGAGGCGGCGGACGAGGAGGAGGAAGGAGGCTTTCTGCTCCCGTCTCCTCCTCCGCCGCCGCCTCCGACGCTCAAGAGATACCGCGGCGGGCCCTCCGGCAGCGGGAGCGCCGCGGCGACGACCCTCAGGGAAGGGTCGAGCACCAGCAGTTCGCAGGCCCCCTCCGGCGAGGAGGAGGAGGAGGAAGAGGAGGAGGAGAGAGAGGAGGAAACCACCGCGACGGCGAGGCAGCGGGCACCGACAAAGGCGAGCCCCCTCGTCCTCGTCCCCGCCCTTCCGCCGCCGCCCCCGAGCGCGAAGCACCTCCCTCGGCCGTCCGCGTCATAGAGCGTGACCGCGCCGCTGCGGGCGACGGCCAGACCGCCGCGGAGGGCCGGCGAGGAGGCGGCGAGCGAGGAGGGGAGGGCGCCGGAAGGGGCCCCCTCGTCGAGTGAGATCCGAGCCCCGCTCCTCGTCTCGACCGAGTCCACGGCGCCCGAGGAGAGAGCGACGAGGAGGACCGCCGGAGGGGCGGCGTCCAGAGCAGCAGCGGCAGCAGCAGCAGATGCAGTCGTCGGGGAAGCAGCCGCGCCGGAGAGCGGGCGGCGGCGAGGGGAGGCGGCAGCAGCAGCAGGAGCAGCGGCGGCAGCGGGAGCGCCGCCTTGGTCGCTCTCGCCGTCGCTCTCGCTGTCGCTCGTCTCCCCCTCCTCTCCCCTCGCCCCAGCGCCTCTGCTGCTGCTTCCGTGCTCGCAGAACGACATGGCGACGACGGAAGAGGGGGATCGCGCAGGAGAAGAAGAAGGAAGAGCAGCAGAAGAGGAGGCCAGAATCCTCGCTGCTGGCGTGTTCCTGGTGCCGCCGTCGGCAGCTGCCGCCGCGAAAACCACCAAGGCGTCGAGGCCGAGCACCCTCACGCTGCCGTCCTCGAACCCCACCGCGACGCTCGCCGATGGCCAGTGGAGCGTGACGCTCGTCGGCAGCGACGGCGGCGAAGCGGCAGCAGCGGCAGTGGCAGAGGCGTTGGCGAACGAGGGCGAGCGCGCCGCTGCCGCTGCCGCGACCGCCGCGGCCGCGGCCGAGGCGACCGAGCCCCGCGAGGCCGGCGCCGCCGGGAAGAGCCTGACAGCGGCGCCCAGGGGCCGGAGCTCCGGGAGAGGAGCAGAAGCATGAGAAGAGGAGCTGCTGCTGCTCGTTGTCGTCGTCACCGCGCCGGCCTCCGGCATCTCCCACAGGCGGAGCTCCGCCGTGGCCGGCCTGTCGCGCTCGGCGAGGCCGACCGTGGCGAGCAGCGGCCGAGGAGGACGGCGCCGGCGCCGATCGATCGATGGCGCCGTCGCCATCGCGCAGACGCCCCCGGCGTGCGCCCGAGGGGCCAGGGCGGTCGGGTGCATCGCCCCTCCGGCCCAGGACATCACCATGACGCTGCCGTCGGGGCCCGCGAAGGCGGCGGAGGCGTCGGCGGACGAGGCGGCGGCGGAGACGGTGCCCTGGGGGATGACTGTCGGTGCCGACGACGTCGGGGACGACGAATGGAGCGGCGCCGCCTCCAGGAGCGGGAAGCGGGGCCAGCTGGCGGCGCCTGCCATTTCGAGAGAGCGTAGGTCTGCTCTGGCCGCGAGAGGAGGAGAGAGAAATAGAGAGAGAGAGAGAGAGAGAGAGCGCTGTTGTGCTCTGCTGGCGCTTCTTCTGTCGAAGGAGAGAAAAGAGTTCCGCCTGTGACGAGGAAGCAAGGAGCGAAACACGAAAACGAGGAAGCACTGCTTAGCAGTCTGACCTTGCTGCCCCGCCTCAAGCCTCTCACTTGCTCTGTTTTCTTCGACCCCCCGTGGTAAGGCTTGCGCTCTCTCTCTCTCTCTCTCTCTCTCTCTCTCTCTCTCTCTCTCTCTCTCTGCCCCGCCAAACGCTCTCCGACCGCGGACTGTCCTCCGCGGGAAGCCGCTCTGTAGATCTATCCCTGCTGCGACTGGAAAGAGCCTTCCACGTCTGCAGCAGGCGGGAGCGGGAGACCCTCAATGGTCGCCTGCGCCGACTCTCTGGACTGGCGATCTCTCACGACCTCGTCTCTCTTGCCCTCCAACGAAACTCTCCTGAAACAGCGCGCCCGTTCCTCCATTCGCGTTTTCTCGTTGAAGGAAGCTTCTCGCCAGGCAGCTCGTGCCCCCGCTCCTTGAGGAGCGCTCTGCCGAGCCAGAGAGAGAGAGCTTCCTTTCTTTCCTTCTGTCAGATTGATTGACGCTGGTGCCGACGCTGTCCGTCTGTCGTCTCGTCGGCCCGCTTTTTCCCTCTTTCTTTCAATTCACGTGCCCTTCTCCTGCAAGAGGACCGAGGGCCTGTTCCCTCCTCTGAATCCTCCTTCCGATCCGAGCAGTCGGAAGGTTCCTCTCTGAAAAGGGGCCGAAAACGAACAGGGAGGTTCTCTCTTCCTTTTGAGTCCGAAGAAAAAAAAGGTTGTTTCCACCTCGTTTTTTCGACGAGAGATGGCCGACGCACCCGCTGCTGCGGCTTGCCCCGCTTCCTCGGCGTCCCCGCCGCTGCCCCCGCTCTTCGAGCGCGTCGGGGGCATGACGGCCCTCGTCAACGCCGTCGACGTCTTCTACTCGCGCATCCTCGACGACCCGACGCTGGCGCCGTTCTTCGAGGGGGTCGAGATGAGCCGGCAGCGGACGAAGCAGGTAAATGGAGAGAGAGGGAGAGGAGTTTTTTTTGTTTTCCGTCCGCCGGCGCTGGGTCTTCTCACCCTCGAGAGCGCGAAAAAAATAATAATAAACGTTTCAACCCTCCCAGGTCCAGTTCCTCTGCTACGCCTTCGGCGGCCCGGGCCAGTACCTCGGCAAGTCGATCGCCGAGGCCCACGAGCGCCTCATCCGCGAGCGCGGCGTCCACCGGGGGCACTTCTGGACCGTGGCCCAGCACTTGAGAGAGTCGCTCGAGCAGCTGCAGGTCCCGGCGGGGCTGATCGAGGAGTGCATCGCCAACATCGCCCCGGCGGCGTCGGTGTTCCCGGAGCCCGGGGGCGCGCCGGTGCCTGGACCGGAGCCCGTCCCCGCGGAGGGGACTCCGGCAGCGGTGAGTTGGAGAGTCTCGGAGATTTTACGTTTTTTTCCTTCTCCCCCCCCCCCCCTCTTTTTTGTTCGGGGTTCGGGAGCGGGGTTTTTGAAAGCGGGACGAGGGAACAAAAAAAAAGCTCACTCTTTGGTACCCATCTTTCTCTTGCTCTACTGCTTCGAAAAACAGGAGCTCGCGAAGCAGAGGGCAAAAGGGAGCGCTGCCGCTGCCGCGGCGTGCCCCGCCACTGCGGACCCCGCCGCGGCGGCGGGGGCAGGAGCGGCGGCGGTTGGGG
>Ga0315289_10013072_pt1 | contig 11651 bp, 13 predicted proteins | sample YL17G11_40_MG_FD_203452 | JGI IMG/M metagenome (GOLD analysis project Ga0315289, IMG submission 203452) | Sediment microbial communities from Yellowstone Lake, YNP, Wyoming, USA - YL17G11_40 | ecosystem: Environmental > Aquatic > Freshwater > Lake > Sediment | place: USA: Wyoming | collected... | reverse complement strand
TCGCCCGCCATGGGCCCATGTTCCGCATGAAGGCCGACTCTGGCCGCACGAACCAGTACTCGATGACCCACGGCATAGCTCCCGCCGCGCCGGCGTTGTGGTTGACCTCCCACGGGAAAGGGCACAGGCTGGGCCACATTGTCTTGCAATTAGGCGAGTCCATGTCACCCGCGTCATGACGCCATAACCACAGCCGCTACAACCCAGCGAGCGACGCCTAGACCGCCTCGAGCACGCGCGCCGTGTGGTTGTGGATGTAGACGGTCGTCGCGCCGCAGTCGGCCGTCGCGCAATCCATGCGGTGCCCTTTAACGTTGTACAGGATGTGGGGCGAGAGCAGCATGGCCTTGTTGCTCACGCGCAGCCAGTTGAGGAGGACATAGTCTTCGCACCGGCTCGGGATGAAGCAATAGTTTTCGCGGGGGTCGACCTCGTCCTGCGTACACAGCGACGTCTTCATGGCAAAGCTGATGCCCACCTCGTTAATGACAAAGTTGGTGGCGTTGAGCCTGGGGAAGATGGCGGCGTGCGGGCGGCGCCTGTCGGTGGTGGCGTCCCAGAACGACATGCGGAAAATGATGGCGTCCAGGCCCGGCTGGCTGGCGACGTGGTCGTACAGCGTGCGCGCGTGCACCGGTTGCAGCGTGTCGTCGTCGTCCACAAACGCGACCCAGGGCGACGCGGTCAGCAGAATGCCTGTGTTGCGCACGGCGCCTGCGCTGTTGTTGCGGACGCCCAACTTGCCAGGTTGCGCCACGATTCGCAGCTTGTCGGGGAGTCGGGCCTGCCAGCGCAGCAGGGCGTACAGGCACCTCCACTTTTCCATGCGCACGTACACCTCCTCCAGGGCCGGGCTCTGCAGCCAGCCGTCCAAGAAGACGATGGCCGACCAGTCGTCCAGCGTCTGCTGGGCCAGCGACTGGAGCGTGGCGTCGATGGACGTCCGGCGTTTGGAGGGGATGATGTAGGTCACGAAACTGGGGATGGCAGGGGTGCGCTGAGTGGTGGTGGTGGTAGCCGCCTGCGCTGAGAGTTGAACGGCGTGCGTGCTGGATGTACATCGCGCCGCATTCGGCCGTCCCACAATCCATTCGGTAGCCTTTGACGTTGTACATGATATGAGGCGACAGCAGTATGGCTTCCAGGCCCAGCTGGCTGGCGACGTGGTCGTACAGCGTGCGCGCGTGCGCCGGCTGCAGGGTGTCGTCGTCGTCCACAAGCGCGACCCAGGGCGACGCGGTCAGCAGCATGCCCGTGTTGCGTACGGCGCCTGTGCTGTTGTTGCGGACGCTCGAATTACTCGGTTGCGCCACGATACGCATCTTGCCGGGGATTCGCGTCTGCTAGCGCAGCAGGGTTTGAAGTCACCTCCACTTTTCCTCGAGCACGTCCACCTATTCCAACTGGGGCGTCTGCTCATTTTTCCAGCCCCCCCCCCCCCCAACATCTCTCTCTCCCCTCTCAGCCCCACATCTTTAACCGAGATGTCGTACGTCCTCATCTTAGCAGGCACTCTCTCGCCCGCTTGGACAGACACCTGCGGAGGCGCCCTTCAATTAGAGCCCCTGCCTCAGCCTCCGCGGCGATGTCCTACTCCACCACCAAGACCACGTCCGGCTTCCTCATTTTGCCACGGTGAATGTGACGAGCGCGCAAGCTTTTTTCTACAATGGTACCTCGGCTACAGCACAGGTTTGAGGGTGAACATTTTGTTGTTCTGCCACTTTCCAAAAAGCATCAGCCCCGCCAGACAAAAACGCTTGGTCGCTCTCATATGTTCTCGAATACCTTATTTCTTTTGCAGAAGCGACTTGGTACCCGGCAGCAACCAGCAGATTAGCCAGGTTACGAGGGCTCCATGCGTACAGATGGTTGTGCTGGTCAACGTTGGGGTCATCATGTTTGTGAGCCTCGTGATAGTTTTTTTCGTCGATTAACCCTGGTACGCAAAGAACCAGCTTTCCTCTTGATCGAATTTTTTTCCGTAAATGAGCCAAGGTTTCCAACGGATAGGGTGTATGTTCTAGCGCATGGTTTGACACAATGAGATCAGCGAACCCGTCTGGCACTTCGGCAACTGTCGAAACGACGTTGATGGAACGATTGCGGGCCCCTTCCTGGGCATGTGGGTTGACTTCTATGCCCAGCTTCTTTTTGCATTTCAGATTCTGCAATACTGTCCCTGATCCACACCCAAAGTCCACGCAGGTAGATTCCGACGACGCGTATTGCTCGTATAAGAGTGCCGTTATCTTGCCTCCCAAATCGACACCTTGGCCTTGCCACTTCCAATATTTGGCATCATAGTGAGAATTCACCATATCAAAAACTTGTTTTCGCAACGAAAGTGCAAGTTTTTCGTCATTAGACAGCAGGCAGTGCGAATGTTGAGGTGTATCGCGGCGCCGAGCTTTAGTTGCGGCCGCAGATACGACAGCAAACGACACACAGAGACGCAAACAAATCCGAAAGACGAAGGACATTTTTATTTCTAATTGTCAAAGACGAAATTTTGAGACAAGACAACTTGCAAAATTAAGAGGAAATCACCTTTTTTTTTTTACATTCTTAAAAGTAAACGCGTCCCATGACGCATTTACAATCATTTGTGTTGTAAGGCGCATTTATCTACATACTCTCGACTTCAACAAGAAGAGAATTTCGCATGCAAATCAAGTGAGTAGCATTGCATCGGGCGCTTGGGTGCCAATAAAGAAGGTATGCCATGACGCATACCACGGCGCCAGCCGCGCGAATGTGCGCCTTGCTGGCCGCTACGTTTGCTTTGACAATCTTCCTGCTTTCCACGAATCAAAGGTGCGTGGCACGGCGTCCCCATCACAAAACAGGCGGCGCTGCTTTGGTTGACGCGCGCGCCGAGTAGGCAGGGGATGCCGAGGCCTCCTTGAATGCATATACAAAAAAACCAGGTGCCAATGTTTAGTGCTGCATACCACCGGCGACGCTCGCGCCATTGACGAATTTGCGGTGGATGATGTGTCAGGTGGAACCCCTTTTGGTGGAGAGGTTGCATTGTTCACCGCCTCCACCTTTACCCAGCTTGCTCGCACCGCCGCCGCTCCCATTGTTCTCCGACGCAACCCGCAGAGCAGGGTAGCCCGTTTAACATGATTAAAACGCTGTTTGCAATGCCACACACCATTTGACGATTTTTGAATGCATATACAAAAAGACCAGGTGCCCATGTTTAGTGCTGCAGACCACCGACGACGCTCGCGCCATTGCCGAATTTACGGTGGATGATGTGGGAGGTGGAACCCCTCTTGGTGGAGGGGTTGCATTGTTCACCCCCTCGACCTTTACCGAGCTTGCTCGCACCGCAGCCGCCATTGTTCTCCGACGCAACCCGCCACCTCCTGGCGCGGGAGCGCTTTGGTGGCGTCCGTGCAGCACACGCGAGCCAGCGGTTGGGAGCTCTTCTGGCCGGCCTCTGCAGGAAACGCACCAGCAAACTCAAATTCAACCCTGGCCACGCTCCCCGCCAATACGCAGGCGCCGCACGGTGGCAACGGGCCACCACCTAGCCCGCCGTCGCACTCGCCAGTCGTGACCACGTCGTACTGCAGGCCCGACACATCCCACGACGACGTGCCAGCTCCACCAAGGCAGCCGTGCAGGGCAGCCGCAAACTCGTCCACCTCGACCGCGTGGTTGTGCTGCCCCTCGGCTGGCTTTTGTTCCAAGGCTGCCGCAATGTAGTTGTCCGGCATGCGCAACACAAACGAGTCGCGTACATCGTCCACGGGGACCACGACTCGAACGTAGCGTGGCAGCCAGAGGTGCTGAAAGTGGGCGTTGAACTCGATCCACGGTTTGGACGCGTCGTCCAGCCACGCCGGGTACGACGAAACCTGGGCCAGCATGTCCCTCGTCAGATAGTACAGAGGCGCCCACGCTTTGGCGTGCATGAGGACCAGGGTGCCAGAGTGATTGAACACGTGCGCTCGCCTCAGGTTGCCGCCCGTGTGCGGGTTCCACACCAGGGGCGCCCTGCTGTATAGCTGCGACACGTTGAAAAGAGGCGTTGCCACTTCGGACACAGCAAATCCGGGGTACAGGTCCGTCCCACGAAACTGGTGCGCCCACTTGGCAAAGTAGGCCACGTGGCGCGCCTGCACCAGCATGTCGTCTTCTTGGCTCAAAAAGAGGTCGTACCTGTCCATCATGTCCACAAACAGGCGGCGGTGCAGCGAGGAAAGCGGGGTGGACATTGGAGGACCGTGATGAGTGTGCAACTGCGTGACAACGGGCAGGTCAGCCCCAGTGCGAAAGCACAGAAAGCGCGACTTTGAGTAGAGTTCTGCGTCGTTGACCGCCCACGGCTGCTGCACCATGAGCACGACGTGGACTTCGTAGCCCGCCTCACAGACGTGCACCAGCGAATCAAGGACACGTGCCAGCAGACGCGGTCTCGAGGCATCGCCAACAATTATGGACACCAACAAGCGTTTAGACAATTGGGCAGGCATCGGCAAGTCGGCGACCGTCAAGTCTGCGGCGAGCGAGTGTGCGGTGGCAGGTGCTGGATGTCGCGTGTGCGGCCGGCGCATGACTCGTTTGAATTCGGGACGCTTCGCGTGCATTTCACCAAGAGGTGCAGCCACAGTCGTGCTGGTTGCTTCCAGGCTGTGTGATGTGACGAGGTAGGTGACCCTCTCTACAAACTCGGGGGGCGCGCTCAAGTGAGGCAGCAAGCTTTTATAGTAGTCAAAGTCGCCACCATGCTTGTCTGGCCAGGTCCCCAAATCGTTGAGCCACGACGGGATGACGCCCATGGGCGACCCTATGTTGGCCCACGTCACGGTCGGGGCAGACCATAGCTTGACGCCGTCAAACAGGCGCACCATTTGAAATATGTAGAGGCGCGACGTGTCGTTGCAGGTGGCACGGTAGGTGTTGAGCGCGTCTGGCACAAAAAAGTCGTCATCATCAGCAAACACAACAAAGTCGCCCGGCAACTTTTTGCAAGCCTGCCTCACAGCTTCACCGTAGACGTTGTTGTGGCGACGCCGGCGCAACAATTTGACGGTGGCGTTGGTTTGACCGACTCGGGCACGCACAGACGAGAGGGAGTCGTCCACGTCTTTGCCATCGAAGACGACTGTCAAGAAATCACGCGAGTCGAGTTGCGGGACCACGCTGTCCAGCATGCGCAGCAGCTCTCGACGGCCGATGGTGGGGATGACGATGTGAAACGAGCGCGGCTGGGGTGTGGGCGGCAACAAGCGGCCTTCTGGAGCGCCTTGTGCGGGCAGCACCAAAGCGAGGGCCACGATTGCAGCGCACAGCGCGGCAGAGGCTGCGCCTGTCATTGCAAAACGTTTGCGCGGCCCAGGCAATGGTGGCCGGTCAAAGGCATCCAAAGCACTCGTGGTGAGTGCACGCAGTATGTACACTGAACTCGCGGAAGGAAAAAGCTGGCAAAACCAAACAAAAATATGCAAAGGCGTAGCTGCAGATTGTCTCCGTCTGGCCTCCAGCAAGAACAGCCAACGCCGCTCGTTCGCCATTCTCGATGCAAACACGCTGGACGGACAGCGTGGTAGCACTGCTAGTGATCGCTCCCTTGCTCTGCCTGGCCGCCTCTGTCGCCCCCGTACCACAAATGCGTGCTTGCGGAGTCGGCCGCGTGCGGCTTGTACACGAGGTCGCGTTTTAAGTGCAGAGTAGAGGTGTTGGAGGGTTTGGGGACAGAATGATGGGCACGGTGACGACTTTCTATCTGGCCTTGCTGACGGGTGGAGCGTTTGCCGTCAACTGGACGTCGCCGTATGATATGCACACATGCGTTGGACTGCCTCGTTTGACGGCAAGCCTTGGCCATGCATGCACTCCCTCGCCATTCGGTGATGTGGCCAGAGACACTGTCGATCCTCCAAAGTGGAACGCGCTGTCTGCTGGGCTCAAGCAAAAGAATATAATTAAATACTGTACTTAGTCCAAGGGTACAGTGCATATTGGGAGAAAACACCCTGTGCAAAATAGTCGGCTGGAATTCGGCTGGAATTTGCGGTGATTGCGTCACGAGGGGGAAGATCAACCATTGACGCGCACAGCCACCACGATAACAATTGGCAGATGTTTGTCGGCGTCGCGGCCGCATCCCCCGCAACGCCGTGCGTGACTGCCAACCATGGCCCAGGTCAAGCGTCCCCGCTATCTGCCGCTGCTGGCCGCCGCCGCGCTTTGCATCGTCGCCGTAGACGCTACGCGCGCCCCGGTCGCAGAGTCGCGAGCATGCGACGATGCCTACATCCACAGGTTGACGTCCGCGGTCGAGCACGCCACCGGTCGCACGGTGCGCGTTCCGTCGTCCCTGATGCCGTGTGCCGACCCAGGCCGACGCCGCACGGTCACGTTTGCGGTGCCCCCCATCACACTCGTAGGCGGTTTCGGCGACAGGCTGCTGGGCATGGTTACCGCGTTTTACGCGGCGCTGGCCACGGACGCCGAGTTTGGCGTCGACTGGGCGAGACCGTACCCGCTGTCAACGTATTTCGAAGTGCCTTGCGCATCGACAGCGCCGCCGGGAGCGGTTGCAGTGGACGCGATCGATGTGTGGACGCACTTTGCGGAGTACGAGTACCGGTCCAACGGGCGCGACGTCGTCTACCACACAAACGCGCGACACTGGGGGGGCGTGGTCAACGCGTCGACCGCGACGGGCCTGATCGGCTCCTGCCGACAACGACGGCACGCGTTGCTCAGGCATCTGCAGCGCACACGAAGCGCTGCTCCTGATTCTGGCGGGAGCACTTTGACAGCGGGAACCGATAGACTCGAAACACTTTTGCTCCATGGCAAAAATTAAAATTAAAAACGAGCACGCCGCCCCCATGTTTCGAGCCGCCTTGGTCAAATCCCGCACAAATTCAACATTCTTACTCCACCCTGCTTCAAGCATGGGCCGGACCGCCGTTTGCATGATGCTCTGTGCGACTGTCGCGGCCGCCGCCTCGGCCGCAACGCGACCGGTCGAGCACAGGGCGCAGCGCGCCCGCCGGCCTCCTTCCAAATCTGGCTTTGACCGCATCGGCCAAACGCTGGTCATCAACCTCGAGTCCCGGGCCGACAGGCTCGCCAACGTGACCGCCGTGTTGGCGAGCATGGGCGTGTCCGACTTTGGCGTGGTCAAAGCCATTCCGCACGCGTGCGGTGCCCTCGGGTGCGCCTTGAGTCATGTGGCGGCCATGCAAATGTGCGCCGACTCTGACGCCGCCGCCTGCCTCGTGCTGGAGGACGATTTTGAGCTCACGGTCGACCCCGACGCGGCGCGCGCCCTCGTCGACCGCTTGTTTGACGAGGTGCCCGACGCTGGTTGGGACGTAGTGTTTCTCAGCTCCAACGTGATTGTCGACCGCGCCTCGCCGCACGGAATGCTGCGGCGCATCGTCGACGCGCAGACGACGTCGGCGTACATCGTCTCCAAGCACTATGCGCCAAAGCTTTTGGACGCGTACACCAAGTCCGCCAGCCTCTTGAATGAGCATGGCTGCAACAAGGACCTGTTTGCGATCGACATGTTTACCAAGGCGCTCCAACCTTTCGACAAGTGGTACGTGTTTCACCCAAAGCTGGGCAAACAGCGCAAGGACTTTAGCGACATCGAGCAAAAAACGGTTGATTATAATGTGCGGTGATGGCGGGTCGTTTTATTTTTGAGAGCGCGCGCAACGCATGTAGACCGATGGCTGTCTGCACGAGTCTCGGACCACCATTGCCGTCGCCGCATGCATTATAAAGAGCAAGTTGCATTGTCCAGCCCCTCGCTCAGGAACACGAGGTAGTCAGAATAGGCGGCGGCAGCCAGAACGCCGTTGAGGACGAGAGGTGGCCCCGGTCGCCCGCCGGCTTGTCCACCGGGCGACTAACGCCTGCCAGTTGCACACCACTTTGACGCCGTCGCTTAGGCGCCCCAGGTGCTCGCGAAAGGAGCACGTGAACGCGGGCGGAAAGTCCCACATGCCGCTCGCGTCCCCGTTCCCGGGCACGACCGCGTCCAGGCGCATCCGTACAGGGCGCGCACGCGGTAGTGTGCTGGGTTAGGGTTAGGGTTAGGTTAAGGGTTGAAGTTGAAGGCGGCGGTGCCCGCATCGAACAAAAACGCGCCCCGCCGGTGCGCGGGGGGCGCGCTCAGCAGCAGGTAGCCGCGGTACTCGATGCACACCCCTCGCTGGCCGGGCGGCACGCACGCGGGTAGGCCATGCGGGTGGCGCAAGTGCCCCACCAGGGGCTCGATGCGGTCGACGACGCGGCGCACGCGTCCGCCCGCGAGCGCGCTCTCGCGCACAAACGACGATATGACGCCCTCGCCCGCGCTGGGTGACGCAGTCCAGCCAGGCGTCCGCGTCGGCGGCGTGGCGCACCATGAGATCGCACACGTTGTCGCCCGCGTCGAGGCCGGCCATGTCGGCCATCCAGGGCGTGTTGTGTCACACAGCAGGCAAACCGTGCAAAACAGAGCCTTGCCGCCGCTGCTCAAAGTAGTTAAGCCCTCGCCCGCGACAGCATCCTCACCTGCAACGCCGACCACAGCTCGACGTCGGATGCGAGCAGGCGACCCCGAGCGTCCACTTTGAAGAGGCCGTCCACGTCGTAGATGCGGACGTCGCATCCTTCTTTGGCGCAGCCATACACAAACAGGGGGCCTTCCGCGATGGTGTGCGCGATGGCGGTCATGCTGCTGCCCGTCTCCACGACGACGTCCGCCTGCGCCATGTGGTGGATGGTCTCCAGCAGGGTGTCGTTGCCCACAAACGTGACATTGTCCAAGCGGGCGAGCGACTCGTAGCCGGGCTGCGCCCGCAGGTCGCGCTCGGCAAACACATAATGCGCGACCGGCATCCCCACCGCGCGGGCCGCCGCCTCCAGGGCCGCCCGCGTGTTGTCAAAGTATTCGACGTCGCCCTGGTGCAGGTTGATGTCGCCCGACCGGATGTGCCACGCGACGTTGACCGACGCGCGCGAAAACAGGCGGCCATAGGTTCGCCTGTGTTGGGCAACCTTCGCCATGTATTTGGCCCGAAACACGTGCTTGAACTTGTTGTACAGGTCGCCAAGCACAGTGTGGCACGATTCGTCCAGGCCGGTGTCTGCCAGCCGCGTCGACGACGCCGGCACGTCGCACGACGTGTCGGGCACGCGGATGAGGACGTTGCACCCGGTGACGCGCGTCGCGTTGTACCAGGTGACGTGCACGACGCGGGGCGCATAGATCGCTCGCACGTCCCGCATCCTCATCTCGGTGCCGTCCAAGTTGAGGAAATCCAAGAGCCCGGGGTAGGCGCCGTGCCGCCCCAACGGGCGCGCCGGGTCGTCCAAGTCTTCCAGGACAAAGGTCGCGTTGGTGCGCGTCGCCAGCTCCATGCCGAGGACGATGTCGCTGAATATGTGGCCCGCGCCGCCGTTGGCAAACGGCACGTGCGCGAATTTTGGGCACCGCTTGTCTATTTGTTGGTGCGGCAGGGCACGCCGACCATGGTCGGTGCGGCCGGGTTCGCGGGCCGGCAGCGAGCTGGCGCCGGCGGCGCTGACCCAGAAACACAGGGCCGCCAAGGCGGCGAGTCGCATGACATTGGCCGCGGCACTCTAGTGGCGGCAGATGCACCAGGAGTCGGCGGCGGCGGCCGTCGCGTGAGGTGCGACTTTGAAGATGTGTCTCGCCCGCCTTTTTTCTCTCTATTACTATTTTATTTTTATTTTTGTGTCCTGTGTGTGCGTGGCAAAAAATGTCAACGTCTTTGTTTTCTTTCCGTTTTTCACTGTACAACAAAAATTTCTGCACACCGGAAGCTGTTGTCCCTCGGCCTCTCAACACTCCCGCCATACAAAACTCGCACGCTTGTGTTGGAATCGCCGTCGTTGACAAAATCAACCACTTGTCATGCGTGTCTACTCTGTTCTGGTCGCCGCGCTATTCTTTGGTACCACTTCGCATTGTTCTGCGTTTGCCAAGCGCACAAGCGTGTTTGCAGAGGCAAAAGCGCGCGCTGACGAGCGTCACTTCCACAAAAGGGTCGCGCCGCCCAAGCGATGCCTTGTGTCCCTCTTCACAAACGCGTCTCAATCTGATTATGCCGCAGGCATCACGACTCTGGCCAAATCAGCCCTAATGCACGGAAGGACGTACTTTAGCGACTTCGTTCTGATTGTTCAAAGTGACAAGTCGTACGATCCTGCCATTTTGAATGCTGCACGCAAAAGTGGCTGGCGACTGATGAATGTGTCCACCATCATGCCGCCACGGCCGTCAACCTTTGAGCGATTTCGGGACCAGTTTACAAAACTGCACGCTTGGAACATGACTCAATGCGACGAAGTGGTGTACATGGATGCGGACACCGTTTTTGTGAATGCGGCAACATTGTTCACGACGGGTGAAACCTGCAAAATGTGGGCTGCACGCGACTTCAGAGCTGGAAAATTCGTCGACACATTCAACATGGGCGTGTTTGCCATCAAACCAAACGCGTCCGAGTACGACCGGCTGGTTAAGCTGCTTCAGACGGATACTGTTCCGTACGAAACTGAAATGTCTGAGCAAGGCTTTTTGAATGTGCTATACAAGGACGCGTGGTGCGAACTGGACTTTGTCAAAAACGCAAACCTGGCCACATGGTGGTCTTTCGAACAGAAAGAGGCGTTGCAACACATGTGGGACGTGCGCCGACTGGAAATCGTCCACTACACGATGAGCAAACCATGGGCCTGTGACCCCGTCTACAAGCCATTGTGCGACATGTGGACATCCATTACCACTAGCAACACGCACCCAGTGACAGTTGTGTCTGCATTTTTCAAAGGTCCGGCCAAGCATGGGTATGAGAAATATGCTGTCTGGGGTGAAATGTTTGCACAAATGGCGGCACCAGTCGTCTTTTTTACTGACGACGAAGCAATGATACGAACTGTGAGCAAGCGCCACAGCAGTCTAACTCACGTCGTCAACGACGACGTGTCCGACTTCTTAGTCCGAAGTGCTACGTACGACTGGTCCAAGCAGTTGACCGCTGATCCCGAGAGAGAGATCCACAGCGAACACTTGTTTGCGGTATGGCTCGAGAAAACAAATCTTGTGCGCAAAGCCATCGCGCTCAACACGTTCAACTCGCTTTATTACGTATGGATCGACTTTGGTGCATTTAGAACGCACATGTATGCACCCTGGACGCCATTGGCGAGCGCGTTTCCGCCGCTTGACAAAATGCTGCTTCTCAACGTGTCCACTTTGAGCCATGACCGCACAAAACTTGTTGGAGGCACGATTTTTGGAGGCAGCGTCCTGTCTTGGTCTTGGTGGCACACGGCATTCTATGCAACGCTGCATACTCGTTACCGCAAAGGCGAATTTGTGGGCGACGATCAAACAACGATGAGCATCGTGGCGGACCGTTGGAGTGACCATGTTTGCGTCGTGCAGCCGTCGCCACAATTCGGCGATTCTTGGTTCTATCTGTTGGCGGTTCTAGATGGACGAGCGAAAGGCGAGACACGCGCGCACAAGGTGTTAGGTGATGCAACCAGCTGTTAGAAAATAGTGAGCAATTCTGGCCCTGAAGAAAGTTTACCTCGAAGTCAATCATCTCAACGTTATCTCAAAGCGCGATGGTGATGAGAGGAGGAAACCGTGG
>Ga0315289_10013071_pt1 | contig 11652 bp, 8 predicted proteins | sample YL17G11_40_MG_FD_203452 | JGI IMG/M metagenome (GOLD analysis project Ga0315289, IMG submission 203452) | Sediment microbial communities from Yellowstone Lake, YNP, Wyoming, USA - YL17G11_40 | ecosystem: Environmental > Aquatic > Freshwater > Lake > Sediment | place: USA: Wyoming | collected... | reverse complement strand
CACGCGCCTGGTGGCGTCCGTCTATCACCGCGCGAAGCAGATACGGCCCGATGCCCTCGTTACGGCGGCGGTCTTCTACACCGAGGAAGGCGCCGATAGAGTCCTTCAGGACTGGCCCCGCTGGCATCGCGAGGGATTCTGCGATTACCTCATCCCAATGTCGTACGTGAAGACGCCGGCGGAACTCGAGGCGGCCTTTGCCTGGTGGAAGACCATTGATCCCACTCTGGAGCAGATTGTCCCTGCTGTGGGCGCCTGGGACATTGCGCGAGGCAGTCCGCCTGCGGCGCGGGCGCAGGAGATCACCAAGCAGATAGAGGTCTGCCGCGGACAGGGGGCGCATGGCGTGGTGATGTTCATGCTGAACGAGATCAACGACGAACTCGCCGAGATCCTGCGACGGACGGCTTTCCCCGGCAGGGCATTGCCCTACCGGCCTGCGGCCGGAGCCGAGGCGCGGCGTTGAGCCCATGGTGTCGTGCCTGCCGTTCGCAGAGCCCCGCAGGCACAATTCACGGCGAACATAAGCACGTTAGACTTCAGGGCTGTGCCCTCCTGGCCGCACACACGTGCACCTCGCTGCGACGAGAGGAGGGGCGCCAAGCCCGCCTCATCGCGACCCCCCTGATATAGTTCGCGCGCCCATTACCAGCGGAAGAATCGGTACGGGTAATCCCATTCTTCGGGCACATCCAGGTAGAGCCCGTTCAGCCAGCGCTTCTCCGCCGTAGCCGTATCCACCGGGGCGTGGAAGCGGTCCAAGACCGGCGTTGACCCGGTTGCTCCCATGTTCGCCAGCAGGCGCGTCATAAGGAACGAGGCCCGCCGGAACGTCCGCTTCGTGTTCCACTTCCCGACGTCAAACTCCCACGGCAGCATCTGGCAGAAGACGACGTTCCCGTTCTCCGCCTTGGCCAGGACGCCATCGCCGAAGGCCGTGGCGCCTCCTGATACGAGTGGCAAGTCCCGCGGGTCGCGGTTGTGGACGTCCGCCGGGCTTACGCCCGCCAGCAGCGAGTCCGCGCCGAACGGCTCGAAGTAGGCCGCTATGTGCTCTGCTTTCTTCGTCGAAACCTTCACCGGCAGGAACGCGTTCGCCTCCTGCTCATCGAGCCCGACGGCCAGGAGGTTGCCGCCTGCCTTCAGGAAGTCGGCGACCGCTGCCGCAGTGCGGGCAAGCTGTTGCCCGCCGCCCGGGCCCACCACAAGCACCTGGTCGGGCCGGAGGGATCCGCCTGCATAGGCTGCAAGCGAGAGGCCCGCCGCCTCAAGGTGCTTCCTGCCGGCATCGTCTCCCACATAGACGGCCGTCCGCCTGGGCGCCGGCTTCCAGTCGGCGACATAACGAAGGATATTCCGCCCTAATGCCTCGGCCACCGGGTCGCTCTCCGTGCGACCGGTGACGTCCGTCTGACAGAACAGGACCATGCCCTTGCCTTCGTGGTACTCCATGAGTGAGGTGTACTGGAGCGAGTAGCCTCCATCGAGGATGGGCAGGAAGTCGCCGCAGGCGGGCTTCTCAATCAGGGCTGACGCCACGTTGCCTCGGTTGCCGCAGCGCCAGACCTGCGTGACGGGGATATCACACCAGTTCACCGTCGGCGTGCCGAATTGGCGGCTTATTTCGTACTTCAAGCGGGGAGGCAGGGTCGTGGCCTCTCCGCGCCAGTCCCGCAAATGCCCCTCGGTAAGGCCGCCCAGGATCGGATGATCGGGCACACGCCTGAAGACCTGCCTGAGGCCGTACTCCGCCTGCCTGAACCCCAATCTCTTCTCCAAGACATCGGGCGTCTGTTCGAAGACGATCACCTTCAGGCCGTCGCGCACCCGGGCAATGTCCGGTGCCGGGCCATCCGTAGTCAGGGCAGCCTTGCCCACGATGAGGGTGTCGTACGCCGACAGGTCGACGTTCGCGTCCACGGTCTGGTACTGGACCCCCATCGGCCCGAGCAGCTTGGCGGTCTCGCCCTTCGGGTCGAAGAGTGCTACTTTCCCGCCCGCCGTAAGGGCGGTGGGACGCGGCAGCACGTCAATCGAGAACGAGTCCTCCTGGGTCTCGCCGTTGCTGAACTTGACAGAGGCCTTCAGTTCATACTTGCCGGGGGCCAACGCCGCCGGCAGCTCGAAGCGCAGTGGAATGCGCTTCTGCTCTCCCGTGGGCAAGGTGACTTTTTCGCTCCCTGTGAAGGCCTGTGGCGGGCCGAAGGACCACTGGCAGTCGCCCGTCACCGTCTCGCGCGAGTTGTTGATGATGATGAGCTGCTTCTCGACCGTCTCTCCTGGGTAGAAATTGTGGTCCTTGCTGGTGAACGCGGCCGGCTTGCCTCCGATGTAGGCCAGCAGCGGCATGTTGTTCCGCACCAGGGCCTTCGCCGCGACTGTGGGAATCCAATCCCTGGCATCGTAGACCAGATTCATGCCTTCGTAGCGCTCGGCGACGTAATCGGGGCTCAGTCCCGGCCGCTGCAACTTGTCCCAGTCAACCTTGAAGTCCTGGCGGGTCTTGTCCACGCCCTCGCGCAAGGTCCAGTAATGACCGTACTCCCAGGGGGAGTTGGCAGACATCCCCCACGCGCGGAATGCACGCCAGTTGTCCGTGACGTACGAGGCAAAGATCGGGTACTGCTCCTCGAACTTCGCACCCAGTACGTGGGGGTAATCCCAGCGGTACCAGACTTCGCCGGCGCGGAACTTCTGGGCCTCCCAGCGAAGGTTCTCTTTCTCCCATTCGCTGATCTTGAAGGCACGGTCCCCGAAGGACTGCGCATTCCACTCGGCAACACAGAATTCCCACGGCACCGGCGCGCTTCCGAATTCCCGTCTGCCTTTGTACCACCCGCGGTACATCGCCCAATCCCACGTGCACGGCACGCTATACTCGCAGGTGAAGACGGGCTTGACCCCCACGGTCGCCCAGTGCTCGAACCAATCGCTCATCTCCTGGATTGGAGCCCAGTTGACGTAGAAATTGACTGTGTGCATTGAACTCAAGTTGCCCGAGTGGTGATGGTACACGATGCGGCCCGGATCGAGCCGCTTCAGGATGGCTTCCGCCCGCAGGGCGCGCGCGGGGTTGCCGTTTGGCCTCATGTCGTGCGGGTCCTGAATCCCGTCAATCATGTCCGGGTTCATGTCCTCGCTATAGCCCGTCCCATTGTGGCTCGTGGAGTAGAACACGACCGACGGATGATTCTGCGCCACCCGCACGTAGAAGGCCGCGTGTCGGGCATAGCCATTCGTCTTCTCGGCGTCGGGCGCATCCCAGTTGTAGCGGCCGAAGTGCGGCTGGGAGAGGGCGACGAGCATTCCCACATCGTCTGCGGCCCTCAGTTCCTCTTCAAAGCTCAGGTGCGTGCCTGGCTCGCAGCCGTAGTTGTGCGTGTAGACGAAGTTCACCCCGAGGCTCTTGTTCCGCTGCAGGGTCTCCTTGGCACCCTCGTAAGTCGCCCACGCTGCCCCGACCTGAGCGTTGTCCAGCGGCACCGCTGAGAGGAAGATGCGGGTGCCGTTGAGGTAGAAGTCCTTTCCATCAATCCAGAACTCGCGGAATCCGAACTGCGCGGGCAGCGCAGCGTCCAGCACCTGTCCTCCGGGGCTGAGCAGCGAGAGACTGACGGTGTATGTGTTCTGAGGCGTATGGATGTCCCAGAGCTTATCCGCCTTCCAGCTCGCCGTGAAAGCCGTCCGGGCGTCTTTCAGGTCCGCTCCCCTGAAAGCCGGCCCGGTGAACTCGGCGACGATGCGGCCCTTATCCAAGACCTGCGCCCGCAGGCTGTACTGGGCATCCGGCGCCACGCCCTCCAGCCCTGCCTCGAATCCGATCTCCCCCTTGCGCACCGACGTATCCACCTTCACGTCACCTATGCGCGGGCCGGTCGGCGTGCCGACCAGGTACACGTCCCCACACAGGCCGCGCCGGGCGACGCGACCCCTCACCACCCTGCTGGCAACGGTGTCGCTATACGATAGCATGACGGCCCGCAGCGGCAGTGCCTGGACGTAGACGCTCAGGACGTACTTCCCCCGGGGGCGGCAGGCTGACGTAAGGTTCACCTCGCCTGACGGGAATCGTATCTCGCCCACCTTCGTGCCATCTACGTAGACCGTAGCCAAGGAGTTCACATACTCGGCATAGACTGTGATCCGGCGGCCAGTCCATTCGGCAGGAACAGTGATCTCCCGCTGATACCAGGCCGAGGCGACATCGCCCAGCCTCTGGTCCTGCCAGTTCGGATGGGCATAGACCGTCTGGCAGTCTTTCTGCATGTAATCGGTGATGCCCGGCCAGCACCCTGGCACCTTGAAATAGCCCCATCCGTCGGCCGGTACCTTATCCGGCGCGGCACCAGCCGGGACGGCAGCCGTTGTGGGCGCGGCCGGTGCGGCAGGCGCTGCTGCCGCGGCCGGTGCAGCACCCGGTACCGCCGCAGCAGGCGGGCCGGCTGCCACGCCCGCGGGCGGCGCCGGCACCGGGGCCGGCGCCACAGGCTGCCAGCGCCAGAGGCCGTTGATGCAGACGCGCTCGCGTGTCGGCGTTTTCTCCCGATACGCCTTGTCCAGGTCCCAGACAGCCTTCACGCCTTCCGGCAGCTTCATCTCCGTACCCTCCTGACCGGCCGCCTGCCTTAACGCAACGCAACCAATGACCACACACGCGCATATTGCCGCACCAAACGTAATCCTTGCCGGACGCATCCTAACCCCCCTTCGAGCCAACTCGATCACCCGTCAGACAGCTAATGCCGGGCGGAACAGAGGCCGAAACTGAGTCCCAACCGTTCCCTAGCAAGTGGCTACCGCACATGACAGCGTACGTGCCGAAGTATAGAGCTTCGGTCGGACTTGGTCAATGTGTTGCCTTCGCACCACAAGTGCCAGGTCATCCCCGACCGCCCGACCTTGACATGAAGCGCCGGGCGTGCGAGCCTGTTTTGGCACTCGACCAGGGCATGAAAGCCACAGCAGTTGCTGCGCAATGGAGCCGCAAGCAGAAGGGAGCCACGGCCATGAGGACACTACGCATCAGCATCTGGGGCGTTCTTCTGGTTTGCGCGCTCCTGACAAGGTTTGCCGGGGCTGCTGCGGACCATCCCGAACCGAAGGTCGACGTCTACTTCTCTCCGCACGGCGGCCGCACGGAGGCCATCGTCAAGGAGCTTGATGCCGCCAGGGATTCCGTCCTCGTCCAAGCATACAGCTTCACCTCCGCGCCCATCGCCAAGGCGCTGGTGGACGCGCACAGGCGTGGCCTGAAGGTCCAGGTCATCCTCGAGAAGAGCCAGCGGACCGAGAGGTACAGTTCAGCCACGTTCCTCAAGAACGCCGGCATACCGACCTACATCGACGACAAACATGCCATCGCCCACAACAAGGTCATGGTCATCGACGGCGGGACGGTCATCACCGGGTCGTTCAACTTCACCAGGGCGGCCGAGGAGGAGAACGCCGAGAACCTGCTGATCATCCGAGACCCTGCCCTGGCCGGGAAGTACGCCCAGAACTGGCAGGAGCATCTGACGCACTCGGTGCCGTATGAAGGGATTCCGGCTCATGGGTAGCCTGCTGCCTCGCCCTCCGCTTCCGTTGCAGCGCCGCCTGTGAATAACCAGCGACCGCCTCTTCCACCTCGCAAGACCAAGCAACGGTTACTTGTGGCTCGGTGCCAGACATTTCAGCCTTAGAAAGAATGGCTTGACTCCTTGGGATCGAGGGGTTGGCATTATGGCGTGCGACGGGAGGAGGATCTCTGCTGCACCGCATGCCGGAACTACAGGACCTGGTTCCAGCTTTTTGGGGGGAAAGAGCCAGCCGCTTCTCCGCCGGAATCCAATGCTGAGTTCCTGCCAGGCAGTTCCGAAGTCAGTCTGTGCTGGGGGTAGAGGGGTTGGCAGAGCTGGTAGACATGCAAAGGGAAGCTTGCTGCTGGCGGCTTGCGCCGTGGGCGGGGCTGATGCGCAGTTCACCAAGGTGTAGGGACCTGCGGACGCCCGCGCGATGCGGCCGCATTTCACCACGACAGAAGCCCCAGAGCGCGACAAGAGGGGCGCCAGGGGCAAGGTTCAGGGACCTTTTGGGGATGGCACAAGCCTGGCCTGCCGTAGAGAGCCGCTCGCAACCGCAGCCGGGGACGGATGGCTACTGGGCGACGGAAGGCAGAACATGCGAACTCAGGCATCCTTGGAGGTAATTGCGGCACGGCAGGAATCGGCTCAGGAGCCACGAGGCAGTTCGCGGGTCCAGAAGGCAAGTGCACGGTCGGACGCGAGACTACAGCTCCAGCACGTTGCCAGTAGCCAGCGAGAGAAAGGTGTCGGGGAAGCGGCTCTTGAAGTAGGACAGCGCCGGGCCGCCGGTGCAGTGGCAGGGAGCGACGATGGCCAGGCCGTACCGCTCCAAGGCCTCGGCGGTTCGTCGTAGCCTCTCCTCGCCCGCACTGACCAGGTGCGTGCCACCGATAACGGCGTGGAAACGCGACGTGCCCAGCAGGGACGCAGTGTAGTCTACGGTGTTGACCACGCCTGCATGGGCACAGCCCAGGAGGACGACGATCCCCTTGCTCGTCTCCATCCAGAGGGCCTGGTCGTCCGGCAAGATGTCCGGCTTGCGGCATTCGGCGTCCAAGAAGAACGGGCCGCCCGTATCCTCGAAGTCCGTCTTCCGGGGGATGGCGCCTGTGACGCCGAGGCAACTGCCGATCCGCGCCGGCCCGGCCGTCCAGGTCAGCCGGTCAGCCATGCTGCCCACCCAGGCGACGGACGCGGCGGGCATGCCGATGAGCGGATACGGGGGGCTCTGCGTTCGCCCGTAGCGCGGCAGCACGGCCGCCGGATGCAGATAGACGGCCGGTCCCAGGCCAGCGGTGGGCAAGGAGGCTATCCCCCCTGAATGATCGCTGTGACCGTGGCTCAGGACCAGAACCTCGGCCTCTTCCACGTGCAGGCCTAGAACCCGGGCATTGGAGAGGAAAGCGTCGCTCTCACCCGTATCGAACAGCAGGCGGAGACCGTCGGCCTCCACCCACAACGATAGGCCGGCCTCCGCTGACAAGTCGTCCCGTCCTGCGCGGTTCTCAACCAACACTGTCACACGAAGCTCAGGTTGCATTTCCCTCGGCCCTCAGTGGTTGCAGGCATTGTCCCCGATTCGGAGCGTCGCTGCCAGGTTACCGCACCATCAAGACCTTTTCGACAGAGCGTCGTCCAATTCTTGGCAAGCGGCCGGAGGGGGCATAGCATGTCCACACGCTGAGCGATTGGAACGGGGACGCATCGGCGTTCAGCGCCCTTTCGATTCGTGCTTGCGGTCAGATTTTCGGTCAGAGAACGGCGCGGGCCTGACGAGAAGTTGGACGCGTTCCGCATGGCATTGACGCCAAGGGCCCGCAGCCTTCGTCGCACAGACATATTGCTTCCCCCCTGAAGGTGCCTTGCCGAACCTGCATCCGCCGCCTATGATGGTGGCTCACCGCACGTTCCCGCGGCACGGTGCTTGTGACTGCGGCGGGCCGCAAGACCGCGCTCCGCTGGCTTCGGGAGGCAAACATGAAGCAGCTCATCGTCAACAGCGACGACTACGGCGCGTGCCACAGCATCAACGAAGGCGTCATCCGCGGCTTCCGCGAGGGCATCCTGACGCAGGCCTCGATCATGGTGCCGTGCCCCTGGTTCGAAGAGGCCGTCGCGCTGGCCAGGGAGCACGGGATGCCCGTGGGAGTCCACTTCACGGCCACGTGCGAATGGGATCACTACCGCTGGCGCCCCATCACGCCGGCGCGCTCGTTCACCTGCGACGACGGCACACTGCCCCGCAGCATAGCCGAACTCCGGAAGAGGGCCGATCCGGCCGAACTGGAGGAGGAGTTCGTCGCCCAGGTGGAGCTTGTCCGTGCCCGCGGGATCGAGCCGTCCCACTTCGACGTCCACATGGACGTAGCAGATCCTGAGGTCACCGCGCGGGTGATCCGGTGTTACGGCATACGGAGCCGCCGCCCGATCGGCCCCGGCTACGAGGATTGCGTCTTCCCGTTCGCCTCGACGGCCCACCTGACGAACGATCCCCGACGGCAGGGCCTGGACAAAGCGGAATGGCTGCGCCACTATATCGAGGGGATAGGCGAAGGCATCCACTTCGTTATCTGCCACCTGGCCGCCCGAAGCTCGGAGCTGCGCGCCGTGTCCTCAACGGGATCGCCGTGGGCCGAGGACTACCGCGCCACCGACCTCGACGCGATACTCGCTCCGGGCCTGCGGGAGCTGTGCGATAAGCGCGGCATCCAACTCATCTCGCTGAAGGACTACCCCGACTGACGGCTTCTCTCACTCCGCGCTATGCACCGGCCAGACGCAACCCGTTTCCGGCACCCATCTGAGCAAGAATGGCGTGGTCCCCCGTACGGCCCAGGCCGCTATGCGGCACTCCAGCCTCGACCTCACCATGAACATCTACACGGACCCCAGCCTGCTCGACGTGGCCGGAGCGCTGGAGTCCTTGCCGGAGCTCTTGGTGGAAACGCCGGGATAGCGGTGGCCGCACCGCGCGCAGACAACGAGCAACGACATGCGGGCAGAGGGCCCCGAGCGCCTCTTTGAAATCGGGGCGGAAAAAGGTTACGCTGCGGCCTTGCTCAGGACGGCGCCCCTTTAGCGGTAGCCCGGCACATGAGAATCCGCATGGACTGGCACATCCACTCGCGCCACTCTCCGTGCGGGAAGCCGGAAGCCACCTTGGAACTCATCCTCCGCGAGGCTCGGGTCGCGGGGATCACAGCACTCGGAGTAACGGACCACCTGAACTGCAAGTTGAACGAGCCGGCGCTTCGTGCCGCGCGGCAGGAGTACGACACGCTCAGTGGAAAGGATGGTTTCCTCTTCGGGCTGGAAGTGTGCTGCCTGCGGCGCTATGACCTCGACGAAGCGGACCGGCTCGGCCCGACGGCCAGGGTTAACACAGCGCATGCGACGAGCAACGCAGTGCAACAGATACGAGGGCTGAGCAGCGGCGGAGGGAGATGTCTTGAGGGGATCATCCGGCGTCCTTCCCAGGCAGCGGAGCAACCGAACCTTCCCGGAATATACTCAACGTCCTGCGATGGGGCAACTACCGCCCTGAGGGAAGGCGCCCATTCCGGTGCGCCCGGCGGGGGGCACTAAAACTGGGTGCCACGCTTGCCTGCCAGTTCGTTTGGAGGGTTTACCCGCCGTGCTTGTGGCGGGCCCAATCCGCCCTGCCTTTGGCTTCGAGGCTCAGGTTCGAAGAGAGCTCGTCGAAGGGCGAATTGAGCGTGCGACACCCCTTTCCGTGCCCGCGCCGGGTCAGAACAGCCGCTCCTGTCCTGCCCCGCCCTCCGCCCAGCCCGCCCGGCTCATCACGACCTTCAGCCCCTGCGCCGTGATCGCCCGCCCGCGCGCGGTCTTTCAACGCCGCCATCAACGGCTCCACGGCCCGGGCGTCTTTGATCTTGCCCTGCGGACATGGCCTCGGCACTCGCCTCGGCGGGAAACCCGCACAGATTCGCTTCGTAATGATGGACAGGCCCATCACGTAAGGGCAATCATTCAACCGGCTGAATGGACATCAACCACGCAGCGCCCAGCGGCAACTGTGCCTTCCAGCGCCCCTTGGCTTCCATCCTCTCAGCCCCCGTTTCCACGGGATGGATGCAGACGAGTCTGTACGTCCTGCCCGGATCCAATCCCACGGCGGCGTCCAGCGGCAGTTCCACCTCCGCTTCCTCCTTGTTCCCATTGAAAACGAAGACGAAGCCAGCCCCTCTGACCAAGCGCAGATAGGCATCGCACTTCCCGTCCCCGGGCCAGTCCGGCAGAAGAATCGACTGGCCCTGCATGTGCTCGGGATGTTCGCGCGCCCAAGTGAGCCACTTTCCCGCCGTTGCGTTGGGCTTGCCAATGAAGAGGTAGGTGCTCGATACCGCCAAGGCGCTCAGCATGTCGTAGTCCGTGAATTGGTTCTTTATCAGAGCCTGGTCCATATAGCTGGGGAAGAAATGATAATAATGGCGGATGCGCGACCAATTTCGGATTCTGTCCCCGCCAATGGGAACAGCGTCATGTAACGTAAAGACGTTGGTCACCGGGAGGCACTCCCAGATGCCCAAGTCCATTTGCGGACGGTAACCGTGAATAGGGAACTGGTCTCCAAACTCCTCGCGAAGTGCCTGATAGAGCTCATGGCGGAGACGAAACCACCCGTAATTGCAGTTGCCAGGCAGATGGTCGTGAGCCGTCGAATTGCAATTGACTTCCCCCTGCAATACAAAGTGCTCATCCTCGGCATAGCTTGAGTATCCACGGTGAATCAAGGACGTCACTAAACGTATATGCCAGGACATGTACTCCCGATTTGCGGGACACGTTGAGCCTCCGTTCTGCCACGCGACATAGTTGGGGCAGAAACTATTCAGCCGTGTCCATGGGTTTGGACCCGAGTGAGTAGTCCACAGATTGATCCCGATGTCTTGACTGCGAGCCCAATCAAGTATACGGGTCGCCCCTGGTGTTTCGGGTGGGTCAACGTCTTCGGGCGTCAGCTTGGCGACCTCATGGTCCAGACCTCCCCATGTGCCTCCGAGGGTCACTTCGAAAGTCCCAAGCGACCTCTTGGCTACGGTCAATATGTCTTCGTCTTGTTCGATCCGTTTCGGATCTACATCCATCCCGTAGCCGCTCTGGGTAAGTCCACTGTCCCAGCCATTGAGAGTGACACGTATGCCTGGAGGGGGCGGGGGCGCGAGCTTTCTAACCATCGCCAGCATCGCTTCAGACTCTCCAATGTCCGGGGGGATCGGCGATTGCCGGTCAATACTGCCACCGCGGCCCTGCGAGACATTGCTCGGTGCGTTTGGAACCAGCGTCCCCGTCAAGCGATAGCACCCCCAGAAAGCCTTCTCGCTGGCATATGCCTCTTTGGCGGCAAAACGGAAATTCACATTGTAGGTGAGGGAATTCGTACCGTCATCCTGCAGCCGTAGGTCTGTCGGGAGCGGCAATGCCTTTCGGTTCTCGTCAAACAGGGGCACCAGGGTGGGAACCTGAACGCCGACGAAAAACCCACTCCTTGCCCCCCTGAGGAAGTGGGTCAGACAACAGCCATGGACGAACGGCACATACTCCTTGGGCTTGTCGCGAAGGCGGAACCGTTGCGCCTCGACCCGCCATAGCAAATACGGTTCCGGAAACGACGGATCGAAACGAATCTCCTTCTGAATGAAATGATCGTCGCGACCCATCGAATAGGTCACCGTGACCTTCCCCTGCGCTCCATTGTAAACGGCGGTTTGGATGATGGCGCCATCAGGCGAGGTTGTCTGCGTGGAGCCGGTGACCTGGCAGTCCCGGGAGTCCAATGCCACAAGAACGGCCTTCTCTTGCTTGATGTCCTCGGCCAGTGTGGCGATGTCCTTGCCGATCCGGTAGAACTCCAGTCGGAACGCCGATTCCGGCACCAAGCCCAAGGGGTCGCCGGTCTCCAGGTTGACCAATTCCGTCGGTTCGTGTGTCTTGGCGTCGAATCGCACTTCCAGTTTGGTCGATTTCATAATGTCCTCCGGTGCAAAGGCGATCATCGGCATTCTGATTATGCTACATAAGAGGCAAATTGTCGTTATCATCTTTGGGGTTTCTCCTCTTCAAGGGG
>Ga0315289_10013070_pt1 | contig 11652 bp, 13 predicted proteins | sample YL17G11_40_MG_FD_203452 | JGI IMG/M metagenome (GOLD analysis project Ga0315289, IMG submission 203452) | Sediment microbial communities from Yellowstone Lake, YNP, Wyoming, USA - YL17G11_40 | ecosystem: Environmental > Aquatic > Freshwater > Lake > Sediment | place: USA: Wyoming | collected... | reverse complement strand
ATAATAGGACTCTGCGACACAAACAATCTTACAAAATATATAGATTTGGTTGTTCCTTGTAATAACAAGAGTGACAAAAGTTTGGGATTGATATTCTGGGTTTTATGTAATGAGTATGCCAAGAAAAGAAAAATTGATGTGAAGATGCCTCCTCTTGAAAAATTTACAGGGCATATAGAAACTTTAGACTCAAACTCTTCCAAGCAATTTTAATTAGAAAAATTATTTTTACTCGCCGACTTCTCCTTCTGCAGCAGCGCCTTCTTCTGATTCTGCGGCTTCTTCAGGAAGATCAGGAATTTCCTCTCCTTCAACGCGCGTTTCTTTTGGTTTTGCTTCTTTTTCCTCTATTTTTTCCTCAATTTCTCCTTCAGCAGCTTCTATCTCCTCAATTTCTTTTCCTTCCTTTTCCTTCTCTTTTCCTACTCTCAGAGGCAAAGGCCTTCTGACTGTTATGGGTAAAATTCCATTGAGAAATTCAAGTTCAGCTATTTTCAAAGGATCATATCTTAAGTTTTCCAGCTCTTCTTTAGAAATTTTTAAAAGAATGGGCGCGTTCATTGATAATTGCAGTGCGCGAGCACCAATTATTCTCGCTCTTTCATATTTTGTGTAAAATTCTGGATTGATGGCTTCTTGTTTCATTTTTGGTATTATTTGAATTAATGATTTTTTGTTAAAGGTGGATTGTTTGGTTCTTGTTATGGATTTTTCTTCTAATCTATCTGTTTTTTGATTTTTTCCTGGAGGCTTGCGGCCTTTTCAACAGCCAAGTCAATTAAATCCTTGACTTCATCAATTGCCACAGCAGCATATCCGCCGCCTTTTTGCATTGCATTAATCATTGCATTATCTTTGTCAATTTCTTTTGATTTGGATTTTTTGTCGGAAGGAAATGAAACAGCAAATGAAATTCTCAATTCGCTGGATTCTTCTTCTTCAGCATCAGGGTCTATTACCCATTGGCTTCCAATTTTGTAGAAAGTAACTGTTGTCGGCATTGCATTTGTTGTCGGCAGTTTTTCTTTTGTGAAATCGCCGTATTGCACTTTGTCGTCTTTGTCAATTTTTGGCATTACTGCAGACATTATTGCTGCGACTGCCGCAATTGCGGCAGCATCTATTAAATTGCCGTCGTCATTTATTGCATAAATATCAACCATTACGCTCCAGACTTTTTCTCCTTTTTTGATGCAAAGCTTGCTCAGGTTAATAATTTCTGATTCCCTGATTCCTCTGTCAATAATTCTTGCAAGTTCTATTGCTTGTATTCTTGGAGGGCCGTGCTCAAAACGCTCAGATGCCATTGGAGATAATTCTGCTGTAACCATCAAAACTCCAGCTTCTTCAGAATCTTTGTAAGGAGCCATAGTATCAAGCTTAACTCCCGCCATCACTTCTGTCTTGCCAAGAAAAACTTGTGCAGAACCTTCTGCCATGTTTGAAATTCCCAAATTTATTTTTAAGTCTCTATGTTCCAGCAAGCCCCTCTTGTCAAATCTTTTCCCTTGTTCAAGGTATTCAATTATTCTCTTCTTTGTTATGTTTGTTACTTCCATTTTATTCCTTTAATTTTAAAGCCCTCAGGGCTTTTTTCTGAATTTCATTTATTTTCAAGCATGCTTTGAATCCAGCATCAATAGCTTCTTTCAGCATTTTTGGCTTTATTTTTCCGTCAAGCTGGAGCAATGTCATTTTTCCTGTTCTTGTTGAAAATGCCATTGGGATGTCTGTTGCCATTTTCTCGTCATCTTCTTCATAATCTTCTTCTTCTTTTCTGAGGTCTATGCAAATTTTGTTTCCAATGCATCCTACAGAAACTGAAGAAATTAAATCAGTCATTGGAATTCCTGCATGAGCAAGAGCAAGCGAGGCTGCGTTTATTCCGGCACATCTTGTGCTCGCATCTGCCTGTATGACTTCTATTTCCAAGTCAACAGCAGTGCCTGGAAAACTTTCCAGCTGAACTACAGAGCTCAATGCATTTTCAATAACATGAGATACTTCAGTGCTTCTTCTTGATGGTCCTGGTTTCTTTCTTTCTGAAACTGAGAAGCTTAGCATGTCATAGTTGCATCTTAATTTTGCTTTTTCAGGATCCTGATGGTGCTGCGGATGCAAAAGTCTAGGTCCATAGATGGTTGCAATTGCTTTTGTATTTCCAAAAGTGAATTTTGCAGAGCCGTCGGCTCTCGGGATTATTCCAATTTCTACTTTTGTTTCTCTTGTTTCGTCAAAATCTCTTCCGTCAAATCTTTTTTCGTATGTCATTTTGTTTTTCGTTTGTTGTTATTATTAACGTTTTTTGTGGTTTGGTGGATTGTTTGGTTTTTATGTGGATTTTTTGTTTTATAGGCTTTAATTTTCTTCTTTTTTTTCAAGAGTTTCTTTCTTTAATCCTTTTTTTCTTTTTTCAAGAAACTCCTGGACAATTCCTGTAAGGCCCTCTACGTGAGCTTTTTCTGCAATCAGAAGAACTGCATCTTTTGCAAAAAGTTCTGTGTCGATGCTTTCACCTTTTATCCAGATGATTCCATTTTGTCCTACTGTAATATTGCATCCAGTTTCTAGTTTTATCATGTTGACCATGCTTCCTTCTTTTCCAATCACTCTTGGAACTTTGTTTGGGTTTATGGTGATTGTCATTCCACCCTCGATTTTATGAAGTCCTCTGTCCTGCATTGTCAAGTCAATCCCCTTTCTTTTTATTGAATAGACTTTTGCTGTAATCATGTCTCCTATGCTCAAAAATTCTTCAGGGTCTCTTATCATTCTTGGAAAAAAGCATTCTTTTGTTGACAAAAATGCTGAGTATGGTGCGCTTATATCCACTTGCCAGCCGTTAAAATTAATGTCAGTTATTTTTCCAATAACGTTGTTTCCTCTTCGCGGAATATAGACGCCGGAAACAGGAATGACCTTTACAAGTCTGTTGATATATTCCACAAGACCCAGTCTTGTTGAGATTATTTTTTTGCCTTCTCTCATTGTTCCTTCTCCTGGCAAATAATCTTCGCCTGAAACAATAGTTTCTCCTGGTATGACCATATCTCTGGCAATTTTTTCTATTTTTTCATCCTCTTTTTTTGAAATTTTTTCTTTCTCGTCTTTAATTTCCTTTTTTCCTTCCATTTTATTCTTGTATAATTTTTTCTCCTTTTCTGCGTATTTATACCTTTGCTTTCTATTTTTTAATTTCCTCGACTATGGCTGAGCCATGAGTGAGGCCGTTTATTTTGTCAAAAAATTCCATCTGAATTCCAGCAGGAATTTCAACAGTGATTCTCATGCTTCCATCTTCAAGCCAGTCTTCGCTTTCTTTTTTTATTCCTTGGATTATATTGTAAATTTTTCCTGTGTACATTGCAGGTATTTTCACAGCAAATTTTTTTACCTCAATTTTTATAGGCATTATTGGCAGCATTTCCTTTATTATTCCTGCAATCTGGTCTTCTATTGACCTGTTCTCGTCAATCTTGACTCTTGCCTGTTCAAATGCATTTTCAATTCTTACGGCAGGATGGGGCAATCCTGTTCTAGGATCGCAGCAATTTCTGGCAAGCCAGTCAATAATCTGCTTCCTCTTTTCCTCACGCATCTTTTTCCGATATTCTATCGGCAATTCAATTTCGCCTGTCTTGATAATCTGAGCTGTAACTTTTAAAATGTCGCTTGTTCCAAAGGCCTCTTCTAAATCCTTGACTCCTGCTTTATTGCCTTTTTTCAAGTCAAGAAAAATCTGGGTTGATGCAAGTATATTATCAACACTTCCAACGCCCTGCTTTCTGAATGCAATGGCCTTGTCGCAATCAACAAGAATCTCAAAATCTTTATTTTTTACTCGTAATCGTGCAGTAACATTAGTAGACATAATATCTCCATAATTTGATTTTTTTAACTTTAATTGTGATTGTAATTATTTAATGTATTTTTTTAATTCATCCTTGCTTATTCTTTGTATATTTTTGTCTTTTGTCGCAATGACTGCAGTTTCAAACCTTCCTATCTCAAAGCTTTTTCCAAGGACTTTTCTGAAAATATTTAGTGCCAATTTAATCCCTTGTTCCATGTTTATTGATTCTTTGTATTCCTGTCTTAAAATGTCCTTGATTTTTTCATCATTCTCGCCGATTGCCGTTGCGTTGTATCCGAAATAATTGCCAGTAACATCAGAAACAAAGATTTTTGGCTTTGTGTCAATTCCTGCAATCATCATTGAGATTCCGAATGGCCTTGCTCCGCCATATTGCGTGAAAATCTGCTTTGTATCAGCAATTTCCTTGATTATTGACTCAACATCTATTGAAGTGCCGTATGTAACCCAGTGTTGCTGCGCCAAAACTTGCGCTTTGTTAATCAAAACACGGGCGTCGCTCATTATTCCAGCGGCAGTTGCAAGAATATGATCGTCAATTTCGTAAATTTTTTGCGCAGATTCAGGAATAATTAAAGAATCATTCACTCTTTTATCAGCAACAATCACAAGACCATCGCTGCATGTAAGGCAGATAGAAGAGCTTCCTAAACGAACTGTTTTTTCAGCATACTCAACCTGAAGCAAATGCCCGTCAGGGGAGAACATGCTTGCAGCTCTGTCATAGCCCATAATTTGATTTTGTCCGTCCATTTTAATCTTAAATTTTTCAGAGAACTATATAGTTAATTTGTAATAATCAATAATCTTTCCTCATCTCTGACAAAATTTTAAAATCGAGCAGATTTTTAAATCTTTCTTTCCTTTTTGATGCTATGAAAACAGCAGTTTTATTTTCAGGAGGCAAGGATTCTAGCCTTGCATTGCATTATGCCTTGAAAAATAGGCACGAAGTAAAATGCCTGATTAGCTTGGTTTCTGATAATTCTGCAAGCTATATGTTTCATACTCCCAATATAAAATGGGCTAAAAAACAGGCAGAGGCTATTGGATTGCCAATTGCAATTGGAAAAACAAAAGGCGAGAAGGAAAAAGAGCTTGCAGATTTGGAGAGTGCTATTAAAAAGGCAATTAAAAAATATAAAATTGAATGCATTGTGACGGGCGCGGTTGCTTCTGTATACCAGGCATCAAGAATTCAGAAAATTTGCGATAAATTGGGATTGAAATGCATGAATCCATTGTGGCAGAAAAATCAGTTTGATGTTTTAAAGGAATTAATTGACAACAAGTTTGAAGTTATTATAATAGGGGTTTTTGCCCTGGGTCTTGAGAATTTTTTAGGCAGGAGGATTGATAAAACTTTTATTGAGGATATTAGAAAAGCATGGGAAAAGTATGGGGTAAATCCTGCTGGAGAGGGCGGAGAATTTGAAAGTTTTGTCTTGAATGCTCCTTTTTTTAAAAAACGGCTGGAAATTGAAAAAAGCCATGTTGTTCAGGAAAAAGAAGGCGGAAGAATTCTGGTTATTGACCGATTAAGACTTATTTAAGGAATTTTTCCTTGACTTTTTTGATTGTTCCGCTTACTCCTATGCATCTTGGCGAGCCTTCCTTGATTAAGGCAATAGATGCCTTTACAGCGTCAACATATTTTGTTGTCACGCTGATAATAATGTATGAATTGCCGCCTTTGTTAGTGATTGAAATTATTTTAGGCCCTGATTTTGCATAGCCAAGAATTCCTAAAAATCTAATCATTGCGTCTTCGATTATATGGCGAATCTCTTTGGTGCTTTTTTCTGCTATTTTTATCAGGAGATAATGCCTTTTTTCTTTTAATGTCGCCATCATTTTCAGTTTTTTGATTCTTTTGTTTTCCATATTTCGATAAAGGAGCGAAGATATTTAAATATGATTATTTTATTTAAATTATTGATTAAAAAAAGAGATTAGAAATGATAAAAATTTTTACAATAGGTGGATACGGCGAAGTTGGAAAAAATATGACTGCTGTTCAGGTAGATGATGATGTTTTTTTGTTTGACTGCGGTTTGTTTTTGCCCCCAATAGTTGAAATGCAGGAGAGCGAAGTTAAAAAAGAAAAGCCAACAGAGCGAAAATTAAGAAGCATAGCGGCGATTCCAAATGATTTGATTCTTGAAAACTTGGGCTTGCGAGACAAGGTTCGCGCAATCATGGTTTCTCATGCGCATCTTGATCACATAGGAGCAATCCCTTATATTGCGCCAAGATATAACGCAGAAGTTTTAGGGACTCCATATTCAATAGAAGTCCTCAAGGCCATAATGGCGGACAATAGCCAGACTATAAAAAATAAAATCATTGCAATAACACCCAATTCTTCATATACAGTCAAAGGAAAGCACAGAGATTACAAAATTGAATTCATTAACGTGACGCATTCAACATTGCAGACAGCAATGATTGCATTGCATACTCCTGCGGGCGTTGTTTTGTATGCGAACGATTTCAAATTTGACAATTCTCCAATTGTCGGCAAGAAGCCTAATTATGAAAGACTGAAGGAACTTGCAAAAGAAGGCGTTTTAGCTTTAATTGTAGATTCTTTGTATGCTGGCGATGAAAGAAAGACGGCGAGCGAAAAAATTGCCCGGGGCCTTCTTGAAGATGTTATGCTGACAACAACAAATGAAGATGCCTGCATCGTTATAACAACTTTTTCAAGCCATATTGCGAGGCTGAAAAGCATAGTTGATTTTTCAAAACAGCTTGGTCGCAAGACTCTTTTTATCGGAAGAAGCCTTGGAAAATATGTTAATGCAGCTTCTAGATTGAACCTTGCTCCTTTTATCAATGATGTGAGCATTATAACTTATAGAAATCAGGTTGAAAAAGTTTTGAAGATGGTTGAAAAAAATCGCGATAAATTTTTGATTGTATGCACAGGGCATCAGGGCGAGCCAGGAAGTGTTTTAGATAGGCTTTCAAGAGGAAAGCTTCCATTTCAGTTCATGCCCCAGGATCATGTTATCTTCAGTAGCAAGACAATTCCAACTCCTGTAAATATTGCTGCAAAAAAACAGCTTGAGCAAAGATTAAAGTTTCAGGGTGTTAGAATATTTGATAATGTTCATGTTTCAGGTCATGCAGGCCGTGAGGACTTGAGGGATTTTATTAATATGATAAATCCCGAGCACATTTTTCCAGCCCATGGCGATTTGCAAAAAATGAATGCTCTTGCAGAACTTGCAACAGAGCTAGGATACAAGATTGGAAAAGAAGTTCATGTGATGCAGGACGGGCAAAAAATACAATTGAGATAAAATGGCACGAATGGATTTATTTTCTGCATTGAAAAATGCTGTTGAAAGGGGAGAATCCTTGCAGCAGGCAAAATTAACTTTAGTATCTTCAGGTTATTCCCAGCAGGAAGTTGAAGACGCCGCTATGGCATTGCAGTTTCCAGAGAGACTTACGGCAATGTCCATGCCAATGCCTGAAAAAATTATAGTAAAAGAAACTGGATTTCCAATCCCAACGCAGCTCAAATCCAAGGAACCAGAAATTCCAGTTCCTGTGCCTAAAAAATCAGGAATTCCTATGTGGGTAATAATCCTTTTGATTGCCTTGCTTGGAATTGTTTGGCTTGTTATCTTTGTTCTTCTAAAATTGAAGAAATGATTTTAATTTGTAAAATGCCTTTAATTTATCCTCCAGCCGAAGATTCTTTTCTTCTTGCCAAATTTGCAGGAAAAATTTGCAGGAAGATTTTATTGAAAAATAAAAATGCAAAGGTTCTTGACATTGGAACAGGTTCAGGAATCCAGGCAATAACTGCTCTGAATTCAGGAATTTCGCGCGAAAATATCCTTGCTGTTGATATAAATCCTGAGGCTGTAAAATTTGTGAAAAGAAAAGGAATAAATGCCAAAATTTCTGATTTATTCTCTTCTGTTTCTGGTAAATTTGACCTGATTGTTTTTAATCCGCCTTATTTGCCTGCTGACAAAAGAGATAAAGAAAAAGACACGTCTGGAGGTAAAAAGGGAGATGAAACTATTATTAGATTTTTGAGAGGAGTCAGAAAATATCTTGCTAATGATGGAAAAATGCTGATCCTATTAAGCTCCTTGACTCCTAAGAGAAGAATTCTTGCTGAAATCAGGAAGCAAAAGCTAAACTATAAAAAAATTGGCTGCCAAAGGCTTTTTTTTGAGGAACTTTATGTCTGGCTTTTTTATTCTTGCAAAAAATCATCTAAATCTTTATAAATTTAACAGCACGCATAGTCAGGCGAGGTAAGAAAGACTTTTTTAAATGAAATTTGCACATATGGCTGACTGCCATCTTGGCGGCTGGAGAGAGCCTTGCTTGCAGCAGCTTAATTTGCAAACATTTAAGGAAGCGATTAAGAGATGTATTTCTGAGAAAGTTGATTTCGTGCTTTTTGCAGGCGATATTTTTGATACAGCCCTTCCGGCGACAGAGATTTTGGAGGATGCTGTCGAGCAGTTCAGGATTTTAAAGGATTCAGGGATAAAATGCTTTATTATTGCAGGCTCTCACGATTTTTCTGTAAGCGGCAAAACTTTCCTGAATGTCATTGAAAAAGCAGGGCTTTGCAGGAATATTGGATCTGTTTGCTCTGAAGAAAACCATTCTGAAGAAATAAATCTCTTTGAAGAGGACTTTTCAGGAGCCAAGGTTGTTTTTTCAGGTTTTTGCGGCAGAAAATCAAGCCTTGAACAGGCATATCTGAAAAAAATGAATTTTTCCATTGGCAAAAGCGCAATGTCTGAAAGAAATTTTAAGATTCTTGCTCTGCATACAACCTTGACAGAAGCAAAGCCGAAACATCTTGAGATGATGGAATCCATATCTATTTCAGAATTGCCAAAGGGATTTGATTATTATGCCTTAGGCCATCTGCATTTGCCTTTTCAATATTCAAAAGAAGGAAAATTTTATGTTTATCCAGGCCCTCTTTTTCCAAATAATTTTCAGGAACTTGAAGAATTGAATTATGGAACTTTTGTTATTGTAAATGTCTCTGAAAGCAGGATAAATCCAGGAACTTTTCAGGTTGACATTCAAAAAGAAATTCTGAATATGAAAGAAATTCTTGTCTTGAAAATTGATGCGGGCAATTTGAGCCCTATGAATATAACTGAGAAAGTTATTTTTGAATTTAGAAAATATGCCAATGCAGTCAAGGATAAAATTTTGATGCTTAAAATTTCAGGAACGCTTAAAGAGGGAAAAACAAGCGAAGTGAATTTCGAGATGATTGGAAAAGAAGCTGAAAAGCTTGGTTGTTTTGTCCTGCTAAAAAATATTCATTCGCTTTCCTCGCCAGAATTCAAGGAGCTTGAAATAGAGAATTCAAATAAGAGCGTTGAGGAAATTGAGAAAGACATCGTTGTTAAAATTGTTGAAGGAAAAAAAGACGTGTTTTTTGACTTGAAAAAAACCCTGGAATTGATGCATACCTTGAATGCTGAAAAGCCAGAAGGCCAGACAAAGCAGGTTTTTGAAAATAAAATCATGGATGATATTTCAAAAGTTTTGGATCTTGGGCAGGAGCTGGGAATTAAAAATGAAAATTAAGAAAATTTGGCTTGAAAATATAAGGTCTTATGAGAATCTTGAGCTTGAAATGCCTTCAGGAAGCATACTTTTCAGCGGAGATGTCGGCGCTGGAAAAAGCTCTGTTCTTTTTGCAATTGAATTTGCAGTATTTGGAACTCAAAGAGGCTCATTGTCCGGTTCTTCCTTGCTAAGAAAAGGCAAACAGAGCGGGAAAGTTGCCGTAAATTTTGAGATTGACGGCAAAAATGTGATAATTGAAAGGCAGCTTAGCAGAAAAAAGGATTCTGTGAAGCAGGAAACTGGTTTTATAGAAATTGAAGGCCGCAGGGAAAGTTTTTCTGTTGAAGAATTGAATGCTGCGGTCCTCCACCTGATAAGCTACCCGCAGGTTCTTTCAGGAATAAATCCCTCAATGCTTTACCGATATACTGTTTATACCCCTCAGGAAGAAATGAAGCAGATTTTGATTGAAAATGAGGAAGAGAGGCTTAACATATTAAGAAATGTGCTTGGCACAAACAAATACAAGACAATAACACAAAACGCGGAAATTTTTTCCAAGTTTCTGCGCGATGATATGCGAAAAAAAGAGGGAAAAATTTCTGATTTGGAGCAGAAAAAAGAAGAGCTCATAAAAAGAAAGCAGGTTATTGGGCAATTCACACAGGAGCTTAAGCAAATAGTGCCTGGATTGCAGGAAGCTACAAAAAATCTTCTTGAAAGAAAAAAAGTTCTTCTTGAGCTTGAAAAAGACAAGAGGAAATTGGTGGAAATTGAAAAAGAAGTCAGGTCGCATGAGGCTTCGATAATATCAAAAAACGATGAGATTAAGAGGAATAATTCAAGAACACTTATTCTTGAATCAAGGATAAATGATTTGGAATCTGAAATAGGAAAAAAAATGAAGTTTGGGATTAATCCAATCGAGGCAAAGATAACTGAGAAGGAAAAAGCTCTTGAAGGGGCAATTTCCCACGAAACAGCAATTGCAAAAATTATTGCAAGCATTGAGACAAAAAAAGAAAGTTTTCTGGCGAATATTGACAAGATTGCAAGATTAAGCACATGCCCTCTTTGCCAGCAGCAGGTTCCTCATGAGCATAAGGAAAAAATTTCCAGGGAAATGAATGATTTCTTGAAGGAAAATGAGGTGAAGCTCGCTTCAGGAATTGAAGAATTGAAGGAAATTAAGCAAAAAATAAATCTTTTCAAGGATGACCTGAAAAAATTTAGGATAGAAAAAGAAGAGAAGGAAAAAATGAGCTCTATGATAAGGGAATTTGACGAGAAAAGAAAAGATTTTTACTCGTTGAAATTTGATGCTGAAAAAATAAGCAATGAAATCAAAAAGCTTAATCAGGAGCTTGAAATTTTCAGGAAAGAGCTTGAGTCATGCTCTAGTATAGGAGAGAAATACAATAATGCCTTGATTGAGGTGGATATTGCCAAGGAAGAAGAGACAAAAATTGAAATCCAAAGGACAAGAATAGAGACAAATCTCAAAAACTATGCTGAAATGGCTGCTTTCCTTGAAAAAGAGATTGCTGAAAAGGAAAAATTCAAGAAAGACTTGGAAAAATTAAGGAAAATTGAATTTTGGCTCTCAAATGAATTTATTTTATTGATGGCCTTGATTGAAAAAAACATTTTATTGAAATTAAACTTTGAATTCAACCAGTTTTTCCAGAAATGGTTTGGAATGCTGATTTCAGATGAGTCTTTTTCTGTTAGAGTGAACGAGGAATTCACTCCAATAATAGAGCAGAATGGTTATGAGCTTGAATATTCGTTTTTGAGTGGAGGAGAGAGGACTGCTGCAGCTCTTGCTTATAGGCTAGCATTAAATCAGGTATTAAATTCTCTTTACAGTAGCATAAAAACGCAGGATTTTCTTGTTCTTGACGAGCCAACAGATGGATTTAGCTCAGAACAGCTTGACAGAATGAGAGCTGTATTGCAGGAGCTGAAAGTAGGACAGCTCGTTCTTGTAAGCCATGAGCAAAGAGTAGAGTCATTTGTAGAAAAAATAATAAAATTCAAAAAGCAGGATGGCTCAACTAAAATAGTGAATTAACCTAAATGCAAAATGATAATGAACTTTTCAGATCTTTCAAATTCAGTTACGCAAAGGAAAATTATTTCTTGGATGAAAAACGGGAAAATTTTCATTTATCCAACAGACACTATTTATGGAATTGGATGCA
>Ga0315289_10013068_pt1 | contig 11654 bp, 17 predicted proteins | sample YL17G11_40_MG_FD_203452 | JGI IMG/M metagenome (GOLD analysis project Ga0315289, IMG submission 203452) | Sediment microbial communities from Yellowstone Lake, YNP, Wyoming, USA - YL17G11_40 | ecosystem: Environmental > Aquatic > Freshwater > Lake > Sediment | place: USA: Wyoming | collected... | reverse complement strand
TTGGAATGACACAAGGCAGTTATGCCTTAACTGTGATATTTTCCGCAAGTCGCAACAAGTGACCTTAGAAGTGTCAGAAATGGGAAAGAAAAAAGCACAAAATTGGATAGAAGAGCGCAAGGCTAAGGCTGATGCAGAGCGTAAAGCACAGCTCAAGGAAAAGGGATTTGCGGAGTTTTTCAAGCTCCCTGTCGGTGAAACAACCATCGAAGTCATGACAGATGTCGAGCCGAGAGAAAGAGAAGGCAATTTCGGGACACAGTGTATTTTCCGAATTAAAGTAGGAAAAGAAACTAATGATCTCTCAGTTGCTCTCAGGTCTCCGCTATACCGATTCCTCTTGGACAATCTGAGTAAGGGTAAAACCAAATTCACGATAGTCCGAACAGGGGAAGGCAAATCCACGAAATACGACATAAAGAAGGCTTGGTAGATTTGAGTAAGAGACCTCCGAAACGGATCGATTTCTCCCTAATAAAAATCAAAAACGGAGGCTACCTCCTCAAGTGGAGTTTTGGAATTTTTCAAGCGGTTTTCGGAACTCCATACCGACAAGCCTTTAGCTCGTATGATGAAGCCATGAAAGCCATGAATGCCATTAGCGGCGCACTAGGTTAAGCCTTAAGCCATAACGCTTAAATCCCCCTTTTTCTTTTGTATAACCATGAAAGCGAAAGAGAAATGGACTGATAGAGCCATGCTAAACGAGGTTAAGTCTTATCATTGCCCTTGCGATGGTTGTATAGCTAGGTTTTTGGGGATAAAGAAATGACTTCTCTTCATTTGGGAATGTGGGCTATTGTTGTTCTTACATTGCTTATCATTCTTATCTTATTCTATGATTGGGTTTTTGGGGAAAAGAAATATGAGTCCTAGCCCTCAAGTCTCAGATGCTTCTATCAAGTGGAGTGCGGCTCTTATTGGTGATCTCCATTTTGGTTCTATTTATGCTCCCATGCAACCGTTCACCACTTTCGATAATAGAACCATTTTACCGAGTCCCGAGCAACAGGAGCTTAATCTCATCTTCTCATGGTGTCTTGATCGTATTCGATACTGGAAGGTTCACAACATCCTGTTTAGTGGTGATCTGATACAAGGCAAAAATTTCAAGGATATGGCTCGGTCTCTTGTAACTGCCGATCTTGATGAGCAACAGGAGTTAGCTATCCGATATCTGAGACCGATATGCAAGGATATGACCATCTACGGAGTATCGGGAACAGGTTATCATCAATCGGTTGATACTGAAATCGAGAAAAAGATCATTGAGGAGTTAGGAGGGCAATTCCTGACAAAAATGGCATGGCTGAAAGTTCCAAACAGCAAAAGGGTAATTAACCTTTCTCATGCAGGTGCAACGGCTACGATCTATCCTTATAGTGCGATGGAAAGAGAAGCGGCTCAGATGCTTAAAGCTTGTGGAGAAGGCAAATTACCTTATTCTCCCGATATCATAATTCGGGGACACCGACACTTATTCGCACATCTGCATACAACTTCTTATCACTTCATACTTGTCCCCTCGTTCCAGTTATGGTATCCATTCAAGACGAGCTATTATGGTTCTCTACAATCCGATATAGGAATTGCAATCGTTTTCATCGATCAGCATGATAGGATAATCGTTCATCATTACACGAAACCAACTCCTAATCTTCATGTCGGAGACAAGGTATATGAGTTGTCGAAAAGACTCTAAGCCTTGCGATGGAAAAAGCCTCATCTGCCGCTTTCGACCGAAAAACAAGAGACCGACTTACGTTAGGGACATGGCAGGAGTAAAGGAGCTTTTCTATAATTTCAGATGCTCAAATTACAAATAGAAGATAGACTAGGTCTACCTGATTAGGCTAGGTCTATCTTATCACTTATTGGTTAGCGCTCCACTATTACCCATCATCATACTCCCCTCACCCATTTACATACCTCTTATAATTATAATATATTCCGCCGAATATTCCAGCGAGAAATCCGGCTAGCGCGCCTCTGCCAATTCCTCCCATACTCCCCTCACCCATTTACATACCTCTTATAATTATATAATACGGAACCGAAAAACCGAGCCGAAAACCGAGCCGAACAACCCTTAAATATGGGACTGTTCGTTAGGTTCTCGTGTCGGGAGTTTGCTCTGCATGGTGAAACGTGAGCGGATTATTCGGAGACCATTCGTTAAGCCTATTACAGCTACGATTGATAGAGCCGAGGAAATCCTCTACTCGAAACATGGAAAGCCGCTCCTCATGTATCGTATGCAGAGGCATAAGAAAAGCTCCATTGTTGCTAAACTCATTCCACTAATCAAAAACCCTAACAAGATCGAGCTTTTCAGGGAAGGAATAAGCTTTTATAGTCTCGTTTGTTTTACTTACAAGGATAACGAGGAATTTGTCTATATCGCTCAGGGAGGAAATTTCATAATGATGAAACAGCTCACATTCTATCTCCTCTGTCAGAATTATATCAAGTGGTATGAGAGCCATGACGAGAAACAAACCGAGTGAGTATGACGATGCAGAGGAGTATCTTGAGACTCAAGACAGTGATATCAAACGAGAGTATGACGGCAGGGGATACGAGAAGCTAACCAGAACGGAACAACAGCAAGCCCTTTTAGACATTTTCTTTAACGGATTACACAAATACGATCTTGCGGCTCAACAGATGAGGGATGGTTTAGCTTATGCCGCAACTCCCGAGGTTTCTTGGATTGACCACAAGGGGAAGCCTCATATCCATCGAACAGTTAAAGGCAGAGACAGGAGAAGGATAGAAGTCCATGACAGGACTTATGTGAAGGCTAGAAGGGAAGGTTACAGCCGCACTAAGGCTCTAGGCATGGCTCGGAAAGAAGAGTATAGAGGCATGAGCAAAAAACAAATCAGGTCTTACAATGGCAGGATCGGAGCTAAACAGAGGTATCTCAAATATTCGGTCGTCAAACTCGAAAGAAAGCGAGTCATGCCTCATGGCAGGGTTTACAGAAAGCATCTCGTAGAGAGAGACAAAAAAGGCAAATTCAAGAAATGGATTGACTGAGAATGTTCATCATAGCCATAACGAACCAATTTCCTAACAACCGTTTTCTATTCTTTTTTGAATTTGACAATGTGGATGAATTTGATATTTTCGAGGAGGCGAATTTCCTTTCTCAATATGCCAATATCGATATCGATGTCAATCTGTCTTCTCCTCGGTGTTATCATCTCATTTCATACGACATACTAAGCCGAGATGAGGTAATAAGAGCGCAACGAATGGTCAGCCTCCAATCAGATCACTACCTCGCGATAGACGAGGTCTTTCTCTATCGAGCAACGGCAGAGGCTAATCGGCTGAGGCTAGGAGATAAATTCGATAAGTCTTCTCCCATATTCCTTAAGCGGTTCTGCCATAACAGGGGACACAAGAAAAGCATACAACACTTGAGACTTGCGAAGTTTTGGTATAAAACTCCTCCCTTTAAACGGTTTACTCGGTTCGAAAATGCAAGGGCTAAAGTGTGCGTCTACAAAACAGGAATAGGGATAAAACGATTTCATACGTTTGAAAACCCGAGACTGCGAAGGCTTGAAATCAAGCGGTGTGATCGAAAGCTCTCGATCATCTCAAAAGCCATGACCGAAAGGTTTAAATAGTTCATCTTCCAAGAGGTCTAACAGGAGAAAAGAAAATGTCCGAGAGCGGAACCTCTAAGGCTGTTGATTGGGTAGTCCTGATTATCCTCCTGATAATTGGGGTTAGCCTAGTTCCAACAGTTGTTGACACAGTCCAAGGCATCAATACGACTAACTGGTCGTTCACTGGCTACACAGCCGCATCAACCTTGATGGGGCTGTTGCCGTTCATCTTCATCGTTGGACTTGTCATCTATTTCCTCGTAAGACTGTTGCGTAGCTAGTCAACGGTCTTGTGAGGAAAAAACTCCCTTTTTTTTAGCAACAATCCTTAAATACTCTTAAGACATATCTGTTAAGTGGAGAGTGTGAGGTTGTTCCCAATAAAGAGTTTTTCCTTCGAGCATGGTTCGACCTCCTCCTCACACTCTCCAATATTCACACTTAAACAATTATGTGATTATTTCCTGATAATATGGACAATACTCTTAACAATCGATGCGGCTCAAACCTGTTATGCTATCGGACTCGGATATGTGGAGACCAATCCTTTCGGATTTCCAATGGGAATAATATTCGCTTATGCGGTTCTCGGTTGTATCTACGGAACAGTTCAAATAGTCGGAAGGATGGGAAAAGAAGGAGTATTCAATCACATGATATTGTTTTGGCTTCTCCTGTTCCTAATAGTTCTCTGCCTCAATCAGCTTTCAACCATCATTAAAAATTTCATGGTTCTGTCGAACTAGAAGAAACCTTTATATAAGTCTTTCTCTCCTCTAGTATCTCAAAAGAGGTATTGAGGAATGTCAGGGATTGATCTAACGCAAGTTCCGACTCAACTAGGAGCGGCTCTAAACATAAGTTCTTTTGCGGCAGGACTGATAGCTTCGGCTTTCATGTTGCTTTTGTTCGATTTGCCTATTGTCATATTTTCAAGAAATACCATGCTGCTTTCAGTTATGACAATTCTAGTTCTATGTATTGATGTTGCTTTAACATGGCTTCCATACTTTACTCTTGTTATCGTCATATTCATGTTAGCCCTTTTGTTTGCCTCGGAAATGAGGACATGGATAACAGGAAGAGGACACTAAGGAAGGTATAAGAATGGGCGACATCTCCGAAATGAGAGGACTCATCGTTTGTGTAACCTTCATAGCAACAGCTATAACGCTTGTCATGATAATTCCGACAGGGTTCTTTCCATCGACTAACGCAACACAACAGGTCAATCCGCAAGGAGGAGCTTTCAGGGACATCCTCGGTTACAACGATACCTATCAGTGGAATTTCACAGGAAATTACTTTACAGGGAGTTATCCGAACCTAGTCCCTGCAAGGGGAGTAACCGACAAATCCGTTAAGATCGGAGGTTGGACGGTTGTCATAACAGAGTCATGGTATGAAGTTCCAAACGATCCTGCTTTTGGAAATGGAACAGGATACTATTTTGAGTTGCAGATGGAGGTATGCGATGAGTGGTGGGATTTCAGATATAACAGGGAGGACTTTCAATGGTTCAATCAGAACGGAACAGAAAGCACAAGCAACCATGACGTTAAGGGAGCTATCGGAGGAAATTTCGAGGTTCATAAGGTCTTAACCATTCCACGAATAGATATCGACTCTCGATCTAGCTCTTACGGAAATAACACTTATTCCCCTGAGACCTCTTACGATGTCAGATGCTCAATAACTTCTTTCCACATAACCTTCTATTACAACTGTTCTCTGTATCCTCCTCCTGCCGCTCCCTCATCGGCTTATTACGGACAAGCCTCCCCGACTCATGACTGTGGTTTAGCCATGAGCATCGGACAAGGGTTCAGTGAAAGAGCAACACAGTTGAACGCATGGACACTGATAACAGGATTTCTATTCTTTCAGCTTATCCCCGATCTCCCGATCATAATAAGCCTCTTGATCGAATGTCCTATATGGATATGTGAGGCTTATCTCCTGTTCATATTCGTCCTCAGAGTTATAGGAGCGGTTTTCGGAGGAGGAGGAGCTTAATGAAAAAGTGGCAGTTACTACTCATAGTCCTGACAATCTGCATAGTTGCTTTTCTAGCGATTGTCAACATGGGTAAAATCCTGACAACAGGGATACCAAAAGGCATGAGATGGTTCGCTCCGATCGGGACTTTTTGGTTTAACCAATGTGAAAACATTTCCGAGTTTTCCCTCGGAGGAGCTAATTATACCGCTTTCGTAAACAACACTAGCATGGCAGAGGGTAACGGATCGCTTGATCTCATGCTCTATAATTTCGTAGACAGCTTAACAGTCACTTTAACCAATTCAACAATGAATGACCATTTAGGGATACAGGCAGGAATGTATCCTAATTTATGGTATGGAACTTACGCTAGGCTCTCAGAAGTCAATGTCAGCCTCGGATGTCCGACATATCTCATATATTGGCTGTCGGGAAGTTACAATTTCCATTTCTACGGATCGGGAGGGAATTTTTCCTGTTCATTAACCGATCCTCACGGACTATCAACATTTACGACAGATATCCCTTATGATACAAATTGGCATTGGTTCGAGGTTCAAGTTCTCAATGCCTCAGTGATAACTCCAAATACGAGCCTATTCGCATTTTGGATTGATGGAGATTTGGTGTTTTCAACCATCGAGCCAAATCAACCATTTTATCCTGACACGTTCCTTTCTGTTTGTTATGGCGCTTCAAATCGTGCACATTGGCAAATTGATTATCTCAGAACTGCCGCAACAGAGCAATATCCTCCCCCTGTTCCGAGAGGGGAAGTTTACGCATTGCCGCAAGACCTATTTACAGAAGCTGACATACTCCTAATGATTGGTTTGATTGGAGCTATGTTTGATATCGTAGCTCCTGTTTTCACAGTAGAGACCTTCATGGATGGAGATTATGTTGGAGCTTTCGGTTATGGCTTCCTCCTCATGTTGCTTGGAACAACCTTCATAATCGCATGGTTGTGGTAGCATGAAGGGAAAATTCTTTTTCTTCCTCGTCATTCTATCGGTCTTGATGCTTATCCCTTTAGCCAACGGACAACCTCAGATCGTATGTCCACAAACACAACCGACAGGGTTATCTTATCCTCCGCAAAACAAGGGTTTCATGGCTAGGGGATATGCCTTCATCTTCTGCCTTTCCTCGGCAGGTAATATCTATTACACTTCATCGAGAACAGGACTAACAGGAACATGGTCAAACCCTGTTTGGTGTGTAGTCGATGCAGGGACAACCGCAAACGGATTTAATTTTGACATTGAATATGACAATGAAACGTATTTCTCAAATGGGACAATCTCAAGCGGAGGATACGCTCATCTTGTTTGGCTTTCAACAGGACAAACGGAAAATAACAGGGTTTTCTATAAAAGGGGAAATGTGACGAGTGACGGAGCTATCTTATGGAACACAGATCAGATAGTTCTCACTTACTCAAGCCCATCTAGTTATTGGTGCTTTCCATCGATCAATTTAGACTCTGACGGAAGAGTCTATATTTCTGCCTGTTGGTCAAAATGGATACCTGCCTATGGAAATGTGACAATCACTCGAAACGCTAACCTCAATGAGACATGGACGACAGATGCAGGTTACCCTTATAAAATCCAAGATGTAGCCGTTGCTAATCCTGTTCCTTCCAAGCTCATCGGTCTCGACAACAAACGCATGATGATAGTATGGGCTAACCTTTCGCGACAAGCAACATCTAACACTCAGCTTTTAGGTTCGTGGTATAATGGCTCGATTTGGTCAACTCCTACATACGCAACTCCAAATTATGTTATCTATGCCTCTGATAGATGGACGATAACAAGGGACTCTAATGAAGACTGCATAATAGCATATATTCAGTCTTTAGGATCAACGGTGTCAGCTCGTTATCAAAACTCATCGGGGATATGGCTAACTTTCAATTCCACAAGAGATGAAATAACTTCCTCATCAGGAACAACAATGGGAGGAGAAATATCGTGGAGGACGGATAATGATTACCTTTATTATGTGGACATCAACACACCGACAATCAGGTATTTTGTTTACAATTCAACAATCCAAGCGTGGAACACAACCGCTAACACTTTCGATATTGAGTCGGGAAATTTCGGAGGATCGGGAAATATGCGCTATCATTGCCTCTTTCCGATTTCTGCATCAAATGGAACATATTTAACCCTCGGTCATGCCTATATCAACGGAAGTACTGAGTATCTTAAATACCATTGGCTGACCTTCACACCTGCAACAATTCCAAGCCCTCCGAGTGGAGGAAATTATCTCTATGCCATGTTCAACTATAACAACTCAGCACCATATCAAGGTCAGGATACAGTCCTGTTTAATGGGACTCTCTCAAATTCAAGCGGTGTCATTTCTTCCTATTTATGGGATTTCGGGGACTCAAACACATCGACAGGTAATACCACAACACATATATATCTGAGTGACGGTGTTTTTACTGTCAATCTAACGGTTGTGAGTGGTTCAATGACAAATACCATGTTGCAAAACATAACGGTTTTAGCTACCTCGATAAACATTAGCATCGATTGGAATGACCTTCTTTTTGGCTCGGGAGCTTGGATACCTCTGATAATTACTATTGCCGTCATGTTCGTCCTCGTAACGTGGAATAGGTATGCGGTAGTTGCGGCTCTCCCGATCATGGCAATTCTCTCCCTCCTATATTTCACCAATACGACAGAAGCATATCCCCTAATATGGCATGGTTTGATAATGCTCTGTTCAGGGATTATCATTCTTATCTATTCTGCCGCTAAAAAGTGAAACCTTTATATACTCCATTTCTTGAGAAGTGAAACAAAAGGAATAATCCTTAAATACTTCCGAATGATGAGGTTATCATAAATCGGAGATAACCGACATGACTTGCAAAAATCTTCTGCCTAAACGGATGTGCAAGGTCAAAAAGAAACCCTGCATTAAAGTCTCTCTCCTAGATTGCCGTTATGAGAGAAAAGGAAAGAGTGGACTCTAAATGAAATGTTGGGTTCTTTTGGTTAACAGGGGAAGGGGAAGGCTTTTCAAGAAAGGAGGTTCTTACTCTGCCTCTGATGGAGTTGTAAAGGACTTTTTCAGGAGAGAGCGTTTTAGGTTCTACATATCCGATACGGTTTCTCCTGTTGAGCTTGACATTTCAACAGCTACGGCTAAAAACAGGACTATACCCCTTTTTGTTGTCAATGAGCTTACCTCCGTTGCATCAGGAGTAAGAAATGAGAAGAGCAAAACACCCGACAAGAAAGAAACCATATCGGTGCATCTCATCGAAAAGTCCGATCCTGACATTCATACAAAGCTCAATCTCCTGATTAAGCGGTCTTTCTTCGAGGCATTGGCTCGAAAGCTCAAGCTCAAGCCGATCGATATGGTTATATATATGGGTGCAGGATATGGACTATTACGGTTCATCGAGTATGTGGTCAGGATCATCGTATTACATCAGGGATAAGTCGTGGGACATCATAAAATCCTAGATCAATATGGACATAAAATCAAACAGAGACAGAAAAAACCTCATCATGGAAAAGGGAAGGTTAAAAATGTCAGATAGAAAGAAGGTAAGAAGAGAAATCAAGGTTATTCAGGAAGAAACTCCTCCACGTTTTCAACAATTTGAAACCCCTGACTCATCGGTAGCTGATGCGATAAAGAAAATGACAAGTAGGGACGCACAAGCTGTTTTAGTTTTGGCTAACGTGGAACATAACGACATCGCACGTTTAAGCTTGTGGAACACTGTCGGGGAGAGTTTCGATCTCCAATGCATAAAGGACTATCTCCATTCGGAGCTTTCTCTTACTGCCGCATTGAAAGGAAAGAGAGCCGACCAACTGACAGATATCGCTCGGTCTCCTCCTATTGTCAGTGAGGGAGGAGGAATAATAGACAGATTGAAATCGAGGCTACATTAATGGGAAAAGGGCTATTATACAAACTGATAAAAATACGAGTCAATTTCGATAGTCTTATCGACACTTTCGATCGAACACCATGTGGAGACCTCCCATGTTTAAATTGTCCCTTGCATAAAAGCAGGTGTGACATTCTCGTTTCCATAAATAAGAAGGAATTGGTATGAGCTACCTTCCTCCTATGCCTTTTATCTTAACTGACATCGAATTTGAGGAGATAAACGAAAGGCTCATTCTTGGTGATCTCACCGAATTAGACGACTCTGATGAAGAGGAAGAGGATGAGGAGTTTTGAGCATCGGTGTTCCTGTTTCGGAGTTTATCAATACCCTCTTCATGTGGTTTGAGCAATTCACCGTAATTATTTTGTTCGCTTTCGCTTGGAACTTCGAGACATACAAACATAAAATACTCCTGAAACGACTTGATAGGCTTCTCGAAGGGATTGTTGACCTCGAATGATAATCGGAACTTTTGGTAGACTCGGAACAGGGAAAACTCTAAGCGGAGTGATCGAGGCATACCGAGATTATCTTTTGGGGAAAACGATCTTTTCAAACATTCCCCTCAAGTTCTCTCATGTCCCGATCCGAGAGCCGAGGGACTTCATCAAGATAAGAAATGGTTTTTGCCTAGCTGATGAAATATGGAGCTTAGTTGACAACAGAAGAAGCATGAGTAAACTTAACGATATCATGACCTTGATCTCTATCAGGTCGGACAAACAAGGGTTTGATATTTTCTACACTCAGCAATACTTACAGGTCGATCCTAGATTGAGGTTCATTACTAACTATTGGATCGAGCCTAAAACATTCGACAAGTTCGGGAGAGTATGCAGTAGAGAAAACAGGTTTATCCCCGAGTTCTTACTGCAAAAAGTGAGAGATGGAGACTGGAATATTTTTCCAGATCGATATGTTCAATGCAGGAGGTTTATCGACCTCTACGATACTCGGGACGATCCTTATACTCTCAGAGCCTCCTTAACTGATAAGGCTATGCAGGAGGCTTTTGATGAAGCATTGAAAGAAGAGCCGAGCCTCGAGAGTGACATGAAAGAAATAAAGGAAAAGGCTCAAAAGAGCGATAAGGGAAAAAGAAGAGAGAAGCTTTAGCCCTAATTTGTGTAGAACTCTAGGACTGCCTTGATTGAGGGTTCAATTCTTATCAGTTTTTGCAGGACTCTATAACGTGTCTTTTCTTCCTCATTCTCACAGAGGTCGTATCTATTCATCTTTACCTTAGAGTAGAGTAGCGGATCTGCCTCACATATTTTGACCGCTATCTCTGTTCTCAGAAACTTCATTTCTCTATCAAACATTCTGCATATCCCTCCTTTTAGGCATACGTCTTAAGTCCCTGTCTCGGCTTGGTCTATTTTTCCAATGGAGACCTTTAGCCCAATTCTTCCCCTCTGTTTCGCTCTTCACTTTTTGGTAAAGATTACAGTCCTCGAAGTTTTCATGAGTGCATCCTCCGATCCTAACGCATGGTTCCTTCATTGGACATTTATTCTGAGGGCATAGGCGCTCGGTGTGCGCTCCTCCGCATATCTGACAGCACCAATCATGTTCACCTTTTTGGTGAATTGGTCTAAGCTCACAGTGACACATATTTCTGAATTTCTCGGCTATCGTTTTGAGACCTCCCTGAGTGCATCGTTCAACCAATCCGCAAATCTGAGACCGTCAGGTTTGAACAGAACGGAGAAGGGAAAACTTAAGGATACTTGCGTTTGTCCCTGAGTGTTGACAGAGTCCACTATTCTGTAACCTTTAGGCAGGAGGAGGTTATGAAGGTTCTTACTGAATTGCATTATTTATCCCTCTTTCTAATTCATGTTGCTCTTTCAGGAGTTTGCAGGAGTAATATTGACCGCAATAGACACATAGGAGTGAGGTCTCGAATTTCTTTAGAAAGTCGGTGCATCGCTCATCTGTTAAGATTGGTCTCGGCTTCATTTTATCAGTCCCTCAAATTGCATTAGCTTTCTTACCTTGTCGTCCTTTTGAGCCAATTCGAGAAGCTCCTGCCAAATCGTTTCGGATATGACTGTTTTGAATTTCGCTTCATCATAGCATACGAT
>Ga0315289_10013067_pt1 | contig 11654 bp, 8 predicted proteins | sample YL17G11_40_MG_FD_203452 | JGI IMG/M metagenome (GOLD analysis project Ga0315289, IMG submission 203452) | Sediment microbial communities from Yellowstone Lake, YNP, Wyoming, USA - YL17G11_40 | ecosystem: Environmental > Aquatic > Freshwater > Lake > Sediment | place: USA: Wyoming | collected... | reverse complement strand
AGCGTCGCCACGATCGCCAGCCAGAGCAGCACGAGTTCGCCGAAGGCAAGGCCCGGCATCCGCAGACCGAAAAAGAGAATCGACCACGCCGCGTTGAGCGCCAGTTGCACCGCAAAAAGGGCAAGCGGCAGGCGCGCCGCGGCGAGGCCGCCCGCCTTCCGCCAGACCAGCCAGGCCGCGACCGCCATCAGAAAGTACAGCGCCGTCCAGACGGGGGCGAAGACGGCGTTCGGCGGCGTCCAGGACGGTTTGGCGAGCGCCGGGTACCACTCGGCGACCGACCGGGCGGTGAAGTGCGAGGCGACTCCCGCCGCCGCGAACACCGCCGCCAACGAGACCACAAGCCCGATGACCTGACGGCGCTTGGTCACGGCGTGCCCTCCTCTTCCAGGATTTTCTCGATCGTCCGGCCGGTGAGGACGGAGGCCGGTTCGTCCGCGACGGGATTTCGTCGCGGGTCGGCGTCGGCGTCTTTCATTTTGATGAGGAGCCAGTTCTTCGGGTTGCCGCCCATGCGCGTGCGCACCAGCGCGAATCCGCCGCACAATTTTTCGCCCTCGAGGCGGACGGCGACCTCGCCGGCGCGGAGGGCGTCGGCCATCGAGACGGCGTCGCCCTCGCCCGCCTCTTCCTTGAGGTTGCCGTAGGTTCCGCGGTCCCAGACGAGGACGGCCCCCGCGCCGTACTCGCCCTCGGGGATGACGCCCTCAAAATCGGCGTAGTCGAGCGGATGGTCCTCGACCAGGACGGCGAGGCGCTTGTCGCCGGGGTTCACGGAGGGGCCCTTCGGAACGGCCCACGACTTCAGGACGCCGTCCACTTCGAGCCGAAAGTCGTAATGCAGCGTGCGGGCCCGGTGTTTCTGGACGACGAAGATGGGCGGGCGGGCGGCGCGGCGAGGGGGCCGGCCCTTCGGCTCGGCGGTCTTGCGGAAGTCGCGTTTCCGGCGATAGGGCGTGAGGGCGTCTTTGCCGGCCATCGGGTCGCCTCGCATTCGCCTCCGGCGTGCCGGATACACCTTACCCGCTCGAAGCACCGGAGTCCACGGGGCGCAAGGGGGAAGTGCGCCTGTTTTTCCTGGCATTCGGGTGCGAGGGGTGCTATAGAATAGCACGACGGCAGGCCGATAGAGGTTGCATCGGACCCGCCGGCGAAAGGAGACTTGCGCATGAAGCGGAGAGATTTTGTGGTGCGTGCACTCGCGGGCGCCTTCGGGACGGGGCTCGCCGCCTCGGGACTGGGCTGCTACCTGCCGGAATCGCCCAAGCACATGCCTCGCGAGGCGACGGCCCAATGCCCCGGGTGCGACGAGGTGATGGAAGAAGGGACGTACTGCGCGAAGTGCAACGCCGTCGCCACCCGCGTGGGCGAGTACGAATGCCCGGCCTGCGCGAAGGTCGTGAAGATGGGCACGTACTGCCCGAGCGCGAACGCGTTCCACTTCCCGCCGTCGGCGCCGAAGGACCCAAAGCACGGCACGCCGAAGGGACAGTGGTGCGACCAGTGCAAGCGCTACTCGGGCCTCCCGAACGTGACGTACTGCCCGAAGTGCAAGAAGCCGATAGACGCCACCCTCGGCGTCTGCCCGGACTGCAAGACGCCGGTCGAGAATCCGTAGGCGGCTGCGAAATCCTCCGGGCGAAAGACCCTACAACGCCACTTTGCGCGGCGGGTCGGAGCCTGTCCCGAGCGGAGTCGAGGGGTACCCGCCGCGCCACCGGCTAAAAACGCTATTTTTTGCGCGGTGGGTGCGGAGACCCACCGCGCTAAAAGGGGCAAGTGGCGCTGTAGGAAAGAGTTCAGCGCGGCAGCGTCTTTCGTGCGCGGCCGCGCTTTCTTTGCGCGCGAAGCGTTACGGCAACGGGACGCGCGGGCCGACGCCGCTCGTGTCGATCGGCTGAAAGCCCAACTTCAAGGCGGGGCTCCCGGGCTTCAGCCGAAAGTCGCCCCGCTCGGCGTCCACGAAGAGCGGGTCGGCGACGATGGAGTGAACGTCGTGGCCTCGTTTCCGCCACTCATCGAGCGAGAGGCCGGCGAACGTGACGGGCCGGCCCGAAGCGTTCCAGTAGCAGTTGAAGTCCATCCGGAACTGGTCGTCCTTCCAGTTCTTTCCGAGGAGCGCCCCTTCGGTCCAGTAAACGATGTTGCGTTCGAAGGTGAAGGAGAGGTGCGTCTCGGCGCGCGTGCGCTGGAGTTGGTCGGTGCGCGAGAAGGCGAAGACGTTGTTGCGGACGACGTTCTCCTTGCCGTAGTGCTGGTGGAACCCGCCGGTCTTCGTGCGATAGACGATGTTGTTCTCGATGAGGATGGCGGAGGAACCCTCGTCGGTGTAGATGCCCCATCCGCCGTAGCCATAGGATTCCACGTCGTGGATGACGTTGCCCGCCAGCACGGTGCCGGGCGACGGCCCGAGCGTGTAGATGCCGCCCATGTCCGACAGAAGCCCGCGGCCGATGTGGTGGATGTGGTTCGCCTCGATGCGGTTGCCGGTGGCCGCGCTCGGGTGGTAGCCCCAGACCCATCCGACGCTGATGCCGGTGTAGTAGAGGTCGTGGATGTGGTTGTGGGCGATTGTGTTGTCGGCGGCGTGGCGGAGGAGGATTCCGACGGCGCTCATCCAGATTTTCCCGCCGTCGTAAATGTGGTTGTCGGTGACGGCGTTGCCGGCGGTGCGCCAAGGCTCGGATGCCGCGGCCTCGCCGCCGGAAATCTTGACGCCCCCGCCGCCCAGGTCCGTCATCCGACAGCCGACGACGCGGACATCGCGGCACCCCTCGGCGAGTTCGACCGCGTAGGTCCCCAAGCCGGCCAGCGTACACCCCTCGATGCGGCAATGGCGGGCGCCCGAGAGATAAATCGCGCCCGGGACGGCGACCGCGGCCTGAAGGTCGCCGGCATCGTCGGGCGGAAGGTTCCATTCGTTGTGCGCCAGGCCCAGGCCGCGAAGACGGATATGCTCGACGAAGGCGCCGTCGGCGGGTCGGCCTTCGAAGCGCACCAGATGCTCCAGGCGCGGGGCGACGGCCCCCGCGGCGGACGGGTCTTCGCCCGGCATCGCCAGGTACGTGAGGCGCCCCGTCGAACGGTCGAGGTACCATTCGCCCGGCCGGTCGAGGGCTTCCCGGACGTTTTCGACGTAGTAGCGGGCGGGATTCGCCGAGAAATCGTCGCTCAGTCGCCGGCGGCTCTTGCGCGTGAAGAAGACGGTGCGCGTCGCGCTTTCCACGCGCGCCACGGGCAGGTGCACGTCCACCCAGAAGTGCAGGGCGACGACCTCAACGTCCGCGAGGTTCGCCCAGTCGGCGCGGATGTCGTCGCCGGCGAACTGAAATTGGTCGGAGGGAACGCGGTAGTCGCTGCCGCCGGGAAACTTCGCGATGCGATAGAACCCGTCCTTCGGGAGCCTCGGCCGATCGCGCCGCGCGCCGCCGACGAACAGTTGCCGGAAATACCACGAACCTTCCTTGACGCCGGGCACGTCGGCGACCCACCGGTCGCCTTCCTCGCGGCGCCAGCCGGTGACGGGCCGGCCGCCGGAGAGAACGGGCCTTTCGCCCTCGAAGGCCGCATAGGTGACGGGGCAGGCCTCGGTGCCGGAATCGCCGGCCGCAAAGACGAGCGTCGCCTCCAGATAATACGTCCCGCCGCGAAAGAGGACCGTGACGGGCGCAGCCAGGGGCCCTTGGGCCTTCAGGGCGCGGACGGCATCCCGGGCGCGGGCGGGCGTGGCGAACGGGCCGTCGGTCCGGTCAGCGTTGGGCGCGGCCAGGGCGCCGGTCCACGCATCGTTGCCTTCGGGAGAGACGTAGAGGACGGCGCCCGCCCTGTAGTAGAGAGCATCTCTCACTACAGGGCCCGCCGCGGCGGGAGGCGCCTCTCCTGTCGCGGCCGACGCTGCGAGGGCAACCAGAATCATGGCAACCAGGAATCGTGGAAAGCGACCACACCTTCGTTGGGCGTTCATGGGGACTATTGTAAAAGCGCAGCGGGGGCGGTCAAACGGTTTTCCGCCGGAACAGGCCTCCCCCCTGGGGGCGTGGCCGTTTTCTGTGGCAAAGGGGCGGTCTGTTGAAAACATGCCTTTGTTCCCCCCTCTCCCCTGGTAGGAGAGGGGAGGGTGAGGGGGAGGAAACGACGAATAATGAATATCCAACGCCCAACCGCAGAAGGCCGAAGGAAACGGCCCGCCCGATGCGGAGCCGCGCCGTTTCGCCGGCGGGACCGCCGCCTGCCGCCTTTTCGACATTCGGATTTCGGCCTTCGTCATTCATTCCTCATTCGGGTTTCGGATTTCGTCATTCTCTCCCGCTCCAAGAAACGGTATAATCCCTTTTGAAAGGAGGATCAACCGATGGCCTTCGATCGCATTACTTGTGATCCGGGCCGGCTCAACGGGCAGCCCTGTATCCGGAACCTGCGGCTCACGGTACGCCGGGTGGTGGAAGCCGTGGCCTTGTACCCCGACCGCGAGGAACTCCGGCGCGAGTATCCGGAACTCCAGGACGAGGACATTCGCCAGGCGCTGGAGTACGCCGCCGCAATGCTCGACGACAAGTCCCTTCCACTGACGCCGACGCGATGAAACTGCTTCTGGACCAAGGGTTGCCACGGTCGGCCGCCGGGCACCTGCGCGACGCGGGCGTGGACGCCCTTCACGCGGGCGACTGTGGGCTGGGCAGCGCATCCGACAAAGAGATCCTTGCGGCAGCCGAGCGAGAAGATCGGGCCGTGGTCACCCTGGACGCCGACTTCCATGCGCTGCTCACACTGGGCGGCGCCGCGGGCCCTTCCGTCATCCGGATACGGATCGAAGGTCTTCAGGCCGATGGTCTGGTGCATTTGGTGCGGACGGTTCTGGATCGCTTTGGAGAGGACCTGGTGGCAGGGGCCATGGTATCCGTGACGGAGGGCCGGATTCGCGTGCGTCATCTCCCCGTTGGCGGCCGTGGAGACCGAACGAGCGCCCGCCCCTGACCGGTGGGTACGCCGTCAGGCCACGGCACGCCTGCCGTGCCAGGGGAGATCCACCGCGCAAAAGGGTCAAGTGGCGTTGTAGGATTAATCCGAGAGGAGACAATCCCATGCCCAGGAAAGCGGCGAAGAAGCAGGCGAAGAAGCCCTACCGGATCGCGGTGATCGGCGGCGACGGCACGGGACCGGAGGTCGTCGCGGAGGGCCTCAAGGTCCTGGCGGCGGCCGCGAAGGCCTGCGGTTTTGCGTACGAGACCCGGGAGTTCGATTTCAGCGGGAAGCGGTATCTCGCGCGCGGCGGCGACCCGACGAAGCCCTCGATCCCCGTCATCACGAACGAGGAAATCCAGGCGCTCCGCGCGTTCGACGTGATCTACCTGGGCGCCGTGGGCGACCCGAACGTCGCCCCGGGCATCCTGGAGAAGGGCCTGCTGCTGCGCCTGCGGTTCGAACTCGACCAGTACATCAATTTGAGGCCGGTGAAACTGTACCCCGGCGTGCCCTGCCCGCTCGTGGGCAAGAAGCCCGAGGACGTGGACTTCACCATCGTCCGCGAGAACACCGAGGGCCTCTACACGGGGATGGGCGGCATCCAGTACAAAGGCACGCCGCACGAGGTCGCCACGCAGGTGATGTGCAACACGCGCCGCGGCGTCGAGCGCTGCGTCCGCTACGCCTTCGAACTCTGCCGAAAACGCAACGACCAGAAGATGCTCACCCTGGTCCACAAGACGAACGTTCTCGAGTACGCGGGGGACCTCTGGCACCGGACGTTCCTCGAAGTCGGCGAGGAATACCCCGACATCAAGAAGGATTACAACCACGTGGACGCGTGCTGCATGTGGATGGTCAAGAACCCCGAGTACTACGACACGATCGTGACGGGGAACATGTTCGGCGACATCATCACGGACCTGGGGGCGATGATCCAGGGCGGCATGGGGATCGCCGCCGGCGGCAACATCAACCCGGAGGGCCTCTCGATGTTCGAGCCGATCGGCGGCTCGGCGCCGAAGTACACGGGCCAGGGGAAGATCAATCCGCTGGCGGCCATCGGGGCGCTCGCGATGCTTCTGCGGGAAATCGGCGAGCCGAAGGCGGCCGACCGCGTCGAATCCGCCATCGCGCACGTGACAGCCAAGAAACTCAAGAGCCTGGCGGCGGGCAAGATGGGATATACAACGAGCCAGGTGGGCGACCTTGTGGCCGAGGCCGTGAGAAAAGGCTGACGCCGGGAGGGCCGCATGAGACGCGCACTGGTATGCCTCTCTCTTGCAGCCCTGGCCACCCTGGCGCCTGCCGCAGGGGCCGAAGTCGTCTGGATCGAGGCCGAGCGGTTCCAGGACCCCGGCGGCTGGACGAACGACTCGCAGTTCATCGACCAGATAGGCTCGCCTTACCTGCTTGCCGTCGGCCTGGGCGAACCCGTCAAGGACGCCGTGACGCACGTTGACCTTCCTCAGGCCGGCCGCCGGCGCCTCTGGGTCCGCAGCCGCGACTGGGTGCCAGAGCATCACCCCGGCCGCTTCAACGTACTCCTGGGCGGCAAACCGGCCGACCCCATCTTCGGCGCCGGCGGCAAACCCGGCTGGCACTGGGAAGACGGCGGCATGCACGACCTGGCCGGCCGCGTTGAAATTCGCCTGCACGATCTCACGGGCTACTATGCCCGGTGCGACTGCCTCCTGCTGACCTCGGACCTGGCGTGGACGCCGCCCGACGGCAAGGATGCCGTCGCCGCCCTTCGCGAGCAGCACGGCGGCGTCAGCCGCGAGGTCAAGGGCATGCCGCCGCACGACGTCGTGGTGGTCGGCGGAGGCCTCGCGGGATGCACCGCCGCAGTGGCCGCGGCCCGCATGGGCGCGAGCATCGTGCTCATCCAGGACCGGCCCGTCCTGGGCGGCAACGCCAGCCCTGAGATCCTCGTCCCGCCCGTCGGCGTCTGGCCGCACGGCGGCAAACTCAGCCCGCTGGACCCGCGCGAGACGGGCCTCGTCGAAGAGTACCGCACCGCCGGCAACCAGCGGGTCAGCGAGGGAAAACTTTACGCGGAGCGCCTCGCACGCTTCGTCAAACTCGAGCCGAACCTCGATGTGCACCTCGGCACGCACGCCACCGGCGTCCAGATGCAGCCGGGCCCCGGCATGAAGATCGCCGGCGTGCTCGCCGTCGACGTGACCACCGGGCAGCGGATGCAGTTCGCGGGCAAGATGTTCATCGACTGCACGGGCGACGGCGTCATCGGCGTGGCCGCGGGCGCCGAGTACCGCCACGGCAAAGAGCCCAAGTCGATGTACAACGAGCCGTGGGCCCCCGCGGTCGAAAACAAGAACACCATGGGCAACAGCCTGAAGTACTTCCACCAGGACACCGGCAATCCGCAGCCGTTCGAGGCCCCGCCGTGGATCTACAAGTTCCCCACCTGCGAAAGTTTCACCCCCGGCCGGCACCCGCGGTTCATCACCAGCGAGGATATCGGGGAGCAGTGGCAGATCGAACTCGGCGGCCTCCAGGACACCTACGCCGATGCCGAAGAGATCCGCGACAACCTCCTGCGCCTCGTCTACGGACTCTGGGACCACACCAAGAACCATTGCCCCCGCGACAAGGCCAAGGCCGCCACGCACCGCCTCGTATGGGTGGCCTACGTGGAGGGCAAACGCGAGAGCCGACGCCTCATCGGCGACTACGTGCTGACGCAGAACGACGTCGGCGCCCAGACGCTCTTTCCGGACCGCGTGGCCTACGGCGGCTGGAGCATCGACGACCATAACTCGGAAGGTTTTTTCCACAACGGCTCGTTCGGCCTGTACAAGGACGACAAGAAGAACGCCTACCACGCCCTGCCGTTCTCGATCCCCTTCCGCTGCCTCTACTCGAAGAACGTCGGTAACCTGCTCATGGCCGGACGCGACATCTCCGCCAGCCACCTGGCCATGGCCGACACGCGCGTCATGCTCACGTGCGCCGTCATGGGCCAGGCCGCCGGCACAGGGGCGGCCCTGTGCGTCGAGCACCAGGCCACGCCGCGCGGCATCTACGAGAAGCACCTCGAAGAACTTCAGCAGCAACTCCTGAAGGACGGCGCCTACATCATCGATCTGCCGAACCGCGACCCGCGGGACCTCGCCCGCAAAGCCGCCGCGAGCGCCTCGAGCGAGGGAACGTCGCCGAAGGGCGAGAAGATGGCCGCCGCCAACGCCATCGACGGCTACGCCCGCGCACTCGGCGACAAGACCAGCGCCTGGGCGCCCGACGACGCCGCCAAGGGGCCGCACTGGCTCCAACTCGCCTGGCCGCAGCCGCAGACGTTCAACGTCGTTCACGTGGCGTTCCAGACGGCGGCGCTCGCGCCGAAACGTTTCGCCGTCAAGGCGTGGCAGGACGGCCAGTGGAAGCCGGTCGCCGAGGTGACCGAGAACCGCCACCGTCGCCACGTGTTGGGCATGGACCGCCTGACCGCGTCGCGTCTGCGGGTCATGCTCGACGAGCCGCGCGGCATATGCGAGGTCCGCGTGTACGACGAGCCCGAGCGGATCGTCGAGATCGCCCGCCGCGCCGAGCGCAACGTGCGCCTGCCCGACGTCGGCCCGTGGCTGCCGTGGGACAAGGGCAACCCGCGGCAAGCGGCAGCGACCGAAACGCCCGCAGAGGCGCCGCGCGGCCTTTCGCCGGAAGAGGCCGCGAAGAAGTTCGGCGGCACGGTCCTCGACGCCTCGCAGGCCCAACTGACCGGCGAGTGGGCGCCCTCCACGTACTCAACGCCGTTCATCGCCGATGGTTACCTGACCGACGGCAACACCGGCAAGGGCGCCAAGTCGATCTGCTTCAGGCCGAACCTCGCCAAGGCGGGAACGTACGAGGTGCGGCTGGCCTACACCCCCCTGAAGAACCGGGCCACCAACGTGCCGGTGACCGTTACGACGCCGCGCGGATCGAAGACGGTGCAGGTTAACGAGCGTCAGGCGCCCGAGGTCGGCGGCCTCTTCCACTCGCTGGGCAAGTTCGATCTCGACGCCGGCGATACCACGAGCATCGTCATCTCCAACGCCGGCACCGACGGCTATGTGGTCGTCGACGCGGTGCAGATTCTGCCCTGAGCCACCGCGCATGGCACTTCAGATTTCGGCATTCACCGTTATCAGCCGTCCAACACCCATCCGTCACGGTACGGTCTCGTCAGATACTGCTCGGCCTCGGGGCAGTTGGTGGCCTTCCCGCTCTTGGGGTCGTACTGGAGTGCCTTGCCCACGCGGTAGGCCGCCAGGGCGAGCATGTTGCTCTCGACGAGGGCGCCGGAGTAATCGAAGTTGCAGAGGGTGGGTTTCCCGGTCTTGGCGCCGATGATCCACTCCTCATGGTGGCCGGGCGACTTCGGAATCAGATCCCCCGGGCCCTTCGGGGCGGTGTAATGGGTCATGTCGCCCTTGGTGGGCATAAAGATCCGGAAGTCGTAGTCGCAGAGGAGGTATCCCTGGTCGCCCTTGAACAGGGCGCCCTTGAACAACTCGTCGCGGTTGAAGACCTTGGACGGCAAGCCGGGTTTCTTGCCGCCGTCGTACCAGTAGACCTTGACGGCCGGCCGCCAGTCGTTGGCCGGGTGATCCCACTCGGCCGTCAGCCAGGTGGGGCAGGTGGCGTTGCTCTTGGGCTCGGAGCCCTCGGCCTTGCAGGTGGTCGGCAGGCTCAGGCCGAGGCCCCAATAGGCCATGTCCATCATGTGGGAGCCCATGTCGCCGATCTGGCCGGCCCCGAAGTCCCAGAACCGGTTCCAGCCCAGGCATCCGCCCTTGAGGTATTCGGCGTTGTACGGATGCATGGGCGAGGGACCGATCCAGAGGTCCCAGTTGAGGTGGGGCGGGGGGTCGGCGGCGGGCAGGTAGTCGCCCCCCTCGGGCACGCGGCTGCACCAGACGCGGACTTCCTCCGGCGTGCCGATCGCTCCGCCGCGGATCAGTTCCACCATCCGACGGTAGTTATCCGAGGCGTGAATCTGCGTGCCCATCTGGGTGGCAACCTTGTCCTTCTTCTCGAGGTACTTCTGCCGCACCATGCGAGCCTCGTGGACGGTGATGGCGAGAGGCTTCTCGCAGTAGACGTGCTTGCCGCGGTTCAGCGCCCAGACGTTGACGAAGGCATGAGTATGGTCGGTGGTCGAGCAGACGACGGCGTCGATGTCCTTCTGATCGAGGCACTTGCGCCAGTCGACGTAGGTCTTGGCCTCGGGGAATTGCTGAGCGGCCTTCTTGAGGTTGTTCTCGTTCACGTCGCACAGGGCGACGATCCGTTCGCCCTTCACGCCTCCCAGGTTGTCCCCGCCGCGGCCGCCGACGCCGATGACGGCTATGCCCAGTTTGCCGTTGGGCGACTGGCCCGCCTCCAGGATTCCGGACTTCAGCACCACGAGCCCCGCCCCGGCCAGGGCGCCCGTCTTGAGGAAATCGCGACGATTCGTGCCACGGCTCATTTCGCACCTCCTTGTCCCATGCGCCTGATAGGAAGATCCCGTGTCTTGCTCCCCGCGCGCGCCGTTCACGCGCGCTTCGCCCGGCGCGAAGGGCTTACCCTTTGAGCGAGGGCGTTCAGACTAACCGCCGCCCACCACACGTGTCAAGCAACCTCGCAAGAAGTGCTGCAGGGGGGGGGCCGTTTTTCGTGGCACGGCTTTGATGCGGATCCGTCTTGAGGCGGCTTCAGCCGCCTTCCCGCCGCGCGAGCGGCGTGTAGACCGGGGCTTGTAGCCCCGGTTCGCCATCGCGTCCGAACACGTTTCATCTTTTCCCCCTCCGCCCCGCTGCAGGCGGGGCGGAGGGGGAAAAAAAAGCCGCACGGGAGGGCCGCGCCTCATAAACCCCGCCATAAAATGGCGGGGCTATACCCCGCTGGCGCGGGGCGAAGGCCCATGAATGGGCCTAACGGCCATTGCCACAATCCGCGGCCACACCCGGCCACTCGGCCTGGCGTCAATTTCTGTTGACACCCTTCCGGTTCCCTTTATAATCGCGCCGCTTTTGTCCCTGGTTGCGAGAGGAGTTTGCAGGCGCGCTGGGAGCCGAAGGAATTGAAACCGCCGGCCGAGAGAAACCCTCCGGTCCTCCGACGGGGCTGCCAAGCCGGCAGACTCGCCGAACATGACTCGCCGTGTGCATAGAAGGAGACGCCAGATGCCGATGCGTACCTTCCGACACCGGTGCCGCTCCTCGGCGACCGGAACGTGGCTTCTCGCCTTGACGTTGGTGCTGCTCGCGCTGCCGATCGGAAGTGCCGGCGCCCAAGGAGACGCGGCCTCCCAACTCGAAGAACTCTTCGGTCTGACAAAGAAGCCTGGCGCGGAAGGCGCGCCGCCTGTCGAAGGCGCGCCGCCCGCCGAAGGCGCACCGCCCGCCGAAGGCGCACCGCCCGCCGAAGGCGCACCGCCCGCCGAAGGCGCACCGCCCGTCGAAGGCGCACCGCCCGCCGAAGGTGCGCCGCCTGTCGAAGGCGCGCCGCCCGCCGAGGGCGCACCCCCTGCCGAGGGCGCACCGCCCGCCGAGGGCGCACCCCCTGCCGAGGGCGCACCGCCCGCGGTGTCTCCGACGACCGCCGAGGAAGAGGCCGCCGCCACCGGATACGGGGCGGCCGGTCTGCCCGTCAGCCTGGCCGGGGCGGACCTCCAGAACAACTGGCGGATGATGGTCCACTAC
>Ga0315289_10013065_pt1 | contig 11655 bp, 9 predicted proteins | sample YL17G11_40_MG_FD_203452 | JGI IMG/M metagenome (GOLD analysis project Ga0315289, IMG submission 203452) | Sediment microbial communities from Yellowstone Lake, YNP, Wyoming, USA - YL17G11_40 | ecosystem: Environmental > Aquatic > Freshwater > Lake > Sediment | place: USA: Wyoming | collected... | reverse complement strand
AGATCGCCCCTCGGAACCAAGCATTCCCCTCAAAGGTCGCCCCAAGGAACCCAGCAACCCCTGAAAAGGTCACCCCATCGAACCAAGCATCCCTCGAAAAGGTCGCCTTATGGAATCCAGCACCCCCTGAAAAGGTCGCCCCTTGGAACCCAGCATCCTCCGAACAGGTCGCTCCTATGAAATCAGCGTCCCCCGAAAAGGTCGCCCTATTGAATCCAGCATGCCCCGAAAGGGTCGCTCCTGTGAACCGAGCAACCCTCGAAAAGATCGCCCCATCGAAACCAGCATGCCCCGAAAAGATCGCCCGTACGAACCAAGCCACCTCCGAAAAGGTCGCCCTCTCGAATCCAGCATCCCCTGAAAAGGTCGCCCTATTGAATGCTGCTGTCACCGGAAAAAGCGCCCGGCGAAATAGATTGTAAGATTGACCACCATATTTGTCTTCGCGCTCCACATCCACAAACACAAAGCCAGAAAAGTCCCACTCATCGGCTTTCGCCCTCCGCCACTCTCGAATCTGCTTCGCCAGCGCGTTGCGGAATTCTTGGGGGTATTTCTTCTCCGCGTGGAAGATGCACTTGTCCGTTTCGGGAAAGAGCAGGGTGCCGTGCACCTCCCGAGTGCAGCCGTTGTAAGAACATTGTTTGCTCATGTGCAAAGCCTCAGCATGACCAATTTGTTGATGTTGGCTCGTTGACTCCGCCGGCGGGTGGCACACCCGCCACGGCGGCAGGTAGGGCCAATTATGCTCGCCTCGGCGAGCCCTTTGCCACCTGCCACTTCAACCTTTTGTGAGTTGGCTCCTACTGCACCGTCACATTGATCGCTTTGGCGTTGACGCCGAAGAAGCCCGTGAATGTTTCCATCCACTGGTCATAATCGCCACAGGCAGCCTCGAAATCGAGCACATCCGCCCCCGGAGTCTGAATGCCCGACCCAGAGAGAAACAGCGATGTCGCGGGCGCGACAGTGACCGAGTACGCCTGATTCATTTCGAGGTATGCGTTATAGAAAACCGCGTCGGGCGCTGGGGTGAAAGTCACTGTCAGATCCTGTCCCATCGGAATCACCGCGCCCTGAAGCGGTGAAGTCACCGTGTACACACCGGGAACGTGTGCTGTTCGGGTCGTGCTTCCATAGTCGGGATGGAAGATGTTGAAGACATAGTCTCCACCGGGAACGACCGTGAGAGCTCCGGCCTGAGTGCTATAGAATCCGTCGCCGGTGTTCGTAAGCGGCACGCCGTTGACGCTGATCGTCGCCCCTGGAATGCCAATGTCGTTGATTTCCCAAGCAACGAATGCGAAGCCGATCGCGCCGGAGATGTTTTCTAAGCGATATGCGATGCCGAAAATGCTCGCAAAGGCCACTCCCGTATCCGATTCCATCCGCTTGAGATCCCAAATGCCTTCATCCAAGCAGCGATCCCACCACCAATCGTAGGTTCCGGCCATACTGTCCGCCGATGCCAGAGTTCCCATGAGATGCAATTTTGACGGAGGAGTGATGTCTGAATCAATCGCCGTCAATTCAAGAATCGGATCAAAGAACGAACCCTCGTAGATCGTCAGCGTGTCTCCCATTTCATAGGCACCTGAAACGACGAGGGTGCCTGTGATGAGAGTATCGGATTGAGATAAGTGGGCACGGAGTGTTCCTCCATAAGGCCAACACGACCCCATGGAATAATGCCCAGACCACCTGTCGGCAATGTTGCGAGTGCTGCCCGTCCGGCGATAGAGAATGAGGGTATCAATTCCGATTGGGCCGGCAGCGATGCCTTGAATGCCCTGAGCATCGAAAGTGCCGATGAGGACCCAAGCGCCTAAGCCTGTCGTCCAGCCGATACCCAGCGAATCGTTCCGCGTCGTTCCGGAGATAATGTAGGTCGAATCCCCATAGCTGATGTAGCCAGTCAGCGGATCCGAAGCAACACCCTGAGACTGAAGCGGAGAACTTCCTCCTGTTACGACAGCAGAACCCTGCTGTATCACGAGTTTGACGCGGTGCTCCGTCTGCTGCCCGTCTCCGCCGCCGAGGTCGGTAATGCCGTAGTAGGTTCCCGCGGCACCCGGAGACGATGGCGGAGGCGGGCTCTCCTTTTCGTCATCCGCGCATCCTCCGATGAACATCAATGCAAAGGCCGCAGCCAAAAAAATTACAGCGGCCCGCGTTCTGAAAGCGAATCGAATCATGATTGTACTCCTTTCAGACTTCAAAATTCTCTTAAGCAAGAATACATTTCCACGCATCAGGTCTTGAGTTCCTTCTTGCGTGCGGCGGGAAAAAGGACATTATTCAAAATCAAACGGTAGCCGGGCGAATTTTTGTGCAGCGCAAGATTCGTGGGGGGGTCGCCGACTTGGTGGCGATAATCTTCCGGGTCGTGACCGCCGAAGAAGGTCCAAGTCCCCTTGCCGAAATTGCCGTGGACATATTTCACTTCGTCCGTGCCTTCGGTTTGCGCCAAGAGCATCGCGCTCCGTTTCAAAAATCGCTTGTGAAACGCCGTGGTTTGTCCCATGAAACCTTTCACGACGGATGTGTGGCATTGGGTGAGCATCGTCGGCACGGGATCGTATTTGGCCGAAAAATCGAAGAGCGTGAAATAATCTCCCTCGTCTCCTCGCGGCGCCATCCCCGTGCGCGGAGACACATCAATGTCGGAATACTCATAAACCATCGGATCCGTGATGAGCGTGAAATTCTCGAACGCAAAGCATTTCGAGAAATCCAGCTTCTGCTGGCAGTCGGGGTCAACTCCGTCGCCGTCAAAAGGCACGGCGCAAATATCTGTGCCCTCGGCGGCCAGCGCAATGTCATAGGAGTCTGTAGCGCTGCACATCGCGAAAACAAATCCGCCTTGTGCAACATAGCTCTTGACAGCTTTGGCGACAGCGAGCTTGTCTTGGGACACTTTCGCAAAACCCAAGTTTTGAGCAAGCGTTTCCTCCTTGCGCTGCGCGTCAATGTACCATTGCGCAAACCGATACATCGCATAGAATTTGCCGTATTGGCCGGTGAAATCCTCGTGATGCAAATGCAGCCAGTCATATTTGGCGAGCTTGCCGGTCAGCACCTCCGGGTCATAGATTCGGTCGAAGGGAATTTCGGCGTAAGTCAGCGCGAGGTTCACCGCATCGTCCCACGGTTCTTCGGTCACCTCCGGCGGAGCATAGATCGCTACTTTGGGCGCCTTTTCGAGCAGAACCACTTCCATGTTTTGCTGTTCAATCTCAGAATAAATCGCACCGGCATCTCCACTGCCCACTTGCTCGGAGAGCACGCCCCGAAGTCGGCATTCATGTTCCACTTCCGACGCGTAGTCCATCATAAATGAGCCACCGCGATAGTTCAGAAGCCATTCGACATTGAGGCCATGCGCGAGGGCATAGTATGCCACGCCATAGGCTTTCAAGTGATCCGTCTGCGTCAAATCCATCGGGATCAACAGCTTTTGCCCGAGTGCTGGCAATGCCAGAACCAGGCATGCGATGAATCGGAGAATCGTTTTCATATTCATCCTATTTCCTTTCCTTTCATTCGCTCAAGAAAATCCCGGAGTTCCTTTAGATGTTTTTCACACAGGCCATTGCCGTCGCTCGCCTCGTACTGCATCCAGCATTCTTCACAGCCCGACTTCGGCTTGTACTTTTAATCGTAGCCCTCTCCGACTCCGAATAGGTGCAAGAATTCATGATAAATGATTTTTGGATATTCTTCTGCTACCAAAGCAATTCGGCAATCTTCGCAAGCTTTGAATAGGCAAGCAGTACCGTGCGCGTCCTCTGGACCGAGAAAACGGTGGTCCTCCAACATATGAACCTGAGGACGAATAGCCGGTCGCCATTCCTCGGAATGACTGCGTGCCTCCTCCACGAAAGGCTGCATGAAATGTGCTTTTCCCAATACATAAGTGGAAAGAGGATCCTTCACGTCTGCACCGGGCACTCGTATCACCCAATCGAAAAAACCCAAGATTCTGAGAGGGGCAGACTGACCATTGCAATCTAAGAAAATATGATGTTTTTTGCATGTCTTATAAAATCTCCCCAGGAATTCCGAAAATGTGGGGTATTGCTCGTGGAGCTTTTCAAATGATATCGAAAGGTCTATTTCGTAACGGGATCTTAGCTCCTTCGTGAGTCCGGTAATAGATTCCCTTGCGATTTCTATTCGTTCTGGACTTTCCGGAAAACTGAAAAGCTTCACGGTGTCTCTCGCAACAATCTTTGCCATTTGCCCGTTTCTCCTTAACGAATTCGCCACTACCATGCTTCCGCAGAGGAGGGTCACCAAACCAGGAGCGCATTCCGGGCGAGTCTAAGGACTCGCCTCGGCGGAAGATTTACAGAAGCTCCATCGTCACACAATCCATCACCGGACAGACCTGTGCACACAATCCGCAACCGACGCATTTTTCCTCCAAAACCCGCGGCACTTGTTCTTGTCCGCGATATTCGATAGCCATGTGGCCACCGTCGCGACAAGCCAGATAGCAGACATTGCAGCGAATGCAGGTTTGTTCGTTGATATGGCTGCGCACTTTCTGGCGCGGAAGCGAATCGTGGTCGCGCAGATGAGGCAAGGCACGCCCCACAAGCTCGCCGACATTGGCGAGCCCTGTTTCATCCAGAAGATGAGAAAGTCCCGAAGTCAAATCGTCAATGATTTGAAAACCATAGTGCATGACGGCGGTGCAAAGTTGAACGCATCCCGCGCCGACCGCCATCACTTCCGCCGCGTCTTGCCAATTCGAAATGCCACCGTTGCCGCTGATAGAAAGGTGTGTGGCATGGGCGATTCTCGCAACCGTATAGAGCGTCAAAGGCTTGATTGCGGATCCCGTGTAGCCGGAGAATGTCGAGTAACCGCCGATATTTGGTTCCGGCACGAAAGTCTGCAAGTTCACGCCCATGAGCGATGGAAAGGAATTGGCGGCCGTAACGCCATCGCATCCTGCTCTCTCTACGGCTCGCGCGATGTCGGAAATGTCCGTCACGAGTGGCGTGATCTTGATGAGCACGGGCGTTGTATCCGCCGCTTCCTTCACCCACCGCGCGACACGCTCGGTCGCTTCCGCCGATTGCGCGAGCATCTTCCCGGGTTCTTCGCCCATCGAGCCTTGCGGACAAGAAAAACTACATTCGATGAGGTCCGCACCTGCTTTGCGCAATGTGGCCGCGAGCGTCTGCCAGGCCTGCTTGCTTTGGCCCATGATCGAAGCAGCGATGAGTTTTCGTGGAAATTCCTTTTTCAGCGTTTTCACGCGGGCGACGATTTCATCTATGTGGTGGATGCTGATGAGATCAATATTCCCCATGCCCAAGAGCCGATGATCGCCCACGCGCCAACCGGTCATGAGGGGATAGGTCAGAGAAACCCCCGTGCCCGGCATCGAAGTCGTCTTCAAGACCGCACCCGCCCAGCCCATTTCCAAGCCTCGGCGCACGATATCGAGCTCATCGGTGGAGGGTGCCGCAGAGAGAATGAACGGATTTTCAAGCTCGAAGCCGCAGAATGCAATTGACAAATCTCGCAGCGGATAGACCGACGGATAGCGATCAAAACTCTCTCTTACGATCGTATTCATGTTCTTCTCAAGAATTCTGCGATGTGTTCGCCAATCCGCCGTCCTTCAGCAAAGGCAGTAACGATTGTCCCTTCGCCGTGCACAGCATCTCCTCCGACAAAAACGCCGGGCACATTGGTCGCACCCTTTTCATTGACAACAAAATGTCCACTCACATCTCGTGCAAGTTCGGGAAAGAGAGCCGTCTCAACGCCCGCTCCAACCGCGATGATGATATGGTCCGCAGGCAATCGAACCGGAGGATCATCTGCGGGAATCGGAGTCGGCCTGCCGGACGCGTCCAGTGGGCCAAGCTCTTGGCGCTGCACAAGAGCCGCGATTGCTTGCCCACTTTTACCTATGAAACGCACCGGCGTCTCCAAAAAACGGAAAACGGCGCCCTTGGTTACAACTTCCCGCACTTCTTCCGGCCACGCGGGCATGTCGAGTTGACGGCGGCGATAAACGACGGTGACTCCAGCACCCGCATCGAGCGCGACGAGCGCAGCATCCATCGCCGTGTTTCCACCTCCCACGACCACAACTCTTCTACCCGTGAGACCTGGGGATTTCTCCCGCATCCGTCGAAGAAAGGTGGATGCCGATTCGACTCCGGTCAGTTCTTCGCCCTCAATTCTCAGGCGCATGGCCTTGCCAAGCCCAACCGCAACGAAAACTGCATCAAATCTCTGCAAATCCGGAAGGTGACGAATTGGCTTTGAAGTCACGAACTTCAGCCATTCCACAAAGGCATGCAAATCCTCCTGTAATGTCCGTTCAATGCGAGCTGTTGCGATTTCCATAGAGGGAATGCCGCCAATTCCGGATTCTTTCTCAAAAATAGTAACATCAAATCCAAATCGTGTCAGAGCCAGAGCGCACCCAAGACCGGCAGGCCCTGCGCCGACGACCGCGACACGCGAGTTTTGTGGTTTTGGCCGTTCAGGAAAGACTTTTGCAGGCACGGAAGCTGTGACAAACCGATGTAAGGCACGAATGTCAACAGGAATGTCCAAGCGGCCCCGTGAACATTTGCGGCGGCAAAGCACATCTTCGGGGCAAACCGCGCCGCAAACCGAAACAAAGGCATTTGCGCTGCGCAGTTCTTCGGCAGCGCTCGCGACATTGGTGCTGCGAATCATGCGGATGAAACGCGGGACATGCACATTCGCGGGACACGCGGCGATGCACGGCGCATCAAAGCATTGCAGGCACCGACATGCTTCGGCCAGCGCCTGCGTGTGTGTAAAGAGGGGCACCGGACTCATGGCGTTTTCGCCCTCCGGCGAGCCGCGGCGTCTTGAATCGCTTCGACAATCTGGACATAGCCGGTACAGCGGCACAGATTCCCGGAAATCGCTGTGCGGATTTCCAATTCCGTTGGCGCAGAATTCTGTCGCAACAGCGCTTCAGCAGACATCAACAATCCCGGCGTGCAGAAGCCGCAATGGACCGCATCATGCTCAAGAAACACATCCTGCAAATCGCTGAGCTTGTCGCCATCGGCGAGACTTTCAACTGTCACCACCGCGCTGCCATCAATCGCGACAGCCACAACAAGGCACGAACAAACCGGATTGCCATTGAGCAGCACGGTGCATGCGCCGCATTCACCGATTTCGCAGCCGCATTTCGTGCCGGTCAGCCCCAAATCGTCGCGCAAAAAGCGCAAGAGCGTCCGGTCAGCAGGGACGACACGCTCAATGCTTTCGCCATTTACACGCAGCCACACAGGCTGTTTATCACTTTCAGGAAGAGTCATAACTTGAAATGGAAGAATCTGCTATTGCAGGGTGCAACCTTTGAGATTCAAGGACGAATTGCTGCGATAAATGCCATCACCTTCGTGGCCTGCGGAATTGCCGGTGATGGTGCAAGCGCCAAACGAGAGCGACGAATTGCTGCAGAAGGCTCCGCCTCCGTACCATCCTGTCGAATTGCCAGCGATGGTGCAGTCAGCAAAGACGAGCGATGAACGACGGCCATAAACTCCACCGCCGTAGAAACTCGTCGAATTGTTCGCGATGGTGCAATTCTGGAAAGTGAGTGCGGAAAGTCGCCCATAGACTCCGCCGCCTCCGTATTTCGCCTGATTGCCCGAGATCGTGCAGTTGACGAAGGTCGGCGAGGAAAGCGAGCATAGAATGCCGCCACCCCATTGAGCCGAATTGTGCCGGATGGCGCAGTCACTGAAGGTTGGGGACGAGTTGCGGCAATAGAGTCCACCGGCCCGATCCTTGGCGTATTCAACGGAGCAATAGGCGAGTCGGCTTCCCGAACTGCTTGGATCTATGAAGCGAAGACCGGACCAGTGGCGATGACGGGCGTGGATGTTTGTCGTAAGAAGAATGGAATCCTTCGCTGTTCCCTCGGCCAAGAGCGTTCCGCGGATTGTGAAAGCGTTGGCTCTGGCAAAAAAGAGAGTCGTTCCAGGCAAGAGGCGCAGAGTGTCACCGATCCCGACCGTGAGATTGCCAACGATTCGATACATTCCCGGCTCCAGCGTGCCTTTGAGTGAACCGGACAGGCGATGCGCTGAAAGACGCAAAGCCCTGGGTGCAAGCGTCGTGTCGGTTGCGTGGAGCTGAACTGAAGCTGTCGTATTGCCAAAAGTGCCGTGGCTATATTCCACATCATAGAGGCCTGTCGTCAGCTCAAGATCGAAATGGCCAGAGGGTTCAGTATACACAGAATCCACCGCGAAAGAAGAGCCTGCCTCGGCGAATCTGACCTTCGTTCCCGAGTGATCGCTCTCACTCTCGAGATAACAGTAGCCATCCACCGCAAGAGCGAAGCTAACTTGCGCGCAAGCGAGCACGAATAGGATTTTCAGAAACGGCTTCATTTTTCTTGAAAAGCCCAAATTCTTTTCTCGCTCTAAATCAACATCCCGGCAATCGTCGCGGTTTGCAGGCAGGCCAGACTGCCGCAGAACATGGCGCGCAGGCCGAGCTGAGCCAGTTCGTGCCGCCGTTCAGGCACCAGCGCCGCAATGCCGCCGATCTGAATCGCTATCGAGGAGAAGTTGCAGAAGCCGCACAGTGCGTACGAGGCCAATGTAATGGTGCGTTCAGAAAGCGCGCCAGCATGAATCATCTTCGAGAGCTCGATGTAGGCCACGAACTCGTTGACGGTGATCTGGGTGCCGATGAGGTAGCCGAAATCGCGGCATTCATGCCATGGCACACCCACCACAAATCCGAGCGGGGAAAAGACCACACTGAAGATTTCCCGCAGGCTGGCGGGGAAATAGAGGAATCCCGAGACAATGAACACGGTGTTCACCCAATTAAGGAGCGCGTTGATGAGCGCGATGATACCGATGAAGGCGATCAACATGGCTCCCACATTCGCTGCCAGAATCAGACCATCACGCGCGCCGCTGGCAGCGGCATCAATCACATTCGATGCTTTGGGAATCTCCGGCATCTGTACCACACCGGCAGTGAGCGGCTTCTCGCGCTCAGGAATGGCGATCTTGGCAAACACGAATGAAGCCGGTGCACACATCACGCACGCGGCTAATAGATGTTTGGCAGGAATGCCGATCAAAATATACCCAGCCATCACGCCGCCTGCAATACCCGCGAATCCGCCGACCATGACTGCATTGAGCTCGCTTCGCGTGAGCGAGCCGAGGAAAGGCCGAATGACCAATGGTGCTTCGGTTTGGCCGACGAAGATATTGACGGCTGTGGACAGCGACTCGGCTCCAGATGTGCCCATCGTGCGGGTCATCACCCATGCCACCGCGCGCACCACCTGCTGCAGAATCCCGAGGTGATAGCCGATGGACATCACCGCGCCCACAAAGATGATCGTGGGCAAGATTGCGAAGGCAAACTGGAAGCCCAGTGTCTTGCGAAGCTCCTCCTTGACCAAGTTGCCGAATAGGAACTCCGCTCCAGCGTTGCTGAAGTTCAGGAATTTGGTGGTAACATCACCCAGGAAGGCGAATCCAGCACGGCCGAAGGGCGTCCATAGGATAATCATCGCAAAGCCAAGTTGCAGGCCAACTCCCCATAGCACAACTCGCCAGGGGAAATGGCGCCTGTCCGTCGAGAGCACAAGCCATCCTATGGCGACGAGAATCGGCACACCAAGTAAAGATAGGAGTCGTTCCATAATTTCAGCCGTATTGAGAATAGGGTTGCTTCTTCAAGGCGATAGTCTTTTCGCCGTCCTATTTGGTCCCCTTGGGTGGGCGACAGGTTTCGCCAACGCCCGAAGGAGTCGTCTCCGAAGAATCAAATGTCGCGCTGGTCGGACTCCATTCACCTACGGTCTCAACATAGACTTTGACCGGCCCACTTGAAGTCCACTTTTCGTTGGCGTTGTAGCCCCACCCGAGATACTCGGATGCCCCGCCGCCCTCGGTCGTGATTAGGAAGCGTGCTTCGACATGTCCAAAATACTGCGCCACATCTGCCGGACTCTCTCTGTCTCCCCCCGACGGATCAACCGGCACCCAGCCGTAGCCCGGCAAGTAACACTCGCACCACCGATGAAAGACATCATCCGTCGAAGCATCGTCGCCACGAATGACGACGGAACCGACATAGCGAGTGGGCAATCCCGCCGCACGACACATCGCGATGAAAACGAAACTGTACTCGCTGCACGAACCATTTCCCCGTTTCAGCACAGCGGGGGCGACATTCCAGCCGCCAGATAGCTCATAGAACATGTGGTCGCGGACATATTTGTAGATTTTGCGCATGAGCCAATACGGTCGCTTTTCATCTCCCACCGCTTCTTTGGCGGCTTGAACGATGGTCGGGTCGTGGATGCAATACTTCTCTTCGTCCACCAGATATTTCTGGCGAATGTCTTTGTCAATGTCCTCCAGTGACCCGACCTTTTCGGGGAAGACGAACCAGCGAACATCCGATAGCTGCGCCGTCACCGTCATTGTCACGCGGTCGCGCTGAGCTCGAGGGGGATTCGCCAAGCGATAATGCGCGATTTCCTGCCCCCATCGATCCTGAATTGTCTCAGTCGGCTGCGGGTTTAAAAGCACTTTCCCATGAATCTTCTGGCCAGGCCGATCTTTGGGCAGCGCCAGATAGACATCGAGAGTCTGCACTTCTCCTGGGCCATAATTGCGAAATTCATGCGTCACCAGCAGCTTCTCGGCTTTCGCATTGCTGATTTTGAAGGGAACGCCATCATCCAGCGCGAGCTCATAGAGTCGGTCATCTTGATAGTCCACATTCCACAATTTTCCGTCTCGCCAAGCCAATCCGCGAGCATACTTCCCCGGTGCGTCAAGGCTCAACAGCACTTCGCCCTCGCTCGGCTCGATCATGAAAATGCGATCTTGAACTCGGTCGGCGCACCACAAATACTTGCCATCCCAGGTCAATCCTTGCGGAGAAGTGGATGGCGCACGAAAGGATACGATTGTTGTGCCGTCGTCGGTAGAGATTTTGGCGATGAGGTCTTCTTGGTCGTCGGCGAGCCACAGAGAATGACCGTCCCAAGCGAGCCCTTGCGGTTTGCCTGTTGGCGATGCGAAGCTCTTTGTCGTAATTCCGGATTTCGTGTCAAGCTGCCAGATTCTGTTTTCTTCGCCGTCAATCCCCCAAAGATATTCTCCATCCCACGCCAGCCCCAAAGGAATGAAGCTGGGTGCAGGCAGAGACTTTTTCACCTCGCCGGATACGGGACTGATTGCATAGAGGGAGTCCGAAAGCCTGTCCGCCAGCCACAAATATTGTCCATCATAAGCAAGACCCGTCGGACAGTTTCCCGGAGTGGGAAAGCTACGCAGTGTATCGCCCGGCGTTGCCCATAGTGCAGGCCAGGCAAAAAGGGCAACCAGTGCAAGACGAATGGTCCATCGAATGGTTTTCATATTTCCTCTCCCAAAGGCAGCGGGCACGGCACGCCGTGCCCCTACTATATCTCCAAGAACGGTCCTACTTCGTAGTGGGCGGTCAGATGAATTGCCGGACGCCCATCATCATTGAATGCTTCGGAGACCGTGTCACGAGCCAAGATGGGATCATTGTTCTCGCGCGAGAGATGAGCCAAGACGACATGGCGCAGGTCTTCGTGCCAGGCATTTTTCAAGGCATCGG
>Ga0315289_10013063_pt1 | contig 11656 bp, 9 predicted proteins | sample YL17G11_40_MG_FD_203452 | JGI IMG/M metagenome (GOLD analysis project Ga0315289, IMG submission 203452) | Sediment microbial communities from Yellowstone Lake, YNP, Wyoming, USA - YL17G11_40 | ecosystem: Environmental > Aquatic > Freshwater > Lake > Sediment | place: USA: Wyoming | collected... | reverse complement strand
CGGGTCTGCTCCTTCTGGGACAAAGTGACGGTGTCCTTTCTCTCCATGAGGACAGCATCACCGGCCGGCCACTGTGGACAAAGTCACTGAGCAGTTGGCAGGGACAGATTCTCAGAGCAGTTACACAGCGGACAGCACGACCTTGACCCGCGGAGGGGCCAGACCTAGAATGAGACCTGCGCCGAGGTAGCTCAGTCGGTAGAGCACGCGGCTGAAAACCGCGGTGTCGGCAGTTCGATTCTGCCCCTCGGCACCAGAAACGTGCAGGTATGACGAGCGGCTCGCTCACAGCGAGCCGCTTTGCTGTGCCTCGACACTGGGCGCTGCACGTGACCGCCTCCGGTCTGAGGCCATCGCAGATCGAGGCCGCACTGCGCGGCCGGGCAGTTGAGAACCATCCGACGGGTGCCAAGGCCAAGAGGAGGCGAATCGGCAGACCGGCAGGGCGAGAACGCCCGGCTCGCCGTCGAGAACCAGCAGCTACTCGCGCGCCTGCCCTGCTACTGCGGCTGCGGCGCCATGCCCGAGAACCCACTCGCAGCCTCCTGAACTGCTTCATGAACAGCGACGGCTCCTTCGATCCCCACGCCAGCGGCGCCGTTACCATGGCCGACGTGCTGGCGGTGCTGGCCCAGTTCGGCCTGGCCTGTGGCGGGCCGCCGTAGAGGCATGGCCGTAGGGGCGGAGCTTCAGCTCCGCCCGCTCCGCCCGGGGCCGACCTTCAGGTCGGCCCCTACGGGTGAAACCAGCCAGTGGCGGTCGCAGAGACCGCCCCTCGTCTTGATGCTGGCCGGAGGGACAGGGAGATCGGCCCAGGCGGGTGACCGTCCGGTGGGCTCTCAGGCCGCCTGCGCAGCCTCGGCGCGGCCCTGCGCCACCTGGAGGAGTTCGTCGGCGGAGGAGCCATCGACCGGGTACTGGGCCGCCCCGACGACCGCGTCCGACACCTTCACGGCCTCGGCCAGGCGCCGGCCGGCGACCATGGCTTGGGAGGCGTCGGTCTCCGGCAGGTACCAGACGAAGCGGCCGGGCCCCCAGCGGGCGGCCACGTCGCTGGTGCGGAGGTCATTCTGAAGTAGGTACCCCACCTGTTCGATGAGTTCGGCCTGGGTTGCCAGGCTCAGGGTCTTCCAGGCAGGGAAGCACAGGTAGGCCACCGAAGAGACGCGGGCATAGCGGGCGCAGCGCCACAGCTCCTCGGTCAGGCGCTCGTAGAAGAACCAGCGGCTGTAGAGGCCCGAGAGGTGATCGCGGAGAACCTGCTGCCGGGCGCGGCTCGTGGCCTGGTGCAGCTCGATGAGATAGGCGCGCTCGGCGAGCATGCGGAAGTGGCCGGCCCGCATGGCGAGGAACACCGCCAGGCTCAGGGCCGCCGCGGAGAGGGCGATGCCAGAGGCGTAGCGCGCCGGGGTCGGCGATATCGCCTCGCCCCGAACGACCCACAGGGCCAGCACGGCCAAGACCGCTACGGCGGTTACGCGGGTTAGCCAGGCCTCGCGGCGGGCGCGCCGGAAGGCCTCCTCGGTAGTGGACTCGTCGATGTAGGGCCCGTCTTTCACTCGCGGCCCCTCATCGGAACTCAGCACGCGCTCGTCGCTCACCGATCTCTTCTCCACAGCCGACTGCCACCACATCTATTCTCGGACACCGGAGCCTACTCGTTTACCCGCTGCCACACTCACAAAGACAGGGATTACAGGAAGATGATGCCATTGAGGGGCGCTCAGGGGTCAAGGCAACCCGGTTTGCGGCCGATTGTAAGTTGAGGAGAGGCAAAACAAGCAAAGGAGAGACGACTTGTCGCGGCTGCGAGGGGATGCGTTCCTAGAGATGTGGCTAAGGCGGCTGCTGTGTTCCGCCCGCCGACGCGCTCGTGCTGGCCCCACCCCCACACAACTGGGGAGGTTGCGGCGGCGGATCGTGGCCGGTATCGGGACAGGGGTAGCAGATCGGGCTGCGGCCTGACCTCGAACGGGCGCCCCCGAGTTGAGATGCTGGCTCCCCGGATTGGCGCCTCAGAGCGTGCTCCGGGACGTGTTCGGAGTACGTCTACCGAGTCTGGTGCGGAGGATTCGAGCGGAGACGGGTGCTCGCATTCGTCGAGGGAGAGCCGAGATCGCGACTGAGTGCCGCCTACTTGATCAAGGCGTCGTGAGGGATCGCGCGGAGCTGGCCCGCCGCGAGGGCTTGTCTCGAGCACGTGTCACGCAGGTGCTGGGGCGGGCCGGCGCGACCCCTGCCCCTCTGGCAGCCGGCTGACCAGAAGCCGGATGACACAGTCGGGGTGCTGCAGCAACCGCTCACGATCCACGACAACGAAGCGCCGGTGCGTCGAGAGCCTCATCCGCTTCCGACTCACCTCGACGGCCTGCGTTCCCTTGAGCCCCCGAAATGCGGGCCCGAGCCGCCAGCGGAGCCGCCCCACCCCTGCTCGACCGCCTCGGCGAAATTGACCCCCTCGTCCGCCAAGCGTGCTCCCAAGCGCAACCCGCCATCGGCCTGGCCGTCCCCCCTCTGCGTCATGGTCAGCCGACGAGGGATAGGCAATCCCCCATGAACGAGCATTCCGCGTCAAAGTTGAGGCTCGTTCAACCGTACTTGGACGCCTGACTTGCAGAGGCGTGCAATCTTCGTTATCGCAAGCCAGGCGACGGTTCGCCCATTCCGGCCGGACATTCACTATCCCCACGTGGTGTGCGTAGTCCCTGGCTCGGGGGAGGTTCTGTAGGCCCTCTGCCTCGGATCCAGATGCTCAGCCACATCTGACTGGTTGACACGCTCACTGTTCTGGGCTGGCACGGTGGCGCGCCAGTTCTCGACGCACCATGATGGGCGCGGCCTCATCGCTCGCTCGGACTCAGGACCCCCAACCGAGCTGCCTGCCAGCGTGGCTCCGCCGCGGGCGATCCGGATCATTGTTCGACCTGTGCCAAGGGGTCTTCACCACCAACGCGAGTGGGTGGCAGCTTGACGCGCCATGAGACGGATGTCATATTGGCGCCAGACAGGGGCACTCGCCGAAACCGGCGAGCCCAGGGAGGTACAGAATGGAGCGTCAAAGCTACTGGTGGCGATTTCGGAAGGCGCGGATGTCGCGCCGGAGGCTGATCCAGGCCGCGGGGATCGCGACTGCGGGTGTCGCCGGCGCGGCCCTAATCGGCTGCGGTGGCGATGAGGAGGAGGGTCCCGCCGCGGGTTCTCCCACGGCTGAAGCACCCGATACCGCTTTGACGCCCGTCGCGGACGAGGGGACGCCGCAGCACGGCGGGCATCTGGTCACCGGAACTCTGGACGTTGTAAGCGGCCTTGACCCCTCGCTCTGCGTGACTGGCGCCTGCCTCGCGATCGGCGACAACTTTCACGGCTATCTGTACAGCGTCGACCACCGCGACAACAGCTACGATGCGCAGATGGCAGAGACCATGGAGCAGCCTGACGACCTCACCTACATCTGGAAGCTGCGGCCCGGCATCAAGTTCCACAACGTAGACCCCACCTGGGGCCGTGAGGTCACTGCCGAGGACGTCGCGTACAGCCACGCCCGCAGACGCGACGACCCCACTACCCAGGCCGACAAGCAGCTCCTCAGGGACTACACGGAAAGCTTCGAGGCCACTGACAAGTACACGTTTCGGCTCGTCACCACCAGGCCCTACGTTCCCGCAATTGAGGAGCTGGGTAACCCAACGTACCCCATCGTGCCCCGGGAGGCCGTGGAGAAGTGGGGCGATCTGATGCAGAAAGCGGTTGGCTGCGGTGCCTACATCCTTGACGACTTCGTCAAGGGAGAGCGGGTCAAGATGGTCAAGAACCCCGACTTCTACATGGAGGGGCTCCCGTACATCGATTCCAGGGAGATTCAGGTGATCCCCGACGAAGGGACCATCACCCAGGCCTTCGAGACGAAAAGACATGATGTCTACAGCGGCAGCGAACCGAACCCGCTCAAGGTGGAACGGTGGCTGAATACGAACGGGATCGTTGTCCGCAAGTACTGGAACTTCTGGTGCCGCACGTTCATGCTCAGGGTGGACAAGCCTCCCTTTGACGACATACGGGTCCGTCAGGCGATCGACCTGGCCCTGGACCGCCAGGACTTCATGGACAAGATGTGGTTCGGCGAGGGCAAGATCGCCGGGCCCGTCGTGCCGGACCTGGAGCCCTGGTCCCTCCCCCAGGAGGAAGTGGATGCGTTCTACAAGCTGGACCTGACCGAGGCCAAGTCGCTCCTCGCCGCCGCCGGCTTCGAAGGCGGCCTGGACGTAGACCTAACCGTCGAGAACGTGGCCGACCTGAGCAAGTACGCCGAGATCGCGAAGGAGCACCTGGCCAAGGTCGGCATCAACCTCAAGCTCACGCTGCAGGAGCTAGGCGTCTACCTGGCCCAGACTCTCTACCCCGGCAACTTCCAGATGACCTGCTACTACAACCTGCCCTACGAGGAGCCGGACAGGCCGTTCTGCCAGTGGTTCAGCAAGGGCCAGGCGGGGTTCTCGTTCTCTGGCTACAACAACCCGGAAGCCGACGAGTGGATATGGAAGGAGCGGTCGGAGTTCGACCCGGACAAGCGGCTGGCGATCATCCATGACGCCCAGCGGTTCTTCATGAAGGAGCACGGCCCCCAGATCAGCACGCACACCGACCAGGGTTACGTCGCTTTCTGGCACTGGCACCACGGCTGGGACTCTCACCGCAAAGGGAACAGGGGCAGAGGGTACTTCACCGGCCTGGGAGTCACCGACTGGCTCACCGAGCGTACCTAGACTGCAGTTGACGAACCTGCTGATGCAAGGGCCTGGCCGCTTGGCCGCGTCCCTGCCATCTGACGGGATGCTGTGGCCCCGAGAGGAGCGCAGTCGCTCGATGGGCCGGGCTCGTGGTCTCGATATCGGACCCGAGCGGCCCGCGGCCAGGCAGAGAGGGCGGTGGGATTGTCCCGGCACTCTGGGCCCGCCGTTCTGGTGACGAGAGCGGGCGATTCTGCGCGATTCAGCATGACGAGGCTGACGCCGTGACGAAGTACATCATTCGCCGCCTTGTCTATCTCGTCCCGGTCGTAATCGGTGTCTCTCTCATCACGTTTCTCCTCATGCGCGTGGTGCCCGGCGACGTGGCCGTCGTAGCCCTCGGCACGAATGCTACGGAGGAATCGCTGGCTGAGTTCCGTCACGCGTATGGCCTGGACGAGCCGCTGTTCGACTACCGGCCGCCCTTCGGTCAGTATGGCGACTGGATAGGCGGCTTCTTCACAGGGGACTTCGGGAAGTCCTACTTCAGCCGGACTCCTGTCCGGGATGAGCTGGCCCATCGCCTGCCCGTCACCCTGCAACTGGCGATTATGTCGCTGTTCATTACCCTGGTGCCCGCCATTCCGGCGGGGGTAATCGCCGCCGTACGCCCCAACAGCCTCATAGACCTGGTCACGCGTACGGCAGCCGTGTTCGGTCTGTCTATACCCGTGTTCTGGCTGGGAACGCTCTTCATCCTGCTTCCTGCCATCTGGTTCAACTGGACGCCCCCGTTCGGGCGGGTTTCCTTCTTCGATGACCCGGTCAAGAACCTGCAGCAGTTCACGTTGCCCGCTCTCGCCATGAGCATACCGTCGATGGCGGGTATCGTGCGTCTCGTGCGGTCGTCTGTCCTGGAGGTGCTGCGCCAGGACTACGTGCGCACCGCTCGATCGAAGGGCCTTCGCGAGACGATCGTCATTTGGCGGCACGTGCTCAAGAACGGGCTCATACCGGTGGTCACGGTTGTCGGCATGGCGCTGGGTGCTCTCCTGGGAGGAGCGGTCATCATCGAGTCGATCTTCGCCCTGCCGGGGGTTGGGCTCTTCGGGCTCCAGGCCATCATGGGGCGCGACTACCTTGCGGTGCAGTCTCTGGTTATGTTGGGGGCATTCTTGGTGGTGATCATGAATCTGGTCACCGACATATCGTACGTCTGGTTTGATCCGCGGATTCGCTACACCTAGCACCCGGGTGGGTTGAATGACCAGCGACGCGGAAGCGATTGGTGTTTGGGCCGAGAGGCCGGCTGCAAGGCCAGCCGCGATACAGTTCTTGAGGGCCCTGCGTCGCCACCCGCTGGGGATGTTCGGTCTCGTCGGGGTCGTGGTCCTGCTGGTGATGGCCGTCTTCGCGCCCTGGATCGCACCCCACAGCGCCAGCAGCCAGGACTTCGCCCTACTTGATGGCCCATCCTGGGCCCATCCATTCGGGACCGACCGCCTCGGCCGGGACATCCTCAGCCGTGTCATTCACGCCTCAAGAGTGGAACTGACCGTCAGCCTTACCTCGGTGTTCGTCGGTGTGGCGCTGGCCACGGTTATGGGCATGGTCTCGGGCTACGTGGGAGGCAGGGCTGACACTGTCATCCAGCGCTTCGCCGACATGTGGCTCGCCTTCCCTGGCCTGATTCTGCTCATAATCATCTCCGCCGTTCTCGGCCCTTCTCCCAGAACCCTCATCATCGCGCTCGTCATAGGGGCTATCCCCGGGAATCAGCGGATCATCCGCGGCGCGGTGCTATCGGAGAAGAACAACGTCTACGTCGATGCGGCAAGAGTGATCGGCTGTTCAGAGGTGCGGATCATGTTCCGCCACGTCTTCCCCCAGATCGTGGCACTGACTATCGTTATCATAAGCATCGCGATCCCATACATTGCCCTTCTGGGGGCGGCGCTCAGCTTCCTGGGCCTGGGCCTGCCCCCGCCCACTCCGTCATGGGGAGGCGACCTGAGCGGGGATGCCCGCGAGTACTTCCAGGACGCACCCTGGATGGCCGTCTTCCCCGGCGCTGCGATCAGCCTGACCGTGCTCTCCTTCAACATGCTCGGCGACGCCATGAGGGACATCTTCGACCCCCGGCTGCGCGGGTCCGTGCGTTAAGTTACCTCCACGTGCCTGTGGGGTGCCAGTATTCCATCCGTCTCTTCGCGCCTCAAGCAGCCACCCACCCCAGAACGAAGCGCCGGATGTTCGTGAGGGCATCGTCCCCCAGGGCTGGCCCAGATAGCTGAGCGTGTCAGTGCTCCGGATACGGATGGGGTTCTTGCCGCTCCACGTGCCGGCCGCTACTCCCCCATCGTGAGCACGAGAGGCAGAGCGCCTGTACTCGGGTTCGCCGAGGGGATCCTGTGCTGCCGCTGCACCCTGCGCAGAGTCCGGCCCCTCTGGCCGACCTGGAGGGCGGCCACAGTCCATGGCGACTGCGGTGAGCACGGCGAGAGGTATTCGATCTGTTCCCGAGCCACCCGTTCTCCCCTTCGACGGCGACCCTCAGGACAACGGCTCACTTCTTCTCCCAGATGAACTCGCAGATGGGGTCGCCGTTGGGGATCGCCTTGGTGAGCACCCACCGATACTGTGGATTGATGGCCTCGGCGATGCCGTCGCAAATGGGTTGGAAGGAGTAGCAGACGTCCATGGGGAGGCTCTGGAAGGGGCAGCTGGTGACGTGCTTCACGACCCTGTCTGGACTGTCCGCCGTGGGCTTGCCCACAACCCCCAGTACCTGCTCCTCCAGCAGGTGGGTGATGGCAGAGAGGGCAAGGGCGTCCTTTCCCCGAATACCCAACTGCGGCGCCAGCGCGGCCATCTCGCTCCCCATCTGCTTGAAGTAGGGGTAGACTATCTTCCGGGCCTCCTCCGAGCCAAACCTGTCCACTAGGACTTGCAGCAGCGACGCTGCTGCCCTGCCCAGGAGCGCCACCGCTTGCTGGTGTGCCACCTGCGGAGGGAGTTGGGGCACTTGAACCTCTGCCATGCCTGTCACATCCTTTCCTAGTTTTCCCCGAGCATCAATATACCGCCTCTAGTCGTCCTTGGCACTAGCTGGGGCTCATGGGAGACAGGCCCAGGAGTCGTCGCACGCGTCAGCGCCCGCGAGTTCGTTCAGAAGCACTATGAGCCGATGGCGTGGGGCGCCGGACGCTGCCACAGCACTTTGCATACGCCCTGGTGATCGGCCGCCTTGGTCAGAGCGTAGGGACAGTTTGAGGATGCGGCGCCAGGCACCCGTCACGCTCTGGACTCCAGGTGCGGGCCTTCAACCATGGACTCTTGACCAGGGTGGTATGATCTGCAGTGAACGAGGCCCTGCCCGGGAGCCGTGTGCCCGGCTTCGTCGCCGAGTGTGAGGATTCTCTGCAATCCGGGGACTTGGCGATGGTTCGCTCGGCAGGGACCCTGCCATGGGAACAAGCTTAGCTCGGTGGACATGCGTACCCGCCATCGGTTTGGCCATCACCCTTGCGATCGTCTTCCACCCTGATACCGGAGTGGGACCAGCTGGCGCTCAGGAGAGCACCGCCACACCCACGCCAACACTCGCGATCGCACCCGACGCCGTCGGTGACCGCATTGCGGCAATAGAAGGCCCACGCCATGGTCTGGGCACGGAGGCTGAGAAGACCAGACTGGGTGATGTCGCCACCTACATCCACAACCAGCTTGCTGGCTTTGGGCTGACCGCAGTCCGGGACGACCCGGTGACCTACTCGGGCGGAACGTTCCCAAACGTCATCGGCACCCTCCCGGGGACAGTTTGCCCAGACACGTCGTTCATTGTCGGCGCTCACTATGACAGCGTGAACTTCTCGCCTGGCGCCGACGACAACGCCAGCGGCGTGGCTGCCATGCTCGAAATAGCCCGTGTCCTCAGCAACGAGTCATTCCAGCCGTCCATAGAGTTCGTCGGCTTCTCCTTCGAGGAGGACGGGTTGGTAGGGAGCCGGCAGATGGCGGCCCAGGCCAGGGCTGCAGGTAAGGACATAGCTGGCGTTCTTGTGTTCGACATGATCGGGTACACGTGTGACGAGCCGGGATGCCAGACCTACCCGCCCGGTCTCTCCGGCCCGGATGTCGGCAACTTCATCGCGGCTGTCGGCAATACCGCCTCTGCGCCGCTCCTACAAACCTTTACAGAAGCGTCAGCTTCCGCCGTGCCTGCGCTCCCGGTATCGCCTCTGGAGGTGCCGGGAAACGGCGAGACATTCCCCAACGCCAGGCGGAGCGACCATGCTCCTTTCTGGGATCAGGGATACCAGGCTCTAATGGTCACAGACACTGCCAACTTCCGGAATCCCAACTACCACCATCCTTCGGACACATTGAGCACTCTCGATCTGAGCTTTGCAGCCGACGTGGCCAATGCAACTCTCGCTGCCGTGGTCGCAGCCGCCACCGCTGATCACGACGCCGACGGTGTGGCTGACGTTTGTGACAACTGCCCCAACACGGCCAATCCCGACCAGGCGGACTCCGACGGCGACGGACTCGGTGACACCTGCGACCCCGACGACGACAACGACGGCGTTTGCGACGCTGGCATGGTGGACCCATCCTGTGCTGGTTCTGACAACTGCACTCTCGCCTTCAACCCCGATCAGGCCGACACCGATGTCGACGGCGTCGGCGATGCTTGCGATAACTGCCGCCTCACTCCCAACCCCGACCAGCTTGACACCGAAGGCGACGGCCTGGGTGATGCCTGTGACCCGTGTCTCAGCAATCCCGACTGCGACGGCGACGGCTGCGCCGATGGGGAGGAGGTTCACGGCCCCGGCGCCCCCGCACCCAAGCCCGGCTCCACCGGCGCCTACGACCCCCTCGCCTGGTACGACTTCTATGACGTGCCGGTGCCCGCCTACCCAGACCCCGAGCCCAACGGCCCGAAGGACCGGGCCATCGCCATGGACGACGTGCTGGCCGTCCTGTCCTACGTCGGCACCTTCGACGGCGATGGGGGTGTCCGCAACCCCAACGGGCTGGCCTACGACGTGGACAAGAACACCGACACGGTCAAGGACGGTCGGGACTACGACCGCTCGCCCGGCACAGAGCCGAACCCGCCGTGGGAGGTTCGTCTTCCGGACGGGGCGGTGAGCATGGACGACGTGCTCGCCGTGCTGGCGCAGGTGGGCCTGAGCTGCGTCGGGCCTCCGTAGGGCCGCAGCAGCCTACACGGTAGCGACGAAGGGGCGGTCCCGGAGGCGGCCCCCGGTCTTTGCCTGTGGGGGCCATGTGGAGGGTGAGAGGATGCACACGATTGCTGCATGGTGTGCATCCTGTCGGCGTCCTGAGACCCCCATCTAGCGCTCTCCCGCCCGCCGCATGGCCTCCCTCATCTGTTCCATCTCGTCGTTGTCGGGACCGGGAAGGTCGAAGGGGCCGACGTACTTCTGGACCTGCGCGTGCAACTCCTCGAGCTTCTCCTTGCCTACGGAGAGCACGCGCCGTTTCCTCGGGTGGGCAGGGTCCTCCCCGTCAAAGTCCGCGGCTATCTTCTCCAGGACCCGTTCCACCCCCAGCAGCTCACGCCACCGCAGTTGAATGCCTTCTCGGAGGGTCGTGGCCACGGCCTGGGCGACCTCAGCAGATGCTGGCTCCCCGAGCAGGATTCGAACCTGCAACCTAGCGGTTAACAGCCGCCCGCTCTACCGTTGAGCTATCGGGGAGCGCGTCCAGAGCAATGGCGAGAGCGGCGCCGGCACGGAAAGTGGTTGCCGAGCTAGGATTCGAACCTAGACCAGAGGCTCCAAAGGCCCCTGTGCTACCCTTACACCACTCGGCAGCGGCGGAGCCATCCCCTACGAGAAACGAGGCGGGAACAGGATATCCTGCCCACAGCCGCTAGCCCTGGTGCCGAAGGCCGGGATCGAACCGGCACGGGGGTTGCCCCCCAACAGTTTTTGAGACTGTCGCGTCTACCAATTCCGCCACTTCGGCCTTGGAGCGGAAGACGAGGTTCGAACTCGCGACCCCCTCCTTGGCAAGGAGGTGCTCTACCGCTGAGCTACTTCCGCATGAGGCAGGTCGGCGACGCTCACGTCCCTCCAGCCGGGTCGGGCCAGCCCCGCCTGCGGCTCGTATTATAGCCAAGGTTCCCGTCCCCGACAAGCCTGTGTACTCGGCCGGGAACCGTCAGGTGCTAGGCCTGCTCAACTGTATCCACACTAAAGAGTGTAGAGCCGGAACACCACAGTCCTGTGCTCGTTCAGAAACATGCCGTACACCATAATGGTCCATGAGGCGGGGTAGATATGGAGTACCCATGCAGGTGTACGGAGCTATCCTACCGCGGGCCGAGACGGTGGCTAGGCTGCTGCCGAGAGCTGCGGCCCACGCCCAGGCTGAGGCGGCCCTCTCCTGCGAGGCCCGCCACCGGCTGAGAATGATCCGCTGGTATGAAGAGCACGGCCGTAACGCCAGGCTGACCTGCCGTCACTACGGGAAGAGTCCTGACACCTTCTATCACTGGCTCCGGCGTTACGAGCGGGAGGGACCACGGGGGCTAGAGGACCGCAGTCGCCGTCCCCACCGAGTCCGCAAGCCCACCTGGAGCAAGGAACTGGCCCAGGCTGTTCTCCACCTCCGCGAGGAGCACCCCCGCTGGGGCAAGGACAAGCTGGTGGTGCTGCTGCGCAAGGACGGCTGGCAGGTCTCCACCTCCATGGTGGGCCGCATCCTCAAGGACCTCAAGGAGCGGGGCCTCCTATGGGAGCCAGACCTGCGCGACCCCTGGGTGATGAAGCGGTCCCCCAAGAGGCCCTACGCCACAAGAAAGCCCCCGGGCTACGTCCCCAAGGCCCCCGGCGACTTGGTTGAGGCGGACACGGCGGACATCCGCTTCCTCCCAGGCGAGGTCTACAAGC
>Ga0315289_10013062_pt1 | contig 11656 bp, 9 predicted proteins | sample YL17G11_40_MG_FD_203452 | JGI IMG/M metagenome (GOLD analysis project Ga0315289, IMG submission 203452) | Sediment microbial communities from Yellowstone Lake, YNP, Wyoming, USA - YL17G11_40 | ecosystem: Environmental > Aquatic > Freshwater > Lake > Sediment | place: USA: Wyoming | collected... | reverse complement strand
CAACTCCCCTCACGTTACCCTCGACCATAAAGTTAGCTATATTCCCGTATGGAGTGAGAGTGATGAAACTTCCGGCTTCGACGAGCGGAACCAAAATAGTTTTCCAAAAGTCGATTCCTGAAAGACACGTCCTCGGGGGAATGGTGAACGGCATCTCAGGGTAGGTGCCGGGCTGCAAACGAATAGCGTAAACATCGCCGAGAGGCAGGGTAGCGATATAATCGCAGCACGCCTTGATCGTTTGAAAGGGTAGCTCTAACTGACCTCGTTTTGGGATCAGAGTGTCTGCACCATTTGTCGAATCAACATAGTAGGCATTATGCTGAGGAATTTGATGAACGGTATCAGCCCAGTCCGCATCACCATCGACGCTCGAAACTTTGGTCAGAGACTGTCCGGTAGTTCCGCCCGGAGGTAGGCTTGCCGAACCCGCTGGGACGAATTCTAGGGCTGTTTGCGCGGCGTTCACTTGCACACGCTTGCCGCCCTGACCGGCGTATGTAGTTGGGGTATCTGTGAGCCCGAGGAAGTTGGTCGCACCAGGAGTGGGCGGGACTCGGAAGTCGACGCCCGTCGCATTGCTATTCACATAGAGCTGCTTGTTGGCGGAACCCGCATAGGTCGAAGGAGTATCGGTCAAGTTAATAAAACTTATTGCGCTCGAACCAGACCCAACTTGCACCCAGTCGGACGGTGTGCTCAAACCGACTGAGAGATAGTGAATCTTGTTGGTCGTATCGACGTAATGCTCGCCGATTTGTGTGGGAGCCGCTACCGGCGCTCCACTCCCTCTTGTGATGTGAAGTGCCATTGATAGCTCCTGGAATTAACCTGCTAGAATATCGTTTTGAACCGCTTCGCTCGCCGTTGCTATCAGCCTACTCTGCACTGTGCCCGTGCTGTTTCTCAGCAAGATCAGGTCTAAGTGGACGGTTTTCAACTCGTTTAGAAACCGAATTTGTCTCGCGTCCTGAATTTCTTGATCAGTCATACGAACCCCCGCTGTAAAACGTAACCTTCATCGCCGACCATAACCTCACCCGTATCACTCGTGAGTATCGAATCAATATCCGCTGTACCCGGTGCCAGTGCGGCGAATTGAGCTGTTATCTGTGCCAAAGCCTGATTCAGAAACTCAGGATAGAAGGGAGCAGTGACCGTGATATCAGTATCTGCCAATAGGTACTCGACCGGCTGTGTGCTTTCTACACCGTCAATCTCTACTGGTATGTACTTTATCCTGGCCACCTACTCCCCCCATTCATTTACTTTTTGGGACCAATTCGACCGAAAATATCGTCCATCGTCGGACCACTCCCCGAGCTTTCGTTACCGCTCGAGAGCCAGTTGATGAAGTCGGAGAAAGCATTCGGTTGATTCTCCCGCTTGCGCTTTTGCCGCCATTCCTCGTAAGCCGCTTGACGATGAGTCATCGGACCCATTTGTCCCGGACCTAGCCGTGAGGGACTATAGTCGCCCTTATATTTCTTTTCGCCGTATGGGTTTTCCATAGTCCTCTCCAAAAGTGTTCCACGTGAAACATTATCCGTTGATGCGGACGAGCTGCACTTGAACCAGAAGGTCAGTGCTGTTCTTCGCAAAGCCTGATTGAACAATAGTCCAACCAGGAGTCGTCACCGGAGTTGCCTCATGTGCGGCAGTTTGGTTGTTCCAATACATTCTTTGACCAGTCGTAGCGCCTGTCAGAACCCCAGTTGCGACCGAGTTATTCTGTGCAATCTTCACCGAGCTTCCGGCTGTCACAGTGCCAAGGGCTGCACCGATTGGGAAAAGGCCGATTGGAGATTGGATAGGGTAGATCGCTACAGTGTCGGGAGTCGCACCTTGAATATAGACGACATTGCCCTTGTTGACGTTCACACCGGCAGTCATCGAGACGGCAGGAGTGTTGTTGCTGGTGTATGTAAACGCATCCTCAATCGCCTGTTGAATCGTGACGGCGGTAGTTTGCGCGACGTTGGTAGGATCAAAGCCGAGAATCTTCGCGCCCTGGTTCGTACCAAACGAAATCAGGTCTGACCCTTTTACCGCTTGTGCAGTCGAGCTTCCGGGAACCGCAAACTTGATCGCCAGGATATCCGCGCCCGAATCATAAATCGACACGTTGTCGACGAAGTTGGCAGGCTCTACAGCAAGTTGGCCGCCGACAAATTTCAAGCCAGCTAGGGTCGCAATATTGACGCTGACTACGTTAGCAGCAATGGTGATACCATCCCCGCCAGAAAGTCCGCCGCTGTTAAACACAACCCATTGGTCAGGTGTCGCAGTTGTCGAGAAGACGTACTGAGTCGAGTTATCCTGACTGAATACGAACGCTCCTGCAGTGGGCGAGAAATAGGTCCAAGCCGAGCCGTTCCAAGTTGCAATCTGACTGTCATGGCCGGACCATGCGCCAGTACCAAGAGAGCCACCAATGATAAGGCCGATGAGATAGCGGTCGCCGGTGGCTGGCGATACAGGAGGAGTATAAGTGGTCGCACTTAGTACGTCAGGTTGGAAGTCCGACAATCCGGCTACCGCATCATCGACGTACTTCTTATTTACTGCGTCATTGTCGTTGACGGGGAATGCAAGGCTTGTCAGTCGGTTGTTTCCGATCGACTGGTTGGCGATAAACGCCCGTGTGCCGGTGTTGAGGATTACATTGTTCGTCAATTGACCGAGCAGCGCGTCTGTCAGCGCATATGTTGCTGTGAGAAAAGAGTTATACGGGCCAAGGTTATCAGCACTCGTGGTGTTCGTGAGCTGGAAGCTCGCATTATAAAACAGAATGTCGTTTACGTTGGCCATCGCATACCCCTTTCAAGGTCATTCGGTAACGGTTATTTCGTAAGTCTCTGGGTCGAAACTGAAGCCTTTGTCTTTTGGCAGATTGTACTTTGTTTTTATGGCTGAGCGTACTGTCTTCTCATAGACTTCAGACAGGTTTTGCCGAGCGCGTTCAATCTCTACTTCCGCGCGGGAATGCTCACTCATCTGAGCCTGAAGATTGGCTTTCGAGAGGTCGCACATTTGCATTTTGAGGCCACACGCTTCCTTAGCAGCTTTGATTGCGTTATTTCGCAGCTCGAGGTTTTGCGAATCAACAAAATGCTTGCCGATTTGTAAGACCTCCAACTCGGAAAGTCGCTTTTCATGTCCAGGCTTGATTGTTGGTAATGCTTCCATAAATTCTCCTAAACTTTGAGCCAGCGATCAAATACTGGCTGAATGAAACAGGTTCCATCGCCTACAGAATAGCCCATTCGCTGGACGAATCCCGAGGTCGGTGGAATGTCTGATAGTGAACCGTTCGCGCCTATCCAAATGTTTCCAAGAGGCAGTGCAATCGGATAAAAACCTAGAGTAAATACCAGCGCCGAAGAGGTAGACGGGCGGCTTTTAACAATGCCAATCGCAGGCGATGCCGTGTTATTAGTCGTCGCTTGTGCAACGTAATTGTTTCCTGCGAGGTATACCATGCTACCGACTTGGACCGCGTTGTCACAAACAAACTCCCTGAGAAAACTTTGAAAGTTGGAAACATCGGGAGTAGTGCCGGGAGGTCCCGGAACACCTTCAGGACCAGCGGGTCCAGCGGGTCCTACGATTCCGCCCTGGCCTTGGGAACCGAACAGTAAACCATCGTAGACGACGAGAATTCTCTTCACATTCTCGGTGACACGATAGACCGCGTCCCTGACATTCTCGTCTTTGATTCCCTTAACATCATCATCAGCAATGTAGGTGGGATCAACTCGATCGGCTGCAAAAGGATTGGAGGTTGAAAGATCACGCAGGTCCTTAAATGCCAGTCCAGTTCCTTCTTTATTGACGACAACTAGGCGACCCTTCGATGTACGAAGATCACCTATCACGTCTTCTAAATCACGAAACTTAGACATTAGGATTACCGCCTAGCATTACAGCTTTTTTCTCACCGTGAGTCCGATCGCCGATGTTTCTGTAAGTTAAAGTGTAACCTATCAGGTCTATTCGCTGAGGCAAATACTGATAAAACTGAATCGTATTCCAGTAGTAGACGTAGTCAGCCACGTTAGTCGGTACAGCCGAGTCATTGATTACGTAGATCACATACCACGTCTCAGCATCGGCTGGCCGGATATCAAGGAAAAACTTCTGTATCGCTAGGGGCTCTTGGTCTACCTCCCAAGTGACAAACTTGCCGATTCCTAGCTGCATTCCAAGCAGTGGGTCTGGGTCGGTAGTCCCCGTTGGGTCGATTCTTATTTCAATCTTTACCCACGGCTGCTCGTTGTTGGAAACCAGCGTTACCTTGATTGCCGAAGCCCATGGCGTCAATTCGCTGACAACGACACCATACTGATACTTTAGCGACTCGAACCCGACCTGCTTATAAACATTCCGTATTCTTCCCGAGAAATGGCGCTTGTAGGTCACGATATGATCGGTCTTCCACTGAACGTCGGATTGCTGAAAGAAGTGCTCGAGGTCAGTTTGATCGTTGGGCGTGTGATAATCGCCCGCCCATATCATGTGCTGATAATTTAGGCAATTAGCCAGCCGATCGGGCTCCGCTTGCAGGTCATTCCAGCTCAGAGGAGTCATGGAAACACCGGCTTTATTGAGGTCCCGGAGGTTGAGCATGATCTTTGTCGTAAACTTACGGCTCCAAGGCATACCGAAATCAAATGCTATAGATTTATACAGCACAACCCCGCCCGGAGTATCTGGCAATGCCTTCTGAATGACATTCTTTTGTGCTTTATAGAGCTCCCTCGTGTCGGAGCTATAGTGCATAGCCCGAGTCTCATAGAGGTCCACCGGCAGTGCTACGATACCCGGATCGCCGTTCCAATCCCAGTAACGGAGCCCATTGTTGACCCGAAAGGGCATCGTAGGACTTGGACCCTCTTGAAGACTCATAACGATCTGAAACGGCTTCTTGGCCTTATCCCAGCATGACCAGTAGACGAGCCGATTCAATTCGTCGAACGTCCCTCGAAGTTGCTGGGGTCCAATTTCGGAATCAGTTGCCCGTAGATTCGCAAGCCAGTTGTTGTAGCGAACAATCAAATGATCGGTGACTCGGAACGCTCTGAGTCCATCGGTGTAGATGATACCGTTCGCAGCCCAGTAGAATACCCCGATGTTAGTCTGCACAACGGATTGATTAGAGATGCAGCCAAACTCATCGGAGATTGTGCGCTGAATTATTCGACCGCTCCCATCGCTGGCTTTCTCGCCTTCCATGCGCCAAGTCTTGGTTGCAGTGAAAACAATCGGCTTATCGAGGAAGGAATTTATCCCGGTAATCTCATCGTTAAAGTCGACGAATAAACCAGTTGGTGTTGCATGAACTACACTGGGAGCCGACTGATAAACTCGCTGGATATTGTTGACGACGTTCGCGTAATAACCAATCTGATTGTTTACCGTAAAATAATAGGGACCTTGTGGCAGAGAATCATAGCTTAAAACTCCACCGTTAAAGTAAGCCTCTTCATTGAAAATGAGCTTGTCGTCGGCAGTCGAAGATTGTCCTGGAACTATGTATCCCGTGGTGTTAGACCAGTTGGCAGCTATCAAACTCGCAGGCATAATCGTCGAAGTCGGTGGAACCGTATTTTCGGTGCGAAGCCAAGTCGTTACCGTTTGGTCGATATAGTAGGTATCACCCTGCGAAGCTGTTCGCGCGAATATCGCCTGTATGTTGGTCTGATAATAGAGGTCAGTCTCACGGCGCATACGAACCGCAATTCCTCCCCATACTACAGGTGCCGGAGAAAACGAAGCAGACGTGGTCTTCGCCGAAGTAAAGAAGGCCGTGACCGAAGTGCTGCCAATCTTCGAGAGAGTCCGAATCTGTGTGAATGTAGTCGGTCCATCAAACGAGAATTGACGAGGCGCACCCTCGAATAATGCATTGTAGGAGTCCCGAAGGTAAAACGCATAGCCATACTGATAGTTTCCAGGAACCGTGTCGGGTAGAGCAGCATACCACTGCGTGCTTGCCTGCTGGCCGGTCGTGAGTTGTAGGGTATCAGTGACAAATGCCTTTGGGCTCGGCGCAATGTAGTAACCGAAAGGCATATAGGCCGCGCGGGCACTTTTGTTGTATCGAACGAAAGCGTCACTGATAAGAGCGATTGTTTCGGTATAGGTCGCGGTAATCTTCGTGTTTGTGAGCGAATGCCAGACGAGGTAAAGCTGTCCCCATTGGATGTTGTATCCAACATAGTTTGCGTTCGCTCTATCATTCCAGTCCACCAGTGTAAAAACATTGTCGAGTCCGTCGATATCTTTCTGAGCAACAGCGCGAATGAAGAAATAACTTTGGACTGGCATGTCGCCAACCGCGCCTGCTCGACCCCAGCTTCTCTCACAAAATATCTGGAAGAAAGCATAGGGATCAGAGGTATGTTTTGTACCCGCATAGAGCATCGCACAATCGAGCATCTGATATTGATAGGTCGCAACGGTATTGTCATAGATAGCCGAAGTAGTGAAGGAAGTATCGTATCCGATGAATGTTTTCGGGAGTTGCGCGTTGGCACAAGTTAGTGCATAACCTTGAGGAACCACACCCGGCAGCGTAGCAATTGGAGCCAATTTTCGCAGAGGCAAGCGATTATTGTCAGGGGGATATGTGTCCGGGTCTGTGGCATATTTGTCATTGGGATTGGCTATGAATATCTTGTTGAAAGGTTCATTGGCCATGTAAAGATGAGATGACCATTCAGAGGCTTGAATATGACCACTCTCATTGAACACGGGGAGCGGTGTGCCGCTACCAAGGCTTCGAGCGTTGGCATTATAGTAACTACCGGCAATTGGCGCTGTTTGAATATTCAGTTGACCAGTAAACTTGACCTCTTCCGAGGTGAGCGTACCAGAGAAAAGAGTAGTCGAACTGCCTGTAATTGCGAAAGCACCAAGCGCCCAACTCCATTTCAAATAGACGCCACCACCTGTATCGTACCGCTTGTCAGCCGTGATCTTGGCAGTATCGACAGTGATGATAATTGACTTCGAAATCTGGTCATAAGTTACAACCGGGCTCGAGCCTGACACTCCTGATTTGACGATGAAATTGTCCATCTGAAATGGGTCGGGAATGAAAAGATTGAATCCCTTTCCATCTGTGTTTGCGATGTTGAACGTGACCGATTGCGTTCGACTCTTCGGAGTGATGACTTGACTCCACGCCGATAGCTTATCAAGCTCCAATCTCGCATAAAGCTGTCCATCTATCTTCGCATCAAGATATCCATCGCCATTGCCACCGTAACAAATGATGTAATCTTCGAGCTGAAATATCTGCGAAACATCTTTTGGAACCAATGGGCTATAAGCCACGCCGTATTCATCACGGGTACTCAAAAGATTGAGTTTATAGTTGTAAATGAGATTCTCCGACTCCTCCTGAAAAGCAGAGTCGGGATTTGTGATTAGGTCGGTGATGCCCTTACGGTGATCGCTCACTGTTTCTCTTGACCATTCTACGGGCATATAAACCTCAGTAGTAAGCGATATTGCAATCGAGTTGGGATACCGAATAAAAAGAGACGCCGTATTCAGGACTCGGTGCGCTTGTGATGTAACGCGATTGCTCGAGATAAAGCACGTTTCCGGCTGCATTCCTCACGATAACCTGAACCGGGCAAGCCGTACCCGGAAGCCATTTCATGAGCCATGATGATGGAAACTTGAGATCATATCGCCAATTGGCGGCACTCCCAGTCCAGTCTGCAATCAAAACCTCTTTATAATATGGCGCTGTCGAACCCGCCCTTAGCAAAGTCGAATTGTTGCCATCATGATTGTGAGTCGATAGTCGTGTTACGTCAAAATTGTATGAGTCCCAAAAGTCTTTATCCGTTAATTCCGGTATCTTGTAGCCGTAGTCGATGATTTTCATACCTAGCTCCTCATATGATGCGAGTACAGACTACAAATACGCGGCGATTCGCAGAAGTCAGGCCGCCACTTGTTGTATATATTCCGCCTACGATCGAAAAAGTAGAACTGGGACTGGTTGTATTACCGTTCGGCAAAACGTAAACCATTGCTGATTGAGCTGGCGAATAATAAGCAACTACGGATGGACATACGACTGTGAATCTAGCGGGAAGGTTCCCTATCGCTTGGTTGAGGAATGTTTCACAATAGTTTTCCCCTGGCCTGAATGTTCCACCAGAAGTTCCCACAACCCATGCCGAGTTACCGATTCCAACAGTAATATATTGGTTGGTTCCCGAAGCTGAAGGGTTACATTCGAAATGAATTGTTGCTTGAATTCTCCATAATCCGGTCGATGGAGATACCGATAGCAAAGCGACGTTCGAATTCAATGTTGTACTGGACGATACAGCCGTGAAGACCTGCGTTTCCCCAGCATAACCTTGAACGCCACTGGCTTGTATCGTCGTAAACATTTCATCTGTAGCAGCCGCCTGAAAGATTGCGCCTTGCTGCGTGAACCGAGCGTAATTGGTGCCGTTGTAATCCCGAAAACTCACTCCACCAAACGAACCCATGAGACTTACGCCCATCTGTGGCGCTGAGAGCGGAGACTGGCCTGGGTTTTTAGGAGTCAAATAAACATTGTAACTTGAGTCACCATACCAGCCTTGTTGCAGGCTCATTCGACCGGACCTCTGTACAGGCGTGCCTGCACTGAAGTTATTGTTGTTGACCTGCGACTGTAAACTCCAACTCGTCCCGGTTGTACTCGTATAATAGCCGCCGTTACTGATTACGAGGTTAAAGCCGTTGGTTGTTGCAGCTACATGCCATATGAGCATTGTGTTTACGGAACCCATACCCGTAGCGGTGTTCCAGGTAGTCCCATCATCGGACCACATGATAGCTCCCGAGTTTCCACCTGCAACTAATCTAGTTGTCGTGAGTGTGGCGCAGACTGATTGGATTGCGTTGTTAGAGGGAGACGTTCGCAAAGTCCATGCTGTTCCGTTAGTCGACGTGACGATAATACCTTCGGTTAGGTTTACCCCACCGACACAGACGAACAGGTTTAGGGTCGGGCTGAAGGTCATATCAATAAGGATTCTGGACGAAGGGTGAGTATAAACCGTAGTCCAAGTTGTTCCATCAGGTGAGCGAAGAATCACACCCGTTGTCGTGATTACAAACCATGCGTTGTTCAGAAAGAATATCTTGTTTGCCGCTGTCGTGCCCAATGCAGACGCCGCACCCCAAGCCACGCCGTTGGTTGACTGTGAATACTGAGACGCAGAGATCAGAATAGATAATGCAGAACTAGACGCTACGCTCACGGGAGTTGCGAATGGGGTTGAACCAGCCGTTGGGAAATGTTGGCCATCGGCACTATATGAAACGCCACTCGTTATCGCCATTACGTAAGCATTGCTATTGATAATCTGAGATAAGCCCACGCATTGCGTGAAAGTCGGTGCGAATGTCTTTATTACGAAAGAGCCGACGTTTATCGTCGATACGTTATCACCCTGTCCAGGCACTGAAATACCAGCGATTGGAGTCTCCAAACCAACAGCGGTCCTGCTATAGAGCTTTCCAGAACGCAGCACGACACCCAAATATCCTGATGGAACAACACCAGCCGTAGTTGAGGCTATATCTTTGAAGTTGATCTGACTTAGATCGGGCAATTTGCCTGAAAAACTCATAGTTACCTCAGATTATGAACCAGTTTGTACCATTGGATATCAGGTATAGAGATTCGAACGGAGCCCTGATAACGGCAGTTGCCGCACCATCAATTGTTCCCGACGTTGGCTGCACTGTCATGGCATTTGTTGCAGTTGCTCCACCCGTATCCTTGATGCAAATAATGGAGCCGTTTGGACCCGCTGGTAAGGTAAGGAAGAATGCACCAACCGTTGAATCAACAAGGTAGACGAGATTGAGCGAAGGCAATGTCCGAGTAAGAGGAGCTGAGTTTATCGTCGATGTAGTCAGTGAAACTACAGACTGCCAGCTCGCGTTCGTACCATCGGTTTGGAGGTATTTACCTGAATTTCCTGTTTGACTTGGAAGACCACTAGCAGGCGCGACCCAGCTCAGATTGCCAGCTCCGTCCGTCGTGAGTTGACGACCAGATTGTCCCGCCTGCGATGGGAATGGGTCGACCCAACCAAGTACGTTGGCCGCTGTCTCGGTCAGAAATGTTTTCGAAAAGGTCCCCGAATATGTTGGCATAAACGAGACAAAAGTCTGCCAAACGGCAGCCGCTCCGTTGCTACCAACCACTTTTCCCGCTTGCCCTGCCGGGTCTGGAAGATCGCCCTGCACCGGAATGTTACCCCATGCTGGACCACCCGCTGATTGGGTCAGGAACTGGCCAGTAATCGCGCCCGGTGGATATTGGTCGATCCAATCGCCCGCTGTTCCGGTCGACGAAAGAATCTGTCCAGGAGTTGAGCCGGTAGCATAAGGCGGGAATGGCTCCTGCCAGACGTTAGTTGCCGTTCCATCGTTGTAGAGATAACCGCCCAACCCCGGCGCTGGCAATGGAGATGCCCAGATTTGCGTTCCACCCGGAGCGGCCTGCAAGTATTGCCCAACCGCCGCTGATTGATCAGGTAGAACTGGTAGCCAAAATTCGTTAAGCCCATCGGTCCCGAGAAACCGACCGGCATTCCCGACAACGGGAGGGAGTACACCAGTTCCTGCATCTACCCAGAGAGTCTGCGTCCCATCAGTCGTCAAAACCTTACCGGATTGGCCTGTCTGATTGGGAAAGACGGGTGCCCAAACCGTACCACTACCCTGAGCTTGCAAATATTCGCCAGTTTGGAGCGAAGGATCAGGGTAGACAACATTCCATTGGAGGTCCGCTCCATCGGTGTAGAGGTATCTTCCGGCCTGCAGAGGAGGCAATACCTGTCCGGGTGGGAGGAAGTCGATATCGAGGAGCCCATCCCATCCCAGGCCAAGCACTTTGAAACGGTCAGGTGGAATGCCAAGGGCATCTTGCGAGCGAAAGCTCAAAACTACCGGATATCGCTGTGCAGGGTAGATTTCCCAGCCAATCCCATAGTCCCAAATGAAATTATAGAACCCAACCATTGAACTGTTCGGACTATTGACGATTGGGAATTGGAATTGAAGATTTGTGTTCGTCGAAACGGTCGACTTTTGCACGACAAACGCGCAGTAACCGTTGGGAGACAAGGCCGCTGATATCGTGATCGGCACTTGAAACGTGAATTCAATGTCGAAATTTGCTGAACCAGTGTTTTGGTCATAAACACGAATCACGTCGCTTGACGCAATAAAAGTCGCTGGTAATAAAGCAGGCGATGCCGTCCATAATTCGAGCTGAAAGGCATTACCATCAAGGTCGCCGAGGTTTTGCGAATTGAACCGCAAAGTCGTAGTGATAGCGATGATACTCTTTGCGAGCGTCGGACCAGCTATCGTGAAACCGTATTTATCAGTTTGATTTTCGAAATTGGTGTTGGTCTGACCGCCAGTTCCCATATATCCAAACGCTTCGGTTGTCGCGGGTGTAGATGTGTAGACAACGTCTGTGTTTCTATCTACAGAAGTTTGTGCGCCACCGATCGGACTCCAAGGCGCTGGACTCGAGCTTGATGTGTAGACATAAGTCACGCCATCAATATAAATCTGTCGACCCTCAAAAAGATCCGTGATGGGATAGGCAGAA
>Ga0315289_10013061_pt1 | contig 11656 bp, 12 predicted proteins | sample YL17G11_40_MG_FD_203452 | JGI IMG/M metagenome (GOLD analysis project Ga0315289, IMG submission 203452) | Sediment microbial communities from Yellowstone Lake, YNP, Wyoming, USA - YL17G11_40 | ecosystem: Environmental > Aquatic > Freshwater > Lake > Sediment | place: USA: Wyoming | collected... | reverse complement strand
GTAGTTTCTCCACCGCCTGCTGGCAGTGGAAAGCCACGTCCCGGTAATCGTCCGCCCTCATCGCGTTGTACGCAGATCGACGATCTGCCTCCGCATATTCCAGCCAGGCCCGAACGTCTATTTCCCGGTTCACAGCCTCGGCCTCCGCGTGTGCCAATCGGTGGCCTGCTCGTAGGCATAAGCCGTCCGCAAGATCCGCCCCTCCCCCAGCGCCGGCCCGCTCACCTGCAGCCCGATGGGCAGGCCCCCCGCGTCGAACCCGCACGGGACGCTCACCCCGCAGATGCCCGCCAGGTTCACCGCCAGCGTCAAGACGTCGGACAGGTACATCTGCAACGGGTCAGCCGTCCGCTCGCCGATGCAGAAGGCCGTCGTCGGGCTGGTCGGTGCCACGAGGACGTCTACCCGCTCGAACGCCGCGTCAAAGTCCGCCTTGATCAACGTGCGCACCTTCTGCGCCTTGAGATAATAAGCGTCGTAATAACCGGCGGAGAGCGCGTAGGTGCCCAACATGATGCGCCGCTTGACCTCGGGGCCAAACCCCTGCCCGCGCGTCGCCTTGTACATCTCGTCCAGCCCGCCGCCGTCCACGCGCAACGTGTAGCGCACACCGTCGTAACGGGCCAGATTGGCGCTCGCCTCCGCCGGCGCGACCAGATAGTAGACCGGCAGCGCGTACTCAGTATGGGGCAGGCTCACCTCCACTACCTCGGCCCCTAGCCCAGCCAGCACGTCCACCGCCGCCCGCACCGCCGCCTCCACCTCCGGCTGTACCCCCTCCACAAAGTACTCCTTCGGCACCCCAACCCGCACGCCTGATAGATCCGTTCCTTTCTCCAATCCGTTGTAGTAATCCGGCGCCGCCACGTCCAGCGAAGTAGAATCACGAGGATCATAGCTGGCGATAGCCTTTAACAGAACCGCCGCATCGGTCACGTCCCTCGCCAGTACACCCACCTGGTCCAGCGAAGACGCAAACGCTACCAGCCCATAGCGGCTGACCCGCCCGTAGGTCGGCTTGAGCCCGACGACGCCACACAATGCCGCCGGCTGGCGCACGCTGCCGCCGGTGTCGGTGCCCAGTGCGCCCAAACACTCGCCAGCGGCAACCGCAGCCGCACTCCCCCCGCTACTCCCCCCCGGCACCCGGCTCAGGTCCCACGGGTTGTGCGTAGTGAAGAAGGCAGAGTTCTCGGTAGACGAGCCCATCGCAAACTCGTCAGTATTCGTCTTGCCCAAGAGGACTGCGCCAGCAGCCTTCAGGAGCGTAACGGCGGTGGCATCGTAGGGCGGAACAAAGTTCTCCAGGATGCGGGAGCCGCACGTGGTATGAATGCCCTCCGTGCAGAGCACGTCCTTGATGGCCAGAGGAATCCCCAAGAGCGGCGTATCCTCGCCCGCCGCACGGCGCTCGTCGGCAGCACGCGCCTGCGCCAGCGCCTCCTCCGGCGTCAGCGTCAGGTAGGCCTGCACGTCGTTGTCCACCGCCAGGATGCGCTCCAGCACCGCCTCGGTCAGTTCCACCGCCGTGCACTCTCCGGCGGCCAGACAGTCATGCGCTTCGTGGATGGTCAGTTGATAGAGTTCCACTGCTACTCCAACACTGCTGGCACCTTGAAGTATCCCCTCTCGACAGCGGGAGCATTGGCCAGGATGCTCTCGCGGGAAGAGCAGGGCCGGGGTTCATCGGCACGCATCACGTTGCAAAGCGGCAAGATCGTCGCCGTGGGCGCCATGGCCTCGGTGTCCAGTTCCTGCAGCCGCGCAAAGTGCTCCAGGATGGCCGAGAGTTGCTCCTGATACAGAGCCTGCTCCTCGTCGCTCAGCTCCAGGCAGGCCAATTCAGCGATATGTTGTACTTCTTCCCGGCTCAGTTTCATCGCACCTCCCAAAACGATTATAGCACCATCGGGAACTGGAAGCAACCATAACCTACGGAACACGCAACACTCTGTTCGCTCCTTTCCAATAACCATGTTGAACTAAGCGCTTCGCGCAGGGCTTGCTCGCCGCGACACGTCCCCTGACATTTCCCCATTTCTTGCCAAACAGGACTATACTATCCGTATCACTGTTACGGAGGTATAGTCATGACAACACCCTTGAGACAACGCATGATCGAGGACATGCAACTGCGCGGCCTATCCGAAAAGACTCAGGAGTCCTACGTGCGCGCTGTGCGCCAGTTGGCGGAGCACTACCACAAGTCCCCCGACGGCATCGGCGAAGAAGAACTGCGCCAGTACTTTCTCTACCTCGAGAACGACAAACATGCCTCTTCCAGCGCATTCACGATTGCGCTGTGCGGCATCAAGTTCTTCTACCAGCACACGCTCCGGCGGGAGTGGACCACGTTCGAGTTGGTGCGTCCCAACCGCGAACACAGCCTGCCCGTCGTGCTCAGCGTGGACGAAGTGCAGCGCATCCTGGGCTGCCTCCGTCTCCCACGCTACCGCGTCTGCCTGGGCACGATCTACACCTGCGGTTTGCGCTTGCAAGAAGGCGTTCACCTGCAGGTGCCAGACATTGACAGTGACAGGATGATGCTCCACGTGCGGCACGGCCAAGGCAGCCAGGATCGCTACGTGCCACTGCCGGAATGTACGCTGCTGCTGCTGCGCCAACACTGGGTCACCCACCGCCATCCGGTGTGGCTCTTCCCGGCGCGGACTCCGGTGGGGCTATCCCCCACGGCTGCCACCAAACCGATGGATGTCAGCGGCGTGCAGCGCGCCTTTCGAGCCGCCCTGCAAGAGAGCGGGGTGCAGAAACCCGCCCACACGTGCATACGCTGCGCCATTCCTACGCCACTCACTTGCTCGAAGCCGGGGTCAACCTGCGGCTCATCCAGGCTTACCTGGGGCACAACTCGCCCCAAACCACCGCCCTCTACACCCATCTGACCGTCGAGGCGAACGAGCAGGCCGCCCAGATCATCGAGCAGGTCGTGAGCCGCCTGGCGTGGTAGAACTCGCCGAGATCTTCCGGCGCTATGGCCCGGCCTAGCGCGCCCGCTTCGGCCCGCACGTGCTGCCCAGCCACCACGAAGCAATGCGGGCCATCGAGCAGTGTCGCACACCCGCCCTGGGCGGACAGGTCTACGAGTGCCCCGACTGCGGCGAGTCGCGCTACCTGTACCATTCCTGCCGCAACCGCCACTGCCCCAAGTGTCAAAACGGTAACGCGCAAGAATGGCTGGAGGCGCAGCGCGACCTGCTCTTGCCCGTCCCCTACTTCCTGCTCACCTTCACCCTGCCTGCCGAACTGAGAACACTCGCCCGCAGCCACCAGCGGCTCTGCTACGACCTGCTCTTCCGCACCTCGGCAGAGGCCGCTCAATACCTGGCCCGTGACCCGCGTTTCGTCGGTGGACAACTGGGCCTGGTCGGAGTTCTGCACATCCTTCGTCGAGGTGCGCTACTATGGCTTCTTCAGCCCTGGCCTGCGCCAACGGCTCGCCGCCATCCGTCGCCAACTCGACGCTGCGGCCCCCACCCCCGACGCCTCCAATCCCGATTCGAGTGCAAAGGCTGCTGACGCGCCACCGTCTCTCACACCACCGCAGTCCTCCGTCCGCTGCCCGGCCTGTGGCCAGACCATGCGCCCGCGCCCGCTCGCTCATCCTGAAAGAGGTCAACCGCCGTGAGCAACGTCGCTGCACACAAACCGGCTCTCCACCTCGAGGGCGCGGGCGCCGTTTCCCTGCACCCGCGCTTGCGCGTGCCTGGCTGCCGAAAAACGGGCTGCGCCAGACCGTCACACCGGCCGGAGAGTCGCCTGGTCTGGCATCTGACCCGCCCAAAAGCCGTTCGCCCCGGGCCGGATGGCGCTTCACGTGCGCGGATGGGCTGCCCCTGGCTCAGTCCGCGGCGTGTTCCCCCAAGCGTGGTTTTGCCTTAATCCCCAAGTGGGAGTACAATTCAGTTACAGGTCAGTACGACCGGCTTAGTTCAACACGGATTATGCGGCGGCTGCGCGCCGCATGAATCCTAGTCGTTGGGCGGTGCAGGTAACTTACTCTATTCTTTCTTCTGCTCTAAGCAGGGACTCTGCATTAATGAGAACTTTAACAATCTAGAATCTTGACTGCAACCTCCATGCGCAGTCGCTGCCCACTGACCAGTTTGATCTGCGCCTGGTTGACTCGCTGGCAGGCCTGGGCGACGGCAGACTGTACTTCAGGGGCACCATATCCCTGTAACAGCACGCATAGGTCCTGGCCCTCGCGCCGCACCCAGCCCGGCTGGTGGTAGACCACCCACACCATCGTGGCCTCATCCACCTTCTCCAGCACGGTGCCGCCGAAGTACTGCTCCTGGACGAAGCGATGGGCATTCTCGCCAGCCATCCGCAGGTAAGTCATCAAGTCGTCCTTCTCCAGATCGAAGTCGTAGAAGGGGCGCTCTTCCAGTGCGTGGAGAGTGTGGGCCACTTTCTTCCATTCGTCCTGACGCTCCGCCAGCTTCTGCTGCCAGTCGCGCTGCTGCACTATCAGCCGGCGTCGTCGTGCCTGCCAGCGGACCTGCTCGACCTGGTTTCTGGCCGCCCGTCGTTCGGCCTGGATCAAGAGCCGCTCTCGCTCCTTGGATGTCAGGGCTCGTCGGCTCGCCTGACGTAAGGCGATGACCGCGGCCTGGTGGTCCGCCTGCGTCTGCTGGGCCTTTTGCTCCAGAGCGGCGAGCTGCTCCCTGTACTCCTGCACGTGGCGTTGGGCTGTGGCGACCTGCTTCTCCAGACCACGCAGTTCCTGAGACAGGGCGTCGCGTGCCCGTTCCTGACGGCGGTTGGGGACGGCCACCTTCTTCTGTCCGTAGTGGGCATCCAGGTTCTGACAGGCGCGCATGTCGCGGAAGACGCGCTCCTGACCTTCCCAGTGGCCCACGTACAGGCGATGAGGATGCTCGACCGTGGTCTCCTGCGACAAGTTGTGCAGGATGGGGATCAACCGGCCCGGCAGCCCACCTCGACCATCGACGACCAGCGTCACTTCGGCCTGGAACGCCAGGCCCTGCTGGCGATCCTGGAGGAGCGTGTGGGCATGGGCAACCCAGTGGGTGAGTGCACCGGTCACCGGGTCCCGCAGATACGGCACAAACAGCCCTTCGACCTCGAAGGCGGCTTCCTGCTCCGGCGTCGGTGTCGGAGCGATGGTGATGAATCCCAGGTGATCCAGTGCATCCAGCGCCTGGAACAGGGCGACCGACCGCATCTCCTGGTCCCCGACCAGGCCCCGCACCCGCTCCCGGCCGAGCAGGGTGAGGATGTGCTGCACGAAGGGCAGCAGGGTGCGGGTCATGTGGTCATCGGCCGGCCCGCTGTACATGTGCAGGCCATGTCCCGCCGCGTCGTGGAGGAACAACTGGGTAGTCCCCCCCAGAATCCGGTCGGTGGCAGAGATCTTACCGGCGGCCGTCGGATACCCTGAATACCGCACCTTGCGCCGGTTGTCCAGATAGAAGAAAGCGCCTCCGTCTGGAACGGGCCAGAGCTCCAGGTAGCGTTGGGCCAGGGCATCTCCCACAGGAGCCGCCACCCGTAAGGCTTCCAAATCCCCCAGGAAATGCTCCAGGGTGGAATAGCCCAAGGTGGGACGCCCCCCAGCCACGAGGCCTAACCCGAGGGGACGGACCGTGCATAGATGATAGGGGCGGGTCACCCCGAAGCAGGGCAGCCACAGCAGATGAGCCAGCCGGCGGGCGATGGTTTCTGGCCGGTGCTGGCAGATGGGGCGCTCAGGCCCCTGGTAGGCCGTGCGCCGATCCAGAACCACCTGAGTCGCCGTGCTCAGCACCTTCATCTGCAGCGCGGCAGCCTGGGGGGAAAAAGACCCCGGCCCGCTCCACCGGCCAGGCGCGTCCCTCAGCAGGGTGGTAACGTTGTCCGCCGGGGAGCGCGACCCCTTCTGCCCGCAGGATGTTGCTGACTTGGCTTTGGGAGAGAGACACCTGAAACTCGGCTTCGAAGCGCTTGGCCAGTTCCTGTTGGGTGAGGACCGGGTGCTCCCGCTTCTGGCCCCGTAACCAAACCCGTCGCTCAGGTGTCACCTTGTACACGTGACCGTGACGGTGGTCGATGAGCGCTTCCCAGGTAGAACCTCCTTGATGATAGCGCTGGCGCAACTGGGGGAGGTAGTCTCGACTGAGAGAAAGGCCCAGATCCTGGCAGAGTTGTTCAAAGTCTTCTCCTCGCTCCAGGCCATTGAGCAGTTGTTCTTGGACCAACGCCCGATTGACTTGGCGCACGGTATAGCGTTCCATGGCGACCCCCTGAGTCGAGATAGCCTCATGATACACCCCGGAGCGCGGTCTGTCAAGGTTCTAGATTGGTAAGGTGCAAGGTCGAATCAGTAGAGCTATTTCAGAGTGTTTTGACCCCATCTGTGGGGGTTGCGCAATGACTCACCCCCACATCTGGGGGGCAGAGTTGTCTCAGGCCATGAAAAGACTGCAGAGTCCCTGCTAAGGCCGACGGTAACGGTTTCCAGAACAGACGACGTGATTACACCATCTGGCCCAGCCCACTTGGTCAAGCGTGCTCGCCCAAGCTGGCTCGGCGCAAAAGTGTGGCTTAGAGGATCACAGGCGATGATCGTCCCACCATTCCCTCCCGAGTAGTTGTCCGTCCAACCGAGAGGGGGAGTGCAGTTTCCTTTAGCAACGTATCCATCAAACGTGTCGAGGTAGGCCACAAACGGCCTAAAGTGCTCCCAAACAACGTTTGCTGCTGGCTTCTCGCTATAGTCTGCCGGCGTCAGTACCTCGGTGGTGGTCACACTGGAGTTGTGTAGAATCCCAAGGTGCTTCTCACGTTCGTCAGTGGCTATGATGTAGGAGAAGTCATTTAGCGTCCAGAACATCGCGCCCGCCAGGCGGTCAGCCTCCACGGTAGAAAGAATAGCATTGTAATAGGCTGCTTGATCACGCTCCGCGTGCGGGTCACTCGGATGGCCGGCTTGGGTATGCAGCCCAAATTCCTCGACTACGATAGGCTTGCCGCCCGTCAGAGCCTCGACAGTGTCTATGACGGTTGGGAAGTTCCCTTCATACAGAAAGTAGTGTACGCTTAAGAAATCCACGATATCAGCATAGTAGCCGATAATCGTAGAATCATAAATGCCACCTACCGCGCCGGATATCCCGACAGTGATAGGATGGCAGGAGTCTTTTCTACGAAGATGGCGGATCATCTCCTTCACCCAATTCTGGACGGCTTCTCTATCCTCCGGCGTTCCAGGATTTCCATCGCCATTCGCATCCAGACGATAGTCAAGGTCAGGCTCGTTTTTGACGTCCCAGGCCAGGATGCGACAATCCGTGCTGAAGTCAACGGTGACTCCTGTGGTGTTTGTGAAGGGAGTGAAGAGTGAGTCCAGGTATGCGATACCTACGGCAGGAGTGATATATAGAGACGCCGACCCTTCGTTTGGCATACCATCGAAGAGGGTAATCAAGACCTTCATCTGCTTGGCAGCGGCAAGGTTAAGAAAATCATCGAGGTCCTGTTTGGCCGTTAGAGGTACGGTTGGGCCAAGGGGTGCGAAGTGTTTCCATCGCAAGAAAATGCGCAGGGTGTTCACGCCAAGGTCGCGGGCGATGTCCAATTCGTGCTCGACGGTGGCGCGGTTTTCCTTCACGTGCCAGTAAGGCCAGAAGCGATCCCAGGCATGGTCTTTCTCGTAATAGTTCAGCCCCTCGATCAGGTACCGCTGGCCCTGGACGTAGAACTGATCCCCGATGATCTCAGGGCAGCAACACGGAGAGACAGCGTCCCTGGGGGCAGCACCTGCCGTCGAAACCAGCCACATAAGGCCAGCCAGGCTTGCTACGCCGAGCAAGATAGCCAACAGAGCAACATCCAACTTCCCTTCGGCAACCATTTTTCTTCTCCTTCATCAAACATAGCGGGGGCATTGGATTTGGCGTGGGGTGGTACTACAATCGCAGGAGAGAACCCTCTCTCGCGCTTCTGGGGCTAGAGCGATAGGCAAGCAACGAGAAAGCCGACCACCTAGGAGGATCACTCCCCAGATTGAGGTCGGCTGACAACCATTCACCTTACCCTCCCCGACGAACTACAACTGCGACGAGGGCTGCAGCGATGCCATATTCCAACTTATGCCGCTATGATACTCCAATTGAGAAGGAAAGTCAAGCTTGTCCATCCCCACGCCCCATCTGCCAGCCAGGAGAACACCGTGCTCCTCGGCGAAGGCACGGGCCTCCTGGCTTCCTGCTTGAGGCAGGCGAGGTCATCTTGCTGATTCAGCGCACGCAGCATGCGCTCTCGCGCAGTCAGTTCAGCCATAGGATCATCTCGGCTCACTTGAAGAACTGCGGCAGGTACTCGCGGTGGGTCTCCAGGATCACGTCCATCATCCTTTCCGCTTCGGCCTCGGTCCTGACGGTCTCGCCCGCCACCAACGCCTGGATCGCCAGTTTACGGTCGGCCTTCAACGCGGCCTCCACCGTCAACTCTTGCGTGCCGATGATGCGCTGGAGGATGGCCGTGATGCCCGGCGGCAACTCGCCGAAGCACAGCGGCTGGAAGCCCGCGCCGCTGACGAACGTCGTCGCCTCCAGCACCGCGCCCGCCGGCAGATTGCTGGCCTGGCCGACGTTGGGCAGATTGACAGTGCGCAAGATCTCCCCCTGGCCCAGCGAGGCATTCAGCACGTCAATGAACAGGTCCTCGTCCTTGAAGGTCTCTCCCGAGATGTCCACTTCGCTCTTGGTGATGGGCGTGCGCCCGTAGGCCTGGTCTGCCATCTCGGCGAACACGCGGTGAAAGCCCGCCACGTATTCCTCGAACGAGCCGTCGTGCCCGGCGTTCACGCCAAAGGTCTTGCCGTAGTAAGCGCCCTGGCCCTGCCAGCCGGGCACGAACTCGCAGATGTGCCCATCCCCCACGCAAGGGAAGGCGTCGAACATGCGGAACAGTTCCCAGGTGTAACTCTCCTTGATTTCGCCCGAGTCCATCTTCTCCTGCATCTTCTGGCGCACCAGCGGCCAGGCGTCCTTGCCCTCGTGCTGGAAATCGGTGATCCAGGTAAAGTGATTGACGCCGATGGCGCGGCAGCGCGTCTCTTTCCACGGCACACCGATGAAGCGGGCCAGGTAGTGCTCGAAGTAGGTGACGCCGTAGCACAGGCCGGCGATCTTAACCGACGCCTCCCTGGCCACCGCACGGCAGTTGACCGTCATCGGGTTGGTAAAGTTGATGAACAGGGCATTGGGGCACAGCCTTTCAATATCGCGCGCTACTTTTATCAGCACCGGGATGGTACGCAGGGCACGGGAGACGCCGCCCGCGCCGTAGGTGTCGCCGGTGGACTGGTACACGTTGAACTGGCGGAAGATGGTCACGTCCTTCTCCCAGGCGCGCAGCCCGCCGACGCCGATGGTCGAGACCACCGCGTCCGCGCCGGGCAATACGTCCCGCCGATCGAGGGAGCCGCTGACGGTGATCGGCGCATCGTACAACTCGACCATGCGTTTGGCCAGGAGCGTGGCGATCTCCAGGCATTCCGGGACAATGTCCACCATGCGCACGTCCCACTCGCCACCCTTGAGGATCAGGCTTTCCACAAGTTGACGGGTAAAGTAGGTGCTGCCGACTCCGAGCAAAACGATTGTCTTTTTCATTCTCATACCCCCATATCTTCATCTACTGGCAAGATTATGCTTCTCCCCTTCTCAGCCAGGTCTTCCACAGCCCAGGGGACGAATCGGGAATCTCGACTGCTCCCACGTTCCTGCTGTAGAATTCCCACGGGCCCGCGGCTCCGACAATCGCATAGCCATATCCCTTCAACTTCATATCCAGGAGACATGCCAACAGCAACGCCCTGCCAGTCCCCCTGCCCCGACGCGATTTCACAACCCCTATCGGCCCAAAGAAACCCAAAGCTGTGGCGTCATAACAGGCAAATCCGATCAGTGAACCGTCCTGGATCGCGACAAAGCTGCTGATCGGCGTGTTCGAGAGCGCACGATCCGTCTCGCTGGCCCAAGCATCTCCAAAGCTCTCCCTTACCCAGGCGACAAGCAGGTGCTTTTCAGGACCGATTGGCTTGCGCATGGTAATGCCCAGTTCCTCCTGCTCTGCGAGAAAGCCCCAATCGTCCTTCAGTTCGTACAACTTCACCAGCATATCGGACATAGCCCCCTCCGCGATAATCAGTCTTGCCCCCTATCTCATCAGCGCCCGTCTGGCCCGCTCAATAACCCCCAGCACCTCCCGCTCCACTCCCTCCGGCATCCCCACCGGCGCCAACCCACCCTGCTGCACCTCCGCCTGCACCTTCAGCGCCAGTTCCCGTGCCCGATCTACGTCCAGTTGACGTTCCGCATCCAACCAGGGCCGCAACATGTGGCGCGACCAGATCCCCGGTTCCCAGTGCTCGCGGCGGAAGTGGCGCGCCGTGTGCATCTTATCGAGGAACTGCCCTCCTGGCCCGGCCTCTAGGATCGTCCCCAGGCCGACAGTCTCCTCGCTGATCTCGAACTCGCGAGTGAGGTGCTTTAGCGCACTCAACATCTCGTCGTCCAGGACCATCTGGATCGGCGAGTAGACCTCGTCTATCGAAAGCAGGCCGGCGTCAACCCACAGGCTACCGCCCGCCAGCAGGGTCGGGATGCCACTCAGCATTTTCTGTGCACCTGCCTCAGCCGAGGGGAGTTTAGCGTCGGTCAGGCCCGCGTGCCCGCTGAAAGCAGCGCCGTAATGACGCGCCAACTGGGCGGTCATCAGGTTGGCGATCGCCATCTCCGGCCGGCCGAAGGGGCGGATGGCCGTGCGCATGTCCATCACGGAGATGGAGCAATGCAGGGAGAAGCGATGGTCGCCAAAGAGCGCCCGGTTCAGGATGTTCAGAGCCAACTGCTCCGCCAGGTTTAGCGTGACGGCCCCGGCCAGGGTCACCGGGGCGGTGGCCCCCATGGCCGGCATGCCGCCGCCGATACCCACACGCAGGCCCCGCTCCCAGAAGTAGGCCACCTGGTAGGCCTCGTGGCGTCCCAGTTTGAGCGGTGGGACGACGTACACCGAGGCGTGGAACACCTGCTCCAGCGGCACCCCATGCGCGCCGGCCAGGACCTGGTAGAGGTCAAGAAGGTAGGGGCACACCTCATCCAGGTAGATGGAACCCCCTTCCTCAGCGCCGTACTTCCAGCAGTAGTAGCGCTCGTACAGGGGCTCCAGCGGTGCGGGCACGGGCAGCCGGCAGCCGAGCATGCTGGCCCCAGTGAGATGGGGCAGGTGACGCGCCAGGGCAAAGTAGAAGGCGAGTGCCTCTTCCGTCCAGGGGAGCAGTTCGTCCGAGGTGGGGTCGTGGTACAGGCCGTGATAAACGCCGGCCGACCCGCTGACGCGGGGCTGCGCGTGCTCCCAGTCGTACTTGTCCGACTCGGCGATGAAGCGCTCGACCAGAGGTGGGGGGAAACAGGCCCGCTCGTTCTCCAAATCCACCCGCAGGCCAAAGCCGGCCAGCACCTCCAAGAGGCGCCGGCTCTGGACCTCCATCCCCATCTCGTCCAGGATGCGCAGCGCCCCCTGGTGGAGCAAGCCCACTTCCTGGGCAGACATCACGTCATAAGCGTGGCCCGCGATGTGCAAGCGAGGCTACCCCTTTATGCCCGTCAATACGATCCCTTCGATG
>Ga0315289_10013059_pt1 | contig 11658 bp, 9 predicted proteins | sample YL17G11_40_MG_FD_203452 | JGI IMG/M metagenome (GOLD analysis project Ga0315289, IMG submission 203452) | Sediment microbial communities from Yellowstone Lake, YNP, Wyoming, USA - YL17G11_40 | ecosystem: Environmental > Aquatic > Freshwater > Lake > Sediment | place: USA: Wyoming | collected... | reverse complement strand
TTTTAAGTGAAGCTCCACGCCCTAAAGGGCGTGGCTTCCCGGTAAGGTACTTTCCCTTTATATTGTGCCCCTTGACCCCGCCCTCAAGGGCGGGGCTTACGGGGCACTTGCCGGTGAAACCGCAGAGCCACAAGACCCTGCAGAAGGAGGAATAGAATGCTAAGTCCCGAAGAACAAGAGGCAGTGGATAGGTGGGTAAAGTCATCAGGGTTACAACAAAGCGGATCTTCGAGCAAGGAAACGACGGGAACGCAAGCGTGTCAAGGGAGCACATCTCAAGGTTGTTGGTTTAGCAGGATTATTGAAAAGATAAAAGGACGGACAAAGAAGTGAAGCTCCCCTTCCTCCCGTTAAGACGGGACAGGCACGACGGGGCGTCCGGGAAATGGTGATAGGATTACAGGGTGAGAGGGGGTTCTCCCTTTCTACTTCCACTTATAAATCTCGCTCTTGCGTGTGCGGCCAGGCCATCCATTATTGCCCGATGATCACTTCTGTTTTTGAAAACTTACTTTGTCCAGAAGAAGCTCATCTCTTTTGACTGTCAAAGCGATTTCTTTCCCTTTGCATTGTTCACTTGTTGCAGGAGTGAAGCTCCACGCCCTCAAGAGCGGGGCTTACGGGGCACTTGCTGGCAAAAACCCTGCGGGAAACCTCCTTGTTTTTGAATTCTTGCCTTATACGCCAGTTTTAGTGCCACAATCAGCCCGCTGGTAGTCAACTGAAAAAATGCAAAAACCATAATTGAAATATCCCGTTGGATAAGCGAGTAGACTCCCCATACAAGCCCGTCTGTCACGGATAGTAACCAGGTCCCCAGGGATAAGTCTGCCAGATTACCTTCTTTATATGCGACCCAAAGTTGAGGGATGTTTGCGGCAAGGACGCTTATTGGCAGAACCATGCCAAGTCCGTTCTTCTCTGCGATGACACCTGCCAGGAGTAAAACACCAAACCAGATTGGGGCAATTTTGAATTCCCTGACTTGACGACCAAACCGCAAAGCAAGAAAGGTGGTAATGGCGAACACTACTCCCGATGAGCCTGTGGCAAAAGTTACGTAGGGCTGGTTGGTCAACACCCCGTAGGTGGCCCAGCCCAGGCTGACAATGGAACTGGTGGCTGCTGTATCGACGGAAACGCCGTATGCTTCCCGTGCACGCAGAAGTCTGACCAGTTGAGGCACGGCTCGTACTAAACCTATTACCGTTCCGAGAGTTCCGAGGATGGAGCGAATGTCCATTCTTTAGGCCTTCGTTGTGATTGCGATTGTAATATGCACCACTTTTAGAATTCAAGGAAGAGAATGTTTCAGAAAGAACTGTCCAGCCCAAATTTGGCTGTTTTGGCCAAAATACCTTCGACGTTAGGAGATGGACGTCTGAAAGAAGGAGGAGGTAAATGGCCACGGCAAGCAGTCTGCACTCAGTATCCCGGCCTAAGATAAGTTCAGCCGAACGTCAGTTACCTTGCTATTGCTCAGCTTCGCCGAATTGCCGAAGATCATCTAAAACCGCTTTCATCTCTTTTGTGGGTGCAATGCAAAGAGCTCGATATGTATGAACGAAGGGGAGCCAACAAACAAAAAGCCCGTGCCAGCAGCATGGGCCCTTTTGTTTGCTAATTTTTCCCATTGCAGGACGAGAAGCGAAGATTCCGCCGACCGAATAGGGAGGAAAAACTCCATGAAGGTGCTGCGGCAGGAATCCGAAGCGAAGGGTAAGCAGGAAGAAACAGAATGTTTCGACCGCAGTGACCGAGTTCTCCTCGCGGAGCCAAACAATTCTCTCAAAAATGACCCCGAGTGTATTTAATTTCTGACAGCTTCATTTTCCGCACCGCCTTTGATTTATTTTCTTTTTATACTCATGTGCTGTCGAAATTGCTATCTTCATATTATCCCAATTGACATCTGAAGGTAGGGTACAGTCAGCACCCAGGATAAATTTTTCTGGTGCGTTATCCAAGACCTCTTCCACCATGCGCTCAATTTCGTCTTTATTTCCGGAGAGAATCTTCCCCTTCCTTTCGATTCCCCCCATATAGGGCCTATTGAACATATTGGAAACTTCTTTCCCTGTTAGTTTTCTCGACTCTAGTTGGAGACCGCAATTCACTATATGACCCGGATAATCTAAGTAAGGAGTTAAGTCGTTGTACAGGCCATGGATATCGCAGATATGAAGGATATTGAAAAGACATGATTTGTTAATCTCTTCCATGAGGATAAGGTCATAGGGCTTAATGCATTCCTTGAAAAGAGTGCTGCCACCGAACTTATGGCTTTCCCCTCCCTGTGTGGAATGATAAAATCCATCGATACCCAAGTGAATACACTCTTTTACAAAGATCATTAAGCTTTCGGTAATAATCTCCATCCCTTTCTTCGCTTTTTCGGGGTTTTCTTTAATATGCTCCGTGATTTTTTCTTTGCTTGCAAATCTCGCACACATATACGGAGAATAAAGGGTCATCATGACCAGAGATTCTTTTTTTGCTCTCTTCACCAAACCATCAACAACTTCCAAGTCATCCTTGTAAAAATCCTTCTTGTACAATGGCATATGGACCCAGTCGTCTGGCCTCTCCGGTTTGAAAGGAAAGTTATGCTCAAATTGGATTTTCACAAAATCCATTCCAGTATATCGGAAATATTCCAACTGCTTGTCGACCGCTGCCTGCCCTCGATGATAGATTTCATCAAAATGCATAAAGAATGCAGCAGGGATACCTCTCGGCTTTTTGTTTCTGTCCAGCAGACTCAAGACCAAATCTCTCTTGTTCATCATCATAACTCCTTTCTTTGATGATCTAATGTTATTAATTCAACAATGCAGATTGTGACATCCCGACAGATAAGGAAATCTAACTCTTCCCGAATTATGCAACGCTTAAGCAAGCATTGAGGTTGAAGTATCCTTCTTTCATGTTCACCCGGTCCCAAGTCAGGCCGAAGATTTCACTCGCCCTCAAGAAAAAGACTGCAACGAAAAAAGGCAGAGCCATTTCTGGGTCTGCCATTGCTCTTTGACAACCGAATATCGATTTCTCCTTTTTTTGAGGACTTCTACAAAGCGCGAGGTTCGGCTATCTTTATGATCTGATGATTTCAAATTGCAGTCGAGTACACCGCCAAAAGTGAAGCTCCACGCCCTAAAGGGCGTGGCTTCCCGGTATGGCATTTTGCTTCTATATTGTGCCCCTTCCTGCCTGCCGGCAGGCAGGGACCCTGCCTTTAAGGGCAGGCCCTCAAGGGCGGGGCTTACGGGGCACTTGCCGGTCAACAAGGCCATGAGCCATCTGAAAAGAATTAGGCAAATTCCCCTTCATGGATGTTTTTTCAAAACATTCTTATCAATCTCAAGGGCGCCTTTCTCCCATGTCAATGGCTGACCCCCTTTCTTTTTTAGACACACACTGGATTGGTCGGGTGGGTTTGACAACTGGCGGCTTAGAGGATTCCTCAGGAGCCAGAGGCAACTCGCTGAGCGGCTTGGACAAAAAGCGCCTATGAGCTGTGACCCCTGAGATGCGACCCCTCAGCGGGAAAAGGATTTTGAGGCGTAGCTCTGCAAGGTTTCGTAGGAAATAAATGATTTGGAGATTTCAATCGGGATGACCGTGGTTCTGGCGACTCCAGGTAGGCTGTTTATAACCGTAGCCACGTATTCACTCATAACATCGTCACTCTTAGACAATATCGATAACTGGATACCGTCAGACGGATTATGGAAGGTAAAAGCAAAATATACTTTCTTCATTCCGTCAGGAATGTTGGGGTCAATTAAATTCTTGTAAACATCTGTTAGATACGGAGCTTCAACCTTGAGGTTGATGACAAAACGCTTGTATTCCTTGGTATCACGAGGCAATGGGTAGAGCTTGGGTTTGAAAAGATGATGGATAACAAAATTGTCAACACCTTTGATCTTAGCCAGATGAGAGACAACTAAATATCCCAGTGTGGATTCGTCAGCTACGTCCACAAAAAGGCTGGCTTCTCTATTGAAACCCATCCGCTTGGTCAAGTAAAGCAGTTGGCACTTGTCTGGGAATGCTTTCTGGATGGATTCTTGTTGCTCAACAATCCTGTCCCAGACCGGCTGAATAGGCCCTTTGGAGTGAATTCTAATAATAATCAGCATAAATACTCCCATTTAGTTATTGTTGTTACTCAGGCATTAGGCCTGGAAATTCACCCGTTCGGCCGCGCGAACCCCTGCGCTTGAAGGCGGGGTAGACAGAAATCGCTCAGGGTGAACCTCGAGCGAGAACTGACCTTCAGGCCGGGAAGTCGAGAGGTTCACTCTTCTGAGTAAACCAAATCCTGCTCTCAAATCGCAACAAACAATACTTTTTATAAGAACTTGCTTTGGTTAGGTCGAATATACAAAAAAGGGAGTAGTTTGTCAACAAAAAAAACACAAGACATGGGAGTGCTTCTTTCATCTGTTTGCGCCACATAGGCATGGAGAAACAGGAGGTTTCGACCGCAGTGACCGATTTAACCTGAGCCTGTCGAAGGGCTTGTCGAAGGGTCTTCCTCGGAACCTCTGAACTGAGGCTCAAGGGTTCTTGGGTTGCTCGTCCATGGATTTTTCGACGAGTTCGGCGATGTCGTAGACCTTTACTGAGTCGTCTTTTCCTCTTGCTTTGAGGCCGTCTTGCAGCATGGTCAGGCAGTAAGGGCAGGCCGTGGCAATCACGTCCGGCTCAAGGGCGAGGGCCTGGTCCACGCGCATCTCGTTGATCCGTTTTCCCAGGTGCTCCTCCATCCACATCCTGCCGCCTCCGCCACCGCAGCAGAAGCTTCGGTCGCGGGACCTCTCCATCTCTTTCAGGGTCATGCCCGGAATGGCTCTCAGGATTTCCCGCTGGGGCTCATAGATCTGATTGTAGCGGCCCAGATAACAGGAGTCATGGTAGGTGACCGTCAAAGGGTACACGTTATGAAGGGGGATCTTTTTCTGGTCGAGAAGAGTTTTTAGGAACTCGGTCTGATGGATGACTTCAAAGTTTCCCCCAAACTGGGGATATTCATGCTTCAAGCTGTTGTAGCAGTGGGGGCAAGTGGTGAGGATCTTTTTGACGTGATACCGTTCAAACGTCTGGAGGTTCTTTTCTACGAGCATGGAATACAGGTACTCGTTGCCCGTCCGTCGCGCAGGGTCACCGCAACATCCTTCTTCTGGGCCGAGAACGCCAAAGGAGATCCCCACTCGCTGAAGGATCTTCACCAAAGCCTTGGCGACCTTCTTGTTTCGATCATCAAACCCCTTAAAGCAACCCGGAAAATACAGATAATCCACCTTAGGGTTCTCAGCCAGAGTCTTCACTCCGAGGGGTTGAGCCCAGTCAGCCCTCTCGGCCTTTTCAACTCCCCAGGGATTGCCTTTTCTTTCCATCGCCCGAAAGACTTCCCTGAGTTCTCCGGGGAATCGGCTCTCCATCAGAACGCTGCTTCGCCTCAGGTCGATGATCTTGTCATAGCCGGAGATAAAGACTGGACATTGTTCGTAACAGTTCAGACAGGCTGTGCAGGCCCACAAAGTATCCTCCGAAATCACCTCCCCCAGCAGCGGAGACGGTTCAGATGTCGGCTGGGGGTTCGTCGGAATGATGGCCCCTCCCTGAGTCAGGAGATGAGCCTTGAGGTCCTGAATCACCTTTTTCGGATTGAGCGGTTTTTCGCTCAGATGAGCCGGACAGTTGTCCTGACATCTCCCGCATCGGGTGCAGGCCTCAAGATCGAGCAACTGTTTCCACGTAAATTCCTTGACCTCTGTGACGCCGAAGGTTTCCGCCTCCTCAAAATTGGGAATGGGCCGCACGGCTCCTTTCGGTTTCAGGGATCGATAAAAAACATTGAGGGCGGAGAGATAGATGTGCTCGAGGGAGGAACGGCTCACAACAATATAGCCAAAGAAAGCAAGCGCGGGGATGGCGTGGATCAGGACCCGGTGCCAGACGAGGAGTTCGTTCAAAGGCTCGGAAGGCAGAATGAGGACGAACCGGGACACGGCGGAGCTGATCGGCGCCCACATGAAAGAATCGGCTGGAAGGGTTCCACCCGCAAGCATCAACCGGTAGCCCTTGACCAGGTAGCCAGCGAGGAGGATCACAAAGACCCAAACGTATTTCAGGTGATCATCGGGTTTCGAATCGAGTCGTGACGGTTTGACAACGAACCTCCGGACAACGGCCATCAGTGCCCCTAAGAGGATGATCACTCCTCCAACTTCGGAAATAAATGAGGCAAAGAGATAAATGCTGTGGGGAGGGGCTGTCAACCCGGTCAACGGAGAGAAGAGTCGAATGAACTTTCCCAGAAAGACGAAAAGCGTTCCCCAAAAGATCAGAAAATGCATCGTCCCCGGGTATGCCTCTGTCCCCTCTCTCCAGAAGCGCACATGACCGAGAACCACCGCGAGAAAAGTCTTCAGCCTTTTAAGAGTTTGGCCCGAACAGTCTTCCTCTTTTCCAAGGTGCCACAACAGGTAATGCTGCTGCCGGAAAGTGTAGACGAAAAGCGCGGCCAACCCGACGAGGATGACGCAGGAGCCAATGCTCACCGGATAAAGGACGCGCATGATATATGCATTTTGCTTCGCCCAGAACTGTAGATATGTTGGGTCCACGTCGATCCCTCGAACCAAGGTTAAGGTAGAAGTTTGGGGTAAAACAGGGTCAGATGGGCAACGAAAAATGCCGAGATCATTGCGCCGACAATCCCCAGCGTCCACCTCAAGAAGCGGTCGTATTTCGACTGAAAACCAACATCAAGGATCGTCAGTCGGGCGGCCAGGAAGAGGCAATAGATCACTCCCATCAGGACCAGAACTTCAATGACAATGGCGATAGGTCTCAATGTTGTTCCTCCGTATCGGACATTAGGGTCTCCCACAATCCGAGCTGTTTCTGTCGGTCTCCACACCTTTCAAAAATCTCCCGAGTCAGGCCGTCGGGGCTGTTCCGGCCGGAATGGACTCGCCAGTCCGGGCAGGCAGGATCTCCAGATACCTCAGGCCAAGGACAAACAGTAGCCCCACGAATGCAACGATGCTAAGGCTGAGCAGGGTCTCCCAGGGTGTAATCGGAAAGATCCCCGGTTCTCCCCATGGCCCTTCGATCTGGCCCGGGAAAAACGGCTGTGGATTAGCCGTGCCCGGGATAACCAATGCTGCCCTCTCTCCAAAGACTCCTATGACCACCGAGGCCGCGGCGCAAACCACTCCCTTCAGGGTCTTCTTTGTCCTCGGGTGAATGAGCAGGATCAAGGGGAAGACGATCCCCATGCCGATCTGGAAAATCCAGAAGATCCACCAGTAGTCCCCGGTCAACAGGTACACCGCTGCCTCGCGGTTCGGAAAGTAGAGATGGGTCAGCTTGTCGAAAAAAACCATGACCAGCAGGATGAGGATAATGCTGGTGAGTAGCCTACCGAGCGAAAAGATCAATTCGTCCTGAATGACCCTCCGGGTGAGCTTGAAGGTCACCACGGATATCAGGATGATCAACGATGTTCCGGAGGTGAGAGCCGCCGTTAGAAATTCGAACGGCTTGATGGGCGAGAAGAAGATCTCCCGGTTCCCGATCAGCCCGAAGATGGCCCCTGTCCCCATATGGACCGCGATGGCCCAGAGGACGTCCACGGTTCCCACAATAGCCGCCAGCCGTTTCCTTCCTTCGAAGATGAGCCAGAGATAGATCAGCATGAGCGTGATGTATCCCGTGTAGAAAATGGAGTTGATCGCAAAGAGGGAGGTCATGTTGTTGAGGTAGAAATACATGAAGAGCCGCCACGCCTTCTCGGGCCTGCCCAGGTCGACCATGACAAAGGACATGGCCCCTACCATGAGCAGAATACCCATGAAGACGGCCATTCGCCCAATGGGCTCATAGATCTCCTTCTTGAACACGTAACTGAGGGAGGAGATGATGATGGCCCCGGCACTGAGGCCGATAAAGAAGATGTAAAACGTGATGAGCTGCCCCCAAGGAATGATGTTGCTGACCCCCCACACCTGTTGACCCTTGAGGTAGGCCACCAGGAAACTCACAATGAAGACTCCAACCATCACCCCGAGCAGCGTCACAAGAACCTTGTACCCCCTCGATGTCCCTTCAATTGTTGAATAGTTTCGTTCCATCTGTCAGTCCTTCACCCCGTTGGAAAGCTCCGCAATGGGATGGTAGAAATCAAAACGTCAGCTCCTTATTAAGGGTAGGATCAAAGTCCTGTCCCTATCCAACAGGGTTCACCGGGAGAGATAAATGACCTTCGGTCGTGTGGCCATCTCCTCCCGAAGCCGGAAAGAAGCGCGGGATGCCAGGAGTTGTGCCACCGGACTCTGAGGGTCATCCAGGTCCCCGAAAGTCCTTGCATGAGATGGGCAGGCCTCGACACAGGCCGGGACGACCTCTGTCCCGATCTTCTTCCCTTCCTTGAGTCCCTGGTCGATCCGGTGGAAACAGAAAGTGCATTTCTCCACCACGCCCTGTGTTCTCACAGGAAAAGGCCAAGGAGCCCAGGAATTGCGGTCCGGAGGCTCGTCCTGGTGGTGATAGGGCTTTGTCTCCTGCGCCTTGTAATTAAAGCTCCTCGCCCCGTAAGGACAGGCCACCATGCAATATTTGCAGCCGATGCACCTCCGGTAATACTGCACAACGATCCCATCTTCCCGTTGGAAGGTGGCCTTTGCCGGGCAGACCGTGACACAGGGAGGATGTTCGCATTGCATGCAGGGCATGGGAATGATCTCCGTTCGGACATGAGGGTATTTCCCTTTCGTCACGGCAATCATCTTGTGCCAGTAGATTTCCCTCCTCAACCTCTGCTCCTCCGGTGATCCGTGGGGGACGTTGTTTTCCTCCTTGCAGGAGACAACGCACGCCTGGCATCCGACACATTTATCCAGATCGATCACCATGCCCCATTTTGCCATCTCTGCTGTCCCTTCTATGCCTTGTAAATTTTGACCCTTGTGTTGAAAAAAGCGGACTGTCCGCTCAGAACATCAAAATCAATCCCGATCACCTCGTTTGGATTGCACCCGATTCCCTTCTGCCACTGTCCGTAAGAGGTGTGGCCTTGCCCGCTGGGCATGCAGACAATCCCGGGATGAACCCCCTCGGAGAACTTGACGTACGTTCGGATTTTGCCGAAAGGCGATTCAATCCAGACTTCGTCGCGATCCCGAAGATTCAGACTCCGGGCCGTCTCGCTGTTGATCTCTGCAGGGCTCACCCATCCCACCCCCTGCATGGGCAGGAATATCTCCTGGGCCCAGGGGTAGTTCTGGCTCCCGTTTCCAAAAGTGAGCAGTGGCTGGTAAGGAAAAAGGACCAGAGGATATTGCCCCTCTTCCCCCAGCCATTTCAGCTCCGAATAATGCGGGGAAGATGCAATCCCTTCCTTCGCGCTTTTTCCCTTCTTGGTCTGGAGAGCACGGAGGTTCCCGGAGACAAACTCAAACTTTTGGGAAGGGGTATGGAAGATCCGGGGATATTTCCTGTATTGATAAGCCGGCCCCTTATAGACCCCTTTCTTCAGAAATTCCTCCCAGGGAAGGAGAGAGGACGTTCGAAACCGGACAAAGCCTTCGGCTGATCCTCCCATGTCTTTGAATGCCTTTGCCACCACTCCCGGAAATCTTTCAGCCAGATGAAAGAGAATGTCTCCAATCGATTTTGAATCTCCTATCGGCTTAACAACGGGCTGTTTGATCCTGGCTTCTGCAGAGCCCCCGCCAGGGGAAGAGTGATCGTATCCCCATTCCTCTAAAAACGTGGTTGAAGGCAGGACCAGATCGGCGTACTCCGCCATTTCACTGATAAATGGAGCGACATGAACATAAAATGGGATCTTCTTGAGGCTCTCCTCCCATTGGCCTGTGCCTGGAGCGGTCATATTGAAATTGCTGTTGAACCCGATGGCCATTTCGATCGGGTAAGGCTTCCCCTCCAGCATGGACCGCGGGACTTGGTTCGTGGCAACACGGGCGGCTGGAAAGGCTTCCGTCCCATGAAGATCGAAGGGAGGTTGTTCAAGCCCTTTCTTTGCGATCTCATCTTGGGCGCCGTTCGGAAACGTCCGGTACCCTGGTGATTCCTGATAGAGAATTCCGCCCGGCACATCGATGCTTCCGACCAGCGCGTTCAGGCAGTGGATCGCGTACCCTGTATAAGACCCTCCAGGCCAGGCGATCGCTCCCTTGCCCGGAATCGCCAGGGCAGGTCGGGTCCGCGCAAACTCGCCTGCTATCCTGTAGATTGTTTCAGCAGGAATGCCCGTGATCTTTGATGCAGCGTCAGGTGCATAATGCTGAAGGGCCATTTGCCGGTACTCGTCAAAATCCACGGTCCATTCTTTGATAAACCCATGATCAAAAAGGTCCTCTTTAATGATGACATGGGCGATGGCCATGGCGAGGGCGGCATCGGTCCCCGGGTTGATTGGAATCCACTCATCCGACTTCGAGGCAGTCAGCGAATACCGGGGTTGGACGTCGACGACTTTGGTTCGGGTGGGTTTCTCACGACGCAACCTGCCCCACTTTCTAAGCCACCGAGCAACCGGCGGGGTCGATTCAAGAAGATCCGCGCCGAAAGAGAGTAAATAGTTCGTTTGATCCAGATCATAGGCACAGGCATCAAAATGACCATCCGCCATCCAGTTCCCTGTCTTTTCGGCCTCCCGATCCAGACCGTCCCCCGAGACCAGGTTCGGCGTACCGAAGGCCTCGGCAAAGCGTGAGAGCAGGTCTTCGTTGCTCCTCGAGTTCAGTCCGGACATGAGCAAAAGGGGGTGGGGCCCGAAGCCGTCACGCAGGGTTCGGAACTTCCCAACGATCTCCTCTATAGCTTGATCCCAGGACACAGGCTTCCACTGGGGATCAATCCCCTTGCCTTTTTTCGACTGGGACCTCTTCAACGGGGAACGGATCCTCTCCGGGTCATACAAGACCTGAAGGCCGATGTGCCCGCGAGGACAAATCTGTCCTTCCGAAATGAGAGATGAGTGATTCCCTTTGATCTGCAGGGCTTTCCCATCAGCCACCTTCACGTTTATTCCACAGCGAGCAGGGCAATTCAGACAAGAGGTTGAAATCCATCTCCCCTTGGCAGTGCTTGCGTTAACGGGTTGAACAGCAGGAGCGGAATCGGATTGCTTATGGACCCCAATGGCACCTACAGAAAGCCCTGCTATTGCTGTCAGTTTCAGGAATTTTCTACGACTCAACCGCGAATAACGGCCACCCTTTTCATCCGCCCCTGAAAGATGATCATCCATGTCTCTCTTTGCTCCCATTTTCCTCGGACAATAAGATCAAAGATAAACTCTAATCACTTGATTTAACTACATCCATAACTTTTAGCCATGGCCTTCCGCTGTGGAGTTGTTTATATTTTCACATACGTTTGTTCAAACTTTCACTTTTGTTTCTCTCTTCTCTCATAACAAGACTATAATGTTTCTGTCAAGGGGACAGTTAAACCATAAACGTTACGGGATTATGTCAGATAGAAGAAACCCACCAACAGGTGGTAGGAATAAGTTGCGTTTTCCCCTTGTTGGGGCAGACTCCTTCATTTCATAGAGCAGCCACACCATTCCAGGATAAAATAAGCAAAGACCTTTGTACATTCTATCACGGA
>Ga0315289_10013056_pt1 | contig 11659 bp, 36 predicted proteins | sample YL17G11_40_MG_FD_203452 | JGI IMG/M metagenome (GOLD analysis project Ga0315289, IMG submission 203452) | Sediment microbial communities from Yellowstone Lake, YNP, Wyoming, USA - YL17G11_40 | ecosystem: Environmental > Aquatic > Freshwater > Lake > Sediment | place: USA: Wyoming | collected... | reverse complement strand
AATATATAAACTTACATAAAAATATTAATTTCCGTTCCTTTAGTATAATGTGTAAAATTTCATGTATGAAAGTTATGTTCATACTAACTTCAGATAAATTAAAATTAATTAAAATCTGTTTTGTTTTATAATTTGTGTAGCCGGCGACTAGAGGATTTAAAGGCAATTCTTTTAAATCTAAAATCTTTTCGGCAACCCAATCAATTACTCTTTCTTTCAGTTGAGATCTTCGAATTTTTTTAATTTCTTTTAAATCAAAGCAAAAGTGACACCAACCCAGCCTATACAATTTCATAATGTCATTAATTTCACTTTTAATTACTGTTCTTATTACTTTCCAAAACATTATCTTATTACCTCTAATACTTTTATAGAATCATGAATTAATTGACACACTCTTTTTCCATTAAGATAACCCCAAATATATTCCATCTGTAATTCACACGTTACATCTTTATATTGACAAATACTTTTTACAATTTGAGAATTGTTTCCATTTCTAATAAATCCATTTTTTCCATTAACCATGTTATTTTTCCTTAATTTTTCAATATAAAAACCTTAACTGTTTTCTTTCCAAAATTTCGTGCTTCTTGAATAGTTTTAAAACAAATATCTATTTTTAAACCATTTATTTTACTTCCCGTATCAGTTACCATTCCTAAACCTAAACTATCCATATAAACAACACTCCCAAGTTTTAAAACTTTTGGATCTACGGCTACAGTAAAAACATCTAAATCTCCAACTTTCAAGAATCCTTTTCCAACTATACATTCTCCACTTTTTGTTAAAGACGAATATGGAGCCCCTATAGCATAACCGGTTGCTTCCATATTTAATACCATCCCATTTTCAACTGAAAGTTGTATTGACAAATCTTTTTTCTGCAACTCTTTAATTGTTTTCAAACTCATAAAGGAGGCATATGTTACACAAAACATTACAATTATAACACTAATCAATAATCCATTTATTGTTTGCTTCCCTATTTTTTTCAAAGTTTCTTTCATTATTTTTCCTTTTAATAAGGTTCAAATAACTTCTGAAATTTTAGCACTTGCATTTGCCCCAACACAAACTTCAACATGTTTGCCATTCAAATCCCAAAGGCTTGAAAAGATATAAAATATTCCAACAACAGAACTCTTTTCTATAAAATAAAAAGTATCTTTTCTCCCCATATAAACCATGTCTCTAACAACTATCGGATCTCCATAAACAATATTATATTTTGATCCAAGCTTTAGCTGGGAACTATCAATATGCCCTCTAATACATTCTCCTTTAATTCTTTCAATTTTAGCTTTATTTAAATCTCCAGAATAAAAAATTCCTACATATGGAGGACATTCATCTCTATCTGGTAAAAGAACAGGATTAAATTCCCATTTCTCTTTAGGTCTAAAAATCTTTTCCCACCATTTCTTTTTTGGAGGTTCATTATAAACGTTTGCTAAAGTATAAAATTTACTCATTTTTAACTTCTCCTTTATTTATCCAAAGGGGTCATTTCAAAATGACCATCAGGACCTGCGAGAGCTCCTTTACTTACAGTATAAACTCTACAAAGCTCTCCAGAATGAACTTTGCAAAACCTTTCAGCTTCTGATTTCGTTTTATAAACTACAAATGTTCCCAAAGGAGCATTTCCTGATTTCTTCTCTTGAGTAATTATTAAGTATTGCATTTTTACCTCCATTGTTTGTTGTTTAATACATTATATACACTATTGTTCTGAACAAAGAGCATAAATATTTACCATCCTCTTCGTTTTAAATCTTCACATAATTCTTTTCCCCATGACCCTTGCCAATCACATCTTCTACCATAACTTCTATGTAGTTTACTCATTTGTGACAAATTATCTGTGCAAATATTATCCCAAATGTCATGCCACACTACATCAAACTTTTCTCCTTTTTCAGGTCTCCACAATAAAGCATCTGCTACTATAATCTTCAACTTACCATTTGTTTTATTTAAATAATGTTGCCCTACTAACTTTACTACATCTTCAGATATTTCAATTACTGTTATTTGTTCTACTTCTGGTTTCTGTAAAATAGCATTCAAAGCCACGCCTAATCCTAAACCATTTATCAACACTTTTCCTTTAGCTTCTTGTATAAAATCTAAATGGTCTAATATCTCTGCTGGAGTATCACTCATTACTACATTTCCTCTATGTATTAACCTTGTATATTCTCCAGCTGGAACTATTCTACTTGCTTCTCCAGGATGAAAGGCTGCTCTCATTCTTTGTGACTTAACATCCTCTTCTTCTACTTTAAATTTCTCAACTTTCCATTCTCCACTTTCTCCAACAGGAACATCAACTTTATATTTTTCATGTAAAGTCATAATCTCTCCACTATAAAATGTTTTTCTTCATTCCTGAGCAAATATACTCTTTTTAAAAGAACACCTTATATTCTGGCTTGACAAATGGTTGTCTACAGGTTTTTAGCCTATATCACTGCACTCTCTGGAAACCTAATGTCATGTTTCTTACAAAACCTCTTTGCACCCTTTTCATCTGTTCGTATACTTCTCGTTTGAGGAAACCTTAACCTGGAATCAGAATAATATCTATCCCAAGTCCAACTTATTCTATAATCATCTTCTCCAATCTTTACACAATGAAATCCATAACTTTCCTGTTTACCATATCTACTCATACTATTGTCTCCAAGTTTTCAGTCACCTGAACGGAGGAAACTCTTTCATCTTTAGGTTGTCTTGGACATTCCTTCAATAAAATACCCTTACACAGGCTACAAACATATTTGAGATGTCCAAATTCGGTAAGCTTTGATTTCCTTTGAATAAAAGAGTTACAACATTTTAAATCAAGCCTCTTAATTAAGTTGTCAAATTTAGTAAAAGCTCTAACACCTTTGGTTTTTCCTTTCTTACAAATTATGCATCTTCTTGTTACTTTCATCTTAATCTCCTTTTAATTTAGCGCGGGAGTGGAAGGTTTCTAACCTTCTTTACCCACCATAGGCAGTGACCCGATATTTTAGTTTCAAGTCACACTCACTCCCGCTTCAGATATATTATACACAATTGTATCTAATGAGGGGGCTTAAAATTTTCTTTTACATTTTTTTAATTGCTTCATCCCACTCTTCAAACCAACTTGTAACTCTAGCATTTTTATTAGCACATTCTCCATAAACATATATATTGAAATCTTTTAATGTTTTTTCATCCAAGGAACATTTCTTTTTTGCTTTACATTTTCCCCATTTAGGGCAGAGGAGTTTTGGTTTCATAACTACTCCCATTTTTTAGTTTCTTTATTCCAAGTCTTACCAACCACTTTATGATCTATACACCATCCACATTTAGGATCTGGACGAGCTATTATATCCTTAAAACCTAATTCATTACATATCCGATCATAGGTTTTATATTTTTGTAAATAACAAAGCTTTTCTGGATTCTCCTCAAAGTGCGTTGGATTATGTTCTCCACTTGTATGACAACAAGATGGAGTTAACATTTCTTTTAGCCAATTGAGTTGTTCACCAGTAAAAGCTGGTTTTTTCATTTTACTCTCTCCTTAGAATTATCTATCTTTCCGGCGGCAACTAAAACCTTTTCATAGTATCTAACTTTAGTTGTCCATTTCTTTATTTGAGTTTGGAGCCTTTTAAACTTCTTCAGTTTCTCTTCTAATACTTTTTGGGCTCGCTCATACCTAACAATTTGGAGATCTTTCTTTTCCTTAACTACAACTTCTTTCTTTCCAATATTCAAATAAGGCAAAGCCCATTTCATAATATCAGAATTCAACAGTTCCTCTGAAGACTTCCAATTAGCAAAAAAGTTTCCCTTTATATCTTTATGATTTAATCCTATTGTATGCTCTAATTCATGAGCTATTAACCAAGCAAGTTGTATTGGTTCAAATTCATCTGGTAAATATAATGTTATTATAGCTCCTCCAACACAGGATCTTCCTCCAAGTAATTTTCCTCTTTTTTTAACCCAAACATGCATCAATTTATATTTCCAATCATCAGTTTGAAGAAACTGTTTCATTCCTACTAAAATAAGTCTTCTTAAATCTTTAGTATTCCATTTAGTTGTATTTTGGATTTTCATCTTATTTATTTCCATTCCAATCTGTAATATCTTCCGTTACATGTTTGAACTTACAAAGTGTTACTCTAATAATAGCAGTGAGCATTGTTTGTCCGTGTTTTTTACAAACACATGTTGCTAAATGCTTTTTTGACCTATTAACCGGTTGGCGGTAACATCCACAATTTAATCTCTCATAATCTTCACCTGTTGGTAGTTCATAATCCTGTTTATTGTAGGTGTATTTGTATTTCATTGTATTCCTCTTTATTTTATTGTTCTCTATATTATACAAAATCTTACTTTAGACACCAACGTTCTTTATTTATAGGTAGCTGTTTTAACCTTTCTTCGAAAACATTTACACCTATATAATCCCAAAGCCAAACAGCTCCTCTGTAACCTAACTTAATCATCAATTCTCTAAACCTCTCTTCATGTCCTAACACTATAAAATGACAAAATTCGTGGTCCATTACAAATCTAATCCAATCTTCTTTATCCCCAAAAGCTTTTAAAAGAACTCCAGCAATACAAATTTCACATATAAACTCATCTGTATGGGCAAGTTTTGTCTTATCCTTTTCATCAATGTAAAAATCTATATTTTCAAAATTTGGTAATATCTGTGCTGAATGGCATTGATCTCCAATCTTCGCGCAGAATTCATTATACCATCTTTTTAACTTCTTCCTTGATTGTTTAGTTATTGTTCTCATAATATATTATACACAAAAGTTTTATGGTTGGAGTTCACATTCTTCAACCCGAACAAAATCACCATCAGGACTATATGTGGCATAATAAAGCCACTCTATAATTTCTTCTTCTTCAACTTCAGCATCTTCCCATTTATTTAATTCAATAAATCGCTTAGCAAATTCAATGGCAGATTCTGGTTTCTTGAACGCCATGATTACATCATCGCTATGTCTATCGGAACAAAGTACAATATAGATTTTCATTTCTTCTTCTCCTTATTTTATTGTTCAATATATTATACACAAAATTTTTTCCACAAGTGCCGGAATTCTTAAAAATTTTGTATTCGTATTAAAAGACGGTTTGGTAGGGGATTCTTATCCTACCCCTGTAAAAATCAAACCCCACTATTTTAAGCCTATATTTAAAGCCTCTACTCTATACCTCCTATTTAACTACCAAATACCCCACCAGAATATTCTAATGCTTCCTGTATCTACTTTGAGGCCTTACTATCTTCCAAATACCAATGAAACAAATGATAATAAATACTACATAAAATATATTTATCAATATCACCCTCGCTTTATTCTAATGTTTATTTAAGGGAGGTTAACATTATCATCCTCTTTACACTCTGGACAATAACACTTCTTCCCTTCTACCAACCAATGACATACTTTCATATCTCTTATTAAAAGTATTTTATCATTATAATCATCAATACTAAAATAGTCATTGCAATAATCACACTCAGCATTATACACCTTCTTTTCAATAAGCATTTGGTTACTCCTTTATTTTATATACTACTTCTTTCTACCTAAGCTTTAGGTAACCTTTCAAGAGGTCGATGAAACGATAATATAATACCATCTGAACATTCAGTAACAAACAATAAAGGTTCCATTCTCTTTCCACAATCAGGACACTTAACAATTTCAGATGCATCTGCTACTCTTACATCTTGACATCCACAACCACATTTGTATGTTCTCCAAATCTTAGAATGATAGATGGGATCTCTACTATCTGTTTCAAGAGTGATTTTCATATTTACTCCTTTGCTATCTATTATCTTTCTTTAACTCTTCTTCTTTTATATCCTTAATACTTTGTAAAGTTTCTTGTTCTGCTAACCATAATCTTGATACATCTGCTCTTGCTTGTTCTAATTCTTTTTGGATTAACTCTAATTCTTTAATTTCATCTTTTAGGGTAATCATTTGCTTACTCCCTTCTTTACCACTCTACAAATTGAGCTTTTAAAATTTTCTTTAACTCTTCATTCATTCGCTTTATTTCTTTTTCATTAGCAGGACAAATATGAATTTCTTTTCCTTGTTTTAAAGCTTTTTGAATTTCCCCCCCAATCAGTTCTTTTAAAACCTACATTATTTATTTGATATATAGAACTCATAGTTCCACTCTCTAAATAATACTTATCTCCAACGTAGATTACTTGCATTTTATTACTCCTTTCTATTTTATAAGATTCTTTGTTTGTTTTCCTCCAACTCCTAATCCTCTCAATCTTTCTCTTCTTCTGTTTCTCTTATCAACAAAATATCCTATATAAATAAATATTCCAAAAGGAAGGATTACACTAAGTGCGGATATTAATAGTAATGTGGTATCATTCATTCTAATCTCCTTATTTTTTATCCCTTCTATCTTTTTCCATTATAGTTTCACTTTTCTCTTATAAGGTCCTTTCATTGCCTTAATTGTTTTAAGCAACTCTATGTCTTTCTTAACTTTTATCTTATACAAACCAGGACGATATAAAAACGTTTCTGTAACTACATTAACTACGTTATCATCTTTTGTAGTTATAGTATTTCCTTCGACTTGATATAAAAGCTTCTTTACTCCCCAACAATCTAACTTCTCCATCTTTTACAAAGCTTCCGAATATTGCTGTTCCAGCTGTAAATAATTTCATTCCAAAACCACTTTTACATTTAAACTTTCTAGCGTTCTCATCACCTTTGTAATACTTCTCTTTCAACACTACTACTTCATCTTCTGCAATGTTTCTATTTAGGGAGTTCATTGTTTCTCCTTTCCATTCTCATCATAATAATCTGACTCTCCATCCATTACTTGTTGAATATCAAATCCTCCTTCGTCATACCACTCTTCCCAACCATCAAAACCATGCCAAGATTGTGAAGCATTATGATATTCTTCTAAACCAAAAGCGTTCCATGTAATAGAAGTATCTCCTAAATCCTTTTGTGCTAACTCCTTAATCATTCTAACTGCCCCTTCTATGCTACCAACTCTACGATAAGTAGGGTCATCGGGAGGATTGATTATATGGTACACTCTTAAGGTTTTTGTTTCGTTCATTTGTTTTCTCCTTTATTTATTGTTCAATTTATTATACACAAAAAGAAGGAAGGAGGTGCCACTTATTTAAACGAAAATGTAAACCAAAACCAATGATAGATTGGTGGATTACATTTAAGTGTTAAACGATGTGGTAACCAATGAAACCTTACTACTTTAGATATACAGATTCCTGGACTCATAATTTTCCTCTTTCTAAATAGTTATTTCATTCTTTTAATTATCTCTTTAGTTGCCTCCCCCATAACCCAAGCAATACACCACAATGACCAAGATATACCTCCACCACAAATGAATGTAAAAATCTGTAACTCTGTTAAACCTATATTAATAAAACTTCCTACTACTCCTAAAAGAGTTATTCCGGTGAATACAAAGAACATTAGTATTGAAACTAATCCTACTGGTTCAATTGGTTTTCTCATTCTACTCTCCTTTCAAAGGTCTTCTCTTTATTTTAGTTTCTGTAAAAAGATAACTTAAAACTTTCTCTCTTATCTTTATTATACACTCCTCACAAAGCTTACGTGCTTCTATAACTTTAACTTTTTTGTTCTTCTTTCCACAACAAGTACAATCACCAATTCTAATGTTACTCATTTCTACTTTACAATATTATTTATTTTTTGCCCATTAGCATAAAGCTCTTTTGGATAAGCTTTACTTCTTATAATTTTTAATCCCCACAATGCTAATGCTTTATCTTCTACTTCGCGAAATACTTGGTCATGCCAACGCTCAATACCTACTATATGATGACATACTTCATGCACTGCATAATAAATTCTATAGTTTTCATCATACTCTTCTAACCATTGAGGCAATGTAATATAATTATGTCCTGCCCGACCTCCAGCAACTTTCTTTATTCTCAAAGCAACATTACTTAAATCAATCTTAAAGTGTTTTGCAGTGAGGTCTATTATGGTTCTGTAGTCTTGAGAAGTCATTGTTTATCCTTTAATGTTTTTGCAAACTCAACTACTTTCTTTACTTCCTCTTCGTTTAAACTCCAAATTTCAACTGTAAAACATTCACCTGAACCCTTTATATCTATATGTTCTGTATCTCCTTTAAGTTTAGTGATTAGGTTTTTATTTTCTTCTCTTTCTTTATCTATTCTTTTTCGTTTAGCTTCAAACTCTAAAGCTAACTTCTTTACTTCTTTATACTTTTCTTTTATCTTGTCAAGATCAATTTCATATCTTCCTTCACTTTTAACAAAAATCCTCTTTACCCTTCGATGAACAGTTTTGTAATTCTCATCACAAGTTTCTATTGAAATACCTCCAAAAGTAGTATGCCAATAAGCTCCTGGTGCTCGAAGTATTTGGATTTGAACATTACTATTTTTTTCTTCTCCACGAATGACTTTTTCTATCTTTTTTACTACATCAAGAGGATATTCTTTTACTTCTACATCAGTTAATTTCATTATGTTTGACATTAGAGGTCTCCTTTATTCATCAACCTAAAACGTTTTTTGAAACATTCTTATAAGCCTGATCATAAATTTGAACTTTTCCCCTCTTTTCACATTCATCACAACAAGCATCTACCTGCCAATGGAAGTCACTTCTAGGATTGTTATTTGCATAAGCAGAAAGCCAAATTTTACTTTCACATTCTTTTGCAAGTTCTGCTTCTGTCATTAAAGATACTTTCTTAAGGTATTCAGATTTTGGTTTTCCTGAATTATTGTTACCTAAATATTTTTCTGTAATAGACATTGTTTCTCCTTTGTTTATTCTTTCCAATTATACATTCCAACTAATCTACCTTTACGATTAAAAACAAAACCTATTTGAATATTATCTATTGCCATTGTTACTCCATAACCATCATCAGCGTTTTTCCTTTGAGTATATTCCAACTTATGCCAATCTCCGGACTTAACTCCTTTTGGTGATTGATGATCTAAAATTTCTTTTAGTTTAGTTAGATCTGACATTATTTTTCTCCTTATAATTTATTCTCTAATTAACTGATATTCCAAAGGGAAGTTAGATGGTAAATCACATTCCGCAATCGTTTCCTGGATTTCATCAGATTGTGGAAATTTAAAATCATCTAATGGAGCGTCAAAATCCTCGGTAAACAATACTGCTTCGAAATTCCCGTTTTCTGATGTTTGAGTTATAATTCTGTATTTCATTTAAAACCTCCTTCTTTTATGTTCTAATACATTATACACAGAATAGTGACAAAAGGAGCTGTTTATTTTACTAATTAAAATTATAACCTTTTTAAATGAGGCTCAATAACTTCTCTATCCAATTCATCGAAAAGACGTTGATTCCTTTTAAATAATTCTTCTTTTTCCTCTTTAGACAAAAGTAGAAGTTTCCGTTTTGGTAACGATTTTCCTTTTCTAAGAAGAGGATGTTTAAATACCAGATCCATTTTATAATTTACTCCTTTGGAAACGGTGTTAGCCCAGATTTGAAAATTGCTACATTTTTATTAGCACACTCACCTCTAACATAAACTTCAAAATCACTTTCTGCAATTACTTTCTCCAGAGGACATTTTTTTATTGCATTACAACTACCCCATCTTGGGCAAAGAACTTTTTTTCTCATTTTAACACTCCTTTATTTCACTGTTAATCTATTATACACAGAAAAACAGAGGCTGGTTGGAAATAATTTGTTTTTTCTGTTCTGAACATTTCTATTCAAAAAGTTTTCTTTCGTGCTCTAAAAAAATTTTGAAACAATGTTTGGCCTTTCCACCAGATCCCCACTATTTTTGTAACTTCTACCTCCCACTCTTACTTCTTAACTACCACCAAAACACTCGCTACCACCAATGACAACCCTATTGAATACCCCCTAAAAATGACTATCTCTTCTAAAGTCAACATAAATGTCAAAACAATCCAGTGACAAAAACTGTTACTTCTCTCTGTCTAAACTCTTTAGAACCAAATGAAGTTAACTATCAAATAAACCCATCTATATAAAAATAGGACAAATTAATGTCCTAAGTTAAACTATTATACAAAGTGTTCAAGTCTATTCTTTTACTTTCTTTCTATCTTTTCTTTTCTATTCAAAGAAAACATTATATTTAGAGACATTGGAAAATATTTTGTTATTTTAAAAAACTATTCATCTAAAATCCATCTAAGAACTTCTTTTATACCTAAAATGTCTGAAACACTTTCTCCTTTCCCATCTCTATTTTTAATTTCTTCTTTTACTTGTTTTAACTCTTCTCTAATCTCTTGTTCTGTTTTCATTATTTGTTTCTCCTTCCTTAATTTCAATTCTTATAGGAGTCATTGGCTCTCCATTACAACAAGTTATTGTAATTGCATAACCTCGAGTCATTTCTCCCGAAACAATAAAACAACGATTACATTGATATTTATAAACTGGTTGTTCATTCATTATCTTTTTCTTCCTGTTCTCTTTCTTGTTCTCTTTCTTGTTCTTCATAATAACGTTGTTCTTCTTCATACCTTTTTCTTTCTTCGATTTTTCGAGTTTCTCGGTCAAATTCTTCTGCATAAGCTCTTTTATGTTCTCCATCATAATGGTCATATAAATCTCTGTTTTTATGACTAAATTTAGCATCTTCTCTTGCTTGTTCTTTGTGTCCATTCCAAGGCCAAGAATCATAATCAATTTTAAAACTCATTTTGTTCTCCTTAACTATTTGTTTCTTCTTTTTTTAAAGGAAAATGTCTATAAAGTTACCTAAAAGTCCTACAAAACAAATAATACTTATAAAGATTGAACAAATCAAAAAACTAAACAGTAGGTCTTTTCCTAGCACTACTCTATTCATTATTTCCTCCAATGTTCCTTCTCTCATTTTATTTCTCCTTTTATTTGTTCACTATCCAACCAAAGCTTAAATAAATATTAAGTTGAATATTTTTTAACATAAATTCCTTTGCTTCTTTTTTGTCATCAAAAATTGCTAAAACTTTATGAGTATTAGGAGCATCCCAATATGGACGAGAAAAAGCATCTCCTACCATAACTGCAAAAAACCATTTCATTGATCCATCTTCAGAATAATTAGTAGAATGTGAATTCCCATCTAAATCTTCATTTCCTAAAGGATATAACTTTTCAGATTCTTTTAGTTCAATTTTCATTTCTTTTCCCTCCTAACTACCCATTCAATACTTTCTCCCTCAACTATTCTTAATTGTATACCTTTATCTTTATAATCACAATGTTCATCACAAAATTTTTTTGGATGAAAAGTTAACAGCTTTAAATGTTGTTCAATAAATTTTTGAGATCCTCTTATTACAACTTCTTCACCACAAAGAGAACAATATGAGTAAAGAACACTTTTATTCACATTATTTCTCCTCTCCACTCATCTAAAACTCCACCTTTCTTTTCTGTAATAAAGGACTTATAAACTATTTTTCCACCATAACCTTCTGGAAAAGCAACTGCCGGAGCTTTTGGATAAGTTGCATATTTTTTAAAAGTTACAAGTCTTGTATCTTTTTTTGTTTTTACTGGAAATCTTTTTAACA
>Ga0315289_10013055_pt1 | contig 11660 bp, 10 predicted proteins | sample YL17G11_40_MG_FD_203452 | JGI IMG/M metagenome (GOLD analysis project Ga0315289, IMG submission 203452) | Sediment microbial communities from Yellowstone Lake, YNP, Wyoming, USA - YL17G11_40 | ecosystem: Environmental > Aquatic > Freshwater > Lake > Sediment | place: USA: Wyoming | collected... | reverse complement strand
TAAGCGCCATGCTTATAAGGAGTTATCGGCACAGGCTGCATGAATTCTTGAGCTTACTTTGCGCTGTAGTATTAGGCAGCGTGCTTTTCAGACCGACATAACATTTGAATCGCCGCCGCAAAGGCAACGGCAGACGCGGCTGGTCAGGGTCAATCTCTCGAGGGTGGACATAGATAACTAACGGCTGACCTGTTGCTTCTAATCGGTCTATCCCCCACTTGATCATTCGCTTACTCGCTAACCTTAAATACCCTCCGCCGAAAAAACTCATTCTTCGACCAAGAACCTGGACGACAGACAGAGGTATCTCAAGCAAATGGCCTGCGTGGGTTTCGACGAAGTACGGCTCGACAGGCGACGCTGGCATTCCTCCGTGGCCGTGCTTCGCCGGAAAGACGCTTGAATCATATTGGTAGCCGGCTTCCTTGATTGTCTCAAAAGCCCAAAGAGCCTTGTCTATAATTCCGAATCCGGGCGCTCGGAAACCCCTAATCGGTTCACCGGTAATATCCTCGAGAATCGCTTTTGCTTTAGAGATGTCTTGACGGAACGCATCTGGCCCTACCTCATTAGCCAGGACATGTGCGTAACCATGACTGGCTATTTCGTGGCCCGCCTCCTGGCACTTTCGGACCAAATCCTTATGTCGCTCTGCAACCCACCCCAGCCAGAAGAAGGTAGCCTTGACTCCACAAGAGGCGAGAAGATCAAGAATGCGCGACATATTCTCCTCTACCCGCACTTCGAGTGAGGACCACCGCTTCAATGCTGGGACAGCATCGCTATCAAGGATGTGAAACCAATCTTCCACATCAACAGTAAACGCAAAGCAGTGTTGTGTGTCATGAATATTACTTGAGCTTTTTGTTGGGATGTCGATCATGGCAAACTGCGGCTAATATATGGACCGACAAGTCGTGTCATCCATAATGGTAGCTTTTTCCAGATTTCCACCTTTTTGCTGTATTTCGGATTGTCAGGTGTCGCAAGGGATAGCTCTTTGCCCGGAGCTGACCAATACTGATAATTGAGTTGGATAGCCTGCGCACCCCATCGTCGCTTAAACTCGTGCTGCGTGCTGCCGACAGTACTCCGGCCAAAATCAAAGCACGAGGCATCAGCAAGGCAGTAGTGGTTAATGACCGCCCAATAAAGAAGCACGTTCGGCGAAAGATAGTTGTGCTCAGTCAGGGTCGCGACCCACCTCATTTGTACAAGGCCGTTGTAGCAGTAGACGAAAGCACCGCCAATAACAAGTTGGCCCAAATAGACCAGGAATATACGCGTATTCCCCGCAAAAGCGTCTATGATGCCTTGAAAGAGTCGCTTTGGATAACAAGGAGTTCCAAGCTGACGCATCCGGACCGTCCAAACAGAGTAAAAGGCATCGAGTAACTCGGGGCCTCCATCGGAGACGCTTATGCGTGCTTTTTCGGCCTTGCGAACGCGATTACGTATTTCTGATTTCAAGCTCTTCCATAACGCGTCGGGATCCGGTGCCAATGGCAGATACATTGTGATCTTGTCGGTGCGCACGTGCAAATCAAACGGCATAGGGTCAACATTTCTGAATTCAATTGATTCGCAACCATTTTCGGTAGCAAGCTCAACGGCCCTTTCGTAAAGGGCATTCAAGGCGAGCGGGTTTCTTGCGAGGGGTCCGCCGTAGTTGCTAAACGCCTGGGAAACCATTCGATTGCCGAACAGACGGCTCTTAATCTGCACAAGTGGCAACACGCCTTGAACATCGTCCCCATCACGCGCAACAAGGTAGTATGATTTGTGGCCGAATGTCTGCTGTATCATGAAACTCCAAGCTGGCAAGTGTTCGAGCTTACTATTTGGAGTATGAGCTATAAACTCGTCACAAGCTGGACCAGGTGTGTTCAAAACAGAAATGCCCATATAAAATCCCATCATTGTTTGGCAATGGTGACTTCATCTAATGATCAAAGACTATGAGAACCAAACCCCAATGCTAAAACGACTTGCAATACTTACCCGATTCGCTTTATAGGTTTAGCTGGAACACCAACACAGACTGAATAGGGGGGTAACTCTCCCACAACTACAGCCCCTGCGCCAATTACACAACCTTCACCCACTTTTGCTCCTGCGAGTATGGTTACACCTGCCCCTATCCAGACGTTATCACCAATAACAATATCTTCTTCAGAAAAATGCTCTGGCAAAACAACTCCGTCCTCAATGTAATGATTGTAGGCTAATATAGTCACATTCGGTCCAAGCATAACATTTTTTCCAATTCGTATTACTGCCGATTTCCTTCCCGCCCAAAGGATATTGTTGTGGTTGATAGAAGAACCATCACCTATGTAAATACGTTCCGCATCCCTCAATAGTGCTGTAGGCCATATACGAACGCCTTTACCAAGATGTGCTTTTGAAATACCTTTGACATGATTTATTATGTAGTAAAGAAACAAATACGCAATTTCACGGAGACAAGTTAACGTAAATCCATACCTGAGTACCTGCTTGACGTACTGAAACGTAGAAGGTCGCTTGTCGTGTATTTTTTTGCCATTTCTTGTTGACACTATCTTCATTTTTCAATGAGAGAGAAAAAGAGTGAGTGAGCTTTATTTTGCTTTTTTGTCCAGCCCAAACTTAAATCGCAGGCATTGTATGAGTCTGTACGGCAGAATAGCTACTAGGATGCGGAGGATGACGTTGTAAGCAAATCTCGAACGCGAAATGAATCCTATCTTTAAAAACTCTCGCTGAAGAGATAATTGTAAACGAATACGGTCAAACCCATGTCTTCGTTTCCCCAACATAGTATTACGCCGATTCTTATATAGAATCTTGGGGATGCTGGCCATCCGACTTCCATTAAGCAGCATGCGAACGTACAGATGATAATCCTCGACACCCGTCCAATCAATGTACATACCGGCTGCACAGCACATGCACTCGTACCCGTGCCCAATTAGCCTTTCCGACAAGTCAGACAACAGTTGGCCTGTCGCCGCTTGAAAAAATCTCATCCACAACATTTGACAATACCCCACGAGATTGTGCCACACACTCTGAGATGCCGTTACACATTCAGACCGCCCGAAGTTCTCTGGGAGCCCTGCCCGTTTACGAGACTTAAGTACAGATTCTCCATCTGGTCTGTGACACATTCCCATGAAAAGCGGCTTTTCACACATTCTCTTGCTTGCAGTCCCACTGCACATGCTACAGAAGGATGCTCGACCAACCAGTTCAAGCGTTCATATAAACTGTTCGCGTTCCGACTTTCAAAAGTGAATCCGGCGGGACCTATTACTTCGAGATTTTCCGGTATGTTACTCACCAGACAGCAGTTTCCATAGCCCATAGCTTCCAGGAGAGCCAATGACATGCCCTCTAATTCGGAAGGTTGAACATATATGGCTGCGTTACTGAGAAGTTCAGCGAGCAGCCTGCCTTGAACCATTCCCAGGAACTCGATCCTCCTGTCCCCACAAGCCACTTCGCGGAGCTGTTCCATATACTTTGTATCACTAACCCCGCCTGCGAGGACGAGTTTCAAATCGGTTCTAAGTCGTCGAAATGCTGAAATCAGGTAGTGAAAGCCTTTTTCCCTCGAGATGCGACCCACAGAAAGGAGATATGCAGCCGGTGACAGTCCCAAAGTAAGGATTTCGCTTGGCTCGACTTTGTCGCTCAAACTGACACCACAGGGAATGTAAACTGCCCTTTTCCCGTATCTCCGCAAGTAATACTGCACTTGTGTGTTTGATACACACGTTATAGCGTCGCAATGCAACACTGCCATGCGTTCAAGCGCTCGTATTAACTGTGATCCTAATGTGCCCCACTTGGAGTATCTCAAAGCAACACCGTGGGACTGGAGAACACATTTCTGCCTCCGAAGTTTGGATATGCATGCAGCCCAACCAGAGGATAGAGCGTGAAAATGCACAATGTCAACCTTAGGGTCGACGAGTGTACGGACTGCTGCCGACGCACACGCTGTGAGCTTTTCGGAGTTTTTCCACCGCGTCGATAACGTCCCAACAATATGCATGCCTTGAACTATGCTGGGTACTTCCCCGTAGTGCCGCATGGAGTACACGGTAACTGTGTGTCCCCGTTGAGCCAGCCGCTGGCCCAGCTCAAGCGTGTATCTTTCAATCCCGCCACCGTAGTAAATGTTCTTGATACAGCAGAAAGCTACATTCATAGGCTATCAACCGGTCAAACGTGCGATCTATTTCGGGTCGAATATGTCCCAGACGCGTTTTTCCCAATCAGACTCGATTAGTTTCACAAGCTCCAGATTATCTGACTTGAAATCTCTTTGTTCACACAACAGTTTGGAGAGTACTTGCTCAAGTTGGCTCTGCGCCCTCGGTAGTCTACCATTCGACGCAGAAAGGTTAAACCGCCAGTCGTCACTAATAGGAAGATAGCGGAACGGGAAATTCCGGTGGACAACTACGCAACAATCCGCTTCAAGTGCTTCCACCAATACATTGGGAAAACCAGATGATGTGTCAGGAAATACAACCAATGAACAAGATGATCGAAGATGTGCGGTAAGATCAGTGACAACTCCATGAGCATGCAACCAGCTTCTTTTCCATTTATCTGGCATGCTCTTGTTTCCAAACAAGTGAACTTCAAAAATTCCTTTTGATAGGGACTCAATAGCCCATTCAATGTTTTTGACACTGCCGAAATCCCCAACCAGTGCGACGCGCCCATCGAATTGCCTTATAGGAGGCAGTGTCCTTCCGATCGTATTGGGCAGGACGTAAGCTCTTCTGACACCTCCCAATCTTTGATCAAATAGTACTCGCAAATCCTCTGACGCAAAGATAAAATGACAGTTCAGAAAGTTCATAAGCTTCTGAAAGACGAAAGCCACAAAGGCGCGAAAATAACGCCTCGCTTGCTTTACATATGTTACCTCGTCACCGCGTACCATATAGTAGACGGTGATGCGTGAACCTACTAGCCGCAACAAAATCAGAACTGGGGCCATAAGGCTCGTATAGAAAAACACATCTGTCCCTTTCTTGTGAAAGCATCCTGTGGATAGGCATTTTAAAAATGATTTAAATGTCCGAATCTTCTCTACGTGTCCCTTTGTCTGTAAAACATCAAGAAACAACTCCATTCGCTTGTGAAAGCCGTCCTTGCTCGGCCAGAAGTGAACGAGAAAATGGTATTTGCTATTTTCTTGCGATTTGGTAGCACACATCGAGTTGAAACCGCCGAAGCGCTCTGAACATACAGTATTTAACGCCACTACGTTTCATAGCAGCGATGGCTTCGTGAGGATTCATAGCCCAAGTTTGGGGAATGGCACGTAATTGTGCGGCTCGGCGATAATAGGAAGGCAGATTATCGCTGCAATGTATATGAACATAGTGTTGACTGCTCCAAGTTGGCCTGAAAGAAGACTCACAGTAAGAAACACACAAATCACACTTCCAGCGAAGGCGGACTCAGTTGCAGGAAGGTCAATCTTCCTGAAAAGCCGCCACACCACATACCATAGAAAAGCATAGAAAAGCAACCCTGTTGTTATCCCGCCCAGGAAAAGTAAATCAAAAAGGTCGCTGTGCGTGTGAATCCATCCAAATCCTGCTTCAGACATATATTTGTGCATCTGGTCTTGGCCGACTCCAAACAGCACCTGAATAAGACTTGCTCTCTTGAAGAAAAATTCGATTGAAGTATGCCAATACTCCAGCCTGTGAGAGGTAGCAACATGTTGCCATCTGTTCTGGAGTCCTGTTGAACCAACACCAAGAAGGAATAACATGAAGCCCAAAGCCGCGACAAAGACCAGTCTTCCGACAAAAGACGCATCTTTTGAATTCATCGCGAAAAGAGCTCTCCATGCGCAAAGCCAGATCAAGGCTAGTACTAGCCCTACTTGGGCAGATCTCCTGTATGTTAACATCATGCCCCCAAATAAGAAACAGGCAAGCAGTATGGGTAAAAAGGCTCTACGGTGCCTCCACAAATAGACAGAAAGCAACCCTACAGTTGCTAGGTATGCTGGAACAGTTTTCCCGGAGGAGCCTTTCGCACCCAAAGAAGCATCTACCTGCTCGGCGTATGTTTCTACTAATCCCTTCCCTGTGATGTATCCCCAGTAAACGAAAAGACAGGTTAGTATCCCACCCCAAACAAGAGCCTTTAGAAGCCGCTTAGCCTGCTTTGCATTCTGAACGTATAAACAAATGCAAAAACACCATGAGAGCCAGTAGGATATCTTGAAATACGTTGCAAGCTGGCTCAATCCAATGCCTTTCAACAAGTCATTCATCACCCACACAAGAATACACCCATGGCCCACATAATACAGTGCCTTAGTCTCCCACCAAGTTCTTGTTTTGGCTGGTCGTCCCACCAGCATCAACAATATCAGTACAAGCCAGATTCCTGTTCTATAACACTGCAGAATGCTTAAAGCTCCAATCTGCCGCACCGGCAAGAGGTATGATATCTGTGAGACCACTGGTTCGGATAACCCTAAGAAGACAAGAAATTGGAAGGGAGACCGCTCTATGAAACGATACCGAAGCGTCTCGGACCCAGGGTTGTAAATCGACACCTTCATCCGGAAGCGTCCTTCCAGCCAACTGGCAGCAGACCTGTAAACGCTTTCTGATCTAAGTTTTAACATGGCTGCTTCAGCCTGCGTTATCCTCAACACTATAGGGCCTGAGGAACAATCAGATAACCCTTTTATTGTCTATTCGAGAAACGGAGAGTCTGGTATCGACTTGCTGAAAGTGACTCGTGGAAACTTGCCAAAGAAGGAAAAGCAACATGCCCTACGAATTATTCTCTGATCAAGCCTGAACGTGACTGCACCTTATGACAATCTGCTTCACATGATTCATAACTTCCTGCTTAAGAAGTGGAAGACTTTTCTTGCCCTTGGTAGGTGACTAACTGCAAGAAGAGCTCTTGAGCTTAGCAAGCCTAACACACCTGCTGCTGCTAGCTGCAGTGCCCAAGGTTTGTGATACAAGGCACAAAGTAGGAATCTCATCCCTCTTATCTTCTTACCTGCAAGTAGGTTCTGCAATGCAGCAGCCTGTAGCGTTCTCCAATACCAATGTGGAGCATATAGCAGCATATCCTTCCCGTAGTGCTGGAGTGTCTCCTCCATGTCTCTAGCGCAGTCCTTGGCCATCCGTCTGAGGAATTCAAGAGATAGGGCAGAAAGATAGCCTGTTATTCGGTTTTTGCTATCTGTGTGAACAGTCATAAGTACTTCATGGGCAATCCAGTATTTCCATTGCCTTGCTATGTCGAGATGAATTTTTTGACTTGCACGTCTTGAGTCTGTCCAACGCACGGTCTCGTATACTTGCCGTCGGCGGCAGCCTAAGTAATCTGTTGGTCCCTTCTCATTTCTCCACTTGAGATACTCCTCGTAACCAAAAGGTCCTTCTGGAGGTGGTGTCCCGGGTGTTATACCACCTGTATCATATTGCCCAAAAGCACCGATAACACCTACATCTTTTGGTGCTGTTTCCGTCATATCGGCAAAAGTTCTCAAAGCCCCTGGACGCAGAGCATCATCTGAACCAAGCGTGAGAATCCAACTCCCGCCAGCCACAACTACTCCATCCTTTATGGCACCACATACTCCCAAATTATTCGGTAGTTGAATAATTCTCAGCCGCGGGTCGTTGTATTTACGTACTTCGGCCACAGAACCATCGACTGAGCAATCATCAACCACGATTACTTCAAAGTCTTGATAATCTTGATTAAACACACTCTGCAGGCAGCGGCTAATAGTGTCCTGACGATTATACATTGGGATTACGACACTGAATAATGGCCTTATTCTACAGCACTTATATATTGTTTTTTCCTGAGTCATTTTCCGCAGACCCTCTTGTCAATATGTTTAACAAGTCGGCCAGTTGGCCTGCTTGCTCTTCCCTGGAATACTTCATAATTGCATCAAGCCTGCCTTCGTAGCGAATAGTCCCGATAGCCTTCCATTCTCGGTACCACTTTAGAAGTTGTGTAGCGACTTCATTTATAGTTGAACAACTGACGCCGGCGTTTGTCTCCCTCAATAGGCGATCGATACAATCACCATCACCAGGAGCGCACAGAATCGGCCTTTGGGAAGCAAGATACTCAAACACTTTTCCCGTCAGGATTCCTTTTCCCCCTGCCCCGCTCAATACCAAGAGGACAGATGAATTTTGCTGAAGATGTATCGCCTCTCGGTGCGGGATCACCGGATGGCACTTCACTACCTGCCTGCAACAGTAATCTCTCACGAACGATGCAAGATACGCAGGATTTGAGCCGTAGAATTGAAGCCGGATATCCTCCAATTTTATCAGCCGGTTACGTTCTAAGCTGTCAATTGCTGCAAATAAGGTACTAGGATCACGGGACGTATAAAGAGAACCAAAATACCTGATGCTAAACCTATCGTGCTTGTCCCAGGTGGTTTGTGCATAGTCATCTGGATCAAAACCGTTAGGAATAATATCAACTTCTCGTTGATGTCTTCCCTGAAGAATCCGTGCAAGCCCTTCAGAGACCGTTGTTACTGCCGATGCGCTTCTGATAAGTCGGCTCTCCAACGGCACGACTCTCGGGTTTATTAGGAGGCGGCGATGAAGTCTTTCATCGCTCCCGAACTGGCCTAAAACATCGCGGAAATCTGCAATCCAAGGAATTCCCATTTTTCTTGATATATAGTCAGCTATATAAAGTGTCGCATGCGGCAAGCACGTAGCCCATATTGCATCTGGTTTATACTGATTGACTATTCGAGGCAGTACCTTGAGTACGCTCTGGGTCCACCTATGCGGATTCGTGGATGGGTGAACAAACATGCGTATCCGTGCGAAGGCACCTGAATAGGCACGGCGATTGCCGTCTGGAATCGCTGCAACCAAAGCCTCCGGAGGTAAATCCCGGACAAGATTAGGGTCATACCGTCCATTCTCTGGCGTCCAAAGCCTTGATATTACTACTGGGCGCCATCCATAATGGGGTAGATATTTTGCCATGCAACCTGAACGTTTAGCTGCTGACGATAGAGCGGGGGGATATTGATATGCTAAAAGCAGAACTGTTTTCATCTTTACCGCTTTACTGCAGCTTTGATGAATAGTGGCCAACCATTAACGATTGTATATGACTCAATCCTTTTAAGGAAGATCACAACTCTCATAACTTAATTGATATAATAAAGTGAACTTTTTGAAATATCTTCTTGGTACGTTAGGTCTGACCAGTTTTCCAGAACAGGCCAGCCAACCACGGTCTCGATCTTTTTTGCAGTGAAACTAAACTTGCGATAAATCTCAACAATGAAACAGCTGACGAAGTATTTGATAAGTTATTCTTCTTATTGAGTTTTTCTGTTCCGCATGTGTAGCTGCACTGCGGGCAGATGGCAGTCCGTGGGAGAGCTGGCTTCAAATGGAAAATATATGCAGCACGCAGCAGGAAGCTGTAGGACACGTTTTCACGTATAGGTCCAATCTCTTTACATTCAATTAATTGAAATTTATCGAATAGGTTGACCAATCTTCTTTTGTCAAAGCTTCTCACGTGAAAACTAGGGTTAAAACAACAATAACACTTGGGACACATTACTAACAATTTTAAAAGCCGTTCTTCGTTAGGCACCGAGACCAATATGTATTTTTTACTCACCCTCTGCAGTTCAGAAATTCCTTTTTCAAAATCCGGTTGGCGCAAGTGCTCCAATACCTCAAAACATGTCACAAGATCAAAGCTTTCATCATCAAAAGGTAGCTCAGTAATAGTTCCCCTAATTTTTTCTATTCTCACATGTTTCAGTGCTTCTGGAGATAGGTCTAATCCTACTACTCTTGTAAATCTTTTTGGTAACATGCAAATAAGGCTATTGACAAAGAATCCACTGCCACATCCTACGTCTAAAATGCTTTGGGTATCAGCGGGAATCATTTTAGCGGTTTCTTCAAACCTTTGCTTTTGTGATAGGTTTTTTGAATAGTCCTTGTCCCAAAGGATTGCTCGGCTATAATATGTGTACTGACAGTCGCACATAGCAATATATTTTTCCAGAAGTGTTTTTTTTCAGACCTTGCACCGGATTTTAAAAGGCTTTAATAAACTGCGGCCGAGCTCCAATAATGGATGTTATTATGACTCTTCGCATGTCAGGGTCTTCAGCAATCTTGCATAAAGCTCTGGATGATAATTGCCCTGCGTATTCTGGGGATAATAAGAATAGCAGATTATTAATTTTCTCTTACGCATCTAAAGGATCAACTCACAGATCTTGCCCGCAGAATCCCCCTTTTCGTAGAGCGGTTCCCAAACATCATGCAAACTCTCAAAAGATTTGTGAACTGCCTCAGATATGTGGACGACGTTTGTTCCGGCTAAAGTATTCCAGCCGGATTCAATGGTTTCGACCCATTCGGTTTCATCTCGTAGCGTCACGCATGGGACACGGAACCAATAGGCTTCTTTCTGCACGCCGCCGGAGTCGGTTAGGATAAGGCGTGCGTTGCTTTCCAAGGCGAGCATTTCAAGATACGAGACCGGCTCAAGAATGCGAATTCCGTTTGATGATGTCAGCCCAATTTCGGCAATCTTCTTTTTCGTTCGTGGATGCAAAGGTATTAACACAGGATAGTTGCCACGAGAAATGGCTGCAAAAGCAGCAAATATGTTCCGAAGCCGCTCGGTGTTATCAGTATTTTCAGCACGATGAATAGTCGCCAAAAAATATGAGCCCCTAGACACACCTAATCTATCCAGAAGGCCTGGCTCGATGGCTTTAGCCTTTTCTCTATAAAACAGGATGCAGTCGTACATCACGTCGCCGACAAGGTGGACACCTTTTGTTATTCCCTCGGCCTGGAGGTTCTTTACCGCTGTGGCCGTCGGACAGAACAGCAAGCTCGATAAGTGGTCGGTTAAAACGCGGTTGATTTCTTCAGGCATTTTTCGGTTAAAAGACCGCAGGCCGGCTTCAATGTGCGCAACAGGAATATGAAGTTTCGCAGCGGCCAAGGCGCCGGCCAGCGTTGAGTTTGTATCGCCGTATACCAGAACGTAATAAGGTTTTTCTTTCAACAAGATCGATTCGATCTTCTCAAGCATCTGGCCGGTTTGTCTGCCGTGCGAAGCACTGCCGACACCAAGATTATAATGAGGTTCTGGGATATCAAGTTCATCGAAAAACACCTGGGACATATCCTTGTCATAGTGCTGGCCGGTATGGATAATCTTATGCGTAATTGCACAATTGGCAGATTTCCTGTTGTACTCGGCGATTGCCCGGCTGACCGCCGCCGCTTTAATAAACTGCGGCCGAGCTCCAACAATACCTATAACTCTTGAACTTCTATTCATACTTACTGAAGATAGAAACTGAGTAGATTTTTGCTCACTTTGTCTTTTTTAATGACATAATGTCGTGGGCAGCTCTTGCGCCCGCAGCAATTCGGCTTTTCACATCAGGAATAAAGGCAGCGATTGTTTGCCTAATCTCTTCACGATTTTGCCACAGGTCATCGAACTTCTCAATCAAATCCTCAAGGTTGAGTTCTTCAATATTGCATATCCGATGCTCCTGCCTAAAGAGTCCGAGAAGTCCAGCATATTTGTGGTGCCAGCCAATGGCTAATGTGGGAATT
>Ga0315289_10013054_pt1 | contig 11660 bp, 4 predicted proteins | sample YL17G11_40_MG_FD_203452 | JGI IMG/M metagenome (GOLD analysis project Ga0315289, IMG submission 203452) | Sediment microbial communities from Yellowstone Lake, YNP, Wyoming, USA - YL17G11_40 | ecosystem: Environmental > Aquatic > Freshwater > Lake > Sediment | place: USA: Wyoming | collected... | reverse complement strand
CAGAGTTTTGTGGCGAACGTCTCTGGGCCACTCACAAGTTTTGAAGTGCGAATGTTTAAGACTGGTACCCCCACAGGAAACGTGTGGATCAATCTTCATACCAATACCGCAGGTGACCCAGGAGCCACACCACTTGCCACTAGCCGAAAATATGACGTGGCGCGTATGGCTATCACCACACACTATCCAATTCGGTTTGTTTTTGATGTGACTGCTAACGTGGTGGCTACGACTTCTTACTTTGCGGTGGCGCAAACTGACTTCACAGCTAGTGATACCAACTTTATCACCCTAGAAGGATCAACAACGGCATATTTCAATGGTCTTACCAAAGGCAATACTGGTGCAGCGTGGGTTTCTTTGGCTCCTGGCGTAGGTACCCTCATTTTCAAAGAATATGTGGAAGCTAATAGCACGGCATTGACATTCCCCGCTGGTTACGACCAAAAATGTTTGGTGGGTTATACTGCCACCGATCAGGCGGGAAAACTTAGAGAATTCACACAACGGGACCGCACCATCACATGCCCGTTTAGTAATCAGTGGAATAGTGCCAGCCTTATTGGAACAGATAAAGAAGTGATGGACCTCACTGCCACCCTACCTCCGGTGACTGTCATGGCATCGTTTTTCTTCTTTACTGGCGCAATCAACTCAATGAGTGTGGGTAGGCTTCATGCGATTGATCTAATAGTTGCCGTGACAGAAAACTTGTTGGGGGGCATCACATTTGGTGCTACGTATGGCGGCACAACACCAACTGCCTTTCCTTTAGTGTGGGTTGAACATCAGGCAATCAATACTCGTATCACGACAAGTGCCAAAGTCTATACGGCAAGTTTTACGTTCTAATGTGACTCATAAATACCTTCACTATGGCTTTTATATGGGACACCAACCCTAACAGAATTACTCCTCCACCGATTCTCCCTGTCCCTGTAGGGGATGGGGAGATGTCCTATGAGGCAAAGGAGGTTGCCAACAGTGTGAATGTCGATCCCATCTATGGGGTCGGCACCCTTCTCTGGAATATCGCCACACCCGATGCTGATGGTGACTCCGATGGTGACTTCGACATCATCTATCAACTCCCTTCTCTCAATGTCAAAGACATCCACGTTACCCACCTAGAAGCGGATAACGTCACCGTCTACTTCAATGCGACGATCAATACGGCAAACATTGGGGTTGCGACGATCAATACTGCCAATATCGTCAACGCCACGATTGCCAATGGTCGTATGGGTGTCAATCCGACCGCGAATCTTCAGATTGCCACGAAAGAATACGTGGATGCCCTCGCTGCGAATTCCATTCCTCTTGGGGGCAATCTTCAATTGCTCATTCAAGCTGCGGGTGACCTGCTTGTGGGGGTCTCTGATAATACCGCAGAACGACAGCCTGTGGGTGTAAGTAATGGTAGCTTGCTTCTCGCTGGTGGAACAAGTAACACGGGGGTTTATTACAGTGCGGGTGGGATCGGCGGCACGGGCACTCATCGTGGGTTGCACATAGGTTCCAATATGTTCGGCGGATCACTGATGAATACAGAAGTGTTGTTGGTGTCGGTTGAAGAAATTGTCATGGATGATGGAACAAGTGTCAGAACAGGATGGGATGGGCTGACTGCCTCCATCTCGTCGAATGTAGAAACCTCTGGAATAGGATTCTTGGATACGGGCGTTGTGGCGGCTCAAACATCATATGAGGTGTGGGCCGTTCGCAGTAGTAGCAATGGGGCACAAGGACTCCTTCTACACCGCGCTCCAGAAAGTCGGGTTGATGTGAGTTTTCGAGCAGTCATTGCTACTGACCGCAGATTGAATTATTCTCATACAGTGGGTGCGATCACCACGATCAATGTCAGTCAAAGTTGGCTCGCAAACAGCAATGGTCCATTGACAGGTATTGACATAACACTGGCCCGCACAGGGGCACCAATCGGAAATATATGGTTGACGTTTGAAACACTTGTGAATGGGAACGCTAGCGGAAATGTGCTGGCCACCAGTCGTTATTTCGATACAACACGTATAGGATCTCCAGTCCCCGACGTAAATGAACATACCAGAATGCGATTCCCGTTTGATACTACAGCCAATGTCGTATCGGGAACCAATTATGCGTTTGTAGTTCACGTTGATTATCCACGAGGCAACTCAGTCAATCCAAATTACATAACGGTGTGGGGGACATCCCCAGGACTCACTGGTTCCACCACTTATCCCAACGGGGAATGCAAAAATTTTAGTGCCAATACGAACACTTGGGCGATGGCAAATGCCTCAACCGGCATATTCATTCCTTCGGGTCCTCAAGACCTCTACTTCAGAACCATTGTGGAGAAGTACAATGTTGATCTCCTCATGCCAACAGGATACGATCAAAAATGTCTGTTGAGTTATTGTGCAGTCACGAATGCGCCTCCGGCCGGAGGTACCGTAGGAGACGGACTCACTAATGGTTGGGGTCCCAGGATTGGACCTTACTGGCAATATGGAAGAAGAATCACAGTCTGCCAACATACAGAATGGCAAATGAACTATAATGGAATCTATGGTGGTGGCCAGCCACTCGAATTCCAGACAGGAACGGGGTGTGAAGCTATTGAATTGAAATGGTTGGTTCCTCCTACTCCTTGTTTTGTCACAATAATGCACTATTCAGGTGTCGCGGGCCCTGCCGCTGTAGGTGTGGGCAGGCTCGATACCACAGACATGTGGAGCCTTTCGAGTTCACGTACACTGGTAGAAGTAGATGGGCAATACCAGGCAAATACCAATTTTGGAATTATGACTTCAATTGGTCCTATTCTTGTTGAATTCGGGACCATGATGATAAGACAGCCTGCTGGTGTTGGTCAGTCATGGATACAGGAGATAGAATTCTAACGTGGCTTTTTTTTGGAACACCAATCCGAATCCACCTGCACGGGAGATGCCTCAAGCGGTACCTCCAGGTGAAGTCACATATCAAGTTCATGTCATTGCGAACAGTGTTGACCCAAAGTGTTCAGTCACCTACAATACCACCAATGTAGGTTATGATGAATTGTGTCAACTTGCTAGTACCAATGTCGGTGTAGCGAATTTTACCAATGCGTTCTTTGATAATTTCACTGCTAATACCGCGAATATCAGCACGGCCACGTTTGACACTGCTAACATTCAAACTGCGAATATCTTGAACGCAAACATCAGATATGGGTATGTGGGATCAGACCCCACTGCGAACCTCGGAATCGCCTCCAAGCATTATGTAGATGCGGCCATGGCGAATGTGCCGGCTGGTGGTAGTGATTTGCAAAATATCATCGATGCCAGAGGTGACCTCCTTGTAGGAATTTCCGCAAACACTGGGGGGCGACTCCCTGTGGGTAATTCGGGGGATACGCTGATCGCAGACAGCACCACCAGCACCGGACTTCGTTGGAGGTCCACAGGTAGTGATGCGGTATTAAGTCAAAGTGTACTCAATTTGACATTATTTACTCACTATGACCCCTGGCTTAGGAATCGACAATTGTTGCTCTACCGAGCCGATGAAATTGTAATGGCCAGTGGTCAACGTGTGGCAGAGTGGAGTAATGTGATTGTGGATATTACTCTCTCCGGTGCGGGAGGACTAGATACGGGGGTGGAAGCAGCTTCGCATTGGTATGAAGTTCATGCGATTCGTAACAGCAGCAATGGCGCAACCGCGTTAATTTTACATCGTGCACCCGAAACGATCATGGACCAATCATTCACCACCACAACAGATAATGGAAGAAATCTGAGAAATGTTGGGCAATTTCCACTTTTATCACAAAGTTTTATTCCAGCGGTTGCCGGCCCACTCACTAGCGTAGAAATTGAAGTCAGCAAGACAGGATCGCCAACGGGTTTAATTTGGGTGACTCTGGAATCTGATGATGCGAATAATGTAGGATTCCCTGATGGTGTTGCGCTTGCCACAAGTCGTGTCATGGATGTTTCTAGGTTGCCAACCGATAAAGCACGAATAAGGTTCCTGTTTGACACAAACACTAGCGTATCGTTGAGCACCACGTATCACCTAGTCTACCAAAGTGATTATACGATCAGTGATGCGAACTATACAACTATCTGGGGTATCACAGCGGGCGGCTACACGAATGGAAGGGCTAACGAATATCATTCTGGGTTTTCTATATGGCGGCAGTGCGTTTCGAACGGGGGGCCTGGAGATTTTTGGTTCAAGACATTTGTGCAGGGAACACCATTCACTGCGGTAACGCTACCCTCTGGGTACGATCAGCGATGTCTCATCAGTTACGTCTATAATGATAGTGCCAGCAATTTTAAGAAATACAGTCAACGGGACCGTCAATTGTTCTATGGAGTATCGATGGATTGGAGGGCATTCACGTCCGTCACAGGACTCATTGAGGCAGTAGATTTGACAGCATTTATACCCCCAGTGGTGGGTTTGGTGGGATTCATGGTGCAATCTCCACCGGTAAATCTGGCGAGGTATATACCGATTGGAGGGGTTGCCTGCACGGATTTGTCTCTTGATAACGTCGCATCCACTGGGGCAATGTCTGCGAACACTTATCGTATTTCCGGTGGAACTGGAACAACAATTACAAATTATGGTCCGATTGTAGTGGAGAAACAAGTAATTCTCACTCGCACAAAAGCCGCCAACACGCGGCTATATGTTCAAAGTGTGAGTTTCTAATTTCACTATCAATGAAGAGGATGAATTAAGATGGCATTTAACTGGAACTCAACTCCAAATCCCCCAACCCCAATCGTTCCGATTCCAGTTCCACCTGGGGAAGTCACCTATGAGGTGAAGTTGGTGGCAAACACTGTAGACTACGGTGGAACCGTGCGCTACAATACTGCTAACCATTCCTATGATGTGATATATGAATTCCCCACACTCAACGTCACAAACGGGGTGTTTGAAAACGGATTCTTTGAGAGCGCGAACATTGGAAATGCCACAATCAATGTTGCCGCAATCAATCATGCGAGCATCAATACGGCGAATATCACCAATGCCAGCATCACGTTTGGATATGTCACAGGTAGTCCTAATGCGAACATGGGTATCGCGTCAAAATTCTACGTGGATAATGCAGTAGCCTCGATCTCTGGTGGCTCCGGTCCCGATACTACTGCCAATCTCTTTGTTGCAAAGGGTGATCTCCTTGTAGGAATTTCCCCAAACACAGCGGTCAGATTTCCTGTGGGTGCCGATGGATTGTCACTTATAGCTAATCCCGCTCAAACATTGAAACTCAACTGGGCAGCATTTTCTAGTTCACAAAAAGTCGATGGGTTATTGATAGGCACCCATCACCACCCTACGCTCAAATTCTCACAGGTATTATTAACTCACGCTGAGACGATTATTATGGATGACGGGACGCCGGTTCCCGATTGGAATAACTTAGTCGCGGATATTACTGTTTCGGGTGCAGGTGGTTTGGATAGTAATAGTGCAGAAGCGGCAAACACCTGGTACGAGGTATGGGCGATACGCAATAGCAGTACGGGCGCGAAAGCCCTTCTCCTTCATCGAATGAAGAATCACGCACTCGATCAATCATGGGACGCTACGCTTAGTGGGCAAGAAAGTTCTACACTGGGTAGTGTTAATCCGAACATGACGAACGGCGATCAACGATATGTGACGAAAGTTTCACAAAGCATTGTTGCACATGATACGGGACCAATGCGGTACATTGAATTGAAAATAATCAAAAGTACACCACGACCATCAAATCTTTACATGACCATTGAGACAGATGATGGATTTGGTAATGCGAGTGGTACGGTGCTGGCCACCAGTCGAAGCATTTCAGATGATGCTTGGGGTATCCAGAGCACCGTCACTCGGTTTGTATTTGATACAGCAGCGACGGTGACGAACGGAAGCAAGTACCTCATGGTGTGTAATTATGACGGACCCACTGACAATCTCAGCCTTTCTTGGAATGGATATCAAGTACAGGGTAACATAAGGACCCTGGGTCCAGGTCAGCAGCGGTGGATGGCGAATGTGGGGTATAACAATCCAGGTTTTGGGTATCATCCTTATGACCTCGATCTCGGAACCATCACTCTCGGATATGGCGATGCACGACAATATAACGTGGCGTTGGGCACATGGAAGTTATTAGCTAATACGACTGGGTTTAGTGGACCCTCGGACTTTTTCTTCAGAACGTATATTGAGCACAACAATACAGCCCTCGTTCTTCCTACAGGATACAACCAGAAATGTCTTTTAAGTTACGTGCATAACAATACATCCAGCAATTTCAAAGAGTATCACCAGCACAATCGATACATGGTCATGGGGTATGACCCAGATTGGTTTGTGTTTACTGTACCGAGCACTGGTGTATTGGCGTTGGACATACAAAATTTTGTTCCTCCTATTTTCTGTCATGCCTATTTTATGGTGCAAGCAGAACAGAATTTTGGTGCTAACATGGGATCATCGTCTATGATGGACATTAGCCGTGAGGTCGGGGTCAACGATTATCTCATGACCTTAGGTAGTTTTCCACACGGATCTGGGTGTTGGATTTATGGGCCCGCCGTGCCCGTTGAAGGGTCGCAGGTTGTGAATATCGCATCACTTATTATTGGCTCAGTTGTCTATTTGACAGGAATACACTTCTAATCAACAGAACACATAAATAGACTGAATAACCAACGAGGTATCACATGGCAGGCTACGTTCCCTTAGAAATTGAACAATGGTCCACGTTTAGTAGGGTCATTACAGTCAAACAAGCTGATGGAAATGCTCAAAATCTTGTTGGCTACGTGGCTAATACGCAGATGCGTCGATCACACTACTCCATCAATTCCAACACCGTGACTACAATTATCACCGATCCATCAAACGGGCAAATCACATTATCCATGACAGCAGCAAATACGGGACTCTTAATCCCTGGTCGCTATGTCTTTGATACAACTACCACGTCCCAAGCTGGAGTTGTGCAACGCATGATTGAAGGAATCGTGGTTGTGAATCCTGGGGTAACACACTAATGCCTAACGTCAACATTACTCCCCCACCCCCGATTGTCGTTCAGGTCAAAGGTGGAAAAACTACAACTATTTCTTCTCCTACGGGAAGTGCAACACGTCTTGTTGAATTGTCAGATGTAACGGCGATTCCGCTAGCGAATGGTGATGTCCTCACCTATATTTCTGCCAATGGAAAATTTGAATTTCATCCAGGTGGAGGAGGAAGTTCGGGTAACGCTTTTGGAATTGTCAATATCGCAGGGCAGAACAATGTCATAGCGGACACCAGTTCTGACACCCTTCAGTTGATTGCAGGCACCGGTATCCTTCTCCTTACTGATAATGTCAACAGCAGTGTCACGGTTGTCGCCACTGGGGGTTCTGCGACAGATCAGTTCGCCAGAGATCAGGCTAACTCAGCGTTTAATAAAGCAAATACCGCAAATGTCACTGGACAAGCTGCCTTTGATCGTGCGAATTCCGCGTATTCTAATGCCAATACCGCGATTTACACTGCGGCACAGATACGCGCCAACATTTCTAACACGGCTCCGGTCAATTATGACTCTTCTACAGGCATTATTTCCCATGCTCTCTCAGGTGTCACCGCAACCACCTATGGCAATACCACCTTTGTTCCGACCATCACGGTAGATAACAAGGGGCATGTCACGTCTGTTACGAATACTGCGATTGACCAGTCCATCGCTCTCGCAGCCTTCTCCAAAGCGAACACCGCGAATGTCACGGGGCAGGCGGCGTTTGATAAAGCGAACACCGCGAATGTCACGGGGCAGGCGGCGTTTGATAAAGCGAACTCTGCAATTTACACCGCAGCCCAAATTCGCGCCAATATCAGCAACACCACTCCAATCCTCTATGATCCTGCGACTGGCATCGTTTCCCTCACAACAGTCCCAGTGACATTAGGTGGTACGGGTCAGGTTTCCTATTCCAATGGTGATCTCCTCATCGGTAACACGATCTCTGGCGGGTTAGATCGTGCGAATCTCACTCAGGGTTCTGGTATCCAAATCACCAATGAAAATGGCAAAATTACTATTCATGCAACCGCTGGTAAAGTATATTATTTTGAGTATTCCGGTCAATCAGATGTGGTTCCGTATCATAAACTGTTGAGCGCACCTTCGACTCATGCTGAAAATACGGTTGTAAAATCATTCACCACAATCAGTTCCTTTGTCCTCATGACTTCCTTCATCACGGAGCCAGGTGAACCGAATGTCACGCTCCTTCCATCGGGAACCTATGGTAGACACATTCACGCTACGACAGGTGGTAATGGACATGTCGCACAATTGCGTATTGAACTCTACAAATACGCGGCGAATGGTTTGGAAACGCTTTTACGCACAGCGGATTCCCCACAATTTGATGCTGGAAATGCCGTTGATCTCTTGTCATGGAATGTCACTGATCCTGTAGGACATGATCTAGTTGTCACGGATCGACTCCTTATGAAAATGTACGGAACCCGTATCACTGGTGGTGGGGGCACCGTCACCATTACCGTTTATACGGAAGGGAATTCAAGAGCGTCCTATGCTACCACCAGCATTCAGGGTATCGCAGGAGCGGGAGTCACGTCTGTAGCTGGTCGCGTAGGTGCGGTTCTCCTCAACACGAATGATGTCACAGAAAATGCAGCGGGTCCATATTATTTCACCGCCGCAAAAGTTCGTGCGAATATCAGCAATACGGCACCTATCAACTACAATTCAACCACAGGTGTTATCTCTCTCCCATCGACTGCCAATGGTCAGACACTCATCGGAAATACCGTTTCAGGTGCATTTGATGTGGCAACGCTGACTCAGGGAACCGGTATCTCAATCACCAACGACAAAGGTTCTATTACTATTGCGGCGACAGGTGGAGCATCGGGAAACGGATTTGGAATCATTGCCGTTGCGGGACAAAGCAATGTGGTCGCTCACATGGCGAACGATGTATTCAATCTTGTGCAAGGAACAGGCATCGTTATCACTACGGATATCACAACGAACGCAGTCACGATTGCTGCGACGGGTGGAAGTGCCATCGATCAATTTGCAAGAGACCACGGCAACGGAGCGTTCGATAAAGCGAACAGTGCAATCTTTACCGCAGCACAGATCAGAGCCAACATCAGCAATGCCTATCCTGTCTATTACGATGCGACAACGGGGGTCGTCTCCTTTGTTCCTGCCACTGCGAACGGACAGACGCTCATTGGTAACACAGTTTCAGGAACTTTTGATGTCAACACGATTGCACAGACCGCGCCTGTCATTGTAGTCAACGGAAAGGGAACTGTTACCCTCAGTCACGCTTCTTCAGGAGTCGTCGCTACAGTCTACGGGAATGCGTCGATTGTTCCTTCAGTCACCGTCGATGCGTTTGGACATATTACTGGGGCTGTGAATACGACGATTGCGATAGATGCCGCCGCAATTGCAACAGGAATTCTCAGTGTTGTCCGTGGAGGAACAGGACAATCTGCCTACACGAACGGACAAATCCTTATCGGGAATACGGGTTCTACTGGACTCGACAAAGCGACAATCGCCCAATCCGCTCCTATCATCATCACGAACTTACAAGGATCAATCACTGTTAGTCACGCACGTTCTGGTGTGGTCGCGTTGGATTCCTATGGGTCGCAATCCATCATTCCTGTGATGGCTGTAGACGCGAATGGACACTTAACCGCAGTTGTCAATACCGCTATTGGAGGACTTGGAACTGGGGTGCTGACTACAGGTATTCTTCCTGTCTCGCGTGGAGGAACCGGACTTGATGCCACAGGCATCGTCAACGGTTCAATTCATGTGGGCAACACCGTCAATGTAGGATTTGATACTACGACGATTGCTCAAACAGCCCCAGTCATTGTAGTCAATGGTAAAGGCACCATTACACTCAGTCATGCCTCTTCTGGAGTGACCGCAAAGACCTATGGTTCCGCATCCCTTGTTCCTGCTATTGCGGTAGATGCGTTTGGGCATGTCACGTCAGTTGTGAATACTGGAATTGTTATTGATGCCTCTGCTATCGGGTCAGGGGTGCTGCTCGTTGCGCAAGGTGGAACGGGGCAATCTGTCTATGCGAATGGGCAACTCCTCATCGGTAACACAGGATCGGGTGGACTGGATAAAGCAACGATTGCCCAAAGCGCACCCATCATCATCACCAATCTTCAGGGTTCAATCACTGTTAGTCACGCACGTTCTGGTGTGACCGCTCTTGACTCGTATGGATCGGGTGCAATCATTCCTGTCATTGCTGTAGACGCGAACGGACATTTGACAGCAGTTGTCAACACTGCAATTGCAGGACTCTCAACGGGAGTCTTGACAACAGGCATTCTCCCAGTCGCAAGAGGGGGCACTGGTAAGGACGCGACAGGACTTGCGAACGGACAACTCCTTATCGGGAATACAGTCAACACCGGGTTCGACTTGACAACTATCGCACAGACTGCTCCAGTCATTGTGGTCAATGGAAAAGGCACGATCACTCTTTCCCATGCGTCTAGCGGGGTCACAGCAGCAGTCTACGGGAACGGGTCAATCATTCCTTCAATCACTGTGGATGAGTTCGGACATATCACTGGGGCTGTGAATACGACTGTAGCGATTTCCGCAGCACAAGTCACGTCAGGAACTCTTGCAGTTGCGCAAGGCGGAACCGGACAATCCGCTTACACGAACGGTCAAATCCTTATCGGAAATACGGGTTCTACTGGACTCGACAAGGCGACGATTGCGCAAAGTGCACCGATCATCATTACAAACTTACAGGGGTCAATCACGGTCAGTCATGCACGATCAGGAGTTACCGCAGTTGACTCCTATGGTTCTGGTTCAATCATTCCTGTCTTTGCTGTAGATGCGAATGGACACTTAACCGCAGTTGTCAACACGGCAATCGCAGGACTCTCAACGGGGGTCTTAACTACGGGGATTCTGTCAGTCGCACGCGGCGGCACCGGAAAAGATGCGACAGGACTGGTCAACGGGCAAATCCTGATTGCCAACACCGTCAACACTGGATTCGATCTTGCTGCGGTTACTCAGACTGCCCCAGTCATTGTGTCAACGGATAAGGGGAGTATTAGACTCTCCCATGCGCGATCAGGAGTGACCGCAGCCACCTATGGAAGTGCCTCACTCATTCCGGTCATCACCGTAGACGATAACGGGCACATCACCGTCGCCACCACGGCCGCGGCCAGTGGACTCCCGGTCGCCGCGGCGAATGGTCAACTCTTGGTCGGTAATACCGTGTCAAGTTCCTTTGATGTGTATACCCCCGCTCAATCGGCGCCTATTATTGTCACGGTGGGTAAGGGTACGATTACGTATTCCCATGCTCGCTCAGGTGTCGTGGCATTAGATTCCTATGGTTCCGGTGCCATTATCCCTGTGCTTGCGATTGATGCCAACGGGCATATTACCGCAGCGGTGAATACCGCCGTGGCAATCTCCGCGGCCGCCATCACGTCTGGCACATTAGTACAGGGTCGGGGAGGTACAGGGTTCACAGGAGCGTCAGCCAACGGGCAGACCCTCATCGGGAATACCGTCAGTGGTGGGTTTGATCTTGCCACATTGACTGCGGGTACCGGTATCAATA
>Ga0315289_10013051_pt1 | contig 11661 bp, 4 predicted proteins | sample YL17G11_40_MG_FD_203452 | JGI IMG/M metagenome (GOLD analysis project Ga0315289, IMG submission 203452) | Sediment microbial communities from Yellowstone Lake, YNP, Wyoming, USA - YL17G11_40 | ecosystem: Environmental > Aquatic > Freshwater > Lake > Sediment | place: USA: Wyoming | collected... | reverse complement strand
TCCAATAAAAACGAAAATGCAACAGCAAATTTCAGCGAAATGTCAAAACAGGCGAGGAGTATCTTTAGAGTTGCACCGCTTACGCCTGAATCTGAGGCGCTAGTAATTGAAGCAAAAGATGTGCGATCCAAAAACAAACGCTTTAACTTAAATCAAAAAAAGATAAATGAAATTAACGACTATTTCGGGAAGATAATAGATTCTCATAAGCAAGCCATGAACGACCAGTTTGACTACATATACAATTCTGAGCGCTTAGAGCGCATAGGAAAGTACTATGATAAAAACACCGAAGCTTTAGCTGAACGGCTGAATGAAGCTAAAGAGTATGATGCCGACTTTAATAAAAAAAGCAGTCTGCTTTACTTCTACTTAGATGGCCTGTTGTCTTATGTTCAAAAAACTGGCAAACTATCTGGAGCTACAAAATCTGTTCTTGAAACAATGCCTGATTCAAAAATAATGAAGACCGCATATAGCGGAACATATGCTCTAGATGGAAAGAGAAAATTTGTTCTTGCCAAATATGCGAGCAAGATCGCATCAGACAAGACCCGGCTATACAATGAGGCAAAAGAAGCTCTTAATGTGGCCTTGAAAAAGACTAAGGATAACGAAGTTCTGACAATTGGTTTCACGTGGATAGATCCGAGACTAGCTACCGCTGAGATTTACAAAAATCTTGGTAATACCGAGATACAACTAAATCCCGGTAACAAAACCGAAGTTGAAAATTATTTCAAGCAAGCGCTCGAAAGGAATCCGAAAGACCCCGAAACTTGGGAAGGTCTTGCTGAGATTACAGAGGATGGAGATTATCAAATAATAGCGGATGCCATTAAAAACAACTTTAACGTTCCCTTGGACTTCTTGACACAAAAGCATCAGGAATTTTTTGAATACTGGCGTAATCACTTGAAACAAAAGATAGGGCAGGATATAGTTAGCACTATGGACGGTCTAGATAAGTTCTTATTAGATTACGAACGCGATAAGAAGAGGTCATTTGGTGAGATAGCTAAAGCTGAAAAAATAGCTAAAGCTGAAAAAGAAAGTGAACCAAAGATTGATGGCGCCTTTTTTGAGCGCGCTAACATATTTGAAAAAGAAATAAGGTCGTGTAAAAATCTTTTAACTTTCCAAGAGAGAATACTCGAACAAGTAGGCAAGGTTCCTGTCGAGCTATTCTATACACTTGAAAAATCATATTTCGATGAAAAGAGAAACTTTAGAAATGAATTACACGTATTAGGTAATAAAATCAGTGAACTCTTCACACCCAAGGTAAAGGTAAATGAGGGTGGAAAAGGCACCTATGAATTATTAAAGAATAAGGATCTGACAGAGTCTGTCGAACTGCCACTTGCAGGCGCAGGTGGGTGCTTTTTAGGAGAAACCATAAGTCTCGCACTTTCTAAAACTATTCCGTATATATGGCAAATCGATACTTCGCAATATCTTAATGCTGTTTATGTGGGCGGCACGGCCGCAGCTCTAGCACTTTTAGCGCTGGCGTCAGGACGCTGCATTCTTGACAAGCAAGCCAGAATAAGGCTTGCGCTGAAATTAGGAATAAATTTGAGTGGAAACAAACATGGAAAAGAAGTCTGACTCGCAAATAGCAGACCATAGGGAAGAATTTAAGCGTAGCACTACTAAGAGGCTAGAAGTCTGCGAAGCAAAAATAAATGAGAGAATCGATAGAGTAGAAGATTTCAAAAATGAGCTTAAAGAATTTTATAACCAAAATAATAGAGACGAAAAAGAACTTCTAGAGAAAGTTAGTATGTTCGTGGACAAACTTACACATATACGCGAGAAAAAAGTTTCGCCTTTGATAAAAGAAAACGAGTACGAGAGTTTGTATCCTGATCCCGAGCATATGGAGAACGTAGGAAAGATTATGCCATGTTTTGAAGGCGCCTCGGATCGCAAAGTTAGAAGGATTATCAAGGCGCTTTCAGAATCTTGTGACGTAGAAATTCCAGATAATTTAGAACGCAGATTAGATGCTATTGGCGCAGGTTCATTAAAGATACAAAAATTGCTAGAAAGCGATAAAGAAATAATTTCACGAAGATTAGAACAGAACAGCGAACTAAGGCATAAATTTAGCGGATCAAAAGAGCTTGTAAAGTATGTTGACGAAGAAAAAAACTTATTGGAACAATATGAATTTAGAAGGTCAGAGATATTGAATTTTGCGAACTTTTTAGAACGAATTTCAAAACCTGACGAGCTGTCGCACAGTAAAAAAGCTTTGAAGTTCATATATGTTGCTGAAAGAGAAAGATTGTGGAACGAGCTAATGACTAATACTAAAAACATAGGTTCCGAATTGCCAGATCTAGCTTTAAGCGAAACACAAAAAGTTTCTCCGCCAGGCAAAAATCTCAGAAAAACTGCAGCAGGAGTCGGTGCGGGTGGTTTAGTCGGACTTGCAGCAGGCTTAACAGGTCATCTGGATCCTTTGGCTTCGGCAACAATATTTGCAACAGGTACCGGAACAGCCGTTAAACTGCTAGTAGATTCTTACATCCTCAACGCCTCTCAATTTGACGTAGATTCACTTCTGCAAAAAGCGAGTGAGGTTTTAAAGACGGCTTCAAAAGCGAGACTAGACTGGAACGCAACACGGCTATATACAAAAGCAATAAAATTTGCTAATGAAATTATACGGCTGAACCCCGAAGAATTAGAAGCTTTCAACATTAAAGGCATTGCACAGACTAATTTAGGAAGCCTCTTGAAAGATACAGATCGGTTTGATGATGCGCTTGAAAGTTTTGACGCGGTCATAGCGTCGGATGAAGATTCAATAGTTCTCTATAACAAAGCGAAAGCGCTCTACTCTAAAGCTGCACTCGAAGAAAAAGAAAAATGCCTACAGCGAGCAGGAGACATGATAAATAGAGCAATAGAATTAGATAATAAAAATTCAAGTTTTTATGAGTTAAAAGGTGATATCCATCAGCAATTAAAAAATCTTGATCAGGCACTTACCGATTACGAGCGCGCAATAGGCTTAGGCGGAGAAACCAAATTATCATATCGAGAAAAATTCTATGATTTATGGCACCTCAATGTAAAAGATACGAAAAATGAGCCACCACGCGCAGCAAATCACTTACATGGCAAAAAAGCCGCGGTTCTGTGGAAACAGGGAAAACTGGAGGAAGCCAAAGAAGTACTTAAAGACGCTTTCAACTGGAAAGATAAGACATTGGAGAGTGTGCTGTCGCTCCGAAAGAAAGGAGATCGTTTTGCTTCTCAAAATAAATTAATTAAAGCTAAGCACTCTTTTGATAAAATATGCGAAAAAGAGCCAGATTTATACTCGTGCACGAAGCTGGCCGAAATAAACTATAAATTAGGATTATTTAGCGAAGCCATAGCCTGCTTGAAGTTGGCACGCGATATTGCCCCAGACTATATAACTGAAAAAAATTCGGTCTTTGGAAGCAAAGAATTAGCCAAAGCCATAGTTAAAAATGATGATGCATACATTTCTAGTTGGATTGAAGCTAAAAGCAAAGCCGTTCTTGGTGTGGTAGCCGCAAGACTAGAAGATGCAGAACAATGCAGTGCTGACAATGAACACGTGCGGGAGTTTGATGCAAGTGAATTTGTCCGCGGGTTGTATAAGGGCCACAGATTAATTGATACATTAGACAAGAAAATATTGCCAGTATATGAAAGCTATACTAAAGCACAGTTGGCGGATGATAAGCGCCCCATAGAAGCATTTCTGAAAGAAAAGCCTTTGGCATTTTACGAATGCGGTGTTAAATTCGGTGAAGAAGAGGAGTTAGAACTAGTTTCTCCAGCGCCAACATCAGTTGATACTTCTAATAGCGAGCCCAGCGATTTTGAATGTCCTCTTTGTGGCGCCACAGTAGGAGATGTTGACGTAAAGTGCCCTGAATGCGGCGCAGAATTCGATGGGCTAGAAGAGGACGAGGAAGAGGAATTATCAATGCCTTCTCCTGCACCAACCCCTGCTGTAGCTGCTACTTCGGTTGACGAGTCAGAAAGAGAATATGTCGTCAGAAAGAAGGTTGTGAGGAGACCGGAATCAGTACCGTCTCTGCCATCAGTCGAAGATTTAGAAAAACCAACAGAAGCATCAGATTCTTTTGCACTAGTCCCAGAATCAGATGACAGTCTTAACGTAGACGAATTATTGGCGGACCTAGCAGAGCCCGCACCGCCAGGCACGGTGCCAGGTCCGTCAAATCCGGACGCACAGGTAGCAGTACCGCCAGCAGGAATGCAGCCAGGCAGAATTCGGCCAGATGTGGATACAGAAATCAGGAAGAGATATGAGCGACGCGTAGACAACTGGAAATCAGAAGGTTTTGACACAAGTTCTTTAGAAGCGTTGCTGGCCGACGCAGAGGACCTCAAAACCGTAAAATTTGAATTTGATAAATTCAGAAGAAAAGTGTATCGCTTAAAAGATATAGAGGTTGAATTATTACTTTACTCAAAAAAAGGCGTTGACAATATTATTGAAAAAATAAAGAGCGACCTTAAAGATGTAAACAAACTAGAGACTATAGAAGAATACCTCGGGCAGCTAAAAGAGCGCATTTATGGAAAAGAAAAGGACCCTAACGCAAAACCTTCCGGGCATTCCTTTGAGCAAAAAGTAACAACATCAACACAACCTGCCGATATGAGGCCAGCGGTTCCGTCAAGTCCTGATATTAACACCCTGTATTTGCAAAGCAAAGAATTGCTTACAAATGACAAATTAGAGGATGCACTAAGCACGCTTGATAACGTCTTAGCAACAAGTCCGGATCACGCAGATGCTTGGAGAACTAAAGGAAGCGTATTAGAGAAATTAGGAAGAAATGAAGATGCGATTAAAGCTTACAATCGAGCGGTGCAGTTGGTTCCGAGTAATGAATCTTACGTGCAAGACAGAGAAGTTGTACGAGAAAAAATAAGAGCACTACGCGGCGAAGAAGCCGCGACAGCAGAATCGCAACCCGATTCTAAACGCGTTGTAGCAAGAAAATATGTAAAAAAGTATCTCAGAGTTGATATTCCTCAAAACGTTGAAGGTCATGCTAAGAAAGTAGGAGATGAGATTTATGCCAAAGCAGCAATTGCTTCAGGTGATACGTGGTATAAAATAAATTCTCAGGGACAAATCGTCAATGAAAGAGGGGAATTAGTTGAAGAAGGAAGAAGTGTTGGAATTTCGTCAGGAAACAGAGATTCTCTAAAGAAATTTTATGAACAAGCACGTAATTTTGTAACAAAAGAATTGTCTGACTTAGTCTGGGTGCCTGTTCCCGAAAGCGCAGAACCTTCTGCCGCCAAAGAGCGGGCTAGTGAACTAGAGATACCAGAACCAGTGGCGGCATCGCCCCTACAAAGAACGCTAAAAGACAACAATAATCGAAACGATACCAACGATAACAAGCAAAGAGCCAGAGACAAAAGAAACTCAACGCGTAATCAACTCCCAGAAAATGTTGAACTTACAGCACCGTATACCTTACCCGATAACGTGGAGCTTGCAAAACCAGAAGTCACGCGAGATGGCAGAGCAGCCCTAGATGAATACACTCCGGGTTCTGACCAACTCATTGCCAAGCTTGCCGCCAGACAATTGCTCTATGATTTCAATTGTGGGCGCTGGGGCGAACTTTACTTGAACGATTTGAAAGTAGAGTGTGGCAAACTCGAAGGAAACCTAAATACAACGCTTGCGGAATCTAAAGCCCAAGAGCTAGCAAAGAAATGGGGACAGGATTTCATTAAGAGAAAAAAGTTAAGTGGCACATACGCAAATATTTGTGTATCGCTATTTGTAGAGTATGGTGTGACGGCAGTCAAATCTTTGAGTGATATAAGGAATATCAAAAGCTTACAGCCAAATAGATATTTATCCGCGGATAGAATCCAAGAGATTCTTCACAATCCACCGATGCAAATAATAGACCTCGAGCAGGAGGTGCTCAGAAGATGACGGGAGAGAAACAAGTCTTGGTAGTACCAGAAGATAAATTCTACCAAGCTACTGGCATGTACTATGAAGAATGGCATCCGCTATATCTTGCTAACAACAGCGGCAAAGAATTAGAAGGCAGGGAAGCCGAAGATTTCAAAAAAGGAATGGTGTTTGTCAAAGAACAGCTTTCCCAAGTTATCGCTTTGCAGGACCTTGTCCTGAAAAAAGAAAATAAAATTGGTGACCTCGAAGAAAAAGAAAAAGACCTTCATGCGCAACTCGAAGAAAAAGGAATTGAATATAAAAAAATGAAGGATGCTGTTGCTTACAAAGACCAAGAAATTACAAGAAGAGAAATGGAAGTTGAACACAATAAAGCAGGTCTGGAAAAAGAAAGGGAAAGATTACAAAGTTCTGATGCGGCTAAACTTGAAGACAAGCTAAAAGTAACAGAACAGGAGCTTCAAGACGCACACAAAGAAGCGGTAGAAGAACTAGACCGTACCAAAGGGGCTTACGCTAAAAAAGTTAAGAATATTGTTGCTTTGCAGAGAATAAAATATGAAAAAGAACTAGGTCGATTTAAAAAGGAAAGTTCGGACCTCGAAAATAAGCTAATAGGACTTCTCGGCACTAATGAACCATTGTATAAATTAATTGGAGAACTACAAGTAAATCCTGAAGATATCAAAGCGCAGCCCCCATCAGATGAGGGCAAGGTCCGCATACAAATTGTAAAATCTAATAACCTTAAAATGGCCACCATACCTCAGAACAGTAAGGTGATATTTTATGTTGATGCGGATGGTACCAATCCATTCATTGCAAGAGGCCGCTTAGAGTGCGGCTTTGTTTATTTTTCGCTGTCCGACTTGATTACAGATGAACCCGAAACAGATAAGGCCGCTCTGGTTAATCTTGTGCTTAAAGACATAGCTGAAGGCCGCAGATCTGCACACATAGTACCCTATTCAGCTGAAACCATCGTCAATATTTTAGAAAAAAGAATAAGCGAAACAAAAATGCCGGAGACAGAAGCGGTAAAACTGCTTAAGGCAAAAGCGACTGCAGCTGAAACCGAACTGACTAACCTGAAGAAAGGTTCTGCTGCAATGATGAGATATTTGAACACCCTTAACGAGAAAAAATCCGAAGAAACTGTTAAGGAACTCAAAGAAAGCTACGAAATGAGGATAGACGAATTGGAGCAAAGACTCAATACAACAAACGCTACCGATATTATAGAATTACAAAGACAATTTGTCCCATTATTTCTTAAGTGGCAAGATGCTGAGGGCGCAGAGAAACAAAAGCTAGAAGATGAAGTGATGTCCTTCTTTAAGAAATACGGCAATAATATCCCGCACCAAATTTCTAATTTGAGTCACATGTTCGAGGCGTATTGCCCGAAAGAACATTTCCTCTCTGGCAAGCATTTAGATTTATCTAGCGGTACAATAATAGACAACTTTAGATATTTGATCAAGAAATGCGAACCAACAGCCCTGCAAAGTGTTGATGATAAAAAATTAGAAAAGGCAAGAGACTCATATGCGTGGTACGATACAGGTATTGAATTTGACAGAACTGGCAAAATATCTGAAGCTATAGAAGCGTATAGTAAAGGTATAGAACTAGAGCACAAATTTCACAGAACTCCTACTATAATCAGTTTACTAGAGCACAGAGCGGAGGAACGTCAGGCTCGACTGGAGAGTATAGAAAATCAAGGCGATATTTGGTATTATGTTGGCAAGAAACTAGAGACCCTTGGCATACTGGATGATGCATTAAAAGCGTATAAAAAAGCGCTATTTTGCGTGCCAATGGACCTAAATTTCAAAGAGAGCAAGGAATTATTAGAGAAAAAGCTGAATGAAGGCGAGAAAGATTCGCCCCGCTTACATGCAGATAGCGCAGAAAGATTGAATGACACACTTGGTGCTAAATCTGATTTACCCGCAAGCCCAGTTTATGTAGGAGTCTTGGATGTGCCGGAAAGAGGATATTGTGTTCAAGCAAAACTCCCAGACGGCACAGAAGTAACATACCGAACGGATGGTCTGTTCGTCTTTTCAAGCGATCTTATTGGAACTGATAGCAAGCCACTAAATGTTCCAAAAGAATACATTAAAATCTTGAAGCAAATCTGGGCGGAGCACAGGAATGATTACATAAAGAAGTTTCACCCAGAAAGCCTAAATATCGAGGAAGCAACCGCACCAAAAGTTGCCTCACCTACACCTCCGGCGGTAGTTCAAGATGAAAATTATGTATATCAATTTGTGGACGGATTTTGGAGCGGTAAGCTAGTGGTTCATGAAGTGCAACAAGATAAATCACTAAAATATGTAGGAGAATATACTGCATTCGGCGGCGTTAAAAATGTTAAAAAAATAAAAGGCGCAGAAATAAAGGATTTGCCAAAGGAAGTTGTCTCAAATATAGTAAACGTATACCTAAAGCAGATGCAATCAGCGAAAGAAATGCCAATACAACTAGGCGATGTTAGTGGTGTTGTACGCCAACAAGGTGAGAAAATTGAGATTTTGTATAAAAATTTGACATACACTGTTAAAGATGATGCACTTTTGGATAAAGATAATAACGTAGTAACAGAACCAGGCGCTTTGAAGCTTTTCAGCGCGTATAGGTACCAAAAATCGCAGGAATCGCAGGAACGAAGCTGGCTTGAGGACGCTTTGGGGATTTAAGACAAATGACAACCGAATTTAATGAGGAGACATTCAAAAAAGAAGCGGGAGTAGACTATAGCTCATGGTATAAACTAAACAAAAGGATGGAAGCAGGAGATACTCCGCAAGGTGATGATTTCAAGATTTATACTACGGGGCTTAATGTTGTTATCAAATTAACAAAACAGAAAGAAATTACTGATAAAGTTCTATCATTAGAAGATACTGTAAAATCTGAAAGAGAAGAAATAGGTCAGTTGCAGGATTTGGTATTGAAAAAGGAAGATGAGCTTGTAAAGCTCCATGACACGGTAAAAGATTATGAGGCCAAGATAAAACAATATGAGGAGAACCCTGGTGTCGGCCCGTCATCAGCTCAGATTAAAGGGTTGTTCGAGGAAGTAAAGGACCTCAGAGCACAGATCGAAACTTACGAAAACCAAATAAAAGGGCTTGAACAAAAAGAAGAAGAATTCAAGCAAAGAGACAAATACATACAAATAAAAGAAGAAGAAATCAAACAAAGAGAGAAGTTCCTTGAAATTAAAGGCGAAGATATTCAAAAAAAAGAAGGAGATTTAACTGATAGATTAACGTTACTCGAAAGCGGCGAGAATGGCAAAAAATTCTCTAAATTTTTACAGGATTTGTGGAGCAATGCGAGATCTACTGATGAAGAACAAAAATACGTAGATTGGGCCGTACGCATAGATCCTAATAACGTAGAAGCATTGGTAGCTTCTGGTATTCTTTATTTAGAAAAAGACGATTTGGAAAACGCATTAATTATCGCCGAAAAAATAATAGAACTGAGTAAAGAGGACGATAGAGCGTATAGAATCAAAGCAAATGTTTTGCTTAAACAAGGAAAAGACGAAGAGGCGCTGAAGTTTTTTACGGAAACTGTGGCCAGAGATAAAGAAGATGCAATGTCTTTCGCATGCATGAGTCAAATTTCTTATAAATTAAATGATCCTGCGGCCGCAGTTACGTATTATGAACAAGCATCATCGCTCATCAAAAATATTCTAGATGTAGTTACACCCGAACAAAAGAAACTGTTCGAAGGTTTCGAGAAATTAGATCCGAAAAAATTTCAAGACCTAAGAGCGAAAGCAAAGAGAAAACTATGTCATTTTGATCGCCATAAGTTTTCTGATGAAGAGTTTTTGGATCCAGACGGTGCCCCAATTTTAAATCCACCCGCACAAAAAACGCAACGTTCAACTAGGCTTGATTATACAGAGTTGTGGGCATTAGAAAATTTGGAGAAAATCGTACTGCAGATACCGGGAAGATCGAACGAAGAAAAAGCACATGTGTGGCTCGAAAAAGGCCGCGAGTTAGACAGATCCGGCAAGGTACCGGGGGCAGTTGAGGCCTACATTAACGCAATAAAACTTTCCAACGGTAATGATGCCGCAATTCTGCTTTATCTGGAAAACAGGGACCAGGAGCGCATAGCTAAGCGCGAAAGCATAGAAAATGGAGCAGATATTTGGTATCGCGTTGGCAAGGCGTTCGAGGAAGTCGGAAAACTGGATAGTGCACTTACAGCCTATGCGCATGCTGCTGCAGGGGTGCCAACCGACATAGACTTTGCTAATAGTAAGGCTGCGTTAGAAGAAAAAATGAGACTTCAAAAAGCGGGTCAAGCAGCTGATGAGCATATGCCTAAAACAATAAAGCAGGCCGCAATTATAGCGAAAATGACAATGAAAGCTAGATTTGCGGAAGAAAAAAATAAAGCCAAAGAGGCAAAACAAGAAAAGCCCGAGCCCAAAGATGAAGAGGGCGATAATGATGCGGTGCAATCTGAATGCCCCGAGTGCGGTGCGATAATCGGGGAGGACGACAAGAAGTGCCCCGAGTGCGGCTCAGTGCAATATGAATGCCCTGCGTGCGGAGCAGGTATTACCGAAGACGCTAAAAAGTGCCCTGAATGCGGCGCAGAGTTTGAATAAATTTCTACAATTTTCTATTTTTGTTGAATTCCTCTTCAGCAAGTAAAACCAGCTTACAGCAGGCTTAACTTGCGTGCATTATTATTCTAGCTTTTCTTTCATAGCGTCAGGTGAATGAAAAATGACGTATAAGAAAAGAAGGCTTTTCAACATCGACACAAAAGAGGACGGACCTCCAAACATCATCAAAGCGAAAATAGAAAACGGTGAAATCGTAGGCACAAAACGCTTAGGCAAAGGGGAGCTTGACGTACAAAGAGGAAAGTTATTCTTAGACCTGTACGGCAGGACAAAAGACGGGCATGACGCAAAACTAAGGCTGGTTGTGACATATACGCCAGACGCAAAGAAAATTTTGGAAAATGCAGATAATACAGAGTCATATGCTGAGAGGAAACAAAAGGAACTCTCGTACAGATTACAATCCGATTGTAAATTCTTACTTGAAAAATACACTAAGGACTATCTGAAGCAAAACCAGGGCGATGTAACAACAGAAATCTTCAGCAAGTTAGAATTCTACATAAATACCATAGAAGGATTTAGAGTAATAGATTACTTCTCTAACCTAAAGTTCTTGAAGAAAAGCACAGATAAAGGCAGCAATAAGAAGTCCATTGAGGATTTCGTTAGCAGCACTAGCGCATTCAAAGAATTGGATGAAGCCGGAGATGCTTGCAAGGATAGCGTGATTAAGAAGCTATCAGATAAATATTCTACTGCTTATGTTGGGAATCATCCAGATTATAACCATAAAACAAGTTTCTGGCAGCCCATTTACGCTAAAGCGTTTGAGATTTACTTCGGGCGCATAGAGAATGATCCTGCACTCAAACAGAAAAAATTTGAAGATGTAGTATCGAAAAAAGAAATTGAGCAAATAGTCGAAGATTCTTTCGTAGGTGGTTCAAATGATTAGCGGTTACATTATAGCTTATGTAATTAGCAAGCTCACGGACCCGCAAACTATTGCAGGTAAAGTTGCCGGACCCATTTACAGTTGCTTAAAATCCCGCTATTATGCAAAAGAAAT
>Ga0315289_10013050_pt1 | contig 11662 bp, 10 predicted proteins | sample YL17G11_40_MG_FD_203452 | JGI IMG/M metagenome (GOLD analysis project Ga0315289, IMG submission 203452) | Sediment microbial communities from Yellowstone Lake, YNP, Wyoming, USA - YL17G11_40 | ecosystem: Environmental > Aquatic > Freshwater > Lake > Sediment | place: USA: Wyoming | collected... | reverse complement strand
GACACGCTCAGCTTCGCGGCCTGGCTGGACAAGCAGGGCTACCCGGTGATCGGCATCCCCAAGACCATGGACAACGATGTGCAAGGAACCGAGTACTGCATCGGCTTCAGCACCGCCATCACCCGCGCCAAGGAGCTGATCACCCGGCAGCGCACCACGCTGGGGTCGCACGAGCGGGTCGGGATTTTCCGCATTTTCGGGCGCGACGCCGGGTTCACGGCTCTCTATACCGCCTACGTGGCCTCCATCCGCTGCGTCATCCCTGAATACCCCTTCGACCTGCAGCACCTGATCGACCTGCTGTTGGAAGACAAGCGCCTGAATCCCAGCCGCTACTCGCTGGTGGTGGCCTCGGAGGGCGCGGTCTGGAAAGGCGAGCAGGTCGCCGAGTATGGCGAGATGGACGCTTACGGCCACCGCAAGAAAGTGGACATCGGCCACGCGCTGGCCCAGGAGATCAAGCGCATCACCGGCGAGGACACGATGTCCAGCGACCTGACCTACGATCTGCGCTCCGGGGAGCCGGATATGTTCGACCAGATGGTGGCCACCACCTTCGCCAATGTGGCCATGGACCTGATTCGCGACGGGGTATCGGGCCGCCTGGTGGGGATCCAGGGCGGCAGGTACGCCCACGCGCCCCTTCCCGATCCCAAGCTGGGCCCGCGCACCGTGGACGTGGCCAGTCTGTACAACGCCGACCGGTACCGCCCCAACTACTCGGCCAAGCTGGGACAGCCGCTGCTGCTCAGCGCGGTGGCGGGCTGATCGGTCGCCGCTACACAGGTTTTCACGGGCGGGGCGCGCTTTCCAGCAACCAGTCCAGAACAAACTGGGACCAGGATTCGAAGCGCTCGCGCTCGGCTGCCAGTTCGGCCAGGGGCGCGAATCCGGCGCGGACCAGCGCGCCCTCGCGCCGCCGCAACTCGGGCGTGGGCAGCTCCCAGATGTGCACCACGCCGAAATGGACGCGGCCCACCGGCGTGGAATCGTCGTTGATCAGCCCCACCACCCGCGGCGGCTCCGCCCCCGGCGGCGCTTCCACTTCCTCTTCGATTTCCCGCCGCATCCCGGCTTCGTAGACATTTTCGAAAAGCGAAACGTCGCCGGCAGCGATGTGGCCGCCGACGCCGATGGAGTGCAGCTCGTGCAGGCGTGATTCCCCGCCGCGCCGGCCCCGCACGTAACGGAACACCTGGCGGCCGCTTCGAAAAACCACATAGGGGATGAGCTGCTTGAAGGACGGGTCTTCTTCGGCCTGTTCCCGCGGCCGCACCTCGAGCTGCGCCAGTATGGCCGGCAGGTAGCGATCCACCGCGGCTGAAAAACCACGGAAGCGGCCGAGGCGGTCCAGCAGTTCCGCGGGAAAGCCCAGAATCGTTTCGCGAGGCATGCAATCGAATGGGACGCAGATGAACGCAGATAAACGCAGATAGAAAACGCTATCTTCCGGATCTGCGTCTCTCTGCGTTAATCTGCGTCCACTTATTCCTTTTTTTGAAGCGCGGCGGCGGCGGCTTCGGCGCAATCCACATCCTGTTGCTCGGTGCCGCTGCTGACGCCGATGCCGCCGACCACCTGCCCCTCGGCCACCAGAGGCACCCCGCCGCGAATCGGCGTGACCGTGCCGCCGGTGGCCAGCGGCAGGCCGATGGACAACAGCAAGCTGCTGTCCTCAGCGCTCGGTATTGGCCCGGAGGGCGAGCGCCGGGTGGCCGCCGAAACCGCCTTGGTGATGGCCACCCGCACCGACGAGATTTTCCCTCCATCCATCCGCGAAAAGGCCAGCAGGTGCCCGCCGTCGTCCACGACGGCAATGCACTGCGGCACCCCGATTTCGCGCGCTTTGGCTTCGGCCGCTTCCAGGACGGCGCGCGTTCCTTTGTGGGTCAGTTTTGGTGCTTGTCGAATCATGGGAATCTCCAGACAGTCACTTCATGAAAGTCAAACCATGGGGAACCAGGTGGGGGAAGACGTAGGCGTACAGCATCACGATAAGGCCGACAACGGCGCCCAGCGCGATGCTGGACCAGAAAACGAAGCGAAACAGCGCGCCTTCCTGCCCCACCTGATTGGTGGCCGCCGTGGCCACGATGATGGTCTGGGCGGCAACCATCTTGCCCATCACCCCGCCGGCGCTGTTGGCCGACACCATCAGGATCGGATCCAAGCCTAATTGCTCTGCGGTGATGCGTTGCAGGCTTCCGAACAGCGCGTTCGACGAGGTATCGCTGCCGGTCAATGCCACGCCCAGCCAGCCCAGGAAGGCGGCGAAAAAGGGATACAGGCGCCCGGTGCGGGTGAAGGCCAGGCCCATCACCGCATCCATGCCGGAATAGTGGGTCACGTAGGCCAGGCCGAGCATGAAGAAGATGGCCGCCAGCGCGAACCGCATGCGGTGCAGCGTGCCGCCAAAGATGCGGAAAATGCGCGCCGGGCTCATTCCCAGCAGCAGGCCGGAAACCACGGCCGCCAGGAAGGCGGCCGTGCCCGTAGCCGTCAGCCAGGCCAACTGGAACGGCGCCTTCTCGGCTGTTCTTGCGGGCACCACCGGCACGTCCCGGAAAACCGTGTTGTGCAGCAGCGGGAAGTTGAAAAACACCGTGGTGTACTTTTCCAGCGGCGCCTTGATCTGCGGGATGCCCCAGGCGACGACAAACAGCGTCAGAATGGCGAACGGCATCCAGGCCCGCGCAATGTCCCATCGGGGGCGACGGTTGGGACCCTCTCCTTGGGCGGTCGCCGGGGCCGCCCCTGCCTCTCTCTCTTCCGGGAAACGCCAGATCGTTTTCGGCCGCCACACGAAGCGCAGGAACAACGCCAGCCCAAACAGCGACACCAGCGAAGCGACGATATCCACCAGGTTGCTGTCGCGGTAATTGCCCCAGTAGAACTGAGTCAGGCCGAAGCCCACCCCGGTGACCAGGATGCCCGGCAGAACTTCGAATGTCTGTTTCCAGCCCACCATGGTCCGCACCAGCCAGAAGGCCACCAGCGGCGAGACCAGGGGCAAGATGCGCGCGTTCATGGCCGAGATGTCGCTCTCGTTCAGGTTGCTGACCAGGGCCAGGGTGTGAATGGGCGTGCCGATGGAGCCGAAGGCCACCGGCGCGGTATTGGCAATCAGGCAGAGGGCGGCGGCGTAAAAGGGGTTGAAGCCCAGGCCCACCATCACCGCCGCGGAAATGGCCACCGGCGAGCCGAAGCCCGCCGCGCCCTCGATGAAGGCCCCGAAGGAAAAGGCGATCAGCAGGGCCTGCAGGCGGCGGTCGGCCGAGATCGAAGCCACCGACTCGCGCAGGATCGCGAACTGGCCGCTGTCCACCGTGATGTCATACAAAAAGACGGCCGTTACCACGATCCAGCAGATGCGCAGCACGCCGAAGGCGGCCCCGTAAAAGAACGAGGCCGCGGCCAGGTGCGCCGGCATGCCGAAACAGGCCATGGCGCACACCAGGGAGGCAGCGGCGCCGGAGATCGCGGCCACGTGCGGCCGGCTGCGCTTCAACAGAAAGCCGAACAGCACGACCACCGGAAACGCGGCTGCCAGCGTCGATAGGGGCCACAGCCACTGTCCCCACGGGTAGTACACCTGCGTCCAGGTCATAATTCTCCAAGTGACAAGTGACGAGTGACAAGTGACAAGCTGCCGGCCAACTTGTCACTGGTCACCTGTCACTTGTCGCTGCGTTTAAACAGGCGGTGCAGCAGCGAACCGCGCTTCTCGGCGGCCAGCAGGATATCGAGTTCGCCGGCGTCAAAGTAGACTCCGGCGCACTCCTTGCACTTATCGACCTTCACCGGCCCCATGGCCGTTTCTTTCAGGTCGCTGCCGCATTTCGGGCACTTCATCCAATGCGATTCCTTGCGGTGCTTGCGTTCGCGCTCGCGGCGCTCGGCCTCGGCCTTGGCACGCAGTTTTTCGATGAGCTCCTGGTCGCGCTGGTAGAAATGCTTGTCTTCGTGTTTCCGCCGCTGTCCAAACGGGTCGTCGGGCATCCCGGAATTATACAGAAAGACACGGGGTCAGACAGAGGGAACGGTGGCTTATTCAACCGCTGCCGCGCTGCGGGCCTCGGCGGCGGCCGGGACGCGGATGATGAAGGTGCTGCCCTTGCCCACCTTGCTGTGCGCCTCGATGGTGCCGGCGTGCTCGGTCACGATGCCGTAGGCGATCGACAACCCCAGACCCGTCCCCCTGCCGCTGGGCTTGGTGGTGTAAAAGGGATCGAAAATGCGGTCGATTTTTTCGGGCGGGATGCCGCAGCCGGTGTCCGAGATGGTCACTTCCACGAAATCGCCGTGGTCGGCCCGGCGGGTGACGATGGTGACCGTGCCCTTCTCCTCCATGGCCTGCACCGCATTCATGACGATATTCATGAATACCTGCTGGAACTGCGAGGCGTCGGCCATCACCTGCGGCAGGAGCGGATCCAGGTCTTTCACGATGGCGACGTTGAAGAACAGCGCCTGCCGCTCGATGAGTGCCAGCGTCTCCTGAAGCACCTTGTTGAGGTCGATCAATTCCTTGTTGAAGGGCGTCCGTCGCGAGAATTCCAGCAGCTTCTTGACGATGTCGCGGCAGCGCTGCGCCTGGCGCACCACTTCGGCGAGGTTCTCCCGGTTCGGATCGTCCTGGGGCAGGTCCTCCATGGTGAGCGAGGTCAGCGCCAGGACGGCGCCCAGCGGATTGTTCACCTCGTGGGCCACGCCGGCGGCCAGCTCGCCGATGGAGGCCAGCCGGTCGGAGCGGGCCACGATGGCCTGCATGGCCACCAGTTCTTCGGTCCGCTGCTTCACCTTCTCTTCCAGCGTCCGCGTCCACTCCTCGAGGTCGGCCGTCATCTGGCGGAGGCTCTTGGCCATGGAGTTGAAGGAGGCCGCGAGCAGGCCGATCTCGTCTTCCGAGCTGGACGGGATCTCCTGGTCGAAGCGGCCGGCGGCGATATGGCGCGTGGCCGCCACCATCAGCCCCACCGGGTGCGTGATGCTGCGGATCATGTAGTAGGTGAGGCCGATGATCAGGATGAAGCCGATGGTGGCGATGCCAAAGAAGGAAAAGATCACCCGGTTGCGCGTCGAGGTGTAGGCCTTGTCCAGCACGCCCACGTAGAGGATGCCGATGACCTTCCCCTCCAGGTTGCGGATGGGCTCGTAGGCGCTGATGTACCAGTCCTTGACCACGAAGGCGCGGTCACGCCAGATGCCGCCCCGGTCCAGCACCGCCTCGCGCACCTGGTCCGACACCTGGGTGCCCAGGGCGCGCTCACCCGTGGCGGTCTTTACGTTGGTGGCGATCCGCAGGTCACCCTGGAAAATCGTCACCGTCCCGACATCGTGGCTGACGAACTGCTCGGTCTGGAACAGCACATCCCAGGTGTGGTCTACGAGCGCAAAGCCGCGGTTCAGCAAAAGGCCGCCATACAGGACGCCCAATTGCCCGCCGCCGGCGGCCCGCACCGGCGCCGCGGCCACCAGCGCCATTCCCGCCGTCTCTTCCGCCTTGCCTTCAGGGCGGGCGTGCGGCGTGGAAACGATGCTCATCCGGGCGCGGCTGCGCAGGGCGGGGTCTTCATTGCCCAGCATATCGGCCGGCAGGATCTCCGTGGCGGCGGCCGGGCGGCCGCTCAGCGCCCTGCGCACCACGGTGAGCGAAGAAACGTCGTCGCCGCGCTGCTCGGGGCGCGTGACGCGCAGCACCACCCGCCCGTTCGCGTCCGTCAGCGTAAGAAAATCGAAGCCCGTTTCCCGAGAGATGGTCTGCAGGTAGGAGAGCAGGGCCCCGTTGCCGCCGGCCTCACGGTACCGCTCGATCGTGTTCCCCGAGGCCGTTACCACAATGGCCCGCTGTAGGGTCCTCAATTGCTGCTCATACAGCGTGCGGGCCGTCACCAGGTCCCGGTCCACCGAGCGCCGCGCCTGGGCCATGATGGTCGAGCTGACGATCCACGACCCCACCAGCGAGGTGGACAGTCCGCCGATCCCCAGGATCACCAGGTAGCTGAGGATCAGCCGGGCCTTCAGCGACAGCTTCCTGTAGAACAACGGCGGCCGCATAGAAGTTAAGAGTTATGAGTTAAGAGTTATGAATTATGACTCGTTCCGGCCTGGCGGACAATTCTCAACTCATAACTCTTAACTCCTTAGCAGGTGCACGGAGCAGGAGACGCACGGGTCGTAAGCGCGCGCGATCATCTCCAGCTTCTTCTTCAGCGCCTGGTGGCTGTCCGCCGCGGCCTGCTCGGCGGCGCAGCGAAAATGATGCTCGATGCTGGCGGCGTTCATGGCCGTCGGGGTGATGACGTCGGCCGACACGATGCGCCCGGCATCATCATAGGTATAGCTGTGCACCAGCAGGCCGCGCGGCGCCTCGGTGACCCCGGTTCCCGTTCCCGCTCGCGGGCGCACCGGCGCCGGCCGCTCCGGCTTGAGGCCCTCGTTGAGCAGGCGCTCGACGGTGGCCAGCGCATACTCCACATCGAACACCAACTCCACCGCCTGGGCCTTGTTGTTGTCCATCGGGTTGTCGCTGGGCAGGGTGAGGGCCAGTTTCTGGATGGCCTTTTTTGCCCGGTCGCTCAGCTTCTCCCGGTTGGCGGTGACGCGCGCCAGCGAGCCGACCATGAACGGCCTGCCCTGGAACAGGCTGTGCTTGGCGTGCGAGTGTGGGACCGCCTTCTCGTTGGTCAAGGAACGGTAATCGGCGGCGGCGAAGGTGACGCCGCCGTTGGCCTTTCCCTCGGGAAGCATTTCGATCCTGTTGCCGTGATAGTAGCCGTAGTCGGCCGGCGGCTGCAGCGCGGCGAACACCGTGGGCGTGTGGCAGAAATCGGCCGGCGGCAGGGTGGCCAGAATCTCGATAGCCGTCTGGCAGTCGGCCATGCCTTGTTGCAGGTCGCGCCGCAGCGCGATCAACTGGTCCTCGGCGGGCAGCGCCCCGAATCCGCCCACGATGCAGTTCACCGGGTGTACGGCCCGTCCTCCCACCACCTCCTGGATGGTGTTGCCCAGCTTCTTGAGCCGCAGCCCCAGCTTGGCGGCGTCCGGATGGTCGGCGGCCAGCGCCACCACGCTGGGGTAGTTCAGGTAGTCGGGCACGGCCAGGCAGAACAGGTGCAGCGCGTGGCTCTCGATGCTTTCGCCGCGGTAAAGCAGGTCGCGCAGCAAATGCGTTTGCGGGCTGGCCTCCACACCAAACGCATCCTCGGTGGCCTTCAGCGAAGTCAGTGAGTGCGCCGCCGAGCAGATGGCGCAGATGCGCGAGATGATCTGGCTCACATCCTGGTAACTGCGGCCGCGCAGCAGCCCCTCCAGCAGGCGCGCCCCCTCAAACACCTCGAAGCGCACGCTGCGGACCGCCTTCCCTTCCAGTTCCACTGTGATTCCGGCGTGGCCTTCAATCCGCGCCAGGTGCTCCACTGTAATGGTTGTGCTCATTCTTTTCTCCAGGCCGAGGTCAGGGGTTCAATCCGCTCCGACCCTTGGACCCTTGGCCCCTTAGACCCCTGGACCTTCCATCGGCGCGAAGGTGCGCAGCTTGCGGACAATGTCGTCCCGCGGGATGCCCTTTTCGCCGAACATGGCCAGGGCCGAGGTGGTATTGGCGTCGTCGGCCGGGCCCCGGCACCCCACGCAGGCGATATTCAGCGCCGGGCAGCGGGCGTTGCAGCCGGCTACCGTCAGCGGCCCGCAGCACACCTCGCCCTTCTCGATCAGCAGGCAGTTGTTCTCCCGCATCTTGCACTCGGTGCAAACCGGGTACTGGGGGAACAGAGGCGCGTTCCCGTTTAACAGGTGGGAGAGGGCCGAGATGAACTGCTCCTTCTCGATGGGGCAGCCGCTGATGTTGAAATCCACCTTCACGACCTCGTGGAGCGCGCGTGCGGGCGTGCTGTCGTAGGCGGCCCCGGTCGGGCCGTAGGTCTCCGCCAGCAGCCGGGCGCGGTCGCCGTCGCGGCCGCCGTCCATGGCCGCCACCCCGCCCCACACCGCGCAGGTGCCCACCGCTACCAGCAGCTTGGCGCGCTCGCGAACGCGGTTCAGCTTCTCCTCGTCGCGCCTGGTGAGCACCGCCCCCTCGACCAGGGCCACGTCGAGAGGGCACTCCTCGTCGTTGCCCGACGAGGCCATCAGAAAGTCGCGGATATCGAGGGCGGCCACCACATCCAGCAACTGGTCCTCGCAGTTCAGCATCACCAGTTGGTCGCCCGCGCAGCCCGTCAAACCGAAAATTCCTACGCTTGGTTTCATGGCAGTTCAAAGTTCAAAGTCCAAAGTCCAGCGAGCTCCGCTGCCTACCGCCTACTGCCTACCGTCTACTGCCTACTGCCTCCGGCCTCCGATCACACCATCTCCGGCAGGTTGATCGCGTCCCAATAAGTAAAGATGGGGCCGTGCAGGCAGGTGTACTTGTACCCCACGCTGCAGTGGCCGCACTTGCCCACGCCGCATTTCATCCGGCGCTCCAGCGACATCAGGATGCGGTCTTTCGAGAAGCCCAGTTGCAGCAGGCGCTTGAGCACGAATTTGTAGACCACCGGGGGGCCGCAGACGGCGGCGTGGGTGTTGGCCGGATCGATCTGGACATGGTCGAACATGGCCGGCAGAAGCGCGATGTGCCCCTTCCAGGTGCCGGTGGGGTCGGCGTCCACGGTGAGCAGGCAGGTGGCATCGACACGGTCCACCAGCGAGACCAGCTCCTCGCGGAACAGCATGTCGGCGGGGGTCTTGGCGCCGTACATGAGGATGACCTTGTTGAACTTCTCGCGGTTGTCCAGCGCGTACCACAGCAGCGAGCGCAGCGGCGCCATGCCCAGCCCGCCGGCCACCAGCAGCAGGTCCTGGCCGAAAATGCGCTCCACGGGAAAGCCGTTGCCGTAGGGGCCGCGGATGCCCACCAGGTCGTTGGTGCGCAGGCGATAGAGGGCGTCGGTGACCCGGCCCACGCGGCGCACGCAGAATTCCAGCACCCCGCGCCGCGACGGCGACGATGAAATCGAGATCGGCGCCTCCCCCGCGCCCGGCACGCTCACCATCGCGAACTGTCCGGGCTTGCACTGGAAGGTTTGCGCCAGTTCGCTGTCGGTGAAGCGCATGGTGAACAGGTGGTTGTCCTTCACCATCTTGAAGACGCGCACGATGCGCGCCATCTGGGGCAGGTACGGGTTCGCCGTGAACAGGGCTTGATAGGTCGGCACATCAGCGGCTGGCAACATTTTGGACACTCCGCAACTGGTTGAGGACCTCGACTACGTCGATTTTCACCGGGCAGGCCACAATGCAGCGGCCGCAACCCACGCAGCCGGGGCGCCCGTACTCGGCCACGAATCCGCGCTGCTTGTGATAGAAGCGGAACTTGACGCGGCTGGGCCGCGTCTTGCGGAAGTTCTCGCCGCCCGCCACCAAAGCGTGGGTGGCGAACAGGCAGGAGTCCCAGGTGCGGGCGCGCGGCCCCTCGCGGCTCCCCAACTGCACCTCGTCCGCCACCTCGTAGCAGTAGCAGGTGGGACACACCATGCTGCAACTGCCGCACGACAGGCAGCGCTCCCCCAAACCCTGCCAGATGTCGCTGGAGTATTCCATCTCGAAGATCTCCGGCAGGTCGCGGATCTCCACGTGCAGCCGGAAAGCCTCGCGCTTGCGCGCCGAGCGCCGCTTGTACTCTTCCACGTCCTGGTGCGAGACGGGCTCGAACAGCGGGCCGGTGGCCAGCACCATGTCGTCGCCCAGCGCCGTGCCCACCAGCGTGAAGTAGTAGTCGCCGATGTCGAACAAGAACAGGTCGAAGCCCTGCTCGACGAAGTCGGCGCGCATGGAGCGGCAGAAGCAGTGCTCGTCGGGCGTGCACTCGATGCCGATAATGGCGGCGTTCCTTCGCCGCGCCTGGTAGTAGGGGTCGCGGTAGGCGCCGGCGAACACCAGGTCCAGCAGGTTCAGCCCGTACACGTCGCAGGCGTGGACGCCGAACAGCACGATTTTCTTGTCCAGGCCTTCCATCACCGGCACGTACCCGGCGTCGCCCGCGTATTGCAGCAGCGTCTCGCGCGGCGGCAGGAAGTACTTCTTGGGCGGCAGGATGGTGCGGTTGTAGTCCAGGCGCACCTCGGACCAGCGGCGCACCGGCTGAAACGCAAACTGGCCGTTCTGCTCCACCGGCGCATGTACCTCGCCGAACTGCTGCACCACGGAGGCGAAGAAATCCAGCTTGTTTTTGGGGAGCTTCAGAATCTTCATGCCCTCTCCATTCCCGCGAATCCGTTGGCTGCGGCGCGCTTCGGCGCGGCATCCGGGCGGCTGTGCCGGAACAACGTGCCCGGCCTCAGCCGCTCGCTGCGTCAACCTTCCCCGGCCGCCTGCCCGGCCCCCAGCCGCGCGCGGATTTTCTCCAGTAGGGCCCGCATATCGACCGGCTTGGCGATGAATTCGTCGTGCGCCAGCCAACTGCTTTGCGGCTTCACCCGGAACCCCGCCTGCGTTTCGTATAGGGCGCTCAATATGAAGATCGGGGTGGCCGCCAGCTCCGGCGTGCGCCGCATCTCCTGCACCGTGAAAAAGCCCTCGGTCCGCTCGTTCATCATCACATCCATCAGGATCAGGTCCGGCTGCTCCATGCGGGCCAGCTTCAGCCCCTGGCTGCCGTCGCGAGCTTTCAGGACCGTGAAATTATTGTGTTCCAGGAAGAGGGAGACGGACTCGACGAAGTCGGCATCGTCATCCACCACCAGGATCTTCTTCTTGCTCTCTAAGCTCATTTCACCCTCTGTAGGCTGTGGGCTGTAGGCTGTGGGCTGTAGGCCGTGGGCTGCAGGCTGCGGGCTGTACCGGCGCGCAGCCCAGCCACAGCCTATAGCCCACAGCCTGCAGCCTTGGCTTCGGCCGTCTCTTCGCGGAAGGCCGGGAGCCGCACCACAAACGTGGATCCCACGTTCTCCTGGCTTTCCACGGTCACCGCGCCGCCCACCTCGCGGGCGATGCGCCGGCAGATGGGCAGTCCCAGGCCGGTGCCGGTGGTCGTTTTTGCCCCCTCCCCCTTCACCCGGAAAAACTCGTCGAAGATCATGGCCTGGTACTTCTCGGGGATGCCGATGCCGGTATCCTGCACCGAGACAAAGACCTCGCCGTTGCCCGCCCGCCCCTCGACCGTCACCCGCCCGCCCGGACGGTTGTACTTGATGGCGTTGACGATGAGGTTGTCGAACAACACGCTGAGGCAGTTGCGGTCGCCCCGTACCACGCACGTGTTCTCCTTCAGACGGTTCTCCAGGGTGAGGCCCTCGGCCCTGGCCATCTGCTCGTAGGTGGCCAGGATGTCGCCGACGATGTGGTGGAGGTCCACCCGCACCCGCTCGCGCGCCAGCTCGCCTTCCAGTTGCGACAGCGTGAGCCAGTCCCTGATGATGCCCTGCAACTCTTCGGTGCGCTTCAGGCAGCGGTCAAACCACTCCTGGCGGCGGGCCTGGACCTCCGGGCTGTCGTCCAACTGCTTCAGCACATCCAGGTACTGGTGGATGGCCACCAGCGGGGTCTGTAGTTGGTGCGAGACGAAGGTGACGAAGCGGCGGCGCATCAGCTCGCGCTCGATCTCGGCCTGCCGGGACTCCAGCGCCAGCCGGTGGCGCTCCATGGCGCGCTTGACAATCAGCCGCAGCTCGTCGGGGGAAAA
>Ga0315289_10013049_pt1 | contig 11663 bp, 4 predicted proteins | sample YL17G11_40_MG_FD_203452 | JGI IMG/M metagenome (GOLD analysis project Ga0315289, IMG submission 203452) | Sediment microbial communities from Yellowstone Lake, YNP, Wyoming, USA - YL17G11_40 | ecosystem: Environmental > Aquatic > Freshwater > Lake > Sediment | place: USA: Wyoming | collected... | reverse complement strand
GAGGTGCAGGCGTACATCCTTGACGACCCACAGCGGTCCATGGGCGTCCAGGAGGTCGTGGAGTTGTGCTGCAAGAACATCGGCAGCCAACTCATGTTCGTCGGCACCGGACAGTCGGCTCTCGTCGGCACGGACAACCTCAAGAGACTGGAAGGCCGCTTCACCGTTCGTTTCGATCTCTCCGAGGCAGACGTGGATACCGTCGTCCGGAGGGTCGTTCTCGCGAAGAAGCCCTCGGCCATTCCGGTCATCCAGCAAGTGATGGAGTCCAACATCGGAGAGATATCTCGGCATCTCGCAGGGACCTCGATCGGCCCCAAGACGGAGGATGAGGCGGACTTCGTCTCGGACTATCCCCTCTTGCCGACGACACGCCGTTTCTGGGAGAAGACGCTGCGTGCCCTTGACAAGACCGGAACCGACAGCCAGCTGCGCAATCAGCTGAGCATGGTGCTCAACGCAGCGCGGATCAACTTGGACAAACCGGTCGGTACGATCGTCTCTGCTGACCACCTGTACTTCGAATCGGCCAGTCGACTGCTCCAGTCGCAGGCGCTTCCTCGTGACGTCTACCAAGCGACGATGACATGGAGAGACAGCAAGGATGAGGACGACCTGCTAAGAGCCCGCGCATGCGGTCTGGTGTTTCTGATTAACAGTCTGACATCCAAGAACAGAGACACGGGCATGCGCGCGACCGTCGAAACGCTTGCAGACCTGATGGTCACCGACCTTACAGCCGGAGGAACCGCACTGCGTGCACAGCTCCCGTCGCTGCTGGACAACTGCCAGCTCCTGATGAAGATCAAGGACGAGTATCGTATCCAGACGACCGAAAGCACTCTCTGGCAGGGAGAATTCGCCAAACAGCTCAATGCGCTTGGAAACTCTCTGACACAAGTGGATGGACTGCGCAACGAGCGCATCGAGGAAAAAGTCCGGGCCGTCATCGGCAATATTCAGCTGGCTCAGGGGCGTTCGACTGTGACACGCAAGATCGACCTCGTGTTCGGATCCGTTTTGCCCGCAGACGCGAGCAAGCGCGTCTGCGTCTGGGTCCGCCACGCACGGAGCATCAGCGAGAGTTCGCTCAAGGCAGAGGCGGCTCAGGCAGGCATGGACGCGCCAACCGTCTTTGTCTTCATCCCGAATGCCGCCGACGACCTGTACCGTTACCTCAAGGAATACAAGGCAGCCGTGCTCACCCTGGAGCAGAAAACTGTGCCGTCCACAACTGAGGGGATGCAGGCACGCGCATCGATAGAGTCCGCTCGCGACTACGCGGACAAGCGCATCGATGAGCTGCTGGGAGCTGCGATTGCAGAAGCGCAAGTTTACCAGGGTGGCGGGCAGGATATGTCTGCCGCGGACTTGGCACAAGCTGTCCGGACCGCCGCTGTGAACTCGCTGAAACGTCTCTATCCCAAATTCGACGTTGCCGACAATACTGGATGGGGAAAGGCGTATGAGAAGGCAAAGGATGGCGCTCCCGATGCTCTTGCCGCCATCGGATACAAAGGCGACCCAGCGTTGGAGCCTGTCTGCAAGGCGATTTTTGCCACCATCGGCGGTGGCAAGAAGGGCACCGACATCCGGACGAGTTTCGAGGAAGCCCCATTCGGATGGTCTCGAGATACGGCGGACGGAGCGTTGCAGGTGCTCCTTGTCGCAGGTCTCATCAGTGCTTTGGACGAGAATGGAACGGTCATTGCTGCGAAGCAGCTGGACCGGAAGGCCATCGGCAAAACTGTTTTCAAGACCGAGTCCCAGATGCTTTCGGGAGAGCAGCGCATCGGAATTCGAAAGCTCTACCAGAAGCTCGCTGTGAAGGCAACACCTATGGATGAACTGGGCAGCTCGGATTTATTTCTCCACGACCTGAAGGAATTGGCCGCGACCGCCGGAGGCGACGCACCACTGCCAGTGGCACCTGATACATCTCTCATCGACAAGATCATGAAGTACGCCGGAAACACTCGGCTAACAGCGTTCTATGAAAACCGCGACACTCTTGAGTCATCTATCGCCGTGTGGAAGAAGACAGCAGCGGCCATCAAGCAGCGGCTTCCACAATGGGAGCACCTGAAGCGGCTCCTGCCGCACACCAAAGGGGTGAGTTCCTTGCAGGAGCACCTGAAGCAGGTTTCTGCCATTGAAGAGAACCGGCTTCTGCTCTCCGACCCCGATCCGCTCCCTCCCCTCATCAGCACGTTGGAGAAGGAGCTCCGCGTTCGACTTCAGAAAGCACAGGACGAGTACCAGACACTGTACTCTCAGAAGCTCTCAGAGCTGGACAGTGACGCAGCCTGGGAAGCGATGTCACCAGAGGAACGCTCCACTGGTCTAGACCAGTGCCAGTTGCACGGGACGGCATGCGACGACATCGGCGCAAGTGACCAACTCCTGTCAGCTCTCGACCGGTGCCCGCTGCAAAGCTGGGATGACCGTACGGCAGCGCTTCCCATGAGGTTCAACAAGGTCAGGGGACTGGCCGTCAAGGCACACATGCCAAGAGCCCAGGCAATTGATCTTCCCAGAAGGACACTCCAGACTGAGGCGGACGTCACCGATTGGCTCCAGGAGATCGAGCAGCTCCTGAAGAAGAATATCGGCAAAGGTCCGATCATTCTGCGGTAGGACGGCCAAGGAAAACCATGGAACCGTTGGCACGAACACTTCGAGGCAGACTGGAACAGACAGTCCAGCAGGCTCGCGATGTCGCGGAACAGAGCGCTGACGCAGTTCTGAAGCACCTCGGCATTGGTGCTCCAGAACCCCCATCCTACCTGACTGATGATGAGAAAGCCCTGAGACGCTCTCTCATGGCACACGGGCAACAGCTCGGGGACACACACAACAAAGAATCGAAGGAGCAGGAAACACTCTGCCTGGAAGAGGAAGTAGCGTACGAGCACTGGCACCGTATGCTCTTCGCACGTTTCCTCGCCGAGAACAGTCTCCTCATGTACCACGGTGTTGCTATTACGCTCGATGAGTGCAATGAACTTGCTGGTTCGCAAGGCGCAGCAAACGGATGGGAACTCGCCGCCAGACTGGCAGCCGCAATGCTTCCACAAATCTTCCGTCCCGATTCACCCGTGTTCAAGATCACCCTGCCCCCAGAACATCAGCAGCAGCTTGAGCGGCTCCTCGCCGATCTGCCGCACGACGTATTCACGGCATCCGATTCGCTGGGATGGGTCTACCAGTTTTGGCAAAGCAGCCGGAAGGATGCGGTCAACGTGGCTGAAGTGAAGATCGGAGCTCGCGAACTAGCAGCGGTAACGCAGCTGTTCACAGAACCGTACATGGTCCATTTTCTCCTCGACAACTCTCTTGGAGCATGGTGGGCCGGAAGGCGACTGACAAGCGCCGATCTGTCCACGGCAACAAGTGAACAGGAACTGCGCGACAAGGCATCACTTCCGGGCGTCCCGCTCACATATCTACGGTTTGTCGCAGGTGAAAATGGTGTCTGGGCTCCCGCGGCAGGAACGTTCGCCGGTTGGCCTGAGAGCCTGAGCAAATTCTCGGCGATGGATCCATGCAGTGGATCTGGACACTTTCTTGTCTCCTTGTTTGAGATGCTTGTGCCGATGCGCATGGCAGACGAGGGTCTATCGGCAGACGAAGCTGTCAGCGCAGTCCTTGGAGAGAACATCCACGGACTGGAGCTGGACAGGAGGTGTGTTGAACTCGCCGCGTTCAACCTGGCCTTAGCGGCTTGGCGGTTTCCTGGTGCGGATGGTCTGAGAACCCTGCCACAACTTAATGTGGCCTGTTGCGGTCTGGCGGTCACCGCCACCGAGGAGCAGTGGCTCGCACTGGCAGACGGTGACGGTAGTTTACGAAGGGTCTTGCATCAACTGTACGAGCAGTTCGCGGATGCCCCCACATTGGGGAGTCTCATTGACCCTGCTGCCGGTCGCCGTGATGAACCTCTCTTTGCAGCCTACTGGAACGATATCGAGCCCTGGATTGCCCGTGCGCTTGACGGCCAGCAAGAGGAGACCACTCGCGAGGCCGCTATTGTCGCAGGTGGTCTGGCAAAGGCCGCGCAACTGCTCGTGGGCAACTACACCCTGGTCGCCACGAATCCACCGTATCTTGTGCGGGGAAAGCAGTGCGACAAGCTTCGCGAGTTCTGTGGACTTCACTACTCTGAGTCCAAGAACGACCTTTCGACTGTCTTTTTGGAGCGATGCCTCAGGTTGTGCGCCGGTGGCGGAACGGTCAGCATGGTGCTTCCGCAGAATTGGCTCTTCTTGACCAGTTACTGCAAGTTCCGAAAACGGCTGTTGACCAACGATACTTGGCATCTCGTTACGTGGTTAGGGTCGGGTGCCTTCGACGCTATCAGTGGGGAGGTGGTCAAGGCTATCCTCCTCAGCATGAGCCATGGCATGGACACCGTCGGCGATGGCGGCCCGAAGACCGGAAAGTCGACTCATGGCATGATGTGCAAGCTTGACGTCTCCGCTCCGCGGTCAGCCACCGAGAAGGCCATTGAACTGACCAACACTGAGGTCAAGTGCGCCGAGCAGAAAGGGCAACTGGCAAATCCAGACGCTCGGGTAGTGTTGAATGAAGGTGAGGATAATCCTCTACTGGAACGGTATGCAAAATCGTACAAAGGTATCACCACGGGTGATGATGCGAGGTTCCGAAGGGCTTTTTTCGAGTTCGGGCTCATCCCTGACGTGTTCAGGGGATTCCAGAGCACCATTGACTCATGCCGTGATTTCGGCGGCTGTGAGTCGATCGTCTGGTACGAGGCCATGACCAATCCGATTCAACCTGGCGTGTACATCCGAGCAGCAGAAGCAGTCGGCAAGAGGGGAGTCATGATTTCGCAGATGGGAAGACTGCCAGCGGCACAATTTGCAGGAAGACTGTTCGACACGAATGCCGGTGCCCTCATTCCACACAATCCAACTCTCCTCCCCGCCATCTGGTGCTTCTGCTCTTCCGCAGAGTACAACGAGGCAGTGCGGAGGATTGACCAGAGCCTGAAAGTGACCAACGCAACACTAGTCCAGGTCTCGTTTGACGTGGATGGATGGACCAGAATTGCTCAGGAAGAGTACCCTCATGGCCTACCCAAACCATATTCTGATGACCCCACGCAGTGGGTATTTCACGGACATCCGAGTCGCAGCGTTGTGTGGAGTGACAAGACGAAGCAATTGACAGAGAGTTCGTTGCGGGTAGATGCGACCGTCCTGCAAGTCGCTGTCGCGCGGCTGGTTGGGTACCGCTGGCCCGCTGAACTAGATGGCAAGCTGGAGTTGTCGGAAGAGTCTAGGGCAGCCGTACAAGCGTGTGACAACCTGCTGCCTCTTGCAGACAAGGACGGCATTGTGTGTATCCCGTCGGTGCAGGGCGAACCTGCTGCCGCTGACCGCCTGTTGAATCTATTGTCTGTGGCCTACGGCAAGGAATGGACCACCGATGTCTTGTCACAACTTCTGACACAGTGCGACAACGCCGGCGGGACCTTGGAAACATGGCTGCGGGACAAGTTCTTTGCCCAGCACTGCAAGCTGTTTCAGCACCGTCCCTTCGTATGGCACATCTGGGATGGACTGCCAGACGGCTTCGCCGCACTGGTCGACTATCACCGCTTGGATCGCAAGAATCTGGAGACGCTCACTTATGCGTATGTTGGCTCCTGGATTTCGCGTCAGAAGCAGGATCTTATGAGCAGGATTGACGGTACCAGCGAACGCCTGGAAGCGGCACTGCAGCTGCAGGAACGTCTGAAGCTCATCCTCGACGGCGAGAAGCCGTACGACATCTTCGTTCGCTGGAAACCCCTGTCGCAGCAGCCTTTTGGGTGGGATCCGGACCTCAACGACGGCGTCCGCATCAACATCCGGCCGTTTGTAGCGACACACGTACTTCGTGTGGACAAGAAACCCGTCTTGAACATTTCATGGGAGAAAGACCGCGGCAGGGATATCGAATCATCTCCGTGGCTCAAGGTGTTCGGTGGGGAACGCAGAAACGACTGGCACACGACCCGCGACGAGAAAGACACCGTACGCAAGGAGCAATGATGTTGGTCCTCGATGCATTGATGAACGCGGTTCGCTCCGCCAGCGATTATAACCATGAAGCGCAGTCCAGACCGGCCTCTATCCTTTGGCCCGATGGCGAACGCCAGTGGGAGAAGACCGTCGCACGTCTGCAAGTCGACATGCCAGAACTGTTTGTGCTCGGGGATTTCAACGCTGCTCGCAGGACAGGCCCGGCAATCTGGCTTCGCTGCGTTGTTGCTCGTGCCGTAACAGAGGGGGAGATACCGGGTGACGTTCTCCCGATCCTGTACCTCCCGGGCGTGAGCAGGAAGGACCTCCGTGCCGTCGAGAGCTGCAGCGACGCGCTGAAACCGATCGTCGAGCTGCAGTACACGGGAGCGCTGTGGTCTCAGGAAAATGGGAAGGACTGGACGGTCCTGGCGTTTCTCAAGGCCGAGCAAGGCGGCCTTGGACTGGACGTCGTGCAGGACGCGGCGACCAAAGACGCCATGCAGCAGGCCGTCGTGCGATTGCTTGATGAAGACACCGACGCTCTGCGCGACAGAAGACTTGGCGCTGACTACTTTCTGAGCATCTTGGCTGGCGGGAGTCCGGACAAAAACATGCTCCTGTGGCTCGACCAAGGAGACGTATTCCGGTCCCAGCGTACCAATGACGAGTGGCAGGCGTTCGTTGCGGTCAGCGAGTCTCGGACGGGACTGAACCCGGAGCGTGATGGCATTCTCTCCGCAGTCGCAAGGTTGGCGACTCACGACAGCGGCGAGTGGAGATCGATCTGGCAGCGTTTCTGCGAAGCTCCGGGCAACTACCGACATATTCCCGAGCGCATGCGCCAAGCGACGATGCCGGCAGTGGATCTCTTTGCTACCGTTCAATCGCATGGTGGATGGCCGCAGTGGAACGATGCCCAAGAGGCGACGCTGCGAACAGAGTTGGTCGCGCTCGAAAATTGTACTCCGTCTGAGGCCTGCGAGAGAATCGCTCATTTGGAGTCGGCTCACGCCGCAAGGCGGAACCTCCCGTGGTGTCAACCTGGCATAGCTTCATTAGCCAATGCTCTCTGTCATCTGGCAACCCTTGCCGACAAGGCCAGTGTATCGCTCGCCGCCGGCAGTATCCAGGATGTGCAGGAGGCGTATGTCGGTGGCGCGTGGAAAGTGGACGACTGCGTGATCGAGTCTCTCGCCTGCGTCAGGGGAAAGAACGACACTGAGGCAGTGACTGTTGCGATTCGCGCGGTCTACCTGCCCTGGGCGGAGGAGGCAGCACTATATCTCCAGCATCTTGTGCAGGCTGGGAAATATCCCACCAGCGCTGCGGAGCGGCTGCCAAAACCGTCGTACCCGGACGGCGAATGCGTCCTGTTCGTCGACGGGCTTCGGTTTGACCTCGCCGAGCGGCTGAGCTCGCTGCTTGAAGAAAGGAGCTTGAGAGTCTCCGAGCAACCATGGTGGGCGCCGCTGCCGAGCATCACGGCAACCGGAAAGCCTGCGGTCACGCCTGTTCGGGACTTGATTACGGGTGGGGAAGAGACTGGGGACTTTGAGCCGGTTGTCGCCGAGAGTGGCAAGAAGTTGACGGTCGCGATCGTCAGGAAGATGATGTCCGACGCGGGATGGTCGGTCCTGACAGATGGGGAGACCGGCACAGGACACGGACACGCGTGGTGTGAGGACCGAAATATCGACAGTAGGGGGCACGAGCGCGGGCAGGAGCTGGCCTCGGAGATTCAGCGGATCCTGGAGGACCTGCGGGAACGCGTGACGGACCTGCTGAACGCTGGATGGCATAGCGTCCGCATTGTCACGGACCATGGCTGGCTCCTCATGCCCGGCGACCTTCCAGTCGCTTCGCTGCCCGCCGCTGTTGCGGAAAACAAGTGGGGCCGCTGCGCATCCGTCAAATCTGGCGCCATCGTCAGCGCGCGGATGTACCCATGGTTCTGGAACCCAGTGTTCAGCTTCGCCCTTGCAGACGGCATCAGTTGTTATCGCAATGGAATCGCATACGCGCATGGCGGGATCAGCCTCCAGGAGTGTCTGACGCTCCAACTCACCGTCACTGCGGCACCGATTGAGATGTCAAACGCGCTGGTGCGCTTCATCGAGGTTGTTTGGCGTGGAATGCGCTGCATCGTCACCGTTGAAGGCATGTTCTCTGGCCTGACAGTGGACATCCGCAGACGTCCTGGCGAGGTCCAGAGCAGCTTAGTCGGCGACAAGAAGCTAATCAGGGAAGATGGCACGGCATCCGTCCTCGTCGGTGATGAGAACCTTGAGGATGTGGAGGCGTTCATTGTCCTCTTGGACATGAACGGAGAGCTGATCGCTCAACGACCCACGACTGTCGGGGGAGGGAAAGCATGATACAACTCGATCACATCGACAGGCTTGCGGCCGATTCGCTCGGTGGGTATCTGGTGCGCAAAGACCTTGTTCGCACGTTTAGCCGCCAATTTCCCGTTCCCACATATGTCGTGGAGTTTCTCCTCGGGAGGTATTGCGCCAGCATCGAGGAGGGAGAGATCGAGGAGGGGCTGAAGATCGTCGAGCGCCAGCTCCAGTCGCGGACGGTGCGTCCAAGCGAGGAAGAGTTGTTCAAGGCAAAGGCGCGCGAGGATGGTGAGGTCAAGGTTATCGACATCATCTCCGCCCGCCTGGACCCCAAGACCGACTCATATGTCGCTACGCTGCCCAGTCTGCGACTCACCGACGTCAGTATCAGCACAGACTTGGTGATGCAGCACCAGCGGATGCTGACCGGCGGGTTCTACGCGGAGATCACCCTCGTCTATGACAAGGCAGTCGCGATGCAGACCCAAGGCAAGGGGCGCCCGTTTATCGTGGACAGTCTACGGGAGATCCAGCTATCCAAGCGGAACGTCTTGGACCCCTTGGCAAAAGCCAGAGCTGCCTTCACAACCGAGGAATGGAAGGCGATGCTCCTGCGCAGCGTCGGCCTCGAGCCGAAAGCACTCTCCGAAAGAGCACGCAACGCATGCCTGCTCCGCATGGTGCCGTTCGTCGAGCGCAACTACAACCTCGTCGAACTGGGGCCGCGCGGAACCGGCAAGAGCCACCTCTTCCAGCAGGTCTCGCCGCATGCGTATCTGCTCTCCGGCGGGAAGGCAACCGTGGCAAAAATGTTCGTCAACAATGCCAATGGGCAACGGGGACTGGTCTGCCAGTACGATGTCGTGTGCTTCGACGAGATCGCCGGCATCTCCTTTGACCAGAAGGACGGCGTCAACATCATGAAGGGCTACATGGAATCAGGAGAATTTGGCCGCGGCAAGGAGAGCATCCGTGCCGATGGCAGCCTTGTGTTCGTCGGCAACTTCGAGGTTGATGTCGAGCGCCAGCAGCGCATCGGACACCTCTTTGGCCCTCTGCCCCCAGAAATGCGCGACGATACTGCGTTCATGGACAGAGTTCATGCATACCTGCCCGGATGGGACGTTCCCAAGATCAGCAAGGAGCTGCTCACCGACCATTTTGGACTGGTGAACGACTTCTTGTCCGAATGCTGGCGTCAATTGCGGGAGCAGAGCCGGGTCCAGGTGCTGCAGAACCGTGTCTTCTTCGGAGGAGCTCTCAGCGGCCGCGACACCACCGCCGCGAACAAGACGATCAGCGGCTTGCTGAAGCTGCTGTATCCAAGTTCCGATGCGGACATCAAGGACGAGGATGTCGAGTGGGCCGTCCGCATCGCACTAGAGTCGCGGAGGCGCGTCAAGGAGCAGCAGAAGCGCATCGGTGCCGCCGAATTCCGAACGACCCAGTTTAGCTACACCATGGGAACGGAGGGCGTCGAGAAGTTTGTTTCGACTCCTGAGCTCCAAAGCGACAACGCCATCGGATCGGACCCCCTGGAACCAGGACAAGTCTGGGCCATCAGCCCGGGCGAGGCCGAGGAGCATCCGGGATTGTACCGCATCGGAGTGAATGACGGACCCGGCAGTGGTGTCAAGATCCTCAACAAGCCTGTTCCTCCTGCGTTCAAGGAAAGTGTCAGCTACGCCGAGCAGAACCTCTATACGCGCTCGCTTCGACTCGTAGGAGACAAGAACCCCCGCCAGCATGAATTCTTGGTCCAGTTGAGGTCGTTTGACGTGTGCAAGTCGGGCGCCAAGCTTGGCATGGGCGTACTGGTTGCCTTGTGCACGTCGTTGCTCAAGAAGAGTGTGCGCGGGGGGCTCATTGTCATCGGCGAAATCAACCTTGGGGGCTCCATGGAACCCATCACCAACGCGGTTTCATTGGCAGAAATCGCTGTGGAAAAAGGAGCCACAACGTTGCTCGTGCCCGTCTCGTGCCGGCGCCAGTTACTGGGACTGTCCGACGATATGGCGACCAAGGTCAACATCCAGTACTACGCCGATGCAGAGGATGCCATCTTGAAGGCGACGTAGACAATAAGCAGGAACGATTGACAAGGAGTGACACCAAGAACAGGAGGTCAGTCATGAGGATCGCAAGCGTACCGTCGTGGAAGTTCGCCAGCGTTGTTGTGGCCAACGGCGTCTGGGGCGCCAACCGCTCTCGGTTCGGCAAGTGGGGACAGGGAGAGACACTGGTTCTGCTCGTCGGGAAGGAAGGCGTTGTGGTCTCTACCATAACGGGTAAGTCGTTCACGTCCGACCAGATGATCTGGGAAGACGACTTGTACGAATACCGCATCCCTGTTCATGTCGAGAAAGTCCTTCGCGGTGACGCTGGCGCAGCTGCCAACCAAGCGGTCCGCAAGGCTCTTGCTACTGGTCTGGGTGGCATCTACGGCGTCTTCATCATGAACCAGAGCAAGTTGCCCGAGGAAGTGGAGAAGCTTGTCGGAGCAGCGCTGTAGCGGTGACCAGTCTACTACCGGGGCATCGACCCAGAGCCTTGGATTCCGCTCGCTCTCGAAACGACGGGGCAAGAAGGTGACTTCATTGAGCACATAGAAGCCTTCGCATGGGCGCCGCGGCGTGTCGCCACATCGGAGGTCCCGGCACTGACCTTGAATGACATTCGGACTGACCTCGGTCAGCCGATGCTCTCCGAAGGAGTTGCCCAACAGAGAGCGCATTGTTTCATCTCGTTCCACCGAAGGCAGCCTGCTCATTCGTCGTCCCGTGCGGGCATCCATTCCCGGTTTTGCTGATAGAAGCCAACCTTTGCCTGTAGACCGCCGCGCTATCGCTAGCCGCGTCTTGCGCTACAATACTTGACGTAGAAACGTTCGCTGAACTCGGGGAGGGGTCATGACATTCAGGGCAGCGGTCGAAAGGTATCTGAGACGGTGGCGAGTAGTCTGCGCGCCGCAACGCGTAGTATGGTTTCTGTAGGCGAAAACGCTGTCTAACCTGAGGAGAGTGCAACATGCACACAGTTTTCCTAGATACGGAAACGACGGGGTTTACGCCAGGGAACGTTGTTCAGTTGAGCTATGTCATTGTCGATGCACAGAGGGAGCCTGTGGCCCGCAATTTCTGGTTTGCGGTGGACTATGTCGAACCTGACGCGGAACGCATCCACGGCATGTCGGTGGAAGTCCTGAAGGAGCTGTCGCGTGGTCGAATCTTTGCGGATGCATCAGACATCGTAACGCATGATCTATCTGGTTCCCTGCTTGTCACGCACA
>Ga0315289_10013048_pt1 | contig 11663 bp, 4 predicted proteins | sample YL17G11_40_MG_FD_203452 | JGI IMG/M metagenome (GOLD analysis project Ga0315289, IMG submission 203452) | Sediment microbial communities from Yellowstone Lake, YNP, Wyoming, USA - YL17G11_40 | ecosystem: Environmental > Aquatic > Freshwater > Lake > Sediment | place: USA: Wyoming | collected... | reverse complement strand
GGCTCATCTCGCCCGTCGGCTCGCTGGGAGGGCCTTCCACACCGGTTTCGTTCACCGCTGCCACTTTGTAGACGTAAACGCTCCCCTGGAGAACGGAGCAGTCGGCATAAGAAGTGCCATCCGTGAAAGCAATCTCTTCCCACGGACCGCCGTCTTTCGCTCGGTAGATTTTGTAGCCCACGACGCCCTCTTCAGGGCTGGGACTCCAGCTCAGATGTCCCGCGAGGAGCATTTCCGCCGCCACACCTGCCGGGGCAGAGGGCCTTCGATACACTTTCACAATTGCCGGCTCGCTGGACTGGCCCTCGTACAGCACGTAACCGAGCACCGTGTAAGAGGTCTCTTCCCCCGACACGTTCACCGCCTCCTGGAACCTTGTTGAATCGGAGGGCGCCAGCCCCTCGATGCTGTGTTCGGAATCCAGGACAACACTCCCACCCGCATCAAATACTCTTATTATTGCGCTGCCGTCAATGCTGATGGTGCCGGTGTTGGCGAAAACCATACTGAGGTCTATTCTGGACGTCGCGGGATCCAGACACTCCGGCGTGACAATGAGGCTCGTTATCTCGCCGACCACCGAACCCAATCTCACGCTCTCGAAAGCCCTGTCGAGAAGACGCCCTTCGGTGTCTCTCAGCTCCAGTTCGATGGTGTAGTCGCCCGGTTCGAGACCGCTGCTGTCCCACTCGCAGGAAAACGACGCCTTGCCGCGCAGTCCCTTCAGAGTCCGCAGAAGCGCCTCGCTCACTACGTCGCCCGACGCTTCACTCTTCACGGCTGCACTCACAACAATGTCTTTCTCCACGCCTTTGTTCTCCAACTCCATGCTGATGACGACAGGCTCACCGGGCACATGTTCATGCTTGTCCGTCCCGATGCTCGTTATCACAACGTCCGTGACGATGTAGTCAACATCGAAGCTATACGTCTTGTGGAATCGGGCGTCTGTCGTCAGAGAATTGTAGTAGAAAGGAAAGACCGTTATCGCGAGCGTGCAGCTATCCGGGCTCTCCAGGACCCTCCATTCGAATGTCTTGTCGGGCCACCATTCCGGGTCCCCCGTCGCGTTCAAAGCCTCCGCTCCTCTCAGCGAGGGTAGCTCGAGAACAAAAACGGGTATGTCTAACCCCGTCGCGGTCATTGGCTCAGAGCGGTAGGTCAAAACGACATCCTGGACCTGACATCCCTTTGGGTAGGTGTAGAAAGCTCGATAGCAGGGCACAAGCGGCATATTCGGGACGACATACGAATCTCCCCCGGGGATTTCGACCGAGTCCCCCTGTCCCACCTGGGTCACTTCGTAGTCGGGGACCACCAGATCGATCGAATCAAGAGGCTCGGGCGGCGACGAAGCGGCAGAAAAAGCTGTTGCGCCGGCCGACCCAAATTTGGGGTCGCCGAAGACGTGATAGCACGCGGACCAAACCCTGTCATAGAGTTCGTCGCCGAGGCTTCTCTTCGTCTCTTTAACCGCTAACCCGACACTCTCTCCCACGTCCCACTTCTGAAAGAAACTGCTGGAGAACGCAGTCCATCCGGCCGATTCGGTCGCACCGAGATATATAGCGGCTCCCTTCTGGAGGAACGCTTCGGCAAGACTTTCCGAGCCGGGAGTCTGAGAATAGATGCCCGTCTTGCACGAAGAGGCGAAAACGACCGGGTTGGCGAATCCAAAAGGATTCACCCAAGCCCCCAAGCTCCATATATCAATCGCATCACATTCACACCAATTCCCATGCCCCGCTATGAAAATCAGGTCCCGGTTGAACGCGGCGCCGTAAAAGGCGCCTTCAATGACCTTATCTGTGTAATCCATGTCTATGGAACCTGTCTTCGGGTCATATTGCGTGAAATCAGGAGCGTCCAACGTGGCATGAGAACCTGAAGGGACCTTTTTGGTGATCTCCTTTAATGCGACGTTCACCTCGTTCTTGAAATCCAGGTAGCCAAGCTTGCCGTCCATGCCGGCGGCGAAGCCACTTAGAAGGAGGGAATGCGACCTATCAAACCCGTATCCGAACGTGCCTTTAGCGACGTTCAGACTCGTTTCGATCACCTTCCTCAGTTCTTTCGCATTGTTCCCTATAATCCTCCCGATGCTTAGCTCTGGGACGATTTCGTCACCGTACGTGCTGGCATAGGGGTAATCAGTGGTTGGCTTCCAGGTATAGTCTCCGTGCCCACCTACCTCGGCTGTGCCAACCACTTTGACCCACGCGGGGACGATCTCTGTCTCACCGACGATAAGCAAGTATCCGTTTGAAGTCCAATCGCTTTTGAGGCTGTTGCACCATTTGCCGATAAGGAAGCCACCCTGGCTCTTTATCAAGCTGCAAAGGACCGTCGTATCGTACGAGTACAGATACCCGAGCGATCCGTTCTTCAGAAGCGCCAGCTCGGCCATCGAGGACAAAAGCTTGTCTACTTCCGCCGGGGCGCCCGCGTTGTACCAGAAGAGGCGCTCGGGATTGGTGACAATCAGATAGTCGGCAGAGTAGAGAGCATTCGTGAGCGCATTCTCAATGCTTTCGCCGCCGGTTGCCTTGAGAACAGGAAGATGAAACTCCTCGTAGTGCTCGCCGCCTGCTTGGTCGCTATACCATACCCGAACGGGGTCTCCGACGCAGGGCGCCGGAGAGAGGAGATATTGCGGATGCTGAATCAGAACCGGCACGGCATTGTACGTGTAGGTCTGCGTCTTCCGTCGCGCCCGCGTGCGCGTAGATGACTCTCGTTTGCTCGCCGGACAACGGGGTGCAATCAACCTCCAGGGTGTATTCGCGGAACTCAGCCGCGCTCGCCCATGACCTGTACGGTCCCGGCGGGTCATCCGCGAACTGGAGGTATTTGCCGTCGGCAATATCCCATGCGTCGCCAATCTCAGTGAAGCCGTCCGCCGCGCCGTCGTCGAAGTCCTCAAAGAACCCCGGCGCAATTCTCACATTATCAATCAGGTGGGTATTGGTCAAAGCCCCGGCGCCTGCCGTGAAACCAAAGTGAGCGTCAAAAGGGGTGTAGTAAGGGATGGTGTAGTCGAGGATTTTCGTGCGCCACATCGGAGTGGCCGCCGTGGGGTTGCTCATCCACATCTCAAGGTGCCCCTCATCGAACCGAATCTTCACATGAAAGGGCGACGGTTTCTCCGTCGTGTCAACCACATTCTCCATCTCCGGAACCGTGTCGTTGTAGATGAAGCCGGTTGAAGTCGGGGGCTGGCTTCCTTCGATGATGGCGACGTAATTCTCTGGCTCGCCGGCGGCGCCGGAGTAGGTGTCGAATTTCACTCCATATCCGTCGAGACCGCCGTAAAAGCCGAGGTGCCCGCCTCCTTCTCCGATAAGGGTAGGGCCTTTTACCCAGGCGAACGTCAGCCCATCAGCCCCATTCCCCGCGCCTATCCAGAAGTCGAACGCCACGGTGAACCGCTCGGCAGGCAGCTTTTCTGCCGAGAAAATCGAACCCGCAGAGTTATACTGGTCGGCCCTCGTGAGGAGAATGGCCTGGTACGTGGAGTCCCATGCCGCGCTCCCGCTCAGTACCCATTTGGCCGGGTTTGGCTCGGCATCAAAAGTCTCCCGGACCGTTGCCGAAGTGGACGCATTCAACACCGCGAGGGAGATAATCCCCACAGGAACTGCCACTTTCACAGCGCGAAAGCAGACCATGTTTGTAACCTCCATCCTTAAGCACTCGCGGTCTTGACACCTCGTCCGGCGGGCCCACGACAACGATGAGTTCCGACGTTCGTTCCCGGGCGGACCAATATGAAAGAGGGTAGACTTCTCAGCAAACAAACAGACCCAACGGGCGTCTCCTCTGCCGGCATGGGCGCCCTGTCCGGAGAGAACCATGAGTCCCCGCCAAAACGCATATCCATGATCGGCCACTTGGGACAGTCTTGTTTACGAGAAAACATCTTTCCTTATCACACAAGCCGTGGCCGGCAGCCGGCAGTCCGCACTTTGGCGCCGTCGGCAGGCTCGACGCGAATCTGCCGGTTTGGCGCCTGCCTTCAAGTCATCCTCTGCTCCCTTGAGAGAGCATCGGAGGAGCATTTATCACTTTCTCCCCGCGCCTTTTCCCCTCTTTCCTTTGGCTTTTTTGCCTGTTGCTCGCACGTTCGGCCTTGAGGGGCTGTTCCTACCTCCTAAAGCAGTGCCGGTTGGAGCTGAAACAGAAGCTCCTGAAATGGGTCCGTTTCTTGCCCTACCCTCGAACCATCTCTGTCCCCAGTGTCTTCCCGACCCCAACTCGGCTCCAGCTCCTGGACAACCCACGGGGAGGTTGGCATGCTCCCTAACGAACTCGTCGTTCCGCGACGGGGTACGGCGCCGCCGAAAAACAAAAGAGGACACGCACGTGGAAAGGGAGGCTGCACCGGGCTGGAGGAACATCCGCCAGACTGGGTTGTGCTGGAATACTTCTGCATATGAGCCAGGGACGCCGGATAATGGCGTTTCTGGAACATCGTTGCCTGTCGTCGGGTTTAAAAGCGTTTTTGGTGCTTCCGGGAGAGTCCACGCGCACAGAAGCGTTTCGCGCGCTTTGGGAATTATGCTCGGCCCACCCGGGCAGCTCGCACGCGGGACCAGTAGGTCGTTTGGTCGTGCTACGGCTTGCCGAACCGAGGCGTGGACGAAGAAACCAAGAGTCCCTTCGCAGGGCGGTCTTCCCTGCCGCAGCGATTTGAACCCCCTCAATTCCGGAAATTCCACTGGATCCAGCCGAGGTTATCGGAAAGATGTGCTTGACGAGTGAGGATTGGTCGAGTAGCTTACGGTTAGACTCGGTAGCTGATTGAGAAAGGAGGACAACCATGAGGGGGAAAAGATTTTTCCTCTCTGCAAGAGCCTTGGTTTTATCGTTTGCACTTGGGTCATTTGTAGCCTCACTGGTTCAAAGTTCTGGACAGGCCGCTGAGATCGGCGACCCCTGGGGCATCAACGTCGTAAAGCTCGCCGGCAATCGAGACGCGAACATGCCAAATCCCTCGTTGGCTTACGACCCGAACACTGCGACCTACACCGCTACCGCGGCAGGTCATGATATCTGGGATGAGCAGGATGGCTGCGCCTTCGCCTACACTGTGGTGGATGGCGACTTCGAAGTCAGGGTTCGCGTGGATAGCGATTTCACCGGTCCCGCGACGAACCCCTGGGCGAAAGCGGGACTGATGGTTCGCGACTCTCCCACGCCAGAATCCAAATACGTCTTCTACTGCACCACTCGCAGCAATGGCAACGCGATGATCCAGTGGAGGGACGAGGATAATCAACCGGCAAACTGGTCCGGCACTGCGGACGTTCCCGCGGGCGGTCTCACCTCTCCGTTCTACCTGAGGCTCAGTCGCTCCGGCGACACCTTCACGGGCTACTACTCCACCGACGGTCAAACCTGGACACAGGGTTCCTCCCGCAGCAACCCAGAGCTTCGCAGTACCGTTTACGTCGGGCTTGCCCTGACGAGTCACGAAGAGACCGTGGCGACTACGATGACCTTTAGCCACTTCTCCATTAGCCAAAGCGCCCGGCCATTGGCAACCTGGTATGTGGATGGCGCGGTCGCCGCTTCTGGCGACGGGACTTCGATGCAGAATGCTTTGAAAACCATTCAGAAAGGGATTGACAAGGCCTCCGACGGTCAGACGGTCCTCGTAGCTCCCCGCAACTACGTCGAGAATATCCGTTTCAACGGCAAGAACATCGTCCTCCGCACGCTGGCCTACGAGAGCGGCCCTCGCGCCGTCATTGACGGCAACCAGGCCGGCTCCGTCGTGATGTTCGACACGTCGGAGAACGGACTGTGCCTCCTCATGGGGTTCACCATTACGAATGGCAGCGCGGACTATGGCGGTGGAATCTGTGGAGGCCCGTGGAGCGGTCCCGGGACCCGGGCCGGGATCCTCTTTAACACGGTCGCCGGAAACACGGCTAACGTAAGCGGCGGGGGGATCTTTGGCTGTGACGGCTTGATCGCCACCAATACGGTGTCCGGCAACGCGGGGGACTCCGAGGGCGGCGGGCTGGATGATTGCAACGGCACGATCCAGAACAACACGATAACGGGCAACTCGGCATGGACAGGCGGCGGGCTGTCCTGGTGCGACACAACCATCCAGAACAACACGATAACCGGAAACTCAACTAACTACTCCGGCGGCGGGCTGGAGTTCTGCGGCGGCACGATCCGCAACTGCATTATATGGGGGAACACGGCTCCCGACGGTCCGCAGCTCTACAGTTCGAGTGCACCTACCTTTCCTGCATTGAGGGCTGGAGTGGCGGAGGACCGGGAAACATCGCGTCGGAACCGCGGTTACTTGACCTGAACGCAGGTGACCATCGCCTGCAAGAGAGCTCCCCCTGCATAGATGCGGGTTACAACGATTGGGCGCTCCCCGCCACGGACATTGCCGGCATGCACAGGATCATGTTCGGGGGAAAGAGCCTCACCGTGGACATGGGCGCCTACGAGTTCACCATCAACAAGCTGGAACCTGTCCCCGGCACAAATGAAGCCGTCTTCACCTGGAGCTCCCTCGCGGACAAGACCTATTCCATCTTCTACACCGACGACCTGTTCAATTGGCAGACCGCCATTGCCAACTTCCCCTCCTTTGGCAACACAACCACCTCCTGGCTCGACGACGGGTCTCTCACCGGCCTTCCGCCTGGGTTAAGCCCCAAGCGCTTCTACCGCCTCCTTGAAAATCCGTAGAGGCATTCCCAATACGCTCCGAGAGAAACGCAACACAGCCCTGATATGTCCATAGGTGAAGTGACAAGCGCGCACCGAGACGGACACAAATCAGAGCGGGCTTTGCCTTGAGGACCAGGAGATTCCTGGGTGATAAGATGTGTCATCTAACGGACAAAAATCGGATCCCCGGATCCGTAAAGCATCCGCATTCGCAATACTCGGTCGCATCGTCGATTACCAACCTGTGAAACGTGTTTCCTCCATTATGCTCCACGAAGATTTCGAAGCCCCGTGTTGGGCGCAGCTGGCTTCCTGAATTGCTCGTTACCCCAGCGACACTTCAAAAGCCGCGGGCTCACAAGAAACGCCAGGTGGGTCGAGTAGTGTGGTGAAAATGTCGGATCGTAGACAGTACATGGATTACCAGGAAAAATGGAGGCGTCGTGCTATCCACATCCCTCCTGGGCCAAGAGAAATAGCATGGTCAGCAGGTTGACTTCCGATCCGATCACTCCCGAATAGGCATCCCGATTATTCCACATGGATATACTTTTGCTGTCTCTTGGTTGTTGTTGGACTAGGACAAGCGGTTGCCCGAATAGGGCTCGGGGCACATATCTGTCCTCAATTACCGGGGTTACATCAGGAAACATTCGGGTCAGCTCATTCAGCGAAGGGTTGGCACCGGACTTGTGTTTAGGTCCTTAGGGCAATGGAGTGTCCTTCGCTCTATCCAGGAAGGGCCACACCCCAAGGGACATGGACTTGCCAGCGATCAACGCCTTTAGTCCTCTTCACTCACTCGAACGTGACACAAGGCTTGAGAACTACGCAAGTTTGTGTTGTCAGTGCAGCGGTCATGGTGTGAGCCTTGTGCGCTGTTCCGCCCAGGCGCGGCAGCGTGGTCGCTTGCAGTCGTTGGGAATCGGAGGTCCGTCAAGTTCAATTGAAAGGGAGGAGCACAATGAAAGCCACGGAGAAATCCATCCTTCCGGGTGCCCGAGGTGTCCTATCTCACCACCGAGGCGTGGTCGAAACCAAAATACATCTCGGTTCGACTTTCTTCACAACCTTCGTTCTGTTGCTCACCTTGAATCTCCCGCTGGTGAACGCTACCGAGTGGTATGTAGACGGCTCGGTCGCCGCATCCGGGGACGGGACCTCCCCTGAAACCGCCTTCAAGACCGTGCAGCAAGGAATTGACGCCGCCTTGAATGGCGATACCGTCATCGTCGGTGAGGGGACCTACTACGAGAACATCCAATTCAAGGGGAAGAACATCGTCCTTACGAGCAAAGACCCCTTCGACTCCGAGATCGTCGGAAACACCATTATTGATGGCAATCGTGCCAGTTCCGTCGTCACCTTCTCTGGGACGGAAAACGAGAACTGCGTTCTGGCGGGCTTCACCATTCGCAATGGCAAGGCAGACCGCGGCGCCGGAATCTGCGGTGGAGCGTCAGACAAGCCTACTCACGCAACGATACGAAACAACGTTATCACTGGCAACGCAACTCTTGAGTGGAATTTCTCCAGCAGCAGAGGCGGGGGCATTGCTGATTGCGCTGGTTCAATCCGGAACAACCTGATCATCGCCAACGACGCCCAGAGGGGCGGCGGAGGGCTTGTAAGTTGTGACGGCAAAATCGAGAACAACACCATCTCAGAGAACAGAGTCCACGGCATGTGGGGCGGGAGCGGGCTGCTCAGTTGCGGCGGGACGATTACTAACTGCATCATCTGGGGAAACAGGAGCGCAGGAGGCGCCCAGGTTCACAGTTCCAGCGCCCTCACATACTCATGCATCGAAAATTTGAGCGAAGGCGGCGGCGGAAAAGGGAACATTTCTCCCAATCCGCATTTCGTCGATCCTGAGAATGGCGATTTCCATCTAAGATCATGGTCGCCCTGTATAGACGCGGGCGACCCCGCTTCTCCCTTCTCAAACGAGCCGGAGCCCAATGGTGGGCGGGTGGATATGGGCGCCTACGGAAACACGCCCGAAGCCACTTCCAAATCCGCCGACACTGATGCCGACGGACTGCCGGACGATTGGGAACTGAATTGGTTTGGAAACCTCGAGCAGGGTGGGTATGGTGACCCCGATGGCGATCACTTCCTCAATAATGCTGAGTACCGCTATGCGCGTAACCCCACGTCCGCTGCCGAAAACCGGGTCCACGACGCAACAAGAGACCGCTGGTATATCACCGTCCAGGAGGCTGTGTCCCTGGCCTATGCCGGAGACGAAATCGTGGTCTATCCAGGGGTCTACAAGGAGAACATCTATTTTGACGGCAAGAACGTTGTCCTGAGAAGCACGAACCCGTCGAGTTCAGAAGTTGTCTCAGGCACTGTTCTTGACGGCCAGGGGATTGGCTCCGTCGTTACATTCTCTGGGACCGAGGTCGAAAGCTGTGTTCTATCCGGCTTTACGATTCGGAACGGCAGGGCCGGCGAAGGCGCCGGAATTCTCGGAAGTCCCTTTGACAGCCGCACTCATGCCACAATCGAGAACAACACCATCACAGGGAACCGATCTGACCACGACGGGGGTGGGCTCATCAACTGTGGGGGCATCATCCGGAACAACGTGATAGCAGGCAACTCGGCCGACATGGGTGCGGGGCTGAGTGACTGTGATGGCACAATTGAGAACAATACTGTCGCGGGGAACACGGCTCAGTATGCGGGCGGCGGGCTGGCTAACTGCGAGGGGACGATTATTAACTGCATCATCTGGGGGAACGTTGCCCCGCAGGAGGCACAACTGTATCAGTGTTCCGAACCGACGTACTCATGCGTGCAAGACTGGCAAGGATGGGGGGAAGGGAACATATCCGATTTTCCTCACTTTGTTGACCCTCGCCGGGGAGATTATCACCTGTGGAGCTGGTCGCCCTGCATTGACGCGGGCGATCCTTTTTCCGATTACTCCAACGAGCCGGAGCCGAACGGGGAAAGAATAGATATGGGCGCTTATGGCAACACTGTGGAGGCGACTTCAGTTTCGCAGGACACGGACGAAGACTTTCTCCCGGACGACTGGGAAATGCACTTCTTCGGTAACCTGTCGCAGGGGGCGTACGATGACCCGGACAACGACGAGGTGGCGAACATTGACGAATATCACGCGGGCACGAACCCTGGGGGGACAAGCTATTTTAACTGGTGCGTTGACGGCTCGGTGCCAGTTTCGGGGGATGGAACTTCGTGGGGCACAGCTTTCAAGACCATCCAGGAGGGGATTGACGCCTCGTTTGAGGGGGACAGGGTCATCGTGGCCCGGGGAACCTACTTCGAGAACATACGCTTTAAAGGCAAGAACATCACGCTTACGAGCAGCGATCCTCTTGACCCCGATGTCGTGGCTAACACGATAATTGACGGAAACAAGGTCGGCTCGGTTGTCACTTTCCTGGGTGCGGAGGACGAGACGTGTGTGCTCTCCAGCTTCACCATCCGGAACGGCGGTGGCTCCAATGGGGCGGGAATCAACGGCAATCACACGCGCGCCACGATCGAGAACAACGTAATCACAGGGAACGTGTCTCGATATGAGGCTGGCGGGTTGTACCGTTGCGACGGGATGATCCGCGGCAACACGATCACGGGGAACTCGGCCGAGAATGGCGGCGGCGGGCTGTTGAGCTGCGCCGGCCCAATCCAGAACAACACAATATCCGGAAACGTGGCCGGAGGCAGTGGCGGTGGACTGGAAGACTGCGATGGGCCAATCGAGGGCAATGCGATCGAGGGGAACTCAGCGGGGAACGTGGGCGGCGGACTCGATTCCTGCGGCGGCACAATAAGAAACAACACGATATGCGGAAACTCTGCCAACTACAGTGGTGGCGGACTGGAAGCCTGCATGGGCACAATCGAAAACAATACGATTGCATGGAACGTGGCCAGCTACGAGGGTGGCGGGCTGCGTTCCTGCGGTGGCACCATTTTCAACTGCATAATCTGGGGAAACGTTGCCGGGCGTGATTCGCAGTTATGTGCGTCTTCGGCGCCAACCTACTCGTGCATCGAGGACTGGCAAGAGGGAGGCGAGGGAAATATATCGGGGAACCCTCACTTCGTAAACCCTGCGGCGGGAGATTACCACCTGCGTAGCTGGTCGCCCTGCATTGACGCGGGCGATCCGTGGTCCGATTACTGGAACGAGCCGGAGCCGAACGGAGAAAGAATTGACATGGGCGCTTATGGCAACACTCCTGAGGCGACTTCAGCTTCGCAGGACACGGACGAGGACCTTCTTCCGGATGACTGGGAGAGACACTTCTTCGGTAACCTGGCTCAGCAACCATCCGATGACCCGGATGGCGACGGCACGTCGAACCTCGAGGAATATCGGCGCGGCACGAATCCAGCCAGGTCCGGGCCGTGGTATGCTGACGGCTCAGTGGCGGCTTCGGGCGACGGGACATCCTGGGCGACGGCTTTCAAGACCATCCGGGAGGGAATAGACGCGTCCTCTGACGGCGAAAAGATTACCGTCGCGCAGGGCATCTACTTCGAGAACATTCACTTCAAAGGCAAGAATATCAAGCTTACAGGCACCGACCCTCTTGACTCCGATGTCGTCGCTGACACCATCATTGACGGCGGACAACGGGCTTTCGTCGTTGGTTTTTCCGGCATGGAAAACGAGACATGCGTCCTTTCCGGCTTCACTATTCGGAATGGCAGCGCTTACTACGGGGGTGGAATCTGCGGCAACGGGACTCGCGCCGCGATCGAACACAACGTGATCTCCGGCAGCTCGGCCAGATACGATGGCGGTGGAGTGTATGCCTGCAACGGCATTATTCAGAACAACATCATCGCTGGGAACTCAGCCCAATACAGCGGCGGCGGGCTGTCCTCCTGCAGCGTAATTCAGAACTGCACCATCGTTGGGAATTCCGCCGAGCAAGACGGGGGCGGGCTCAGCCAGAGCTGGGCGACTATCC
>Ga0315289_10013047_pt1 | contig 11663 bp, 9 predicted proteins | sample YL17G11_40_MG_FD_203452 | JGI IMG/M metagenome (GOLD analysis project Ga0315289, IMG submission 203452) | Sediment microbial communities from Yellowstone Lake, YNP, Wyoming, USA - YL17G11_40 | ecosystem: Environmental > Aquatic > Freshwater > Lake > Sediment | place: USA: Wyoming | collected... | reverse complement strand
GATCCTGGATCAGAGGTGAGATCGCCATGTCGTGGTGGATGTGGCTGGTATTGGGCTTGCTGCTGCTGGTCTGCGAATTGCTTACGCCGGGCGGTCTGTACCTCTTTTTCTTGGGGCTTTCCGCCCTCGGCGTGGGCGCGCTGGTGGGGCTGATCGAGAGCATCCCCCTGTGGAGCCAGTGGCTGCTGTTCTCGGTCCTTTCACTGGTCGCGGCGCTGTTCTTTCGCCGTCCGCTGCTGGACCGGATCCGGCGCCTCTCGCGCAGCAAGGCGGTGGATTCCCTGGTGGGGGAAATCGCCACGGCGCTGGAGGACATCCCCGTGGACGCGATCGGCAAGGCGGAGTTGCGGGGTACGGCCTGGAACGCGCTCAATATCGGAGATTCACCTCTGGTGCGTGCCCAGCGCTGCCGGGTTGAGCGGCTGGAGGGGCTGACGCTCCACGTGCGTAAGGAGTCCAAATGACAGGCGCATTGCTGGTGGTACTCGTGCTGGCGCTGCTGTTCATCATCATTCTGGCGAAGACCGCGGTGGTGGTTCCACAGCAGCAGGCCTACGTCGTCGAGCGGCTGGGGAAATACTCCGGCACCCTGGAGGCGGGTTTTCACGTCCTGGTGCCTTTCCTGGACGTGATCCGCTACCGGCACACTCTCAAGGAACAGGCCATCGACGTTCCCGAGCAGCTCTGCATCACCCGCGACAACATCCAGGTGGGCATTGACGGAATCCTGTACCTAAAGGTCCTCAATCCCGAGCGGGCGTCCTACGGCATTTCCGACTACCGCTTCGCCATTACGCAACTGGCCCAGACGGCGCTGCGCAGCGAGATCGGCAAGATCGATCTCGACCGGACCTTCGAGGAGCGGACCAACATCAACACCGCGCTGGTGGGCGAGCTCGACAAGGCCTCCGAAGCCTGGGGAGTCAAGGTGCTCCGCTATGAAATCAGGAGCATCAATCCTCCGAAAGACATCCAGGCGGCCATGGAAAAGCAGATGCGCGCCGAGCGCGAGAAGAGGGCGACGGTCCTCACTTCAGAGGGCACACGCGACGCCGCCATCAACACCGCTGAAGGCGATAAACAGCAGGTGATCAAGGCCTCCGAGGCCCGGAAGCAGCAGCAGATCAACGAAGCCGAAGGCCAGAGCGCCGCCATCCTCACCGTGGCCACGGCCACTGCCGAAGGCATCCGCCGGGTGGCCGCAGCGATCCAGACACCGGGCGGTTACCAGGCCGTCCAGTTGCGGGTGGCCGAACAATACATCGCCCAGTTCGGCAATCTCGCCAAGAAGGGCACCGCGCTGATTGTCCCGGCGAATCTCAGCGACCTGAGCGCCATGATCATGGCCGCGATGACCGCTGTTCGCGCCGCTCCCGCCCCGGCAGAGCCGGCTCAGTCATCTGAGTGAAGAACCGCTCCCTGACGGTCGCGGCTCGGCCAGGGGCTGAGTGTCCTCAGCGGGTTACCGAGCCGCGCGCGTAAGCAAGCGGTCAGAGGGCCGATTCTCCGACACCTTCCTGGCCACCCTGTCTGGCAGCCTCTTGTGGTATAACAGACCAGACTTTCGCTGAATTCCCAGGCTGCCGGCGGCGATGGCGCACATTTTCATCTCGCATTCGCGCCAGGACGACGGAATCGTCCGGCAAATCCGCGAAGCTCTGGAAGGCCGTGGCGTGCCGGTCTGGGCCGATTCGTGGCGCCTGGCGCCCGGAGACATACTCCCATCTGAAATCGAGCGCGCGATCGAGGGGGCCGAGCACTTCATTGCCGTGCTCAGCGTGAACGCGGTCAACTCGGCCTGGGTCCCCAAAGAGATCAAGTACGCTCTCGAGGTTCAGAAGAAGCGGGGCCCGAGCTACAGGGTGATTCCCATCCTGCTGCCGGACATCAAGCCGGCCGCCCTGGGGCTGTGGTTCGAGGAGGAGCTACTGGCCGTCATGATTCGCGTGGGTCCGGGCGGCATTACGGAGGCCCTGCCCGCGCTGCTCGAAGCCTTGGGGAAGCGGCTTCCCATGGACGGTGAGCCTACAGTGCAGGCTCCCGCCCAGCCGCTCGCGGACTTGGTTCTGAAGCTCACCGACCCCGCGATTGATCAATCTGAAGGCAAGCGCCGGGCCACCGCCGAAGCTACGCTGACCTACATGCCCCCGGACGGGGCGCCGGCGGTCGAGAGCACGCGCTACCGCATCACCGCGCCGCTCGGCCCCATCGAGGCCGAGGACCTACGCTGGTACCTGGAGCGCTACTGGCGCTGGCCCACCGGCGTTTTCCGCCAGCGGGCCGAGCGGGTTGAGGAGCAGCTCCCCGAGTGGGGCCGCCTGCTGTATGAGGCCTTCGCGAACGACGCCGCGCGCAACGCGCTCGAAGCCTGGAAAGCCGCTGGCACCCAGGGCGAGCGGCGCTTCACCGTCCTGGTGGATCATGACTTGGCCGCCGGCAGCGCCGGCGACAAGCAGATTCAAGCCAACGAAGCGGCCGCGATGTTCCTGGCGCTGCCCTGGGAGCTGATCCGCGACGACGAGGGTTTTCTGTTCCATGGAGCGCACCCGGTCCGGGTGCGCCGCCGCCTCCCCAAGCGCAAGTCGCTCAAGGCAGTCGTCACCGAGCCGCCGATACGGGTGTTGCTCGCCAGCCCGCGTCCGGAGGATGAGCAGTGCGGATTCATCGACCACCGCGCCAGCGCCCGCCCTCTGGTCGAGGCGCTCTCGCGGCTCGGCGACCTGGCCCAATTCAAGGTGCTCGCGCCGCCGACGTTCCAGGCGCTCGAAGACGAACTCCAGCGCGCCGCGGACTCCGGCAGACCCTACCACGTGGTTCACTTCGACGGGCACGGCATCTACAGCCGCGAGCACGCCCTGGGCGTGCTGTGCTTCGAGGACCCAGCCGATTCCGCCAAGCTCGAAGGGCGCAAGCACGAGGAGGTCACGGCCGAGAGGCTGGCCGAGGTGATTCGCGGGCATCGCGTCCCGCTGTTCTTCCTGGACGCCTGCCAGACCGCAGTGGCGAAGGAAGACCCGACCGCCTCGGTGGCGGGCCGGCTGCTCCAGAGCGGGGTGGCCTCCGTGGTGGCCATGAGCCACTCGGTGCTGGTGGAGACGGCGAGACGCTTCGTCGCGGCGTTTTACCGGGAGCTGATGAGCGGGCGGCGGGTCGGGTGGGCGATGCTCGCCGGCCAGCGCGCGCTTAGCGGCGACTCCTTTCGCGGCAAAGTCTTCAGCGGTGAGTTGCGCCTCCAGGACTGGTTCGTCCCCGTGCTCTTCCAGGAGGAACGCGATCTTCAATTGCTCACGGAGGTTCCGGGCGAGCAGGTCCAGGCCATCATGGAGGAGCAGCGGGAGCTGGCCTTGGGCGAGCTGCCGCCCGCCCCGGCGCATTCCTTCGTGGGCCGGAGCCGGGAACTGCTCGCAGCCGAGCGCCTGCTCGGCGACAATCAGCGCTACATCGTCCTGCTCGGCGAGGCCGGCGAGGGCAAGACGACGCTGGGCTGCGAGCTGGCCCGCTGGCTGGTGGCCACGCGGCGCTTCAAGCGCGCCGCCTTCGTGAGCCTGGAGCGCGAGGACGACGCGCGCAAGGCGCTGTTCTCACTCGGCCGGCAGCTTGTCGCCGGCTTCGTGTCACAGGCGGGCGCAGATGTGGAGCGCGCCCTGCTACTGGTCGAGCGCGCCCTGCGCGAGCAGCCGACGGTGATCGTCCTCGACAACATGGAATCCGTCCTGCCGCCCGCAGCAGGCTCAGAAGCGGCCAGCGCCTTCGAGCCTGAGGTGCTCGAGAAGCTCTTCGAGCTTTGCGGCAAGCTCGAAAAGCTCGGCGGGACGCGGCTGGTTTTCACCAGCCGGGAAGTTTTCCCGGAGCCGTTCGAGCGGAACCGCCTCAGGATCGGGCGCCTGGAGCCGGCAGACGCGATTGAGCTGGTCGCCGGGGTACTCGGTAAGGGCAACCTGATGCCGCACGCCCAGGACCAGGGCGAAAGCGAAGAAGAGATCAAGAAGCTCGTTGAGGCGGTCGGCTGCCACGCGCGCAGCCTGGTCCTGGTGGCGCGCGAGGTGGCCGACGGCGGGGTGCGAAACGCGACCGAGAGAATCCAGGAGTTGATGGCGCGGATGCACGCGCGGCACCCGGGGGATCGCGAGCGGTCTCTGTACGCCAGCGTCGAGCTTTCGCTCCGCCGGCTGCCCGCGGCCACGCGGCAGAAGATCCGGCCGCTGGGGGTTTTTCAGGGGGGCGGGAGCGTCGGCGCAATCGGCATGGCGCTGGGGCTGGAGCGCGGTGAGGCGGTACAGATGGCGAAGCAGCTCGTCGGCGTTGGCCTGGTGGACATGCTGCCGTATGGGTACCTGCGCTTCGATCCGGCGCTTTGCCCGGCGCTGCTGGGCGAGTTGAATGAAGAGCAGAAAGAAAGCGCCCGGGCCGCCTGGGCACAAGCAATGAGGGCACTGGCGGGCTTCTTGTACCAGACGCAGTCCTCAAACCCCGCCCTGGCCCAGAACCTCACGCTACTCGAACTCCCCAACCTGCTCGCCGGCCTCGAATGCTTCTCAAGGACGGCTGCCCCCGAGGAAACAGTAGATTTCGCGACCGCGATTGAGGGGCTCCTGACGCAACTCGGCCGGCCGAAAGCCATGGCTCGGGCGGCGAAGATCCGAACCGAGGCCGCCGGGCGGCTGGGCGAATGGAGCCACGCGCGATTCCAAGCCGACGAGGCGCAAGTGGAACGCCTGCTGGAGGCTGGGCGCCACGGGGAGGCAGTTGCGGCCGCCCGCGGGCTGCTCGATAGAGCGCAAGTGGCGGGCGAAAAGGCCTACGAGGGGGCGGCGTGTGACCTCGCGCTGGCGCATCTCTTGCTGGGACGGGCGTTGAGCAGGAGCGGCCGCCCGGAAGAGGCGCTGCTTCCGCTCGAGGTGGCTCGAGAGAAGTTCCAGATGCTCGCTGCGGCCGGCGATAAGGATGCCGCGCGGATGGCGAGCGTCGCGCTGACGGATAAAGCGGACTGCCTTCGGGCTCTCGGGCACCTGGACGAGGCGGCAGATGCGTACGAGGAGGCGACTCAGGCGGCCGAAGCACGAAGCGACCCGAGATCGGTCGCAACGAACCAGGGCCAGCTTGCGACTGTGCGCATGGATCAGAGGCGTTATCAAGAGGCGCTAGACGGACACCGCGAGGCCCGCGATATCTTCGAGAGCCTGGGCGAACTCGGGAGTGTCGCGACCGCGTGGCACAACATCGGGAGGGTCCACCGTGAGGCCGGCCAGTACGATCTCGTGGAGGAGGCGCTTCAAGAGGCGTTGAGGATCCGGGTGCAGACGGGTGATCGCGGGGGCGAGGGCGACACGCTGAACGAGCTCGGCAACCTGTACGTGAGCACAGGCCGGCACGAGGACGCCGTGCGGTTCTACCGGCAGGCCGCGGATGTATTCGGCGAGCTGCGAGATCTGCAAAACGAGGGCCGGGCCCGAAACAATGCCGCGGCTGCGCTACTCGAACTCGGAGGCTACGACGAGGCGCGGCAGGAACTCGAGCGGGCCATCCGATGCAAAGAGCCTTTCGGGCACGCGGCCTTGCCGTGGACGACCTTCGCACTGCTGCACGACCTTGAGGTCGCCACGGGGAACGCCGCCGCCGCGGCACCGGCACGCCACCGCGCCATCGAGGCCTATCTGGCCTACCGCCGCGCTGGCGGCGAGAGCCAGACGCCGGGCGGCGAGCTTTCCGTCGCCGTGGCTGAGGCGGTCCACTCCGGCCAGACCGGCTCCGCCGCGGGCCAGCTTTCGGCGCCCCTCCAGAGGCCCGACTTGCCGGCTTACCTGACGGCCCTCATCCCCGCGTTGCAGGCCATCCTGGCCGGCTCGCGCGAACGCGCCCTGGCCGAGGATCCGGCGCTCGACTACGACGACGCAGCCGAACTCCTCCTGCTGCTCGAATCCCTCAGCTAGCGTCCTGCTTCGCCGACAGGCTGAAGGCCTGTCCCACGCGGCAGCTTTGCCCAGGTCTTTGCGAAGCAGGACACTAGCCGGGTGGGCGGCTATAATCGGGGTGGTAGAATGCGCCGCCCCTTGGAGGAAGTGCAGTTCCCCGAGCTGGCGCCGGAGACGCAGGCCCGGCTGCCGTCGCTGCTGGCGGCCTCGGCGGACCCCGATGCGGCCCTGCACTTCCTGGAACGCCTGCACCGGGAACAACCCGCCGCCTGCGCCCGCCTGACGGCCTCGGACGCCGGGCTGCGGATCCTGGTGGCGGTCTTTTCCTTCAGCCGCTTTCTGGCAGAGGCCGTCCTTAACCATCCTGGCTGGGTGGATGAGCTGCTGGCGGCGGGCGATCTCGAACGGGTCCGCTCCGGGGAGGAGTTCGCGGAACTGCTGGAAGGCTTCCTGAACCGGGAGGCCCCGGAGACGCCGCCGGCGCTGTCGCTGGCCCGGTTCCGGCGGAAGCAGATTCTGCGCATCCTGGTGCGCGACGTGTCAGGGTTGGGCGCCCTGCCGGAGGTCACCGAAGAGCTCTCGAACCTGGCCGACGCGATTCTGGGCGCGGCCTGCCGCCGCATCCGCAACCAGCTTGTGGCGCGCTACGGCGAGCCGCGGCCGGACTCCGGCGCTGAGGCCCCGCCGTGCGCCTTCTCGGTGATCTCGCTGGGAAAGCTGGGGGGCAAGGAACTCAACTACAGCTCGGACATCGACGTGATGTTCCTGTACTCGGCCGGCGGCGAGACCGATGGGCACGAGCGCATCACCAACAAGGAATTCTTCCGGAAGCTCTCCAACCAGCTCACGGAGATGCTGTCCACCTACACGCCCGAGGGCATGTGCTACCGGGTGGACCTGCGCCTGCGTCCGGAGGGGCGCTTCGGCGAGGTGTGCATCTCGCTGGAGGCCGCCAAGAACTACTACCGCACCCGAGCGCGGGACTGGGAGCTGCAAATGCTCATCAAGGCGCGCGTCTCTGCCGGGGACCGCGGCCTGGGGGCGGAGCTGCTGGACTTCGTCGAGCCGCTGACCTACGCGAGCACCCTGGATTTCTCGGTGGTCGAATCGGCCTCGGCCACCCGCGAGCGCATCTCGGAGAAGCTTGCCGCCCGGCGCGGCGCGGCGGCGGGATTCAACGTCAAGCTGGCGCGCGGCGGCATCCGCGACGTCGAGTTCCTGGTGCAGTGCTTGCAGCGGCTGCACGGCGGGCGGGAAAGCTGGGTGCGGCACGGCGGCACGCTGCTGGCGCTGTCGCGGCTACAGGACAAGGACCTGCTCTCGGCCACCGAGTACTCGCGCCTGGCCTCGGCCTACCAGTTCCTGCGTCACCTCGAACACCGGCTTCAGATACTCGAGGACCGTCAGACCCACACGCTGCCCGCCGATGCCGAGACTCTCGAAACCCTGGCCCGGAAGATGCCGGTGAGCGATGCCGGCGGCCTGGCCTCGGCGGAAGCGCTCAAGGAGCGGCTGAACGCTCATCTAAGCGCGGTCGAGGAGATCTACGAGCGGGTCATACACGCGCAGCAGCCCATCTACTACCGCCCAGCCGTCCCGCCCGGCGAGAGAATGTACCCGGAGCCCGAACCAGCGCCGGCCACCGAGGCGGCGGTGAGCAACCTCGTCCGGTTCCTCGACCAGCGGGCGCCCAACCTGGCCGCCGCTCTGGCCCGCAGCCACCTGGCCCGCGGCCGGGTGCATTTCGAGCATTTCCTGGAGCGTGTCCTGCCCCAGGCGGAGTGGATGACGTGGCTGGATTCCGACGCTGTGCTGGCCGGCTACCTGTTCGACCTGCTCGAACACAGTCCCTACTTCTCCGAGCAGTTGATCCGCACCCCGGACTTGATCATCGAGCTGCGGCGGGCGCGCCAGGAGCCGGGCGCCGAGGTCGGCTACCAGGAGCTGGCCGATTCCTTCGACGACGCCGGCGAGTTGCGGCGCTTCTTCCGCCGCGAGATGTTCCGCATGCAGGCCGAAAGCATCTGCCTGGGCAGCCCGATCTTCCCGCTGCTGGCGCGCACCTCCGCGCTGGCCGATTTGGCGGTCGCCGCCGCCTACCGCATGGCCATCGAACAGATGCGCAGCGCCCATCCGCCCGCCTCCGGCGACTACGTTCCCCGGGACCAGATGATGGTGATCGCCCTGGGGCGCCTGGGCATGCGCGAGTTCGACCTGGCCTCGGACGCCGACCTGGTCTTCGTACTGCCGGAGGCCGACACCGCCGAGCAGGCCTTCTGGACCCGCGTGGCCGAGCGCATGATCGCCCTGATCAGCGCGTACACGGGCGACGGGATGATGTTCGCCGTGGACACCCGGCTGCGCCCCAACGGAAGGGAAGGGGCGCTGGTGCAATCCGAGAGCGCCTACACCGCCTACTTCGCCCGGACGGCCCAGGCCTGGGAGGGCATCACCTACATGAAGAGCCGTGGGGTGGCGGGCGACGTGGCGCGGGCCACGAAATTCCTGAGCCGGTTGCAGGACGTGGACTGGCGCCGCTACGGGCAGAGCGGGCGCTCGCGCGCGCAGCTTGCCCAGATGCGGCAGCGCCTGGAGAAGGAGCAAGGCGCGAGCGACCCCCTCAAGGCGGGCCCTGGCGGCTACTACGACATCGACTTCGCCCTCATGTACTTGCGGCTGAAGGGGGCGGGCATCTTCTACCCGGTGCTCAACACCCCGGAGCGCATCGACGTGATCGAGCAGATGGGCCACTTGGACCGCTCCGACGCCGACTTCCTGCGCAACGCCGCCAACTTCTACCGGGCCATCGACCACGGCCTGCGGGTTTCAACCGGCCACGCCGAGGGCAGCCTGCCGACCGCCGAGGCGCAGCTTGAGACGCTCACCGCCCTGGTGCGCCGCTGGACTCCCGAGCACCTGCACGACCAGCCCCTGGAGATCGAGCTGGCCCAGATCCAGGCCCGCACCCGCGACTTCTTCGAACGGCTGTTCGGGCTATAGCTCTCGGAGCGCGCAAGCATGGCGAAGACGCCGACGGTGCTCAGCGGCCCGGTGCGCCAGCCGGGGGGCTGGCTCGCGGGTCAGGGGACCCGCCCTACTGCGGACCGTCGTAGGGCGGACGCCCCCGTCCGCGTCCGGCCCCCTGGCCGGACAGTTTCTTACGTACGGATTACGACCGCCCGCACCCGCGACTTCTTCGAACGGCTGTTCGGGCTATGATGGAAGCTATCCTGCAACCGGGAGGATGAACATGAATCTCCGCATGGTGTTGCGCGTCGCGGGACTGCTGCTCGCGGTCTGCCTGCTTTTGCCGGCCCAGGAGGCCCAAGGCGGCTGGAAGAGCATGTTCGACGGCAAGACGCTGGACGGGTGGAAGGCCAGCGAGAACGACGGAAGCTGGTCGGTGAAGGACGCGGCCATCGTGGGCGACGGCCAGCGCAGCCACCTCTTCTACATGCTGGAGGAGTGCGAGAACTGCGAGTTCAAGGCCCAGGTCAAGCTTAACCACAGCGGGAACTCCGGGATGTACTTCCGGACGGCGTTCGGCCCCGGCTGGCCCAAGGGCTACGAAACCCAGGTCAACAACACCAGCGGGGACTGGCGGCGCACCGGGAGCCTCTACGCCATTTCCGACGTCAAAGAGCAGCTCGTGCCGGACGATACCTGGTGGACGCAGCACATCATCGCCGACGGCAACCACATCGTCATCAAGGTCAATGACAAGGTGGTGGTGGACTACGTGGACGAGAAGAACACTTACCAGAAGGGCTACCTGGCGTTGCAGCAGCACAATCCCGGCAGCGTGGTCGAGTACAAGGACCTGATGATGCGCAAGCTGCCGGGGAAGAAGTAGCAGGGCCCACGGCGCCGAGCTTTCTTGACCGGCGCGACAGATCTGTCCTATTCTGGAATCGTGACCAGCTCGCAGTTCCGGAAATGGCTGGCCCGTCGCGGGTGCCAGTTCCTGAGCATGAAGAGTGGTCACATGAAGGTCATGCGTTCCGGCAGGATTTCCTACATCCCCATGCACGGGTCCAATCGGGAACTCGGCAAGGGCTTGGTGGAGAAGATCAAGAAAGACCTGGGCCTGAAAGGAGAGTAGCGGTGCTACGCTATCCGGTGATCCTGGAATCCGACACCAATCAGACCGTTCTCGTTTCGTTTCCGGACTTCCCGGAAGCTCACACCTTCGGAGACGATGAGAGCGAAGCGCTGGCACGGGCTGCGGACCTGCTTGAGGATGTTCTCGCGGACTGTGTTGACAGCCGCCGGGAGATCCCTCTTCCGCCCAGGGTGCGGAAGGGGGAGCGTTTTGTGACGCTCCCGGTGCTGACCGAGGCGAAGGTGCGGCTCTACCGGGAGATGCGTTCCACCGGGATTCGCAAGGCGGAGCTGGCGCGTCGCCTGGGCTGCCACATGCGCCAGGTGGACCGCCTGCTGGACATCCACCATGCCTCGCGGCTGGACCAGATCGAGTCCGCCTTCGCGGCTCTGAACAAGCGGATCGTCATCGAGATCCAGGAGGCCGCGTGAGGGATCGCGTTCTCGACTCCGCAAGTTCTCCCGCAGGGTTTGCTGGACTCGAATGCGAGTAGCCCGGCACGCTCGGTTGCGGCGCCGTCGCGCGCCTTGCTAGAATGAAGTTCCTACCTCGTTGAGGAGCACCCTGCGATGGCCAGAATCTGTGAGATTTGTGGTAAGGGGCCGCAGTTCGGCCACCGCATCAGCCACGCCCATAACGTCACCAAGCGCCGCTGGAACGTGAACTTGCAGACGGTGCGGGCGGTGGTCAACGGGGCTGCCCGGCGGATCCGGGTCTGCACCGGCTGCCTGCGCAGCGGCAAGGTGCAAAAGCCCGCTCGCGCTTAGCCTGCTGCGGCCTGATCACGGCCCCCGGCGCATACTTTTTCTCTGATTGCGCAAGCACTTGCGGGTTCAGTTCCGGTCTGCCGCTAGGGCTGCCAATATACTGGTGCCTGGCAGGAGGGCACATGGCGCGACGTTATCTGCTGTCCATCGACGGGGGCGGGATCCGCGGGATCTTGCCGGCCACCGCGCTGCTGAAACTCGAGGAGGTCACGGGGCGGCCGCTGCGGGAGACTTTCTCGTTCGTGGCGGGCACTTCGACCGGGGCGCTCATCAGCGCGGCCATCGCGGCTGGGGTCCCGGCACGGCGAATTCTCGAGGTCTATCTCACGCGCGGCAAGGAGATCTTCTCCCCGCGGGCGCCGTGGAATACCATCAAACGGCTGGCCACCGGCCACATGTACCCCACCCAGAAGCTCTACCAGGTGATTCACGAGACGCTCGGAGCGGCAGGCGATTGGAAGCTCAACGATTCGCCGATCGATCTGCTGATCACGGCCAAGGGCCTGGACGGCAGGCCCTGGTATTTTGTGCGCGATAACCCAGGCAATTCCGGATTCACCGGGCAGTTTCCGCTGGCCGACTGCGCCACTGCTTCGGCGGCGGCCCCCACTTACTTCGCGCCCTGGAAGATCGGCGCCGATCAGCCCGGGACGCTGGTGGACGGGGGCGTCGGCGTCACCGGCAACCCGGTCTACCAGGCCTGCGTCGAGGCTTTCTACTACACCTCCGGGCACGTGCCCGCCGAGACCACCGTCATCTCCCTGGGCACCGGGAGGTTCCCGCCGGAAAAGGAGCCCAAGAGCATATGGTCGTGGCTGGGGTGGATCCTGGCCGAATTGCTGCGGTCTCCCGGCGAGCAACAGACCGAAATCGTCCATCGCC
>Ga0315289_10013046_pt1 | contig 11663 bp, 9 predicted proteins | sample YL17G11_40_MG_FD_203452 | JGI IMG/M metagenome (GOLD analysis project Ga0315289, IMG submission 203452) | Sediment microbial communities from Yellowstone Lake, YNP, Wyoming, USA - YL17G11_40 | ecosystem: Environmental > Aquatic > Freshwater > Lake > Sediment | place: USA: Wyoming | collected... | reverse complement strand
TATGGCAAGCATTTAAAGAACAGACCAATGCACCTTTAATGCATGGTGTTATCTATTTCCTCATGAAGATAAGCTACAGTGAGCTGGTGATACGGTGCATGTCTCTGATACCCGGGGCCCTGTTGATTATTATGTTTTTCCTTCTCGGCAGAACGGTGAGCGGAACCGTATCGGGTCTTGCCATGGCATATATGGCAGCATTCAGTAGCGGAGCGATTCTCGTATCGCAGCTTATAAGGCCGTACAGTTTACTGCTTTTCTCTTTAACCGGAGCCCTCTGGTTTTTTCTCTCCTACTTTGGAACACGTGAGAAAAAGTATCTGTATGGATATTCTTTATTCTCGGTCCTTTCCATAAGCGCCCACTACCCCGCCGTTATCCCCCTTGCTGCAATTGTAATGGTCTGGCTTGCACATTCAATCGTACAAAAAAAACCAGCAAAAGAATTTGTTAACATCATTACTTTTAACCTGCCACCGTTTATCATATTAGGCGTTTTATATATCTACCACATCTCTATTTGGATCGGAGGAGAAAGCTATTTTCAAACTTTAATCAATCAGCCGTATTACGCGGTGCTTTTTCCGCAAACGCTGTCAGGCTTCATCCGGAATACATACGGTCTTTTCCGGTACCTCTTTTTACCGCCCTATGGAACATGGCTTATGGTTTTTGCTGGAGCAGGTGTTGTATCGCTCTGGAGATCTTCCCGGAGATCGCTTGCCGTCATAATCTTCGGCACCTTCCTGATCAATTTTGCCCTTGCTTATTCTAAAAAATATCCTTTTGGTGAATCGAGACATTCCATTTATCTATTTCCCATGGTGGCAGTTCTGGCAGGTGCAGCAGTTCAGAGTGGATATAATTTCTTCATGAATGATGTTATCCCGTTTCTTGCAAAAAAAATGTCTTTAAGGCTTGAACGTCTTCGAATACAAATGCTGTATTTAGGAATGGTAGGTATTTTTTTATCCACGCTTGTCATAACCTTCAGCTACAGGCAATCTGATTTCTTGAGGCGCTCCGAATATACTGCCCGATATAACGAGTTTCCCTTGAAACGGGCTTGTTATAGAAAGATGTTCAAGTACCTCACCGAGAATATGAGGCCAAACGATATTATAGTCACTAATTTCAAAACTTATTTTTATTTCCTATACCATCAGCTACCCAATCAACCACAGATTACCCACCCGTCCTCGCTCTGCCGTAAATATACGTGGAAAGGGTTTACTTGCTTTGATATTTATAGATATGAATTCGATAAAACAGTTTTTGGAACATTAGAGGACATAAATAAACACGTTGACTTAAAAAAAGGTTCAAAAGTATGGTTAGTCAATATAGGATGGGGTGGAGATGACATAGGAACCCTTATGTCGAAAAACCCGGAATACCGTTTTCTCCTTCATAAGGAACTTTCTGAAGAAGTAGGATGCATCTATTCGGTGAAGGCTGAGGATATTGGGAAATGGGCCCATCCTTAAATAGCCATGCTCATCAGCAGAGCTGACCTTCACACCCTTGAAGCTTCCCTGCCAACATAGATGAGGTTCTATACTTACCTGATGGGATTGAAGCTATCAGCTTTCAGCGATCAGCGTTTATCTTTATGAAGCATTTTAGTGTGGCACTTGATTGAGCATGTAGATTTTTTAGAATACTTTTCATCAACAAGGAGTATCTGGACCCCCTTATTTTCACTTTCATAACCAACCTCAAGGCCTTTACCTATCAGTCTTTCTATTTTCGACACTAAACCTGGCTCATAGTACCTGAGAGTATCATTTACATAGACTGCCTTGCCATAGAAAAGGTGGTCATAAGAAAGATCATTTTCATTTTTATCACGTAATGTGAAATCTAATGGTCTGAAATTCATTTTTGCTGTCCAAATAACACCAGGTGCTTCGGCAAATACTAAAGAGCCTGGCTTTAAGTATTCCTTCATGAATAGCACTGCCCTTTCATCTGGAGCAATTCCCAGCGTTCGAAATTTTGGATAGGGATAACCTACTTTCAGGAACAGCAGAGCGCATAATGCTAAGACGAGGCCGATCGTCTCTATCGCTTCGAGATGTCGGTATCGATTCATGACAAAACGTACTATCCATACCCATACAAGGAAGAATACGGTTGCTGAAAACAGGTTGGGGCGATTCGACAGCATTCCAAAAATTGCAAGTCCGAGAAGTGCTAAGGACCAGCAGTACTTTATTCTCTTTTCAAGACTGTATACTATGGAAGTCAACCCCATTGAAGCAAGGGAAAACACCACAAAATATGGGAAGAGGAAGTACGTGTGCCGAAAGAACGTTAAAAAATATACAAATAAATGAGTGGACCACAATAAGAGAACTACCAGAAGTGGGTATAACCTCTTCCTTGCTAACACCATTGCACCCATTGCCGCTAATAAGAGGAAAATAATTCCCAATCTCTCTCCGTATATGAAATAAATTTTCTTAGGTGAAGTTTTTATTGTTTGCCGGACACGATCAAAGAAGGCTTCAGGATTTCGTTTTATGGCTGACAAAAATGAATGTTGGTTTTCTTCTGGTGTACCGAACAGTCGGCGAGCTTCAATTTGTCCATCACCCATATTTTTTTCATACACAAAACTTTGTCCTTGCTCAAAGGCTATATACAACCTTTCGGCTATCCCTAGCTTAAATACTCCACTTTCCAAACGATACAAGGTGAGATAGCTGGCAACAATAATCGCAAAAGGTATTATGCTGGCAACAAGAGAGGTCCTCATACCCCTAATCGTTTTGCTCAAAAAAAGGGTGAGGATGATAAAGATACAGAATAATATCAATCCATCATTCCTTGAAAGAGCGGATAAACCAACAAAAAGTGATGCCAGCCATACATGTCTCACCTTATTTTCATTGTAGAACAACAATACTTGCCATAGAGTAAATGCTGACATAGCAGTGAAGAAGGCGTCACTCGGATTTGGCAGAAGATAGGTTAATGCGGGTGAGGTAAAAAGAAGTGCAATCATGATGAATGGATGTGCCAGGTAACGTAACTGCGTCGCAACAAGGTAGGCACTAAACCACATCAAACTAAAAAGGATAAACCGGCCGATGGTACAACTGTGGACTAACCAGTAGTCTGAAGCGTGAACGGGGATATAAGTGAGTGCATAGAGAATTGCAACGAGGGGGTTCCAGGCAAACTCCGGCAAAATGCCTTTTTCAGCCAGCAATCTTCCATTTCTTATGTAAATGGACTCGTCCCATGGTCCAATATCCCTCAGATTTGGAAAGAAAATAGGGAAAACGAGAACTAAATTTAAAATGAAGAGAAGTGGGATTACAAGGTTGGAATTTGATCTAAATTTTTCAGAAAAGCGTTCTATCCAGTGAAGAGTCATAACATTTTATATTTCTCCTTTCCTGAACTTCTCCCTGACCTTTTCGCTTCTTTATTCATAGCATAATAAAGAAACTCATTTGCCTCTGCCACCACCTCAGTTTTTGATGAGCTGGGACTTTTTGATATGCCCTGATTTCTTCCATGCTCCTGTAATAGGTAAGTAGCTTCTTTCTGGATTTCTTCTTTTTCAAAATCCTACTTGAATCCTTGATTCCTTGAACCATTTAAAACTCCACCCTCAGGGTCTAATTTCTTCATCCCCACATGCCATCTACTTTCGTGCCACACGAATAACACTTTGAATCATGAATGTTGTTCTCCTGGACGCTGAAACCAGTCCTTTCTACCAGAACTTTACCGCACTGGTAGCAGTAAGTATTTTCTCCGTTATCACCAGGGACATTTCCCGTGTAGACGTACCTTAACCCCTCTTTAAAACCGATCTCCCGTGCCTTTCTTAAAACAGTAACTGGTGTACGGGGTTGGTCAGTGAGCTTATACGTGGGATAAAATGCGGTTACATGCCATGGGGTATCCACACCCAGTCCCTTAATAAACTGGGCAATATCCCTCAGTTCCTCTTCGGTATCGTTATGGTTGGGAATAATCAATGTGGTGAGCTCTATCCAGATTCCGAACTCTTTATACGCCCTGATGCTATCTAAGGTCGGCTGAAGCCTGGCACCACAGACCCTTCGATAGAAATCATCCCTGAAGGACTTGAGATCAATGTTGGCTGCATCTAAGTAAGGCCTAATTGCTGTTAGGGCTTCTTTCGTGATGAATCCATTCGTTACGAAGACATTCCCAATCGCTTCTTTTTTAGCGAGGACAGCGCAATCGCAGGCATATTCAAAATAGATGGTGGGTTCGGTATACGTATAAGAGATACTCTGACACCGGTATTTCTTGGCTGCCTCGACGATCTTTTCTGGAGAGATTACCTGACCTGAAGGAACGTAAGACTCACGTGGGGCCTGGGAGATATCAGCGTTCTGACAGTGGAGACAGCGGAAGTTACACCCCACAGTGGCAATGGAAAAGGACTGAGACCCAGGATAGTAGTGAAAAAGAGGTTTCTTTTCAATAGGGTCAAGGTGCTGTGCAATTGGTCTGCCATAGACTAAGGTGTAAAGTATCCCATTCATGTTCTGCCTTACACCGCATATGCCCTTCTTTCCTTCAGCGACTTTACAGCGATGATTGCAGAGGTAACAGTTTACTGAGAGATTTTCTGCCTTATCATAGAAACGTGCCTCTTTCATGTCTCATACCTTCTGCTATACAAGAACCTTGTCTATCATCTCTTTGATGTTTTTCTTAGGCTGCACACCCACGCTCTGAGCAGCAATACCTCCCTTTTTGAAGACAATTATAGTAGGAATTCCTCTTACTCCATAACGGGCTGCGGTTGATTGGTTTTCATCCACATTGAGTTTGCAAATTTTCACTTTCCCTACATACTCACCGGCTAATTCTTCAATGATCGGTGCAAGCATCTGGCAGGGCGCACACCAAGAAGCCCAGAAATCCACCAGAACAGGCAGATCAGACATTAGTACTTCCTGATCAAAATTGGAATCGTTTACCATAATTTCATTTCCCATTTTTCTTCTTCCTTCCTCTACTTAGCCCTCCACCTCTCCTTCATCCCGTACCCCTATGATTAACAAACAACGCCTGAATATTCAAGAACAATTCTATCGAATGCTCACTGGCATCTGGACTTTTAAAGGTTACCCTGATACATTTACCTCGTTTTAACCTTTAATAGAAAAACTGACAAGACAACAAAACAAATGGGATGTGGACGACTATCTGAGAAGTTTATTTTTACCATACTCCTTCTCTCCCTGGGTTTAAGATTATTTATATCACTCTACAGTAACTGGATAGACTTATTCTTCATTGACGATGCCTTTTACTACTTTAGAATTGCAAAAAACTTTGTATCCGGACTGGGGTTGAGCTATGACGGGCATCGTGTCACAACTGGTTTTCAACCCCTGTTTTTGTTGATTCTTCTTCCGATATTTTCAATCACCAAGGGTAATCTGATTCTCCCCCTCCATCTGGTGGCTGTATTCCAGAGCTTTGTCAGCCTTGGCACTGGGATATTCCTCTACAAGATCTCAAGAATATTCTTGGATAAGTGGTTTTCATTGTTCATTGTTATCGTGTGGTCTTTCAGCCCCTTTATTTTCTCCCAGGAGATGAATGGTATGGAAACAGGCCTCAATCTCTTCCTCATTGCTGCAGCAAGTTACTACTACATCTCCCAAATAGTACCGTCAATTGAGGACATAAAAACCAGAAAGCTCATATTCCTTGGAGTTCTCCTAACTCTTGCGATGCTTTCAAGGCTGGATGGAATCCTATTCATGATTGCCGTGCTCATGCACCTACTCTGGACTGCCTTTAAAAGACACAAAGAGACCACGTATATTAAGAAAGTACAGTTTCTTTTCAGCGTAGTCTTCTCTGTGGCTCTGATGCCCCTGATTGTGTTGACACCTTGGCTTATCTTCAATTATCGAATTACCGGCTATCTCATGCCCCTGAGCGGCCAGGCCATACGCTTCATGTCCCTAAACTATGGTTTTGGAGCAGGCAACTTTCGCGATCAATTTTCTCTGCAGAATATTCCAATTAGATACTACTATGAAAATATCTCATACTCCCTGATGAAACTCCTGTGGTTCCATCCCTTTACCCATTCTCTAAGTAAATTCTTTTCTGATTTGTTTCACATCTCTAATATTGCGAATTTCCAGAATTTTAATTCCATAAGTCTTCTTATCCTTGGTGCCTTTGTCATTGCCATGATCCTCTTTGCTCTTAGCTCCCTGAGGCTACTTTTCAACCGGATGATATTTTACTTTCTGTACGCTTTTCTTCTCCTCTGTGCGTTTACTTTTTATATATTTGGGCAATGGTTCTACTACCGGTACTACTTCCCTATCTATTTCTTGATGACGATCTGTTGTGGAGAGGTGTTTTTTCTGATCTATACCAATTTGAAGAAGACTAATAAAAACTTCGGAACGATCTTTAAGGGGATATTGGTAACTTTCTACCTATTATCAACCTTTCTGCAAATAAAAGGCTTTATTGTTCTATCCCAGCACAGTGTAAATAAACAATTCCATAACCTCGTCAGTGTGATTGAGAACTTAACTCCCGCGAATGCGGTTATTGGATGCTTTCAATCTGGGGTTATTGGATATTACGCTGACCGGAAGGTTATCAATCTTGACGGAAAGGTAAATGAAGAAGCCCTTGAAACAATGAAGAGAGGACAGTTAGGGAAGTACATTAAGAAGAAGGGTATCACCTATGTGGCAGATTGGCCTTTTATTCTCCACACGCTGTTTTTTAGAAACTTGGGTAATTGTCCTGAAATTAAAATATCTGGCCCACTCTATAGAGGGTTTTTTGACATCTATAAGATAGAATACGAATCTTACAATATCCCCTAACGTAGGGGCGTGATTCATCATGCCCTTCTGATTTGGGCGCTATAAATTGCGCCCCTACTTGAACCCTTGACCCCTCGAACCCTTCTTACTTATTCAATATTCTTTTTCCCCTTTATTCCTTCCTTTCTCTCTGCTAATGCCTTCTTACCCACCTTGACCCCTTCTTCAAAGGCATTCTTGTTCAAATCGATGTAGGCTTTGGGTACCCGGTTCAACGCTGCCTTTTCCATGGACTTGCTTGATACCTGAGGAAAAATCTGGGTGATCGCACCGAGTGCAATGATATTGGCTACATTCTCTCTTCCAAATTTATCCCGGGCAATCTTAGAAAAAGGAATAGAAATAACATCCCGCTTCAGTTCACTGTCTACATAGGTTGAATCAACCAAGAGCGTGCCTCCTGGCTTTAAGTCCTTGATGTTTTCTTCATAGGCACTCTGACTCATCGCCAGGAGGAGATCGAGGTGGGTGGCCTTAGGGTAGTGGATTTCCTCGTCGCTAATCACAATATCAGACCTGCTGAACCCGCCTCGGGCAGCAGCCCCATAGCTCTGGGTTTGGGTTACATAGTGACCATCATGGATCCCAGCAGCCTCGGCAAAAATGATTCCTGCCAGGATAAGCCCCTGTCCCCCTAATCCAGCTAATCTCACCTCATAACGCTCACCCATAGTCTGCCTGCCTACTTCTTACCCTGCATCTTCTCTACCAGTTTCTGATACTGTTCGATATACTCAGGTCTCTCGATATCTAAAAATACACCGGTTAAAATTTTATCCTTTGCCTTTTCCCCTGTAGATTTTGCCTCCTCAATCGAGATGGTATGCTCCTCCTGCCACTTCAGCATATCCACTGCTGATGCAATCCGGTTATACCTGCCATAAATGGTAGGACACTGGGTGATTACCTCAACTACGGAAAAACCCCTTTTTCTTATCGCCTGCTCAATCAACATCTCTAACTGCTCGGTATGATAGGTTGCACCTCTCGCCACAAAGGTTGCACCTGCTGCTTCAGCAAGTTTGGAAATGTCAAAGGCTTGTTCAATATTCCCTTCGGGTGCAGTAGAGGCGATCATCCCAAAGGGAGTAGTGGGAGAAATCTGACCACCCGTCATCCCATAGATCATGTTGTTGAAGATGATGGCGGTTAAGTCCATATTCCTTCTGGCTGCATGGATGAAATGATTTCCTCCGATAGCGAGGGCATCACCATCCCCCATGGCTACTATTACGGTGAGTTCAGGCCTGGCAAACTTGAGGCCAGTAGCAAAGGCCAGAGCCCTTCCATGAGTGGTATGGAGGGTGTTAAAGTCAATATAGGTTGATACCCTTCCCGAACAGCCAATACCGGAAACCACTGACACCTTATCCTTATCCAATTTTAAATTGTAAATAGCACGGAGCATTGCCCCCATGATGATTCCATTCCCGCAGCCCGCACACCAGATCAGGGGGAACTTCTTCTCTGCTCGGAGGAACTGGTAAATTGGCTTTTTGTAGCTCATCGCTTAAAACCCTTCATCACTGTCTCAACAATCTCACCAGGGGTGAGCATGTCTCCGTCCACCCGGTTACATTTCTTAACCATTGCCTTAGCGGAACTCACCCTCACCACCTCATGATAAATTTGGCCCATGTTCATTTCAGGAACCACAATCTTCTTGATCTTCTTCACCATCTTCCCGATGGGAGCGTTGGGGAAAGGCCAGAGGGTGATCAACCTAAGGACACCGGCCTTAATCCCTCTTCGTCGAAGCTCCAGGGCAGCACTCTTGGCTGACCGGGCCACACACCCGTAGGCTACAATCGCCACTTCTGCATCTTTCAACATAAACTCCTCAACCTGAATGATATCGGATAAACCGAGGGCTATCTTCCGGTGGAGTCGTTCAATAGCTGTCTTTACCTCAGATGGAACGGTAGTGGGAAATCCCAGCACATCGTGAGTAAGGCCAGTTACGTGGTAGCGATACCCTTCACCAAAATTAGCCATAGATGTAATGCCGCTCTCAACATCATCAAATGGTTTGTACCAATCAGGAGAAACCGTGGGCTTTACCCGGTCAAATCGCTCAATAGTCTCTGGTGCAGGTAAAGTTACCTTCTCACGCAAATGGGCAATTACTTCGTCAGTTAAAAGTATAACTGGTACACGATACTTCTCCGAGAGATTCACTGCCCTTACCGTGAGATCGAAGGTCTCTCTAACTGAGGAGGGGCAGATAACAATAACAACGTGATCCCCATGCGTCCCCCATCTGGCCTGCATCACATCTCCCTGCGCAGGCTGAGTAGGGAGACCGGTAGATGGTCCGGCTCGCATGACGTTCACCACAACGCAGGGAACTTCTGCCATGGAGGCAAATCCGATGTTCTCCTGCATGAGGGAGAAACCTGGCCCGCTCGTAGCGGTCATTGACTTCAAACCTCCTAAAGAGGCACCAATAATCGCAGCCATGCTGGCGATCTCATCCTCCATCTGGATGAACTTACCCCCTGCCTCGGGAAGCATCCGCGAAAGTATCTCACCGATCTCATTGGCAGGGGTTATGGGATAAGAGGCAAAGAATTTCACCCCGGCAGCGAGGGCCCCCTCTGTGCAGGCCTCATTGCCCATCAGTAATCGTTCTCTCCCTGAACCACTCATGGATCTCGCCTCATCAAAAGATACCTGAATCTTTATTGCCCTTCGCCTCCCGGATGGAGAGGGCGAAATCAGGACAGCGCAAAACACACCAGCCACAGATATTGCAGTCCACAGTTTTCACTGCCTTGGGGAAACCATTTTCATCCTCGATCAAGACCCGGTGAGCACAGAACTGGATGCAGACTGCACACCGTTTGCACCACTTGTCATAGATCTGGATGTAGACTTTCGGGTGCTTCCCCTTCTTCTTCTTCTCGCCGTACTTTACCTTGGTCTTTTTTGAAAGCATTTATTTCACCTTCCACAAAGAACAGGTTCCGTCATCAGAGGCAGATGCCAAGTATTTACTATCACAGCTGAAGCAGAGAGATTCTACGATATTGGTATGACCTCTTAAGGTGGCAATCTCTCTCTCCTCTTTGACATCCCAGATCTTCACTAAATTATTATTTGCTCCAAATGCCACCATCCCACCGTCAGGGCTGAAACACACTGACCAGACGTCCTTACCCTCACCCTTTATTACCTGAAGTTCCTTGAACTCATCCATTGCCCACAGCCTTACGGTTCCATCATCCGAGGCTGAGGCGAGGAACCTGCCACTCTTCTCAAAACTCAAACCCCATACATAACTGGTGTGTCCTTTTAAGATCTTCACCGTTTTTCCACTCTCCACATCCCATACCCGCATAGTCCCATCCCTCGACCCTGAAACAACCTGTTTACCATTGGGACTATAGCGGACAGACCAGACGTAGCCGGTATGTCCCTTTAACACCTTAGCTTCCCTGCCCTCTTCCACATCCCAAATCCTTACGGTTGCATCATCTGATGCCGAGGCAAGGTATCTTCCATCTGGACTGAAACTCAAGGAAACCACATAGTCGGTATGACCACTTAAGGTATGGAGTTTTTCTCCTCTGTCCAGATCCCAAATTTTCACTGTATTATCATCAGAAGCAGTTGCCAGATATTTCCCATCCAAACTGAAGCGCACTGAATTTACATCATCGGTGTGCTCTTCAAACGTAAAGATTTCTTTCCCCTTCCTGATATCCCATATCCTGGCAGTGTTATCCCGTGAACCAGTGGCAATAAACTTTCCATCCGCACTTATCGCCACTGACCAGAGCAAATCGGTATATCCCTCCAGAATTTTCGCCACCTTACCGGTTTCAAGATTCCATATCCTAATGCTATTATCATGAGAGGCTGAGGCAAGGTATTTCCCATCCGGGCTAAAGCCGATGGACCAGACAAAACTGGTATGACCCCTTAAGGTCTTCATCTCTCTGCCTGTTTTCAGGTTCCAGAACTTGATGGTACCATCATCTGAACCGGATGCCAGATACTCATTCCTCGGAGCAAAACTCACCGCAATTACATGGTCAGTGTGGCCCCGTAAAGTCTTTATCTCATCACCCGTCTTCACATCCCAGAGTTTTATAGTATGGTCATCTGATGCTGAAGCAATCATCTCACCTTTACTGTCATAGCTGATTGATTCGATGAGACGGGTATGACCCTTCAATTGCCGGATCTCTCTGAACCTCTTTATATCCCAGATCCTGATCGTATCATCGTCTGAGCCTGAAGCTAAATACTTACCATCTGGAGAAAAACGTACTGAGGTCACATCATCGGTGTGGCCTTTCAGAACCTTTATCTCTTTCCCCTTCTTTATATCCCAGATCCTGATCGTATCATCGTCTGAGCCTGAAGCTAAATACTTACCATCTGGAGAAAAGGCTATAGATACGATGTAGTTATCGTGACCGGTGAAAAATTTAATTAGCTCATAGGACTTGGTTTCAAAGAGTTCGATACCAATAGTGGTGGAACAGGCAAGATATTTGCCGTCCGGGGAATATTTGATGTTAAATAACCACCCCCGGCCAAACCGCTTATAAGGCCTTTTTCTCACACGAGAAAACACGATTTTTTTGCCTCCTTGAACCACTCGTTTTAACTGAAAGTCTATACTATAACCATGCAATTCTTACAAGACCAATTTTCCTCAGATGTCAAGGCAAAGTAGAAATGTCCTGTTTTCGGCAAAGTAGAAATGTCCGGTTATGACGTTGTAGCCTCCATCGGTTTCTTTTGCTCTCCCCGCATGCTGTAGAAGAACTGTCGATTAGCTTTGTG
>Ga0315289_10013045_pt1 | contig 11663 bp, 9 predicted proteins | sample YL17G11_40_MG_FD_203452 | JGI IMG/M metagenome (GOLD analysis project Ga0315289, IMG submission 203452) | Sediment microbial communities from Yellowstone Lake, YNP, Wyoming, USA - YL17G11_40 | ecosystem: Environmental > Aquatic > Freshwater > Lake > Sediment | place: USA: Wyoming | collected... | reverse complement strand
GCCAGCAAGGGCAGCCAGTGGCTGCGCATCGTGGGCATTGCATTCTTCCTGTTGCTGCTGACGGCAGGCGTGACGCTGCTACTCAGGTATGTGCAGCAGCGTAGTACTGGCACTGCGCGCCGTAGACCAGCACCCTCCGCACGCCCACCCTTGGCCAGGGCGCCCGAAGCCGAACGGGTACCTGGCACGCCTCCCCCGGCAGAACGCAGTCTGGGACACTTTGAAACGGCCTACAACCCGGGCGACGATGGCTATGACGCCTCTTACAGCATCGAATCAGCCGCCGGCGAGTTCCTCGGCGAGTGCGGCGTCAGCGCACTGGAAACCGCAGGGATCGGCCAGCCGGGACGGGTCTCTGCCTTTGAGCTGTGGCTATTCGACAAGGACGACGTGCGCACCGAGACCAAGATCCTGCTAAGCGAAAGCGCTTTTGCAGACGCTGCGCTGCAGGAGAAGCTGGCCAACAAGGGAGAGCTGATGCGGGTAGCAGAGGGCCAGGTCATCACCCTGGAAACCGCCAACCTGCGACTGAACGCCACGATCCTGGACGCCGGGTACACTAGCGCTTCTGAGGGAGGCGTTTTCGCCAGGCTGGCAACACGTCTGGAGGTCGAACAGAAGTAGGCCATTCGCGCACAGTGCAAGGACGCAGGAGACAGCCCCTCCTGCGTCCTTTTTGGTTAGCCACGCATGGCGGGGTCAAACAGGTTCTGGTACTCCTGAATCGCAAAGCGATCGGTCATGCCCGCGATATAGTCGCAGATCACTCGCTCCGGCTGCTCATGTGCGAAGCGAGCCTGCACCTCCAGCGGCAATTGACGTGGCTCATCGCGGTACGCCTCGAAGAGTCGGCGGATAAGGCGTTGCGCCTTGACCTGCATGCGCATGACGCGATGGTGGCGGTAGAGGCGATCGAGCAGGAAATCCTTCAGCTCGCGGTTGCGCGCCTGCATCTCCGGTGAAAAGCCGACCAGGTTCTGAGCAGCCTCGCGCACGGCCTGGGGCGAATGGATGCCGAATTCCTGCAGCCTCTGGCTGATGGTCTGAATCACGTCCGACACCTCGCGGTTGATCAGGTAGCGGACTACCTGGTGGCGCGCCACGTCGGTGAAATCGCGCTCCAGAACACCAAGCCCATCCAGGACTTCTCGCCAGATGCGCACGTCATGCAAATCGGCGGGCTGGATCATTTCGGAACGCAAACCATCGTCCAGATCGTGGGTGGAGTAGGCAATCTCGTCGGCCGCGTTGACTAGTTGGCCCTCGAGCGTCGCGTGCCTGTCGGGCTCGTACTCTACCGCGTCGGACACGTCGTACTCGGTGGTGTGCTTGACGATCCCCTCGCGCACCTCCCAGGTCAGGTTCAGACCGGGGAACTGAGGATAGCGCTGCTCGAGCCTTTCGACAATGCGCACGCTCTGGTAGTTGTGGTTGAACCCGCCGTACGCCTGCATCACCTCATTCAGCGCGACCTCGCCCGAATGGCCGAAGGGCGTGTGCCCCAGATCGTGGGCCAGCGAGATGGCCTCCGTCAGGTCCTCGTTAAGCCCCAGTGCGCGGGCCATCGTGCGACCGATCTGGGACGTCTCGATGCTATGCGTCAGGCGCGTGCGGTAATAGTCGCCCTCATAGTTGACAAAGACCTGCGTCTTGTACTCGAGGCGGCGGAAGGCCGTGGTGTGGATAATGCGATCGCGGTCGCGCTGGAACGCGGTACGGTAGGGATGCTCAGGTTCCGCATGGACACGGCCGCGCGAATCGCGGCTCTTCACGGCGTAGAGAGCCAGGTGTTGGGCTTCGAATTCCTCGAGATGGTGTCGCGTGATCATGACCAGGCCTCCTCCATGAACGTCACGGCACTCTGCTGCGCCAGTCGTATCCGCATTATAGCGCGCAGAAGCCGAGTGACCAACACTCGACCATACCAAGTTGTAAGTATGCCAAGATGGGCGTATACTATGTTCATCACTCCACGACTCCCTGTGTTCAACGTGCTGTGCAGGAGGATGACCTTGCGTTTCGGAATTGAGCAGATGCAGCCGTCGTTTCTGATCAGCGAGGCGCGCAGCGTTCTAGCTAGCGGGAAAGCAGTGGACGCCTCTGCGCTGAACGTCGACGTGGCCGGCCAGGTCAAGCACCTGGCGGACCTGGGCTTTCGCCTGATTGAGCTGAACCCGGACCTGACCATCTTCTTTCCGCGCTGCTACGACCTGCCTGCCGTGGAGCGTCTGCGCGAGATCAAAGCCGAGCACCAGCTGGAATACACCGTGCACCTACCCCTCTGGTCCCTAGAACCATCCAGCCCCGTGCAGATGGTGCGCGAGGGGGCGGTGGACACCCTTGTGGACGCCGTGCTGCGCCTGACGCCGCTGGAGCCAGAGGTCTATGTGCTACACGCCACGGGCGCTCTGGCGGCCGAGTTCATGCACATGCAGGCGCTGGAGGGCGTGCGCCCGCTGGTGATGGGGCTGTTCTTCACCCAGGCACAACGCAGCATAGCGCAACTTCTAGAGCGTACAGGCTTGCCCTCGCGCCGCCTGGCCATCGAGACCATCGAGTTCCCCTTTGACTTGACCCAGCGCCTGGCGGAAACCCTGGACCTCTCCATGTGCCTGGACACGGGCCATGTGCTGGCCGGCTACACCACGGGTGTCAGCTTGGCGGAGGCCCTGGAGCGGGCATTGCCGCGCCTGGCCGAAGTGCACCTCCACGACGGATACCGCCGGGAACTGCCGGAGGGGAGGGTCCAGATCGCAGACCACCTCGCGCTGGGATTGGGCGATTTGCCGCTGCAGGCCTTTCTCGAACAGTTGAGCGTGGCGGGGTTTTCGGGGCCCATCATCTTTGAACTGACCGTGGAGCAAGCCCAGGCCTCATTGCAGGCCATACGAGCTGTGCGCCCCAGCCTGGTGTAGCCACTGGCTCAGAGAATCCTGGAAAGGCAAGCCGGCAAATATGAGGGCCAAGGTCGAGGCATGACGAAAGCGACACAAGGGCAGATCAACCGGATGTCGCTTTCACCGCTACGCTGTTCAACACTCTAACGCGGTTTTCCCACGCTACTTGCCGTGCACAATGACGGACGATCGTCAAGCGAGGCATTGCCTGCACCCCGCTCGACCGAAAACCGGGGGCGCTAGCTCTTCGCGCTGTAGCCGTAGGTTGCCAGCAACTGCCCAATGCCCCGGTATTGATGCCCGCCGAATACCACCGGGTTGGCCTTTCCCAGGTCGATGTCGCCCTTGTCATCCAGGATGCTCTCGTCGACGTGCACAGCCACGACCTTGCCCAGGAACAGGTCGTGCGCACCCAGCGGCAGCACCTGCGTCACCTGGCATTCGATGTTGAGCGGGCATTCAGCGATCAGGGCCGTCCCGATGGCCTGTGCGGGCACCGGTGTAAGACCCGTTGCCGCAAACTTGTCCACGCGCCTGCCCGAGACCGTCCCACAATAGTCAGTTGCCAGGATCAGTTCCGCGTTTGGGATGTTGACGGCGAATTCGCGGTATTGCTTCACCAGTCCATTCGAGTAGCGCGAGGGACGGATGCTGATGCCCAGCATGGGCGGATCGGAGCAGACCGTGCCTACCCAGGCCAGGGTGATGATGTTGGGCTTGCTAGCCGGTCCGCACGTCACCATGACAGCCGGAATGGGGTACAGATACGTGCCAGGTTTCTTCGAGATCTTGGCCATCAAGTAGCCTCCCTAGTATGCCCCCGTGCCCAGAATCAGCGTGGGGATGGTTTTCAAAGCAATCTTCAGGTCCAGCAGCGGTGACCAGTTCTCGATATAGTAGATGTCGAGCAGCACCATCTCGTCAAAGGTGCGGTCGCTGCGCCCGCTCACCTGCCACAGGCCCGTCAGACCGGGCCAGGTCTCCAGGCGCCTGCGTTGCCAGGGCTGGTACTGTTCCACTTCGGAGGGCAATGCGGGGCGCGGCCCAATCAGGCTCATTTCGCCCTTGAGGACGTTGTAGAATTGCGGCAACTCGTCGAGGCTAGTACGACGAAGGAACACGCCCAGGCGAGTGCGACGCGGATCCTCTTTGATCTTGAAGAGAGGCCCATCAGCCTCGTTCAGGCGCGTCAAGGCCTCCTGCTCCCGTTCCGCGCCCTCGCGCATGGTACGGAACTTGAACACGGTGAAGGGGCGGCCACCTCGGCCCACGCGCGTCTGCCGGAATATGACAGGCCCCGGTGAATCGAGCCTGATCAGGATGGCGACGAGCAGCATCAGCGGTGACAGCAGAGCCAGGGCCAACGCGGCCAAGACAGCGTCCAAGACGCGTTTGAGGGCCAGGTTCCAGCCTTTGATAGAGACGGTCTTGATGCCGATCAGGGGAATACCGCCCAGGTCGTCAATGTCCACGTGGTTCAGGCTCATCTGAAAGAGGTCTGGCACGATTTTGACGGCGACCTGGGCCCGCTCGCACTGGGCCATGATGCCCATGATCTTGCGATGGTAGAGCCAGGGCAGCGTGATGACCACTACGTCCACCTCGTAGTTCCGGATCACGTCGGGAATGGTTTCAGTTCCACCCAGGCCCTTGAAGCGACCAATGTCCCGATTGCCGCGCTCTGGCTTGTCGTCGACAAAACCGACCACTTGGTAGCCAAGCTCTGGCTGGGCCACGATATTGCGCATGAGGGCGCGGCCTACTTCGCCGACGCCCACAATCAACACACGCTGCACGCCATGTCCGCGCCTGCGCAATCGGCCAATCATGACGTCCTCTAGCACCCTCAGCATGGACAACAGCGTCCAGATGGCCAGTCCGGCGTAGGCAAAAATCAGGCGCGAGTACAGGACCGGGCGGTACAGCAAGGAGAGAATGTAGAGCGCAGCCACGCCGGTCACAGCGCCTCGCGCGATGATGTACGCATCGCTCAGCCAGGAGCGCTTGCGGCGCGGCCCATACAGACCCTCCGCCAGGTACATGAGCAACAGAAGCGCCATCAGCGCCAGAGAATTGGGAAAGTACACGCTGTATGGGACCCGGTATGCTTCGTCCAGTGGCCGGAACCACTGCAACTCGTAGCGGACCACGTACGCCAGAAAAAAACCGACGTTGACCAGCACGGCGTCGGCCAGCACTCTGGCAACCGAGACCCAACGTGCGCTTCTGGAAGACACCTACGCGCCTCCTGCCAGGACGTTTCGGTACACCTGAATCGTCTCGCGCGCCATGCGCGTCCAGGTAAACTCCCTTGCCCTCTGCAACCCGCGCGACGCCAGGTCGGCCCTGAGGCCATCGACCTGGCAGAGCTGGACGAGTGCCTCAGTCCAGGCCTCTACCCGGTGCGGATCGATGCGCAGGCCCGCGTCGCTCACCACCTCCGGCAGGGAGGACGCATCCGCGACCACGACCGCAGTGCCACAGGCCATCGCCTCCAAGGGTGGTAGGCCAAAACCCTCGTAGAGCGAAGGGTAGACCAGGGCTTCGGCCGTATTGTACCACAAAGGTAGCTCTTCTTCGGGGACAAAACCAGGAAAGACCACGTCGGTCTGCAATCCCAGCTCCTCCACCGCGGAAAACAGGGGCCGATAGAGCCACCCGCGACCCCCAGCCAACACCAGTTTGTGAGTGCCGCCCATCGCGCGCCTGAAGGTCGCATATGCCCGCAGCAGGGTCAATAGGTTCTTCCTTGGCTCCAGGGTGCCCACGAATAGAAAGAACTTGTCAGGCAAGTTGCGCCTGCGACGGAACTCGGACAACACCGCCGCGTCAGTGATGGGCCGGTAGGCCGCATCTACACCCGGGTAGGTGACAGTGATCTTTGTGGCAGGAACGCCAAAGAACTTGACGAGATCACGCGCCGTGCTGGCTGAAATAGCGATCAGGTGGTCCGCGCGACGGGCACTCCAGCGCGTGAAGAACCTCTGGTAGAGTCGCTGAAAGGTTCGGAAGCTTCTGGGAAAGACCATGAAACTGAGATCGGTAGCGGTCACCACGCCCTTGCAGGGCAGGACAAGGGGCTGAACGTTGACCGGCGAGTGCAGCAGTTCGATGCCGCTGGCCCTGAGTTGCAGCGGCTGTATGCACTGCTCCCAGAAGAGCCTGACCCAGGGATTCTGCGTGGGCAATCGCGAGCGCCTTTCCCTGTAGGCTCGGCCTTGCTCAAGGGACAGCGGCAGGGCGCTGCGGAGCGTCCCCGGAGCGTAGCGCAGGGGGCTACGGCCACCGAGAAAGACCGTGTAGTCGGCCTCTGAATCCTCGCGCAACAGACATTTCAGCAAATTGTCGATGTACCGGCTTACGCCGGCGTGGCGGTAGGACCGCTCCTGCGCGAGTAGCTGGGCGTTGATGCCAATCCGTCGGCGGGCTGAAGGGCCACTGGTTGCGGTCGGTGCTTCTTTCACAACTTCACAAGTATAGGCCAATTGCACGTCCGGGCAAAACGGTCATGGTCGAGGAGAGGGGTCCAGGCCCAGGAGTTGGCGGTAAACCGCGTAGGTCTCGACAGCAATTTGGCGCTGAGTGTAATGTGCCAACACCCGAACGCGCCCCTTCTGCCCCAAGGTGACGCGCAGCTCTGCATCGTGCATGAGCCGCTCTAGTGCCGCACGCAGCGCCTCGGCGTCACCTTCGGGAAAGACCAGCCCGGCATCTCCGATCAGGTTGGGAATCTCCCCGGACGACGAACCCACCACCGGCACTTGGCAGGCCATCGCCTCGATCAGCACGCGCCCGAACTGCTCCTTCCAGTTGCGCCGCGTGAGCGACGGCAGAACCAGCACGTCCAGTTCGTTGAGCAGGCGCGGCACCTCGCTGGAAGGCAAGCGGGACGAGAAGGTGACTCGCGCCCCGAGCCCCAGCTGCGCGCAGAGGGACTGCAACTCCGACAGATAGGGTCCGTCTCCCATCAGGTGCAGGTTCCAGACGCCTTGCAGGCCGGCCAGGGCCTGCAGCAACACCTGCACCCCCTTTTCCTCGACCAGACGTCCGAAAAAGCCGATCACAAAAGGCGTGTCGGTGCGAGGCGCGCGTGGCTCGGCCTGGTACAGGTCCGGGTCGACCCCAAACTGGGAGATGAGGTGAATGGCCTGACGAAATCCTTTGGCGCGCAGGACCTTGATCGCTTCACGGTTGCCAGCCAGGGCACAAGCCGCGCGGTGCAGATTGTAGCGCTCGAACCAGCGGAATGGGGGCGGGTAGCGGCGCAGCAGGTTTTGCCAGGTGAAGAACAGTGCCCTGCCACCGTACCGCTGCGCCAGCAGCATGCCATGGAAGGTGGCCAAGTTGTAAGGCTCCTCGTCCAGGTGCAGGATGTCCGGACGCAGCCGGCGCACCAACGCTCCCAGCCCGGGGTAAAAGTGCAGATGGTGATTGCCGTTGAAGGCCATGGGCAGCACCTGCAACTGGTAGCCTGACGTGTAGACCCTTTCGAGCGACAGGGACCTGGCACCCTCCCGCCAGTACGGCGGGACGACCACGCAAAGACCCACGTCGGGCAAACGCGCCAGCTCCTCCAGCTTGCGCTGGTACATGCCCACCACACAGGCCTTGGAGACCATCAGAACACGCAAAGCCCCCCCTCATTTCGAGCATTGCCGCTTGCAGGCGGACTCATTGTAGCCGGGACCAGCCGCGCGGGCAAACCCCAGCGCAGACGGCTGGTGATGCGAACGCGTTTGACAAATCGGTGCCAACCCGTTATGATTCCCTTCGACCGTCAGCCTACTGGAAGGAGAGCTCATGAAACCCACCATCTCAACGCTTCGTCGCTTGCACTTGATCATGGTTTGTCTCTGTGTCGTCCTGGTGTCGCTGCTCTTGGTGCGCCCCGCGCCTGCGCGGGCGGACGGCGCCAACCTGATCCAGAACCCCGGTTTTGAGCGTCCATACGTGCCGCTGGCCAACAAAGAGAACTGCGCGGTTGCGTCTCCTTGGGTCGCCTGGTACCGCGAGGGCACGCGCGAAGAAGTCTCGCAGGGCTACCGTTTCGCGCCCGAGTACAAGGCCGCGTTCCGCGCCGACGTTCCCGGCAACCGCGTGCGCAATGGCGAACTGGCACAACAGTGGTTCCACAGCTACGGCAACTTTGAGGCTGGCGTGCTGCAGCAGGTCAGCAACATCCCAATCGGAGCCAAGCTGCGCTTTGAGATCTGGGGCATGTCGTGGTCGTGCGACAAGGAATCCCGGGGCAACTGCGGCGGCGCCACGTCTGGCGATCCCTCCCCCATGCACTTTAGGATTGGCATCGACCCGACCGGTGGGGGCGACCCCTTCAGCCCAGCCATCGTGTGGGGCGAAGAGAACAATGCCTACGACAAGTGGACCCTGTTGCAGGCCGAGGCCGTCGCGCAGAAATCCACAGTAACAGTGTACGTTTACTCGTACCCCACCTACCGCTCTCAGGACAACAACATCTACCTCGACGACGCCAGCCTGGTGGTCGTCGCTCCGCCGCCAACCCCAACGCGCAAGCCCACCGCGGTCCCGACTGCCACCCCTGTGCCCACGCTGGTCCCCACCGCCGTGCCTCCTCCGCCCACGCCTGTACCCACCTGCCCGCCACTTGCGCCGCCCTGCCCTACGACGACTGCGCCCAAGCCATGCCCGACCTGCCCGCCGGTAGTCATCCCCACGCCGGTCACGGTCTCGTTCGTCGAGCAGCTCACCTCCGGGCAAGGTCTGATCGCCCTGCTGGCGGCCTTGGCGACGATTGTGGCAGCCTTCTTCTTCGGCATGTCGCTCGGCCGACGCAAGTAGCTTCTATGAGCAAACTCCTACCAGCCAGGCTCTGAACACGCGGAGGGTGCCGTCGTCTGAGTTTCCACCCAGGATGGCACTCTCCTTGTTGCCCGCCACGCCTGCCCTTTGGGAATCATCCCATCGGTCGCCTGGCAATTGACAGGCATGGCACGGCCTGTATAATGGCAGGGGCACACAGCTTTCCTCCCGGGAGGTCCCGCCTTCTTGTCGCGAATCCGACGCCTGATCTGCAGCGAATGGTTCCTGTTGCTGGCTATCACCGCCCTGGCAGGGGTGTTAAGGTTCTACGCGCTCGACCGGCTGCCAGGCGGGCTGTACCACGACGAGGCCTACAATGGGCTCGACGCGCTGGCCATGCTGCGCGGTGCGCGGCCAATCTTCTTTGAAGCCAACAACGGTCGCGAACCGTTCTTCATCTACCTCGTCACGCTCTCGGTCTGGCTGCTGGGCCGCAGCCCCCTGGCCATCCGCATTGTCTCCGCGCTGCTGGGCACGCTGACCGTGCCAGCAGCCTACGCCATGGCGCGCGAGCTGCTGGGCCGTCGCGAGGCCACCCTCACTGCCTTGGTAACTGCACTTACCTTCTGGCACCTCAACCTCAGCCGGATTGGGTTGCGCGCTGTGAGCCTTCCACTGTGGATTGCGTTGAGCCTGTGGCTCTTTGCACGGGCTCTGCACAAGAGACGCCCCACCGATTACGCGTTGGCCGGAGCGTGCCTGGGCATCAGCATCTACACCTACATCGCGGCGCGCTTCTTGCCCATCGCCTTTTTGCTCTTGTGTGTCTACTGGCTAGTGCGTCGCCGGCCACTGTACGCACGCGGACTCTTGCTGTTCTTCACGACCGCGCTGCTGGTGGCAGCCCCTTTGCTGATCTACTTTGCCGCACACCTCTCCACGTTCCTGCAGCGTTCCGGCCAGGTCTCTATCTTCAACCCTGCCATCAACGGCGGTCACCTGGCCGGCACCCTGCTGCGACACCTGGGCAAGACCCTGGCCATGTTCAACTGGCGGGGCGACTTTATTCCGCGTCACAACCTGCCCCTGCGCCCCGTATTCGACCCCATCATGGGCATTTTCTTCTTGCTTGGCCTGGTGATCAGCGGGCTGCGAGCGCGCCAGAGGCCAGAGTACGGCTTGTCGTTGATTGCTTGTCTGGTGATGCTCGTGCCCACCGTGCTGGCCGAGGACGCGCCCCATTTTCTGCGCGGGGTGGGCGTCCTGCCCACTCTGTTCGTCTTCCCGGCCATCGGCCTGGCGGCGCTGTGGGATCTCGTGCAGTCGTGCGCGTCTCGCGCCGCGGCGGTGCTGGCCGTCGCACTGATCGTGGCGTGGAGCGGCTACACGACGATCAGCGACTATTTCCTGCGTCACGTGCAGAGCGAGGCTCTCTACTACAACCTGGAGACGGGAGCGCTCGAGCTCTCCGCCGATGTCAACCGTTTCTTGGGCGGCGGTTGGCAGGGCGGGATGGGATGGCGTATTCCTGCTCAATCATCCGACTCCCGGCGCTGCGCGTACCTGGATGAGCGTCTGTGGCGAGATTGGCCTAGCCTGCGCTACCTGGTGCCGGAAAGGCCCAACCTGGTGCTGCTCGGCCAGAACGTTCCGGCCCTGGCGACGGCTGACCGCGAAGCGTCCCCGGAGCCCAGCGCAGGGGACTGCGAAGCGTCCCCGGAGCGAAGCGTAGGGGACGAAATGCGGGTCATCGTGTGGCCCTTTGAGGAACACAGCCAGTACCTATGGCTCCTGCCCGCGGGGCACGTTATCTCGGTGCGCGAGGGGCCGCTGGAGAGAGGCGATCTGGAGAAAGAGGCGCGCCTGTTGTGCCTGACCTACGAGGCAACGCCTGCAACCCAGGTGCCCGCCAACCTGCAGGCGCGCTTTGCAGAGGGCATCGAACTGCTCGGCTACGAATTGCTCCCGGCCGGCCAGGGCACGCGGCTGCGCCTGTACTGGTACGCCGGGGCTGCGCTCCACACCGACTATTCCGTCTTCGTGCACGTCCTGCGCAGTGGCCAGCAGTTGACGCAGAGCGACTCTTACCCGGCGCAAGGTCACTATCCAACGCACCTGTGGAGGTCGGGCGACATTGTAGTGGACGACCATCTGCTGAACACGAGTTTGCCCGGTGGCCAGGGCGATTCCCTGGCCATCGGCCTGTACCAGTGGCAAACGCTGCAGCGCCTGCCAGTGCTCTCGGTGGGCGGCCAGCAGGTCAGCGCAGACGCTGTGACGGTCACTGTGCCCTAGGCGCGACTTGCACGACCCCGATTTCGGCGTGGTCTGAGCCATCTGACAGCAGCAGCCGTGTGTTGGTCTGCGGGTCGTACAACCCAACCACCAGGTGCAACACCCCGGGCGTGTCGAGAGGCAGCCACAGCCCGTGGTTGTCGGTGATGGCCTCGCCCGGTTGCCAGCCCGTCGTGGGACGCAGTTCGTTGACGGGCACGGCGTCGTGCTGGGTGACCAGGCGGCCGTCCGAGGAATAGAGGTGCACAAAGACCTTGAGGTTCTGCGGAATGCCCTCGCTGGCGCTCCAGACCAACCGCACCGTCACACGGTCATCGGCCTGCGCCTGCGAGGTAAAGGCTGCGCTTTGCAGGTGGATGCGCCCGCCAAAGGTCAGCCCCGGCTCGGCCTGAGCCATGTCGGGTGTGGGCGACAGATATTGCAGGTAGAGCGTGTCTTCGCGCCACTGGCCAAAGGCCGGGAACAGGTTCAGGTCGAACCACTCTTTGAGGGGAAGATTGGCCGCTACGGTGCCCTTGTAGAGCACGAGCCACAGGCTGCGGTGCTGACTCGCGGCGGGCTGGACTCGCTCGGCCAGTGCCGTTTCCAGCGGCTCGATCACCGGGTCCCAGCGTAGTACGTAGGACCAGGCCGGGTCCGCGGGCGTGCGGAAGCGCTCGTACAGGCCCGCCAGGCTGAGCACGTTGAAGAACA
>Ga0315289_10013044_pt1 | contig 11663 bp, 17 predicted proteins | sample YL17G11_40_MG_FD_203452 | JGI IMG/M metagenome (GOLD analysis project Ga0315289, IMG submission 203452) | Sediment microbial communities from Yellowstone Lake, YNP, Wyoming, USA - YL17G11_40 | ecosystem: Environmental > Aquatic > Freshwater > Lake > Sediment | place: USA: Wyoming | collected... | reverse complement strand
CACCAACTCTCCCTAATTCAACATGAATTTTTACCAGTGTTTCATCTTCTAGACGAAAAGACACAACATTGCTTCCAACAAGCTTGGCAGAAATCTGCCTGAACTTGATTTGTTCATCTGACATATTGCCAATCCCATGTCGCATTGCTTTTTTGCCTATATAAAATTAGTCACCTTAGGTTTCTGTTACTTCTGCATCGAATACAAGCGCGATTTTGAGTTTTTGTGGGTTGGAGCGCGAGGGTGACGCGAGCGCGACATTGATTAAGCATGATATTGAATAGAAATAGGGATTATCTCTATTTGTGTTTGCGTCTGCATTTTGGCCGTATTTAGCGCGCGCTTTCTGATTTTTACGTACACGACCAGTAGGTATGCATTTAGAAGTAGCTGCGTTTCTTCTTTTTCGGTCCTTCTTGGAACTCTTGAACCGTGCTTTCCTCGGGCTGTAGCGGCACGTCTACACTGATGTCCTCGTCAATATTGTCAGAAATCTCTTGTGCAGATTCAGAACTAGTCGGCGTGGGACTGCCCTCAAATGAAAGGGAAGGCTTCATTTGCTGTTCTAAGCTGGCTATTTTGTCCTCCAGTTCCTTGACTGTGTCGTCGTGCGTGCGGTTCTCTTCTTCAAGAATTTGGACAAGGAGATTTTTATCGACAACAAGCTTTTCCATGTGTGCCTTTTCCTCCAGAATCTTGGTCTTCTTTTCCAGCAGTCTGCGTTTCTCTTCTAGGCATTTGTATTGCTCTACCGCTCCCGATGTCGCCTGTCGAAGTTCCTCAATGGTCCATATATTGCTCAAATCAATTCACCTTTAGGACAGTGGCACCTACTAAAGATATAATTTATTTATGAATCAATAATAAATATCGTGGATTCTTCTGGTTCGCGCGCGCTTTGGGCTTGGGGGTTCCATTTTCTTGGGGAGAGAAAAGGGGGGTTCTCCGTGATTGTGCAAGCACTCTGCGTCCGTGTGTCCAGGCAGTCTGATTCTTTCCTGTGGGTATCGACAAAATTATATGAAAGATTCAACCTAATAGATTTGAGAGTGCGAGTACGTTGAAGCGCGCTCACTGGATAGCTTTAGCGTTACTCTCTGTAGCTGTAGCAATGTTCGGTATAGGCTTCTTTCTGAGGTTTTTCTGGATGCAGGGAAGTGGCTTACTTCCTTCGAACTATGACCTCAATGCTGGCGGTACGCTGGAGTTTTCTTGGTACATGGAAAGAAGAGATTGGGCTAATTATCTTATCAATGTTAGTGGGGGAAACGGAGAAGTAAGGTATAGCGTAAGAAATCCTTCTGGTGCAATCGTTGAGACTGTTTACGTGAACGGTCGATACGACGGTACCTTTATAGCATCGGATTTTGGAGTGTACAACTTCATCTTTGAGAATTTGGACAATGCCAGCGACCAAAACCTCTTCTTGTCCTTTCTTTGCCCTGCTTTTAACCCGTTTCGGCTGACCAGATATGAGTGGGCAGGAGATTTGATGCTAGTGGCAAGTGTATTTGTTTTTTGTTTGGGTCTAAATGCTCGCGAAGAGGACAAGAGCGCGTGGGATAGAGCAATAGTTTTGATGCTCATTGGTCTTGTCGCCTGTCTGATTGTGCTTTATCTGAACTATATCAGCTATGCACGCTTTTGGTAAGGTCGTTTTGTTTGGGATTGTTTTGGCGTCTTTTTCTTGGCTGTTTTTAGGGTTATTTAGATTTTCGAGCGTTTTTCTTGTCTTTTGTATCATGTGTTCGATTTCACTCAATTTGTTTTCATGTTCTTTTCCGCGCGCGCTAGGACGTGCTACATTCCGTAGACCTTACTTTCTTTTGCTCTGTCTTTCTAGACTTTTGCTGACTATCTCTTCAATTCTGCTCAGCCTGTTCTTCAATTCCTTTACTTCGTCTTGTAGATATTCGATGTGAAGTTGTGTATCGTGTTCTTCAAAATAGGCAAGGTCTTTTTCTGTCTGTTCGTCCTCTAGTCGAGCTTGCTCTGGATTTTCCGCGCGCGATTATTGTTCTAGACGATAGAATTATGAGTTGCAATTGGCATAGGTGTAAGCGGTGCGTGCATGAGGAAGAGGATCCTTCTAATTGCTCTAGCAATCGTAGGACTTGGTCTGATAGCAACAGGGCTTTCAACATTCTATGGGGAGAAAGACTATTCTGGATCTCCTATAAGAAATCCAGTAACCACAGTCAAAGAATCTTGTGGATTTCCACTTGGATGGTATGGATATTCGTACATAATAGAGATGATGCCGGTTGGTCATACTGAAATGGTTTATTGGTTCTCTTTGGAATCATTTCTACTGGACATTGGATTCTGGTTTGCAATCAGCTCACTCGCAGTCATTGCTGTTACGTTTCACAAGACAAGCGCTTTCAAGAAACTGTCTGTTATTAACATATAGAGCTAGAATTGCGAGCGCTAAGACATCAAAGCCCCACAATGCTCACATTTCATGTTTGCATATTTGTTCTTTGCACCACAGTACTTGCAATAAATCATGTCTGGGAGTCTGCGTGTGCCAGATGCCAATCTGTTTATTTCATTAACCCATCTGTCGATTTTAGCCTGCAATCTCATGTACAACGTATCAAGCCGAGTTCCTAAAATCCAATCCTCAGCTCCTGAAGTAACCACAAAACTAATCACGTCTTTTTCTCCGTTTTTGAACTGAAGAACTATTGATCTCTCCTTTGGATCAGAGCGGGCTGATTCTATATCTTGAATTGGAAGTTCATCTGTTTTTTCGTAAGTCGTGGCGAATAAGCCCTTGGCGCGCTCGCGCAGAAATATCAATCGTCTGTTGGTCAAAACAAGTTGCTCATTGTGCCCGAGGTTTCCATCGTCGAATATTATTTCCTCTCCCTCTGTAAGCATGCAAGAATCGGAAGGTTTCGCAGCCATGTTTCCCACGACGCTTTTACTAGTTGTCTCATGTTTTTAAGCATTATAGTTTGCTCGAGTGGAGCACGCATAGTTGTTTTTCCCAACAATGTTTATATTTCGGTTTGTTGTGGCTCGCGCGATATTATTAGGGGAGAAGATGAGTCGGAACATTGATAATGTTGGCGCGCATGTGTGCGCTCGGCGTAGTTCGCCGTTTTGTAGGGGTGGCGCCGTAGCAGTTCAAGAGAATTGCTCGGTAGAGAAAAAGGAAAACTCGTCGGGTTAGTAGCAGAGTTTTCGTTGTGAGCGTGATAGTATGGATTCAGATAGACATCTCCATAGAAGACAGAGTGAACCGTGCGTCGAGTATCGTTGTCCGTTTGGTGTTTGTCTTGAGCGCAGTGAGGTTTCTAAATGAGTCACGTGCGCTGTGTTAGTCGTAGTCAGTGTTGTTTGAAAGCCTGTACTTTTTCGAAGGGCTTCGCGGTCGTGTAGGTCTATGTCGACTTGTAGCTTTCTGAGGCTGTATGAGACGCTTCTTATTGTGTTGTTTGATTTGCCGTTCTTTTTGAGTTCTTGAAGTGTTTTCTCTACAGCTTTCTTTATAATCTGGTCTGTAAATTCTATTCGTGGTTGGGGTCGTCGTATAGCTTCCACATTTGGGGTTTCCATTGGATTCACCTCCGTTTGATGGTGATACTGGTTCCGGATGTGGCTAGATTGGTTTAGTATACCAGTCTCGTTAGCCTTAGTAATTTCAATGGATTTGCTTTGTGCAGTGAGGTTGGGTTGCTCTTGTGTGGTCATGGTCTAGTCTCATCCTCTATTTGCATGACTGATTCATTTTTTTGGTCGTAGTGGTGCGGGTCATTGACACGGTTTTCGGGGGAGAGAAAACCGAAGATTTTATGTCTAGCCGAAGTCCTGAGGACGAGGCGGTGTTCAATGGATAGATTGAACAAGACAATAAAATCTTGCATGACAAGGTTGAACATAGAGACTAATAGCGAGCTTGGTGAAGTATGGCATATTTCGCGAGCGTGTATGTGATGAGAGGATTGCGTTGATGGCGCGCGCTTAGGCAGATGGTACTGTATGCCCCTGCAATTTCGCTAGAGTGATGGCGTCGAAAATGTCCACCCATTGATCGCCATTGATGTCGGCTTCCTCATTCCATTTGTATCCGTTTTGATCGTCGCTCAGGTCAGCTTCCCCGTTCAACGTGTATCCGTTCGTATATGCGCTGAAGGATTCAGCTAATTGACTACTCACCAGTTGATCGCTGTTGATGTCGGCTTCTCCGTTCCATCTGTATCCGTTCCAGTGTGCGCCGAACCATTCAGCAAATTGAAGTTCGTCGGAGAAATCTACGGTGTTGTCGCCGTTCAAATCGCCGTTGAGCATGTTGGAGAAGTATCCGTCTCTCGTTGCGAACAGCATCTGATTGCCTCCGAGGCTATACTCCAACGGAAGGCAACCAACCAGATGAAGCCAACATCTGCCAGTGTTCTTGATCCTGAAAGTGATCGTTGCCAAAGTGTGGTTGCCAAATATAGCAAGAGCTCCTAACTCTTCCACAGTCACGTCCTTGAATTTGCCTTCATATCCCATGTGACCTGAAAAATTGTCGATCACGAAGGTCCAGTCTATTTTTTGCCACTTATCCTCAGGCAAGACGTCGTGGAACATCACTTCAGTCACATTGGTACAGTCCAAGATGCTCGAATTCCACTGAAGACTAAATCTAATAAATATCAAGCCCGAATGGTTGGAAACGCTGTCCAACTTCACTTCTACAGTGAACATATCGCCAGTGGGAATACTCTCATTCGTCACGCGACGGGGATCGACATGAATGAGAACCTGCGCGTAGTCGATCGACAATGGTGGAAGATGAGGTGGAGGAACGTTGTTGCTAAAGAAACCGTCAAACGTGTCGTGGGGAATAGCCTCTTCTGTGAATATATTTACCAAAATGACTTTTGCTAAACTCAAGCTGCAGTTGCCAACATTTCTGACCTGAAACCCGATGATTGCTGTCGTGTGGTTGCCAGAAATGGGGAGGTAACCTCCTTCGGTTGCTCTGACGCTGCTAGCGGTAAGATAGGCATATGTGGCTTTGCCGATCACGTTGTCTATGACGTGTCGCAGTCTCCAGATGTTGTCCCACTCGCTCTGAGGCATTACTTCGTGAAACAAGACTTCTGTCATGTTGACTGCCCTCAGAAGAGTCGGGTCCCAACTCAATTCCCATTGAACAGCTGCGAGATCCACAACATTGTCTATCTTCACGGAGACATTGAAGAAGACGTTTGGATTCACAACAGAGGGTGGGTCAACATATACTTTAATGGACTCCGCAGCTGCCGAATGCATCGGCACCAGCATCATGAACAACGACAATATTAAGATAGAAATCAGGAAGAGAACACTCTTTCCACGCATATGCCCTTTCCTCTAACATTACCATAATGACGATTCAACTATTAGTGGTTTTCGCCAAGCCACTCTAGTGCGCGCGCTAGAGCTATCCATGCGATAATCCGTAAAGCATGTATTGAAGTATCGTGACCTTGCCGTCGTGCCCACAAAGTGAGCATGCCCACGTTAGAAAAATGTTCCCATGGCATTCTGGACATTGCATCAAATCGATTCCAGCAACGACATATATGCCCCCAAGAATTAGTGCGCCGAGGATTATGGCCGAGGCAATTCCCGAGAGAGAGCTTTTTTGGTTCATCTTCTTCCCCCAGAATTGAATATTAGGTTATCCCTACTATAAGGCTATCTAATTGCCGATTCAGCATATTCGGCGCTCTAGGCTAAAGGATTTTTGCCAGTTTGTCGAAATGTTCTTGCATTCGAGAGAGTAGCTCTTTGAAGCGTTGGTACTCTTTTGGGTATTTTTTCATGGTTTCCACCGTCTTGACCATTTGCTCCAAAGTTGTGTCAGTTTCCATTTGCGTGAAGAACATCGTTCCCAAGTCTACTGGTTCCAATTTGCCTTTGCTCTGGAATGTAGTAAGAAGTATCCTGAATATGTCCCGATTCAAGTGTGGCGCCATCTCGAGACCATACTGAAGATTCTGATTGTTCGGGTACACTTCCTTGGTCTTTGTGAGCAGATCAGTGGGCGAGGCTCCTTCAATCAGTGCTGCGATTACGCCTTCTTCTGTTAGCCAGTACAGGGGGTACTCTCTTCCGCGATACTCTTTCATTTTTCCCTTTCTCACGATTCCCTTTTCCTCTAGGCTGTTGAAGGCGGTCCATGAAGGTTTGTAGCTGTGTTTGATTTTCTTGACTGTCTCGTTGATGGTCTGTGGACCAGTTTTGGCTAAGTGGAGAACTATTTTTCTCTGTAGTGGTGGCAAGATGCTACTTTGTTTTTCGTGTTTTGACATATGTTAGAGCCTGTTTAGTTATGCTATATCTTGACTTATATTCTTTCGCATCGTTAAGGAGGGTGTGTGAAATAAGATGATTGATGACAAGAATAACATAGAGACAACCTGCACGGCTGTCAGGTCATGCGCGTTTCCCGAATTTGTGTTGGGATTTTCAATATCTCATTCTGTTCGGAGTAGGTCTGTCCAAGCGTCCACCTGCTTAGTAGGTGTTCATTGTGGCCATGCGATTTTGACTGAGAAAATTGGCGTCTATCGTTGCCCGTTTGGTGAGTGCTTTAAGCATCGTGAGGCTTCTGCATGACTAGCCTTTCTCATTCGAAAGTTGATCCTATTTCTTTTTTGGATGAGGACGAGTTTGAACCTGAGGTTGGAGAGTTTGCACTCAGTGGGTATGGGACTTTTGGGAATTTTCAGCTTGTTGGTCACGGTCCCGTTACGAATGACATGTGCGGAAAGTATCTTCACGTTAAGGGGTGTCTGCGGACTGATTTGCACGAGGGTGTTGTGTTGGACGGTGTGGACTATACAGGTAAGATTTTTGCTCGGGTCATTCATTATAATTGCCACAAGCCGTCATGTGTCATTTGTTCTAGGGGTTGGGCTATTCGCGAAGCTGAGAAGATAGAGGCTCGATTGACTGAGGTTTCAAAGCGGTTTGGCGAGGCGGAGCATATTGTCGCTTCTGTTCCTGTGCGGGATTATGGGTTGGACTTTGAGAAATTGCGTTCCAAGGTCGTTGAGGTATTGCGCGTTCGCGGTGTTATCGGTGGTGTGTTGGTTTTCCATGGATTCCGCTTTCGTGAAGGTCGTCAATGGTATTGGTCACCACATTTCCATGCCCTCGGTTGCGTGAAGGGTGGGTACAAATGTAGGGACTGTCGAAGACAGTTTTGTAGCGAGTGCTCCGAGTTTGAGGGTAAGACCCGTAGGGAGTTTGAGCGCGACGGGTACATTGTCAAGGTGTTGGGTAAGCGTCTAACAGTCAAGGGTACTGCGAAATACGAGCTAGGTCATGCCACGATTAGGTCCAATGTGAAGCGTCCTCATGCTTCCACCTGGTTCGGGGTCTGCTCATATCGTAAGCTAAAGGTGAAGGTCGAGAAGATTAAGCCCCTGTGCCCCATCTGTTGTGAAGAGTTGAGGAAGATTTGCTACACAGGTTTTCGACACTTAGTCAAGGATAGGGACGCGTCTGGTTATGTCGGGTCTTTCATTGATGAGTTGGTTGAGGATGGAGAAGTTGTGTGGCATTTGGCTAGCGATAGCTATGGAGGGTGAAGGTGAGCAATTCTGAAGTCAGTTTTAAGTGTCCATTTTGTCCGTGTGTTTTCTCGACAGCCGTGGATTTGAATCTCCATCTTGGGGTTTTTGGTCGTGATGAGGTTAGTCATCGTGACATTTTCTGTTCAGTTCACTCTGATGAAGCTTGTCTGGCTTATTCGGAGTCGTTGCATGGTGGGGCTGATAGAGTTGTTCGTGAAATTGCTCAAATGGTGGGGGGTAAGAAGAAGAGGGCTAGATTGCGTAAATTGAAAATGACGAATACGGACAGGATGGAGTTGTCGGCTGTTTCTGGCGTATCGTCTGGAACGTGCGAGTGAGCCGAACGGCTCACGAGCTAGGCGTATTGAAAAAAGAGGGAGTGTTGATATTTAGCGCGCGCTAAGCTAGTCTGATCTTGCCGATGTTCAGTACTTTTCCGCGTCGTTTGAACAAGATTGTGCTCAAAATCGCGGCGAATATGGCAATCGCTATCGCGATGTAATCGACCTCGGTTAATGCAGTGGTTGTCTGAGCTCCTGCAGGAGGATCGATGTGGAACAATAGGATATCTGTAGACGGCAATTCGCTGTTCAGTGAAGCCTTTGCCTGGACAAGGTACACGCCTTTGTCAAGATTCATCTGTTCAATCGTTGTCATGCTTTCCCATTCGTATATTCCCGTGCCTGCAAGTTTTTCATCCATTTTATCCGAAATCCAGAGTGTACCGTTAGGATAGTATATGTCCACTGTGACATTGGCGCCAGAGATTGGTAACATCGTGTTGATATCTTTGACCAATGCGTCGAGTCTGACCTTCACATTTTCTTGGAGAAGATAGTCTAAACCACCGCTAAGCTTCGTGGTCGTTGCAACTGGAGCTTCGTGTACTTGGGCGGTGAGCAGCAAGTCGTCAATGTATCCAATTGGTCTCTCTACCGAGTTTCCGCCGATTTCTATCATGTTCAAGAACGCCGCTTCCCCGAATCCCCTGAAACGAGCGCCTTGTGCCTCAAGCACGTTATTAACATAGATGTCGTAAGTATTCGTTGGAACGTCAATCACCATTTTGATCTGATACCAAATCAACAGAGAGAATGGGCGAAGGTGGTGCCACCCATCGTCATAATAGGCGATGCTCATATCGGGTCTGAAATAGATGTTCGCGCCGTGTACGGATGGATAGGGCATAGAGTCGTCTATATACACCATGAAATATTCTGGATTTGTCACCATGACTGCAAACGAAAGTTCCAGCGACCCATACTGGTTGTCAAAGGTTCTTGCGACCTTAGCGCTAATCGGAGATGTTGACAAATCTTCGTATTTGGCGGATTTTCCTGAACTGCCATAGAACATTGTGTCATTGATTGTCAGAGAGTAAACGCTTGGGTTCGTCACAGTCCATCCTGAGGGTATTGATCCTGTGGTTTCTCCATCAAAGTTTTGGGAAAATACTGTTGCACAGCTTGCTGGTCTGATGCTGAAAGCTATTATCGAGCTCGCAAACATCACAAGGATTAATGTGGAGACGAGTTGTTTTTGCATATTCCTTTCTCCAGACTATTATATGAGTAACTAGCGATATAACTGTTTTGAGAATGAATTGCTTTCAACGATCGCTGCAGAATGGGGCGCTAGTTGTTGTTTTGAGTTCTTTCAGGTTGGAGCGCGAGCGTGATGCGAGCGCGACATGAAAGGTTAAACATGGCATCGGGGTTGCGCACAGACTCTAGCGCGCGCGATTAGCAAATTAGTTAATAAGAACAAAAACGCAATTGCTCAATGGAAGTCTATTTATGACAAATTCAGGCAAAAACGAGAAAGATACTCTGTTTGACTATATGTCCAATCAATTCTCCGCGCACGCAAACATACTCATTGGACTTTCGGTTTTGCTATTTACCTTTTTCACTTTTGTGGCTACAACAGGTTATTTTCCTCGTGTTCGTATTGTTTCTCTGAACTTTTCGAACATTTTTGCAAAGGCGACCGTCGATTACATCGTAATCTTTCTTATTCTTTTGTTTTTGATGTTTGGAACGATATTTACACTCTTTAGAATGGTTTTCTACGGCGCTTTTTCCAGCGCACTCATTGAACTTTCTGAATCCCAAGATTCGAGTCTGAAGCTCAGAGAGACGGCAAATAATAAATTGTGGAAAGAAAACGTGAAATTTCTGGGGATATTTCCAATCAGATATTGGTCAACTGGATTGTCAGTGAGCCGAAAAAGCTTCTGGGTTTCCATGCTCGTCTCTTTGGTCGCCACAACAATTCTTTTTGTTGTTTTCTTCTTAGAATGAAGCGCGCGCTCTGAGGTTTAGTAAACCTTGATATGATTGGAAAGATGATTACCAGTGGGAGAACGGGAAGTGATTAGCGTTGGAAAAAAAGTCGCGCGCGCGATTTATAGGCAGCTTCTAGCAATGTGTGACAGGTGAATAAAACATGTGGCTTCGGTGGACCAACTCTCAAATTCTGATGGTAGCTGGACTATGCTTAGAGTTTCTCTCTGTCACTCTTGCTCTGAGCAAATTGTTCTGGAGCAAAGAAAAAGGAATTGAGGAAAAAGGACGGACTGAAAAACAAATAACACGGAGTAACATGATTGAAGGTGTATTTGTAATAATTCTGTTAGGTCTTGGAATGCTTCTTCAGGGGCTTGCCGTATTTTCTTAGCAGAGAAAGAAAAAAGAGGGTTATTTGCGTTTTCGGTAGAAGTGTATGTCGTTGATTGTGTCGGCAAGGATGTATCCGAGTTCGATTAGTTTGGTGATCTCTTCGGGTGTCTTGGCTGTTTTACAGTCGTATTGTACGTCTCCTTCTAAGACCATTGCTCTTAGATAGTGCATTGTTGTTTCCATTCGCTTGTGTCTTAGGTGTCGCATTACTCCGATTGGGTCGGGAAATTGATAGTAGAATTGTGCGCCTGAGTAGTTTCTAAGGTTCTTCATCGGTATTGTCTTGAGGTCGGGTTGATTGTGGTTCTTCGATGCGGTGTCTCTTGCCCTTCTCCACATTTCGCTCATAACTTTTGGTTGTGGAAATGGGTGCGGGTCTTGGTATCGAGCTAAGTATTCTCTGAGCATTTCGGCTATTTGGCTTTTGAGTTTGTAGTTTGCCGAACCGTGACCTTTGAGTCCTTTTATGCTGATGATCGCTTGTGTTGTGTCGAATTGGTTGCGGTGTGTTTGGTGTAGTTCTTCGCCTTCTACGCCTATTTCTGCCATTAGTTTGAATATGGTGGCGAATTTCTGAGTTGTGGCTGAGATGATTTTGTTTACTTGGTCGGTGGTTGGCATAATTGGAGTAGGTAAGTTCCATTTGAAGCGTGGTTTTTCCCATTTGAGTCCGTTAGCTTTGGTGAACCATTCGTAAGCTAGGGCATAACTACATTTGCTTGAGTTTGAGAGTTTTGAGTATCCTATGGTTTGTTTTACGTCATTGGGGTTCATTAGGTCGGCAAATCGGCTTAGTTGTGTGAGTCGGTGTCTAAAGGAGTTGATTGTGTTTCTTGCTTTTCCTTCGATTGTGGCTTTGACGATGGTTTTATCTATTTGGTCTTTGTATCGTGTTGGTGGTTGGGGTCGTCGTATAGCTTCCGATTTACATTCAGTGTTGGTTATACTGGGTGTAGGTTGGCTAGATTGGTTCAGTATACCAGCCTGGGGCGTTGGCGATCCTGGGTTCAAATCCCAGCGACCCCACCAAAAGCCTATTTCGCAAAAAAGAGACGCAATAGACAATTATTGCATGCGACGGCTCTGAATATGGGTTTGTTTAACACCCACCCGCGCTAATTAGAACCCTAATAAAACTGCATTTGCAATGTTAGTTGAATGATCACCTACACGTTCCAAGTTTCTGAGAATATCAACAAATATTATTCCCACAAGCGGATTGCAAATTTTGTTCTCCAGTCTTCGGATGTGGTTTGCCTCAAAAACCCTTTGTAAACGGTCAATTTCCTCCTCCTGTTCCCGAATTGTCTTGACAACTTCCTCATTTTCGCCTTCAAGGGCAATCAGAGCTTTTTCATAAATCATCTTTGCTTTCAAACCCATAGTGGCCAGCTCTTTTTTAGCATCTTCTGAAAAT
>Ga0315289_10013043_pt1 | contig 11664 bp, 6 predicted proteins | sample YL17G11_40_MG_FD_203452 | JGI IMG/M metagenome (GOLD analysis project Ga0315289, IMG submission 203452) | Sediment microbial communities from Yellowstone Lake, YNP, Wyoming, USA - YL17G11_40 | ecosystem: Environmental > Aquatic > Freshwater > Lake > Sediment | place: USA: Wyoming | collected... | reverse complement strand
ACTTTCCAGCTTGGCCCGGGGGATCTTCTAAACATCTTTCTTTGGCGCCCGACCGTGACGCAATTTCCCGTGAGGATCAATGCGGAGGGCGAGGCAGTCATTCCAACGGTCGGACCGGTGAAGGTAGCGGGGATATCACTCTCTGCAGCGAAAGAGGCAATTTTTAGAAAAATACAAGAGCGCTTTACCGGAGCGGAAGTGACGGTATCCCTCGATGAAGTTCGACAATTTCGCGTGCATGTTTGCGGAGCGGTTACTCTGCCGGGCAGCTATTTGGTTCCCGCGACGGCACGGGTGGCGGACGCGATTCTGCTGGCGGGCGGTCTGTTGCGTCGTCCCCGAGCGGAGTGGGACACGACCTCGGTGGTGGTCGCTTCACAGCGGCGCATTCAAGTTCTTCCTTCACAGGTTGGAACAGCCCCACGCCCGGTGGACTTGCTGCTGTTCGAACGCGCCGGCGATACGAAAGCCAATCCCTATCTGCAGGATGGAGATGTCATCTGGGCACCATTCAAAAAAGAGGAAGGCCCTTTGGCGGTCGGCGTCTTTGGTGGAGTATCTGCACCCGGTGTTTTTGAATATGTGCCCGGGGATCATATCGCGAGTCTTCTCAAACTCGCAGGCGGGACGCTGGCGTCGGCGAGACTGTCCGAATCCTATTGGGTGCGCGCCGACGGGCAGCGTCTGACAATTAATGATCCATTGACTCAGGAGGTCGAAGTCCGACCGGGCGACCGGCTTTATGTGCCTATGGCACCCGAGAAGCAGCAATTCGGCACGGCAACGATACAAGGAGAAGTGGCACGGCCGGGAAGTTACCCCGTCGAGATTGGTCGAACGACTTTGCGACAAGTACTCGAAACAGCGGGAGGCGTGTTGCCCACAGCGGCGGCAAATAGCGCTCGTCTTATTCGCGCGCCCTCGGAGTTTCGCGATGCGGAAAAGTCCCGCCTCTTGCGACCCCGCGAAATCCGAGCACCTCTTGATGAGACATCCTTTGACGCCGAGCTGAGAGCGGCCTATGAGCGATGGCTCGGCACGACCGTCGTGTTGGACCTTTCACAGTTGCTCGAGACGGATAATCCCGAGGATGATATTGTTTTGCAGGATGGCGATGTTCTGGAGATTCCAAAACAGCCCTTGGGTGTTCGGGTGGTGGGGTGCGTCAATCAGAGCGGGGAGACAGCGTATCATCCTGATTGGAATCTTGATGACTACCTTAGAGCCGTGGGCGGTATTAGCCGCGGGGGCTGGAAAGCGCAGACACGAGTTGTTAAGGCCAGTACGGGCAGCGTGGTGCTCTGTTCGTCGAGAGTGCGGCTTGACCCCGGGGATGTAGTTTTCGTGCCGTCCAAGAAACCGACGACAACATGGACTCAGATAAAGGACGGCGTCGGTGTGGTTTCTCAATTGGCGACGATCGTGCTGATTGTATTAACAGCCTCTAAGTAACCGTCGGATGGTATTTGCGAGGATCAAATAGCAATGACAAACGGAAGTCGGAATTAGGAGGTGCCATGCAGTTGATCAGAAAAGCCGTTCTCGTGGGGTTGCTCTTATTGACGGTTATTGGATTGGGATGCACGCGCAAGAAAGGAGTGACCTCCGAAGGAGAACCGACGCACGATGTCGGCGGGATTTACCTTGAGCTGTCGCGGGAGACTCTCTATGTCGAACCGGGCGGTTCGGACACGGTCTTCGTCATCATCACAGTCTACGACCTCAACCTCGTCGGCATCGAGGGACTGGATGTCAAGATGAAGGCAACTGGCGGCGTTGTGGGCCAACCCGATACAACTAATGCAATTGGCCAAACAATAACTCTGTGGCTCTCTTCGGGAGATTTCGGCTCCTTTGATATTATCGCGACCGCCGGGGGGAAAAGTGATACGGCGAGAGTCCGGGTGGATAGCACGGAATCTCGCTTCGGTATCCTCACGGTCAGCGCGTACCCGCGCGTCATCTTTGCCGACCATTGTCGCAGCTTTGCCACGATTACGGCGACCCTCAAGAACCGAAATGGTGTTGCGCAAGCGGACAAGGTGATTCAATTTGCGACCCCGGGATTGGGGAGTGCGAATTCGGAGGCAACGACAGACAGCTTTGGTATCGCGCGTGTGACCTTCTGTGATCAAGAAGGGATTCCAAGCGCACCGGATTCGGCCATGGTTGTGGCTCTATATGCTGAATGGGGCTTAGCAGACATCGTCTATATCATGATCGAACCGGAAGAACCGGTTGGCGAAGTGAATTTGACGGTGCAGCCGGACGAAGGCACCGCCGGTAAGGATTCGGCAACAGTGCGCGTGAATGTTTTCCTGCTGAATGGCTTGCGCGCACCCGATAGCACAAATGTCGAATTCTTCGCCGATTGCGGGACTTTCAGGGCCGGCACGGTCGGCACGACGAATGGGATTGCGTTCAATGCTTACTATTTCTGTCCGACACGAGGAACAGCGACTATACACGCTCAAGTGCACGATATTCTTTCAAATGAGTTCACCGTAACGGTGAATCCCGGAGCTCCCAAGACGGTCAATGTTGACGCAAGCCCGACCGAAGTCTATGTCGGCTCACAAGAGGTCGTTTCTGTCACAGCCCAAGTTCGGGACACGCTGGGCAATGCCGTTTTTGAAGGTGTGCTCGTGAGTTTTTCGGCAAAACCTGGATCTATTACCCAGAATGCCACGACAGATAATGATGGAATTGCCCGAGCGACCCTGAATCCTGGCACGGAGGCCGGGAACAGTGTCGTGAAGGCCTGGGTGGGGTTGGCGCTGGATTCTACGACTGTGCGCATTATCGCCGGAACCGCCAACACATGCACGCTGAATGTTGCGCCGCCCTCCATTCAAGTGCGAGGCACCGGCGGCACGGATCAGGCGTCGGTCAAAGCAGCCGTACTGGATGCAAACCAAAATCCCGTGCCGGACGGACAATGGGTTACTTTCCAGATCGTCAGCGGCCCCGGTGGTGGAATTAATATCAATGGGCATGGAGCCATAGACTCGGCTCAGACTTCGGGAGGCGTGGCTCGCGTGACACTGAATGCAGGTATCTATCCGGGGCTTGTGGATCTTCGCGCATCAACTTGGGTTGACAGTGTAGAGATTTTCGCCCATAAGTCAAACATATCGGTTGTCTCAGGGCCACCGGCCACCATCGGTCTTCAGCCGAAGGAACTTGCCACCGACGCAGGCGGCGGGGCTTGGGCTGTCGAAGTGGCGGCCCAAGTGCGCGATATGTACAATAATCCCGTGGCGAACAATTGGGCGGTTTTCTTCAGCATTGAACCCGATATTGCTTCGATTGTTTCAGACCGAGTTTATACAGGGAATCCGAATGAGAACGGCGACTCGCGAGCCGGTTTTGCCTATACACAGCTCACCTGGCTCAGCTCCATGACTTTCCGAGAAGTGGTGATCAGTGCGGAATGCCGCCCGCCGGATGGGACTGTGCGCGAAGATACGACTTTCGTGCTGCCACTGCAAGAAGGGGAATTGAATCTCCTGTGCACGCCTCAGCATTGGCATTTTATTGACGATGGAGATCCGACGAGGATTCGTTGTCTGGCGACGGTCCAAGACGGCCACCATGTGTTGATTAATGGCGCGCGAGTCTTCTATTTCTCGCAGAAAGGCCACTTCTACACGGCCTCCACCGGTGGTGCACGCGCGGATGAATACATCAGCGGGACCCCTCCTGCGGAGGACGGCCAGGCGATTTTGTGGCTGCGCGTGGAAGAACAGTGGGCGTTCCCCGACCCGATTACCCCCGAAACAACCTGCGAGGTGCGTGTCGAGCTGCTCTACTACGGCGGTGTTGCCACGGATGCGGTGATTGTGCAGCTTCAACGCGGCTCGGGTGGCTTCTGAAAACAAACGGCGAAGTGAAATAGCAATGCGCAAAAAATTAGGCGAGATTCTCCTCGAACGAGGCAAGATCACCGAAAGACAGCTCGGCGAAGCTTTGTCGCGCCAAAAGGACACGCACCAGAAATTGGGTGAGGCACTTATTGGCTTGGGCTATGCTGTCGAGGAGGATGTTTTTTCGGCCTTGGCGGAAGTGTGGGGCGTGCCCTTTGTGGGAGGCGATGATATTCTGATGGCCTCCGAGGAGGTAGTGCGCATTGTCCCGGAGCCCTTCGCCCGCGAGAATCGCCTGATTCCGGTCGCGATTGAAAACAAGACACTGAAAGTGGCCATGGCCGACCCCGATGACATCATCGCCATTGATAACCTTCACAAGCTCTCGAACTTGGCTGTTGAAGCGCATCTGGCAGCGCCCGGCGCCGTTGAAAATGCCATCGAGCAGCTCTATGTGAAGGTACGCAAGGCTGGGGAAATGACCGATGTCATTGGAAACTTGCAATTCTTCGCCGAATCGGACACCGAGGAAGAAGGCCTGATGGACATGACGAAAGTCCAGGCAGGCCTTGAAGACGCACCGGTGGTCAAGCTCGTCAATTTGATGATTGCCGACGCCATTCGGGAACGGGCAACCGACATCCATATCGAGGTGCAGGAAGAAAAGGTCGTCGTGCGCTTCCGCATTGACGGCGTGCTCCAAGAAATGATGACGCCGCCGAAATCCTCTCACCCGGGCATTGTCTCTCGCATCAAGATTCTCTCAAAACTCAATATCGCCGAAAAGCGGCTGCCTCAAGATGGTCGCTTCACCATCATCTCACCTGAAAAAGAGGTGGATGTCCGCGTTTCGGTTTTGCCGACGGTGAACGGAGAGAAAGTGATGCTGCGCCTCTTGGACAAAGGCGGCTTCGCTTTCAATTTGAACACCCTCGGCATGGACGACCAGATGCTGATGATTTTCCGGCGATGGATTCGTCAGCCCTACGGGATGATCATCATTTCCGGCCCGACCGGTTCAGGAAAATCCACGACGCTCTACGCCGCCCTCAAAGAGATCAAATCCGCCGAAGACAATATCATCACGGTCGAAGATCCTGTCGAATATCACCTGCCCGGCATCAATCAGGTGCAGACGAAACCGAAAATCGGTCTCACTTTTGCCAATGCCTTGCGTTCCATTCTGCGGCAAGACCCCGACAAGCTGCTTATCGGTGAGATTCGCGATGAAGAAACCGCCGATATCGCCGTGAAATTCTCGCTGACCGGCCATCTGGTTCTTACGACCTTGCATGCGAATGACGCCGCCTCCACAATCACGCGCCTTTTGGACATTGGCGTGCCGCCGTTCTTAGCGGGGTCGTGTTTGAATTTGGTGATGGCGCAGCGGCTCGTGCGCAGAATTTGCCCCCAATGCAAGGAGCCGTATGAACCGAGCCATGCCGAATTTGAAGCCCTCCGACTGTCTCAGGATGATGTCAAGGGCAAGACTTTTTATCGCGGACGGGGATGCGCCTATTGCCGCCACACGGGATACTATAGCCGAACAGGCATCTTCGAGCTTTTGGAGATGAGGCAGCCTGTCCGCCGGCTTGTCTTCGACAACGCCAACGAAGAGGAACTGCGCGCAACCGCTTCCAAACTCGGCATGCTGACTCTGCGCGACGCCGCTTTGGCCAAGATCTACGCCGGTATCACCACGCCTCACGAGATGCTGCGCGTGACCGTGCAGGAGTATTAGGAAGAATTCACGCAGTTAGATATAGAGTTCTGCGTGGTGTCGAACAGTCACTCATAACAGGAGGAAACACAAATGTCCTTCGGAAAATTTCTCGCTTTTGTCCCCATTGTTGGTGTTTCTATCAACTTGCTGGGAGGAATTGCCATCGCACAGCCTTCTCCCTCTGATTATTTCCCCCTTGAAGTCGGGAATCATTGGAAGCTCTCCACCCAACCCCAGCTTGGAGACCCTACGGAAAGATGGACATTCATTGATATGGTAGACGATACGGTCTTTGGAACGCCCGGGGAGGTCCGAAGTTATCAGACTGAATACTCTGAGAATATCGTAGGAAATCCCGACACTGCAACCTACCGGACCGTGTGGTATACCTTCAATGGAAACGGGGATCTATGCTGGTCAGCTTACCAGATTGACACTCTTGTCGTTCTTGATCCACTTCTTGTCTACTTGAGAAATCCGATTTCAGTCGGTGATTCAACCCAATATGTCAGCGAGTGGGGCTCGGTAACATGGACGGTGCTCAGCGTTTCAGACACGCTGGATTTGCCTTTAGGACATTTTGACAACTGTTTGCTTATCCGTCAATACCTCGTACGTGAGGGCCAACCGCTGGAAGAGAGTTTCGAGCATTACATACCGTGTGCTCAACCTCCTATGTCGTGTTGCGGATTGGGTAGGACCAGAGGAACTCATTGGGAACCTCCAGATAGCGGCAGCCAGTTCTGCTCATATTTGGTTGACTGCAACTTTGGTAATGAAGCAGACCCGACTATCTCTATAAGGCCGAATTCCTTTAGCTTGCGCCAGAATTATCCCAATCCGTTCAACCCATCGACGCGCATCGCCTATGAGCTCCCAAAAGCAGGTCATGTCTCGCTCAAGGTCTTCGACCTCTTGGGGCGAGAAATCGCCACTCTCGTGAATGAAATACAGCCTGTGGGAAGCCACTCTGTCACTTTCAATGGCTCGGCCTTGGCCTCAGGCATCTACTTCTATCGGCTTCAGGCGGGAGATTTTGCCACGACGAAGAAGATGGTGCTACTGAAGTGAAGTGCCGGGCGGGTTGAGAACCTGGCTCGGCGATACCTTAGGTCCGCTGTCAGCGGCCGACATCGCAAAAGCCAACCTTTGGAGGAAAAATGAAGACGCTTTTCTATCTTGCTTCTATCCTATTTCTATTGGTCAGCCCATGCTTGGCTCCACCCAACCTCGACATCGAGAATCGGGTAGATCGGTGGAGTGACATGTGGATGAATCAAACGAACTGGGGAACATTGGGAAACGATAGCCCCGGCGCCTGGAATCCAATGGAAGACCCATGCTATCCGGGAACATGGGCTCCTCAGTGCGAGCTGCCGGGAGGTTCCGGCCAACAGTACTTGTACCAGTCCGCCGTCTGGGTGGGAGCGATCATAGTAGACGGCGGGGATGAGACACCGCGGGTCTCCGTCGGCATGGATGGATGGATTGCCAATCAAATTTGGGGAGATGAAATGTTCCCGAGTGAGGATAGCCCAATCATCGAGCGATCGAATCTCGACACGGTGAACTGTTTCGGCGAACCGATTTTTGACCCGCGAGCCATCGCCAATCATGAGTACATAGCGACTTTTACTGACACTCTGACTGATTCTTTCTGGGTCGACCGTGATCCAGTAGACGGGGTGCACCGGCCGCTGGGAATAAAGATTACCCGCACGACCTATTCGATGATTGGTCCGCCATGCAATCACATCTACTGGATTCGCTATCTCGTGGAAAACATCGGCAACAACACCCTGCGGGATGTCTATTTTGGATATTTTGTAGATGGGGATGTAGGTGCGATTACAGAGCAACCGGGTTGGCACCAGGACGATCTGACAGGATTCGAGCCGATTCATCAGATCGCATACATTTGCGACAATGATGGTCGTGCCTACAGCAATCCGTCAGGCAGTGACTTTCAGGCGCCACATGTCACCGGAACCATTTTCCTGCGCCTACCTGAAGGAATTGAACGCGTTTCATTCAATTGGTGGGTATCGAATGGCGATGTGTCTTTGGATTATGGACCAGCATGGGAGGCGTATGCCGAACACGACAGCCTGGGGATGGGCTGGACACGCGACTACGGAACCCCTATGGGCGACCTGCACAAATACCAGATCATGAGCAACGGGGAACACGATTTTGATCAGCTCTATGTGGATGACCCAAACTGGATTCGGGACCATCCACAGATGTTGAATGACTCAATTCCCAAGCCCTGGACCATCCCAGATGCGGCGAACGCGGCGGACCTTGCCGATGGCTATGATACGCGCTATCTCCTTTCTTTCGGGCCGTTGGGGAATCGCGTGGGCGATCACACGGAGCTGCTGCCCGGCGAGTCGTTTAACCTCTGGATGGCTTATGTTGGAGGACTGAACCTACACGATCCGGATCATCCACAGCCATCGAATACAAGTATTGATCCCTCACTTTTCGATTTTTCAGATTTAGTCGCGCATGTAGAGACGGCGCGCGAGGGAATCTGTTTAAACTGGGCGGGAGCTGGAGACCGCCATCCCGTAGTATCGCCAGTGGCATTCACGCTGGATCCCGTCTGGCCGAATCCTTTCAATGCGACTGCACGAATTCGCTTCACGCTGAATCGTACCGCGCGTGTGAATGTGGCGGTCTATGATGTGCTTGGGCGAGAGGCGGGGCGGCTTGTGTCCGGCATCTATTCCGCAGGGAGTCACGAGTTGTTATGGAATGCGGAGAATCTTCCTTCCGGGATTTACTTCATCGAGGCCCAAATGGGAGATGCGAATCGCATTGTTCAAAAGGCGGTGTTATTGAAATAGATTCCGGCCCGATTAAGAACCTTGCTGGGCAAGGATGAACTCAGAGAAGCGATGCCAACTTATTCTTATGTGATACGCGATTCTGAGGGGCGACGGCTCGAAGACAGCCTGAAAGCGGTCAACTATGAAGCGGCCTTGGAATCCCTGCGCAAAAAGGGGGCGGGACAGATTGTCTCGGTGCGCGAAATTCGGGGAGGTGTGGCGCTTGATGAGATGACCGTCGGCGAGCGGGTAAGTCTCAGTCTCTATCGGCTCCGCCATCGTGTGCCTCTTAAGACCCTTGTTTTCTTCACGCGCCAGCTTTCAACTATGTTCTCGGCTGGTCTCACCATTGAGAAATCCATCCAGAACCTTTTGGCCGAGGAGAAAAGTCATCGCTTCCGGCGCATCCTGGCTCAGGTCTCGACGGATCTCAAGAAAGGCTACGCGCTGTCCGAAGCGATGGCCAAGCATCCCGGCGTCTTTTCGAATCTCTATGTGGCGCTTCTGCATGCGGGCGAAGTCTCGGGGAATCTCCACATCATTCTCGAAGAACTATCCGACTACCTCGAATCCGTGGCGGACACGCGGCAGAAAGTAATTTCGGCGCTGTCGTATCCCATTTTTTCCCTCTGCTTCCTGACGGGAGTGATCACATTCTTGATCCTCGTGGTGGTGCCGAAATTCAGCGATGTGTACATGCGGTTCAACACGCAGTTACCCGGTCCGACGCGAACTCTCATCGCGGTCTCGCACGCGATTTCGACTCACTTCTTTCTCGTGGCTCTCCTCGTCATCGCTTCAATCGTTGCGCTATGGCTTGCAACCTTGACAACTCGCGGAGGGTATGTTTGGGACACCATCAAGCTGCGGTTTCCGGTCTTTGGTCATTTGGTTCTCAACAGCCTTATGGACAAATTCGCACGAACTTTCGGGATTCTAATCGGTTCGGGCGTGCCGGTGTTGGAATCGCTGGGCCATGCGGTGCGAGTCGTCGAGAATCGCGTGATTGGCCGAGGCTTGCGCGAAGCACGCGGGCTTATTAAGGATGGCTATGCGATTTCAGTTTCACTGAAGAAAACCGGTGTTTTTCCACCGATCCTTGTGCAACTTATCGCCACGGGTGAGGAAACCGGCGAGATGGACAAGCTGCTCGACAAAGCATCGCAATTCTATACCAAACAGGTGGATGCCACGATTGGTCGCCTGACTTCTCTGATCGAACCGCTACTCATTATTATCATAGGCGTTGTCATCGGACTGATTTTGATTTCGGTCTATTTGCCGGTCTTTATGCTCGGCCGCGCGGTTCAAATGGGGGCGTGAGAGTCTTGGCGAAGGACATTACATGACAGAAGCCGTCTGCCCGCTCGCAAACGCATGGCTCTATGTCCTGGCGATAGCTCTCGGGGCAGCGTTGGGCAGTTTCGGCAATGTTCTTATCTGGCGGATTCCCCGAGACGAGTCCATCGTGAAACCTCCGTCGCATTGTACGAAATGCGGCCACCGAATTAGGTTCTATGACAATATTCCGATTTTGAGTTACCTCTGGCTTCGAGGTCACTGTCGAGACTGCAAAGCTCCCATTTCGCCACGATATCCTCTCGTAGAGCTCTCGTCGGGGATACTCTTTGTCGGCGCGGCCATTGCCTATGGTTGGTCTCTTGGAACCCTCTTCTATGGAGTCTTTCTCTGGGCATTGCTGGTCTTGGCGCTCATTGACTTCGAACACTTGTTGCTTCCCTTTGCAATCACCATTCCCATGACGCTTGTGGGATTTGGAGGGGCGGCCATTGGTGCAACATTGCCTTTGGGGAGGGCGCTGGCTGGCGCGGGAATTGGTCTCCTTTTTTTCCTGGCCGTGACCTATGCGGGTCGATCCGCGTTCAAGCGAGAAGCCATGGGAGGAGGCGATATAGTTTTTGGACTAATGGGCGGAATGTACCTCGGGATGGAGAAAACCGTCGTCATGATTTTCCTGGCTTCTCTTTTGGGAGTCATCGTCAGTGTCCCCTTGCTTCTTTTGCATCGAAAAAAGGGTTCTGATCCAATTCCTTTTGGCCCGTTTCTCTCCACGGCCGCAGTTGTCGCGTTTTTTTGGGGCGATACACTCGTAAGACAATATGTCAGCTTATTTTGGTAATCGAAAAAAGCGGGTAGGAAGTCTGAGCGATAGATGAATGTTATCATGACACGCGAATGCAGATTTTTTGAGAGAGGTTGATGGTAAAGAAGAGGTGAAGAGGGACTTGACTTTTGTTTTGAAGGATGCTATATTTAAGAAATATGAATTTGGAAGTCTTTCATTCTCAAAACATAACCGAATAGATCCCCTGGGGCCAGAAGCGAATTTGCAAGGAGAAAACATCATGTTGCGGAAGCTGTTTATTCTTTTGTTGACGGGAGCTGTTGGAGTGAGCTTACTTTGGGCGGCACCCGAGAAGGGATTTCATTTACAGAAGCGGTCCCATAATTTGCCCGTGATGGGAGGCGCCAATGATCCCTCGGTCAATGTTCAAGTTGCACCTTGGCGGCCATCGCGCCATACCTTGGATGAGCATATCGGGATCACCGATACGGCCGGCACCACTTACTATGATTATCAGCACAACGGCACGTCTGGCAAGATGATTGCCGTGGACGACATGGGCATGGTTTCGGTCGTCTGGATGAATGGTCTCTATCCCGACCCCGCGTTGACCCGATTAGTCTATTATAATGTCTGGGACTCGTTGTCAGGAAACTTCCTCTTTGACAGTGTTGGCATCCGCATTGACCCAGCCGATCGTTCCGGATATGTCAGCCAGACAACGGATGCCAATGGTTTCTGTTACCCCGCCTTTCATCGATTGGCCAGCGATGGCGATGCTCATTCGGCTGTGGCCGGTGATTATGCCGCCTATAGCGATGCCTTCACCACATGGGAACCTGAGTATTGCTACAGTGACGGTGTCGACATGGAGCTGATTTGGCCCAAAATCGCGATGGACATCAATGGCGTGCTGCACATGGTCTCGACAGAATATGTCCTGACAGCGGGAGAGTGGCAGCGAATCTACTACTCTCGCGGTATTCCGGTATTTGAGTCTGGATTCTTCCTTGACATTCTCTGGGATGAGATGGAGTGCGGGGGATATGACTTGATTGATACCGTGATGGTCATTGCCCCGGATATCGCTTGTTCGCGGCACACCGACCGCGTCGCGATTGCCTGGTGCCACAGCATGGATGACCTAAACAATGA
>Ga0315289_10013042_pt1 | contig 11664 bp, 9 predicted proteins | sample YL17G11_40_MG_FD_203452 | JGI IMG/M metagenome (GOLD analysis project Ga0315289, IMG submission 203452) | Sediment microbial communities from Yellowstone Lake, YNP, Wyoming, USA - YL17G11_40 | ecosystem: Environmental > Aquatic > Freshwater > Lake > Sediment | place: USA: Wyoming | collected... | reverse complement strand
GATTCTGAAGTTGTACGTTACATGGACTGGGGACCCAACACCAAAGCAGACACAAAACGCTTCATACGACGAGCCAAAGCTCATCAAAAAGAGAAACCCCGTAGGAACTTCACTCTTGCAGTAATCCTAAAAGCAGAACGCAAGCTCATTGGAAGCTGCGGAATTCACGTTTGGAATCCTGACAACCGAGAAGGATGGATCGGCTACTGCTTCAATCGTAACTCCTGGAGAAACGGTTTTGCCACAGAGGCAGCAGAAGCACTGCTTGATTTTGGTTTTGGCAGGCTAGGACTACATAGGATTTTTGCCACATGTGACCCTGCAAATGTCGCATCTGCACATGTTTTGCAGAAGATAGGCATGAAGATTGAGGGGCATCTTCGAGAGCACAAGTGGGCAAAGGGCGATTGGCAAGATTCTCTGCTGTTCTCGATTCTCGAGCAGGAATGGAAAAAATCGAGTGCCCGCAAGAATACGTCAAACTAGGGACAAATTGATATTCAACTCTTGGCATGAATTAATACTGATGCTTCATGAGCCTCGAAGAATGTATCAAGGAAAAGCTGTGGCCCATGCTTGTCGAAACAGTTCATGCTCTGGTTTTGTTCCCCAACCACAAAGCATACACGCGAGAGACCATATTGCATGAGAAGCAAGACATAACGCCTACGGAATTAGCTGCAAGACTGAATATTCCCTTTGGCGAAGCTCTGATAATACTGTACGAGCTAGCTGAAGAAAGAAGGGCAGAACTTCAAACAAGACCATAGCTCAAGTTCGCTTATGCTTCTTTCTTTGCTCGTTTGAGCGCTTTGGCCGCCGATGAGAACTTTTCTTTCACACTTTCGAATGAGCTTCCCAGAATCTCGATGTTCTCCAACTTACCCTCACCGAGGCCTCTCTTGACTGCTTCCCGAAGTATCGGCATCTTCTCAGGCTTCATGCCTGCCAGAACCGCGCCAACCGTTTCCACGGCAACGGCGTCTCGGCCGATAACCAAAGTGTTCATCGTCACTCTGTATTTGTTGATATCTTGGATTTGGGGCGGCGGTCCTGCTGAACCATAGAAGTATGTTCCGTCAAGCACAGCAAGATCTATTCCTCCTATTGCTTCGTAGATGTCAGGAAGAAGCTTGTCTAGTTTCTTGTGAAACCTTGCCTTTTTACGATCAGGCACTAAGCCAAACAGGTTCTTGATTATGCTGCCTCGTTCATAGGTTCGTAGGATGTGCGTACTGACAAACACGTTTGGCTTGAAAAGCATGTGCGGAAGCTTCATCTTTTCGCCTCCGACAATAACCGTTCTGGTCTCCACGTCTTCGGAGAGGTTAAAGGGCACTATTACATCTGAGAAGAGCTCTTTCCAGATCTGAAGTCTTTCGAATCCCGTTCCTCGATAGTTGTCTGACTCTGCCAAGAAAATCCTCGGCGCCTTGCTGAAACTTCGGGTTATGGCATCCGCAACACTGACTGTAGTGTGGTTTCCTGCTTTAGGATCAAACACGCCAACCTTGACGACGACAGATCTATTAGACGTGTTCAGATCGTCTATTCCTCCTATGAGCTCAAGCGCCTTTCTGAAGGAATGCTGGACATCTTTGTCGAACTCGACAATCGCTACCGTTGCCACCATTATCGAATCACATAATCACATCTTGCCACTTACAACAAGATAATCGTTTCCGAAGCATACAGCACAAAAAGTTTCCAAAGAGCAAAATTGATTGCTAGTCTGCAAGTTTATTTGCCAAGTGGCAATACAGGAACGACGAAGGAAGCCACTTGAGATGAACGATTGTGAAAAAACGGAAAAACTGTTGAAGGCATTAGCTGACAAGTCAAGACTCAAAATACTCCAATGCTTGCAGGAAGGAATCTGCAACCCGGGCGAGATTGCTGGCAGGCTCGATCGCCACAGGTCAACTATTGAAAAACACTTGAGAGTGCTTCGAGCAGCAAACATCGTTGAAAAAGTCCCATCCCTGAACGAGACCGGTCAACTCTCCATACAATATCGAATCCGTGAGAGCGCTATCGGACTCCTAGAGACGATTCAGGAAGCTTGCAGAAACGCTAAGCTTGTCTAAAGAGAATCATGGATTTGCTAGACAATTTGGACGCTTGAAGCTTTAAAGGCTATGTGGACATCGGCTTTTAGGTTGAGGTTCATGTCGTCGAATGAACGCCGAGTAATCTGGACTGTAAAAGGTTTGCCTACGTCGACTCTTAGCTTTACCAAGCCATCTGATTCTTGAATCTCGGTTATTCTGCCTTTGAGCATGTTTCGCGCGCTAGAGCTGAATGGATTCTTGGACAAGATTATGTCTTCTGGACTGACAAAGAATGAGACTTTTCCCTGATACTGGCCTGCGGCTATCACACTCACACCATTTCCAACATCAATGAGTGTTGCGCCGTCTTCTGTGATTTTCGCGTTGCCCGCAAAGGTATTCTCTAGGGCGGCGAAACTTGCCAGCGCCTTAGATAGCCTGCCAAAAATCTCAGCTGGCACTCCGATTTCAGTTATTCTGCCGCTTTCCATCAGTGCTATTCTATTGGGGAGGCTTTTCGCTTGGAACATATTATGAGTAGCCATTACTATCGTGGTCTTGCGCTCGCGGTTGAGCTCGGCCATCGTCTCCTCTATGATTGCAGAGTTTTTCGGATCCAGATTGGCGGTTGGCTCATCCAATAGCAAAAGCTTTGCATCGAGAACAAGAGCCCGGGCAAGCGCCACTCTTTGCTGCTCGCCACCAGACAGCTTCTTTGCATGCCTCCTTTCAAAACCCTCTAGTTTCACGAGTCTCAGTGCTTTATCTACCCGTTGCTGGATCTCATTCGTAGGAATCTTCCTTATTTTCAGCCCGTAAGCGACATTGTTGTATACTGTAGTGTTGAAGAGCACTGTTTTCTGGAAAACCATGGTGGTTTCCATGCGCATTTGATCACGGTTCTTGTCCGAGATTCTGACGTTCCGGAAGTAGAGTTCGCCGCTCGTCGGTTTCTGCAATAGGGCAAGTATTCTGAGCATGGTTGACTTCCCAGAGCCGTTTGGACCCAAGAGCACCAGAATTTCCCCGTGTTCAATCTTCAAGCTGACATTGTTCAATGCGACAGAATCATCATAAGTCTTTGTGACAGCCATTAGCTCTGCAATGGGGTTCATTTCCTTCTCCTTTGGATAACGTTGACTGTCATGGTTATGATGAAAACCAACGCGAGCAGAATTATAGCTAAAGCGATGCTCAACGCGATGTTTCCTTTTGCAGTTTCTGCGGCAATGGCTGTAGTCAGAACCTCGGTCCTTCCCTCAATGTTGCCACCTACCATTTGAGCAACGCCTAGTTCTGCGATGGCTCGGTTAAAGCTGCTTACTCCAGCGAGAACAACTCCGCCAAGTGCTTCTTTGAGGATTGTAGCGGACGCTTGGGAATCAGTGGCCCCCAACGTAGTTGCTTGTTTCATCATTTCCGGATCAACGGCTTCTAGTGCGCTTGTCGCCAGGCTTATGATGATGGGTGTTATGAGTAAGGCTTCGCCGATGATCATTCCTGAAGGCGTATAAAGCATGCTGAGGAAACCGACTGGACCGGATCTTGACAGGAACAAGAAGAGGACCAAGCCTAAGGCCACGGTCGGAATGCCGAGAAGCGTATTGAATATTCCCTTCAACAGAAATCGACCTCTGAATTTCTTCATTGCGAGTGCCATCGCGATAGGAAGACCCCAAAGAGCAGCGATTAACGTGGCGAGACCTGAGACAAAAAGCGAACGAAGCACAACTTCTAAGACTCGTGGATCGCCTGTGAAAATGAGCTGAAACGCCTTTACTATGCCTTCGATTATTTCGTTCAAAGACGATTCCAGAACCAAGTTGGCTTTTGCTATGTATAAAGCTCTGGGCATTCAGTGTCTCGGTATTCAGGTGGGCATTCTGTGGGTGGATCACCGAGGAACGCGTATTTCCTTATCCACTGTGCGATTTGTTCAGTTGAATTTGCCGTCAGGTAGCTGACAGCAGCTCGGAACAAGCGGCCACTTGTCCCGTAGTCTTCTTCGCCAAACTTCTCGATCAGCTGTTGACCTTCGTCTGAAGTGAGGAATTTAATGAACGTGACAGTATCGTTGAAGTTGACATGCTTATGGCGCGTCCGATTCACAGCCATGACGCTATACACATTCAACAGCTCGTACTTCTCCGCCATAAACGAGTCCAACGTGATCCGTTCGTCCTTTTCATGGAATTTCAGATAAGTACCTATGTCCGAAAGTGTGTAAGCTGAAAATTGTTCAGCCTTAAGCAGAGTCTCTCCCATACCTCCTGGCGCGTTTGCGTACCACTGTTCCGCCGAGATTAGAGTGTAGTTGAAGCCAGCCAGTTTCCAAAGGCTTTGCTCTTTAGTATGAGTGCCTGAGTTGTCTGCTCTTGAGACCCAGACCTTGCCAGTTTGGTTCCTGCCATATTCAGTTATTCGTTTCAGTGCTTCCGTCACGTTCTGTCCGTTGACGAGAGCTGGATCGTTCGACGGTCCAACTATCGTGAAGAAGTTGTACGCGATTATCTTTCTACTGGTCCCGAAGCCCTGCTGCAGAAAGGTCAGTTCCATTGAAGGCGCATGCACGAGAACACAGTCTACGTCGCCATTTCGTCCTTGCTCTATTGCAACGCCGGAACCAGCTGCTATGAACTGAAGATCAATGGGGTATTTTGCCTCAAAGACAGACTCGACCTTCTTCAAGAGGTCGCTTTCCCATAAGCTCGTAGTGGTTGAGACCAGAAGTCTTCGTCTGCTGAAGAACTGCGTGTAAACGAGCGTTCCAGATATTATCAATGCAGTAGCAATGACTGCAGCTATTAGCATCTTCTGCCACAGTTTCAAATCTACCACCGTTATGTTTGGCCGTTCATATCGACAGTGTCCTAAGCTTATAAATCTGTCGCCATCATAACAAATGATACCATGCGTTCAGAGAAAAAACATGAGCTGTCATTCAAGATTTGGATAGAACAGCAAGGAAGACCTGTTCTAGGCAAGGGCGGAGCCGAGATCCTCGCACAAATAGAGAAAGATGAGTCTGTCTCGAAAACCGCCAAGAGACTAGGCATGTCTTACCGATACGTTTGGAACTATCTCCAGAAGATCGAGCAAGCAGTCAGTCATCCAATAGTTGAGACCTTCAGGGGCGGAAAATCAGGAGGAGGCGGAGCGAAACTGACAGCGTCCGGAAAAGCCTTGCTCGACGAATACAAACGTGTTGAAGGCTATTTGAGCGAGATTCTGGCTGGCGTTGACCATCAAAAGGCTATTAGTTTGAAGATCAAAGGGAGGAACCGTTTGAAGGGGAAAGTGCTGAGCTTGGAGAAAAGAGCGAATACAACCGAGGTCATTATTGAAGTTGAGAAACCAGCCGCTGTGAAGGCTTTGGTCTCGCGAAAAGATGCTGAGGGTTTGCGCCTCAAGATCGGCGACGAAGTAGAGGTTGTCGTGAAGATAGAAGACATTGTGATTGTCAAGTAAGGAACTGCTGGATGACTGTAGCTCTTTTCCATGCAACATCGTGAAAAGACGACGATAAGCATCATCTTGACTAGACTCGATTCCATCAACAAGTCTTTTATACAATGTACCATCCATAAGCTGGAAAAGGTGATTATGGAAATGAAAAAGAACTTTGTGCGAAATGGATTTTCAATAGCAATCATAATAGCATTGCTACTTGTATCAACGTTTCCAACACTAAACGCAAACGGAATAAACATAACCCAAAACGTGATCTCAAGTCCGGAATCTAAGATTAGCCAATATCTCAAAGAGCAAATGGAAAGAAGCACATCAACGAAAAGCGAACCATTCAAAGTCCTGATCAAGTACAACCCGACTGTGAAACCGACACTTCCGAGAGGACTCAAGATCCACAAAGAATACAGCATGGTTCCACTAATCTCTGCCACAGCCACCGCATTCCAAATAGGAGAGCTAGCCAAGCTCAAAGGCATAGAACGCATCTACCCAGACATGAAAGTGCACGCGCTCAGCAGCGAACCTGACCTCAGACCTAAGCTCAACCAGCCTAAGGCAAGTGACATGCAGAACGTTCCTTACGCAGAGCAGTCTGTCCCGGAGACGCCATGGTTCGGAGAGTACCCGTGTTTCCTGAACGAATCCACCAGCCTGATAAAGGCGAATGAACTGGTTGCTGACGGAATCAACGGAACGGGCACGATAATAGCGATCTTGGACACAGGCATAAACAAGTACCACCCAGACCTTGACGACTTGGACGATAACCCTGCCACGTGCGACCCTAAGGTTCTAGCAGAGGCAACTTTCATCGAAGAGCCATTGTCCGAAGTAGGCGATCCAATGGACTACCATGGACATGGAACCCACTGTGCAAGCATTGCAGCGGGAACAGGCGGAACAGGCGCAATGGCGTACTTTGGCACATACTTCGCTTCAGAGATCTTTAACGGAACCATACTGCCAGAAACCGAACGCGGTGTTGCCCCAGGCGCTTACTTGTACAATGTGAAAGTGCTGAACAGCGAAGGCTGGGGCTATGACAGTTGGATCATCTCGGGCATCGAATGGGCTGTAGATCATGGCGTAGATGTCATAAGCATGAGTCTCGGCGGATGGCCACTTGCTGGTCCAGCGGAAGACCCGTTGGCTCTGGCGCTCGATGCTGCCATTGAAAATGGAGTGGTCTGCGTTGTGGCGGCGGGAAACAGCGGCTGGGGATACTTCTCTGTTGAAAGCCCAGGCTTTGACCCCAAGGTAATCACTGTAGGCGCGACGACAGAAACGGACACATTAGCCGATTTCAGCTCAAGAGGACCCGAGGAGTTTGAGCTCCACGCGAAACCAGACATTCTGGCCCCAGGCACGTGCATAGTTGCAGCCTTCGCTGCATTCGATATGGTTGAAGACTACTATGGAATGCAGATTTTCTACTGGGAAATAAGCGGCACAAGCATGGCAACCCCACACGTTGCAGGCGCAGCAGCACTGCTTCTGCAAGCTTTTCCAGGAGCAACGCCATACGCTGTAAAGTCGGCAATGATGCTAGGTGCTGACGATCTGGGAAAGGACAGTATGGCTCAGGGCGCGGGCAGGCTCAATGTTGCAAAGGCTCGTGAACTGATGGCTGAGGCTCCGAATGAAATCAGAACGGTTATGAAACCTAGGGGCAGCATTACACCTGCTGAAATGCCGCGGACGCCCATGCCGAATCTCACTGCTGTCAGGATCTTGGTGGAGAATTCGTTCTGCAGGTCAGAGAGGATGTCCGTATTCCTTAGCTTGCTCATGATGGCAGGCGCAAACGTAGTTCCAGGTTTTGGGCCATACACTAACGACAGCTTGGTGAACTCTGGAACAGGAGAACCTGTCTACGATATCTTCATCATCGACGAACCCAGCTTTGTCAGCGAAACGCTGTTGCCGCCAAGCGTGCTAGCCTACTACGTTCAGCAAAACGGTACTGTCCTGTTTACAGGCGACAGACCCACAATCTGCAAAGACTACACAAACTGGACCAGACAATGGGGTATAAGCTGGAACAACGTAGCAGTCGGAGGATACTCAACTAACATTGCATCGCACCCAATAACGAGCGGCGTCGAAGAGATATACTTCGGCAGCCCAGTAGCCAGCCTAATCCTCGACACGCTAGTCGCTCCAAGCCCGCAATGCGTTGCTTGGGATCCAGTGTTTCCAGGAATTGCGGTCTGGCAGCCGACCAGCCCAAGCGTAGGGAAAGTGGTTATCATCTCTGACGATGACCTCTTGTCGGATATGTACCTGCAGACTTCGGATAACATGGTGCTGGGATTCAACATCATCAGATGGTTCACAGGCGTCTCTGACATGTTTGCAATACAAACAGCTTTGAACCCGCCAATAGAGTCTGAACATCCATACCCGGAAAACGCGGACATTACAATGGCAGTTTCAGCCCCACTGGGCTCACGATGGATCAGCCTGCACTTTGCAGAGATTGACCTCGAATATGCATTTGATTACATCACGGTCTATGACATGTTCATGAACCCAATAGAGCAATACACTGGCTATTACGAGGACATCTGGACGCGACCAACCTTGGGAGACACTCTTTATGTGAGGCTTACGAGTGATGAGATTATTCAGGCGTGGGGCTTCCTTGCCGACGCCATACACTTTGGGAATGTCCCTCAGGAAGTGCATGAGATATCACTGGGTGCGACATGGGAAAAGTACGTTTATGCTAACTCCACCTTCACAGTGAACCTTGACGTGAAAAACTCTGGAAACTATACTGAAGACGTAGCATTGATAATGACTCTGATAAACAGCACAGGCGGCATCGTCGTTGACAACTGGAACTTCAGAAACGTTACCGTAGCGCCAGGAGAGACAGTCAGCGCCGAAATGACATCCGAGATCATGCTTAACGCGACGAACCGATGCCAATTCTCGGGACTGCAGGACTACACGTTCTTCATAGTAGGCAGAATCTACAATTCATCAGGCAGCCCGCCATATCTAGAGATGATATTCAACGACAACGTCATAGTAGGCCAAGTCTCGGCTGTGATCAAAAACCCAAGAACCGGCCCTAACCCGTTGCTAAGCGTCATGACTCCCATGAAGATATCCCAAGACAGCGCACCACTTATCACAACGTTTCCGAAAGACTTCAGTTTGCACAACATCACAGCCTTCGTCAGCGGCGGAACACTGGAAAACGCCCAATTCCGAATCACAGGCACAGTCACTCAGATCGCAGGCTTCGTCGACCTTCCAGAATTCACGTACCATACTCTCATAAATATGCCACCAGACATTCTTCCGGATCCTTCACCAGCCTACTTCACGCCTAACTTAACAGCTACCCTGAACAGCTCTATAGATCTGGGCAGTTACTCAGGACCAACGATGCTTTCTGCAGAACTGCAGATATACATTGCAGAGCACATCTCGCCAGGAATGTACACAGGTGCAATCGAACTAGTTAACGATACAAACGTGATTGCTTCTTCAAGTCTGAGCTTCGAGGTTCAACCACGCTCGAAATACAAGGTCCTGTGGGAAGACTACTACAATGACTATTTCAATGGATGGCAAGACTGCGAACGACTCTGGGGAGGCGCATTCTGGGGCACGGGCACGTTCGAATGGTGGAAGCTCGTGTCTCAAGCAGGATTCGACGTGGACTCACTGCATCAGCAGTCACACTTCGAGCAACATGTAGGCGCTCTCGGCACGAATACAACTGAGCCGCTAGGAATAATCGCTTACGGCGGATACAATGCGTTGTACCTGTTTGACGACGACTTCTACTTCCGACCAACCGAAATCTCAGTGCTAAGGCAGCTTTATGAGACAGGCAAGATGGACTTTGCACTGAACTTCGAAAGCTCAGAACTGAACGTGTTCACAGGCTACTATGGCATTAACGCTTCATCAACAAACTTTGACATAGTCATCGACAAGTTCGACAGAACCCATCCGATCTTCAACGGAGTGAACAACTTCACCCTCATGATCGGACCCACACTCTTGACAAGCACTCCTGTTGCAAACTCTGTGACACGCGGCCTCGCTGTCGGAACAGGCGACTTCGGAGTTGGCCCTGAAGGCGGCTTCGTCGTGGCCGTAAACGAGATGCATGCCACGAAACATTCCACAACCAGAATGGTGGCGGTTGCCGACAGCAACACCTTCGAGTACCTGGAATACTCGGACTATATGTTATGGCTCTACACCTGGATTTACACAGGAGAAGGCGTAGTCGGAACAACCGACACTGCCAAGTTCGCCGTCAACATACTCAGATGGCTGGATCCGCAGACTTCTAATGAACCGCCAGTCGTGGACTACTTTGCCGCTTCACCTATGACTGCAAGGATCGGCGAAACGGTCAGCGTGGACGCCATCGTTCATGACCCAGAAGGCGACACATTCAACGTGACTATTGCCGTCCGAAACCCTGATGCCTCGTGGAACAATGCAACAGTCACTCCTGTAGGAGGACATTGGCTCAGAAGCTTCACGCCAGCCGCGGAAGGCACGTACAAAGTGTACGTTGTCGCAACCGACTCTTACGACGCTGTGACAGAAATGCTTGGCGCAACCATCGAAGCAGTGAATATGGCTCCAGAGATCGTTTCAGCTTCGATCTCCTCGAACAGCGTCATTCAAGGAGAAGTTGTCTTCATCGGCGTGCATGCGAAGGACACGGAAGACGGAGCACCTGCTAGCACAAGAATCACTATATCAGGTCCAAGCGGTTCTCCCTACAACTACGACTTTGCAGGAGTCTACTACGCAAGCGCGAATTTCAACACATCGGGCATTACACTAGGAATCTATGGTGTCAACGTTACTGTCCAAGACTCCAATGGCAAGCAGACAAGAGCGAACATAGGCTTCTTTGAAGTTCAAGCACCACCAGAGAACAATGCGCCATCGATCACTTCCCACTCGATATCGCCTCAAACCGTCTTCGTAGGCGAGACGGTGTTCATCAACGTCGGCGCTGAAGACGCAGAAGACATCATTCCAGCAAACATAACGGTCACGGTGATGGATCCCACTGGCGCAACAACCGTTCACACCTTCAACAACATGGCGCTCGCCAGCTTAGCAGTCAACACCACCGGCAAGCCGACAGGAATCTATCAAGTAACAGCCGTAGCAACTGACAGCCAAGGTGCATCCACAGCAGCCACGATCGGACACTTCGAGGTCAAACCAGTTCCCTCTGCAGGATTACCAATCAGAGAGGCAACCTTGGGCATCGGAATCATAGGCCTAGTACTACTAGTCTTTGCGGTGCTCTTGCTGTTCATGCGACTTCCAAGCAAAGCTCAACCAGCTCCAACATAAAAAAAAGTCGGAATACAATCACCCTCTTTTCTTTTTAATTCTAGATTGTCATATTCAGGTTACAAGGCTTTTCAGCATCGCTTGAAAGGAATCTCGCAAACGTTGCTTCTGCACGTTCAACGTTCTTCTGAGCTTTATGAGAATGGAATGCCTGTGTATCCAGACGAACTAGGCTGTCAAGAACCAGTCTGTGCTATTCTATGACGTAACGATAGGCCAAGTGTTTGCCTGCTGTCGGGCTTTTTCGGATGATGCGCAATATATCTCCGGGTTTTGCGCCGATGGCTTTTGCTGCTGGGTCTGAGGAGCTGATTTGCGGAAGTTGGTAAGGTTTGACACGGTACTTAGTCAGCAACTCTTGCTTTTCATCGTCCTCGAGGATTTCGTGTTTTGGCACAAGCTTGTGTTCGAATATGTCAAAGGCTGGGAAGGTTTTTGGCAAGAGTTCGATTTTCTTTTTCTTGGCGCTCTGTTTTACGGCGTGCGTGTATCGGCCGTCTGTGACTATTAAGCCTCTTTCTACTTCTGCGTCTTTCATGGCTTTTTGCAGGCGGTTGATTGCGGCTATGCCCACGGTTGTTTCGCCAGGAACAACCCAGACAAGTGCTCTTTCTTTTTCCTTGGGCATGTCAATTATGTAGCCTATGCCGTCTTCATGTTTCGTTTTCTTGATTAGTTTGTATTTTCTGAGCTTGATTAGTACTTCTGCCTTGCGTTCTTCCAGACTCTCTATCTTCTTACTCAAACCGTTAAACCCCAAGCTTCAAAGAACAGTCGAAACCTAAACAAG
>Ga0315289_10013041_pt1 | contig 11664 bp, 11 predicted proteins | sample YL17G11_40_MG_FD_203452 | JGI IMG/M metagenome (GOLD analysis project Ga0315289, IMG submission 203452) | Sediment microbial communities from Yellowstone Lake, YNP, Wyoming, USA - YL17G11_40 | ecosystem: Environmental > Aquatic > Freshwater > Lake > Sediment | place: USA: Wyoming | collected... | reverse complement strand
ATAAAAAAGAAACAATTAATATAAAAATAATAAAAGAAAAAACTCCCACTAAAGGATTATGAAAAAAAGCAATATTTAAAGTGACTATTAAGACACTAAACCAACCTAAAAATAATACTAAAATCCTATTAACATTAAACCATGCTAGTTTCATATATTGGCATTTTTAATCTGAGATAAATAAGACAAATATTTATCGGCGATAATATTCCAATCGAAGATATCTATTAATCTTTGCCTAATGTGCATATATTCTTGACTTTGGTAATTTATAGAATCAGATATTAATAATTTATATATTTTTTGCCGCAACTCGTCCTTACATTTTGCCCTAAACAAAGAACCATATGAATTGTCGATTAATTCCCTTGTACCACCTACATCACTTGCAATGACTTTACATCCACATATCAATGCTTCAAGTACTGTTGTTGGCAAACCTTCTGAATAAGAAGGATTAACAAATAAATCCGTGATACTAAGAATTTCTACCAATTCATCAGTATTTCTCTCTCCTAAAAATACGATGTCTCTGTCGTGGTGAGCTAACTTTTGTAATTCAAACTTAAAATTACCTTCTCCTACGATTAGTAGTTTTATATTATTAATTAAATCTTTAACTTGATGAAATACATCTATTAAATCCTGAACTCCTTTAGCTTCAATTAATCTCCCCACGAATGTGATTACTTTAAATTCTTGTCCTATTTTTAAACGCTCCTTAAAATTAGTATTTACTCTATTAAATTTGAGAGTGTCAACTCCATTATATATAACATTGTAATCTTTAGCTCCTAAGTGTTTCGATAGTTCACCTGATGCCTTTGATATTGCCAAGTTATAATTTGCCCATCTAGTAACTAAATAACCCATTGTGTGATCATATATACAACTTAATAAATTAATAATAGGATTAGATAAAAATGAGTGCTGAGTACCATGCTCAGTATGTATTATTTTTATTTTATTAACCTTTGCAAATATAAAACCTAAAAATGTAGTTAAAAAAAATCGAGTCTGTGTATTAACAAAATAATATTTTTCTTGTTTTATCTTTTTAAAAATATACCAAAAAAATTTGTTTGGCTTGGGTATTGGATATGTCCCACCTAATATATTCCAGCAATCTAATCTAATAATTTTCAACCCACTAAAAAACTCCTCGTGTGGAGCATTATTCGTATTACATGTTATTATATCAACTTTTACACCTCTAAAAACTATTCTTTTATATATCTCTAGTATATACTTTTCGTAACCACCTTTATGTGGATAAAAATATGCAGCAAAAACTAAAATTTTCATAAATGATTATTGCTCAAATCAATATCTTTCAGACTCTCCTTTCTTACAAAATTCTCAATCCTTTTCTCCAACCTACGAATAATTACGTAATTTCTAAAAGTAACACCAATAACAACAACTATAGCAACTATAACAATAAGATCAAAAGTTCTTGTTATGCTGAATGTTTTTAATATAAAATTTACACTTACTGGAAAAATAACTACAACAATCAACCCAATCCATAAAATCATCCATAAAATTAATTCTTTTGAGGTAAATTCTTTACGTCGATAATGTAAAAAACTGAAATAAATCATCCATAGAGCAAAGATTATAGCTACAATTTGAATACCAATCATATTATTTTCCAAATTATTAAATTAAAAAATATTCTTAAGCCATCAAAAATTGTTGTTCCTTTATATTTATCGTGGTAAATTGTGTCAATATATATTTCAGAATATCTTAATTTATTTTTACCAGTATTCACAATCATTTCTGTTTCAACTGAATAATTATGCGTGTTCCAACTAACCTTATCAAATATATTTGCTCTAAAAGCTCTAAAACCAGATTGGGTATCAGAAATATTTACTCCAAATAAAAATTTGATTATAGTCGATAAGAATCTATTTCCAAATGTCATCATAAATGGCATATTATGGCCAATTTTTCTTGAGCCAAAAACTATATCAATATTTTCTTCTTCGATTTCCTTGATAAATCTTGGTATATCTTCAGGTTTGTGTTGCCCGTCAGCATCCATAAAAATTATAATATCAGCACCAAGTCTTAAAGCTGCTAAACATCCAGTTTTAAGAGCGGCACCCTTACCTAAATTAATCCCGTGTCTTAAAGTTATAATCTTCTCACTAATATCATCAGATAAAACTTTTTTGTTTTCACTAGAACCATCATCAACCACAATAATTTGATCAGCAGAATCTTTTGTTTTAAATAAAACTTCTCTTATCCTATTCCCCTCATTAAACGCTGGTATGACTACTATTGTTTTCATCTTCCTATCCCCTTATATATTATTCCTAACTTTTCTATTTTTTCCTTATCAAGACAATTTCGTCCATCAACCACCACTTTTATACCATACTTTTTTAGTTTTGCCAAGTCCATTTTTACAAACTCATTATGATTAGTAACTAATATGATGGCTTGGCATTTTTTTAATAAGTCATCCAAATTTTTAATAGTTGATTTATCAGGAAAATAAGGATCATAAATTTCTATTTTCGGTTCAAGTTCTTGCAAATACTTAATAACTTTTAGTGATGGGCTTTCTCTTATATCACCAACATTGGCCTTGTATGACAAGCCTAAGACTCCAACAGTTGTCCCCTTAACAGACTTTTGAATCTGGTTTAAAGCATCTTGAAGCTTCTCAACAGTATAAGCCGGCATACTATTATTAATATCCCTAGCTAGTTTTAAAAACTTGTGATCAAAACCAGACATTTTGGCACGTTCAATAAGATAATAAGGATCAACGGGAATACAATGGCCACCAACTCCTACTCCCGGCCAATGCGGCATAAAGGCAAATGGTTTGGTGGAAGCACCTTTTATTACATCAATTAAGTCAATACCAAGTTTTTCAAATGACTTAGCTAATTCGTTGACAAAAGCAATGTTGATATCCCGAAAAGCATTTTCAATTATCTTAGTTGCTTCTGCTTCTTTAAGTGATTTCATTGGTGTAACCGCGGCCTCTAGAATGCTCTTATAGAACTTTACAGCTCTCTCGCAACCTTTCTTGGTAAGCGCACCAATACAGCGCGGTATGTTTCTTACGTTCCATTTAGGATCACCTGGATTAATTCTCTCTGGACAATGGGCTAAATCAAAATCCCTACCTGCTTTTAAACCAGATTTTTCCAAAATAGGCAGCATTACCTCCTCGCATACACCAGGATTTACTGTTGATTCCATGATCACTAAACTTCCCTTTTTTAAATTTTTTCTGATTCCCTCTGTGGCAGAAATAACTGGTTTTAAGTCAGGATTATATTGTTCATCTACCGGCGTAGGTACACAAACCACAATGATATTAGATTTCTTGATCACAGAATAATCTGTGGTAGCTTCGATTTTAACTTGCCTTAACCATTCATCTAATTCTTCGTCAGCTATTGGGCTGATGCCTTTATTAACAAGATTAATTTTTTTCCTATCTTTACCTAAACCGTAGACTTTATAACTTTTTTCCGCGCAAAGGCAGGCTAAAGGTAAACCTACGTATCCAAGACCAATAATAGCAACTACTTCCTTTTTTTTATTTTTTACTCTTTTTTTCATATTCTTTTCTAAACCATTGATAAGTTAATTTTAATCCTTGATTCAATTTTACCATTGTCTCCCAAGTAAAACTTTTTATTGCCTTTCTAGCATCCAATGCACTCCATTTTAATTCACCTTTAATTGGTGGACCGTGTTTTACCTTAGTTGTTGTTCCTGAGACCTTGTTGATTATTTTGTATAACTTAATAACCGACGTTTCTTTACCAGTACCAATATTAAAATATCCACAAGCATTTTTATTTAATGCATTGACAAAAACATTAACAACATCATCAACATATATATAATCTCTGGTTTGCCTGCCACTACCATTAATAATAAGTGTTTTATTACTTAATATTTTATCAATGAAAATGGCCACCACGCCAGCCTCGCCTTCTGGATCTTGGCGTGGACCATAGACATTAGACAGGCGAAAAGAAACAAAATTTAATTGATGTACTAATTGATAAAAATATAGATAGTTATCAATAGCCAACTTGGCAATACCATAAGGTGAATTTGGCTGTGGCAAATAACTTTCTGGTGTCGGCATTATTTTCGCATCGCCATAAATCGCACCGCCGGAAGAGGTGAAAATGAATTTTCTTACTTTACACTTGACGCAATTTTCTAATACATTTATCGAGCCTAATATATTTATATTTGCATCATAAATTGGATCAATTATTGATGTTCGCACATTTTTCTGTGCCGCTAAATGAAAAACTATATCAAAATTTTCTTTATGAAATATGTCTTTAATTTTTTTATCAACAATGTCTATTTTATAAAATTTTGCTGATTTATTAATATTTATTCTTTTGCCGCTAGATAAATCGTCAATAATTACCGTCTGATAACCTTCCTTAATTAATCTATCGACAAGATGAGATCCGATAAACCCTGCACCACCCGTTACCAAAATTTTCATATTTATAAATTTAAATAATGTATAATTGAATTATTTTATAATATAATTTTTATCAAGGGAGAGTTGGTGCAGGGTAAAACCGGCACCGCCGGTGACTAGAACTTTCATAATATTATAATATTACTTAACCACGAATTTATTTTCGCCAATCTACATAAATCCTCTGTGATCAATATTATTAACTTAATGGGAAATTAGTGTTGATGCCGTCTAGGTTAAAAACTTGAGAGGTAAAGTGGTTATTAATTAGTAATTTTAATAAATTATTTCTCGTCGTATTTATGGATTAATGGATCCAATAAATGTTGATTAGCTTTTATATCGTCAATAGTTTTATCTAAGCCTTCTTCAAGACCAACCAAAGGAAACCACCCTAACTTTTGTTTTGCCAGCGTTATATCTGGTAGACCAAGAGGGGTCATAAATAATAACGGTTCCTCAAAAATAACTTTAGATTGCGAACCAATTTTTTCCTTTATACGATTGGCTATATCTAACATTTTATATTCCTCATAGTGTCCTAAATTAATTGGCCCTCTTTCTTTTGAATCCATCATACGAATTAATCCATTTATAATATCACTGATATAACAAAAATTAGAAGTAAAATTTTCATCTCCATATATAATTAGGGGTCTATTATTTAAAGCTTGTAATATAAAATCAGGTAACATATGGCCATCAAAAAGTGACATTCGAGGTCCATAGGTCCTAAAAACTCTTATAATTTTCGTATCAATATTAAACATATCACGATATGTAATTACAGCTGATTCAGAAAATCTTTTACCTTCATCGTAACAACTTCTAGGACTGGTAAAATTAACCCAGCCTTGATATTCTTCCTCGAACTGAGGAGAGTCTTTATATCGTGGTCCGTAAACAACGGCTGATGAAGTAAATAGTAATTTTGCTTTGTACTTTACCGCTAATTCTAAAATATTAATTGTTCCAATTGAATTAGCTTGAAGTGTTTTTATTTTAAATTTATCAAAATTTTTAGGAGAAGTTGGACAAGCTAAATGATAAATCTCTTGAATACCTTGAAATTTTACTTTAAATTTATCTAGTTCATTATATTCTTCTAAATTTATTGGTTTTGTAATATCGTGTTTTATAAAAATAAAATTTGGATATTGCAAAAGATGATTGATATTTTCGATGTTACTCGTAATAAAATCATCAACACATATTACATTATTTGTCTTAACCAATTCATCACAAAGATGAGATCCAATAAACCCCGCTCCACCAGTAATTAAAATATTCTTTTTTTCAGTTAGATATTTTTTTGTTGTCATATAATTTTAAATTAATTAAATATATTTTATCCTTAAAAAAATCAAAGTTAAAAACATGCTAATGCTATTTATCAATATTTTAAAGGGAGAACCCAAGAAGGCGGAACTCGATTTATCAACCCAAACAGTTGGTATTTCTTTGATATAAAAATTATTTATCTTCATTAAATACAATAATTCAACATCAAAACCCATATTAAACACGGTAAGTTTTCCAATCACCCTCTTTATTGCTTCTTTTTTAAATATTTTTGCTCCGCATTGAGTATCAGAATAAGGTAACCAAAATAAAATTTTAACCAAAAAAGCAAATCCAAAACTTATAATCTTTCTTAAAAATGTTCGATTGATTACTTTGGCACCTCTTTTCCATCGGGAAGCAATAACCCCATTAGCCTCTGCAATATGAGATATTAACCTATTATATTCCTCAGGTGAAGTAGAACTATCAGCATCAACAAAACCAATCAAATCGCCAATTGCTTCTTCAAATCCCCTTTTTACACCACCACCTTTACCAATTGTTTCCTTAATATTTATATATTTAACAACACCTGGATTTTTTGTTTTATAATTTTTAACTATTTCTAATGTATTGTCACGACAACCATTTAAAACTACGATTATCTCTACTTTATCTTTTTTAAAATATTGTAGATATATATCTAGAGTCTGACCAATTCTTTTCTCCTCATTATATGCCGGGATAATAATTGAAAGGAACATATTATTCAAACTTTATTATAATGAAATTTTTCATATCTGGCAAGTATAATTAATCTTTGAAAGTCCAATATTTATTCCCTATGTAATTACTAATAGTAATAATGACTATAGCAATAAATTTTGCGATATAATCTTCATATGCCCCAAATATAATATCTAGTTTTGTAAATTCAACAATAGAATACATAATACCGATGTGTAATAAATAATTAGCTACACTCACTATAAAAAATTTGATATATTCAATTCCAAATTTTCCACTTTTTCCTTTTTTAAATGTCCAATATTTATTTAATAAAAAATTATTTATAATGGCAATAAATACACTAATGCAAGTAGCATAAATATAGTAAAGATGAGCAACTCTAGTTAAAATAGTATATATGCCGACATCAATTATAGTGCCAGTTATACCGACAACACAATATCTTATAAATTCACTAAGAGTTGAATTTTTTTCTATTCTAAAAAAATTATTATTAATCATTACTTATTTAATAGATAGAATTAACAAATATACCGCCATGAAAAGATTTTTCAAAGGCGAAAAACTGATACTTTTTATTACCATTTAAATCCAGGATTCTTACATGCGGACCGCCGCCTGGGCCAGCACCAGTGATTACCTCATCCTTATTATCAGCATCAATATCACCAGCAGATACTGATACTCCACCACGAAAATTTTTATCATAAGCAAAAAAACCAGGGTTAAACTTTGCTTTACCATTCTTATCAAAAATCCTTACCTGCGGACCGCCGCCTGGGCCAGCACCAGTGATTATTTCTAGTGTCCCGTCACCATCAAGATCACCTGTAGCGACACTTACACCATTACGAAATGTTGAAGCATAGGCGAAAAAACCAGGGTTAAACTTTGCCTTACCATTTTTATCAAAAATCCTAACCTGTGGGCCACCACCTGGGCCAGGACCGGTGATTATCTCTTCAGAACCATCATTATCTAAATCACCAGTAGCGACACTTACCCCACCTTTAAAATTAACTCCATAAGCAAAGAAGCTATTAATTAATTTTCCATCATGATCAAAAATCCTAACCTGTGGGCTACCACCTGGGCCAGGACCGGTGATTATCTCATCTATTTTATCGCCATTAATATCACCAGCCGCAACATTAATACCACCGTGAAATTTTGAGTCATAAACAAAAAAACTATTAATTACTTGGCCGTCTTGTTTAAATATTCTTACCTGTGGGCCACCACCTGGGCCAGGACCGGTGATTATCTCATCTATTTTATCGCCATTAATATCACCACCGGTTATTTTCACACCACCTTCAAAATTTTTAGCATAAGCATAAAAACTGGATAATTCAATTCCTTCTCTATCCACAATTTTAACCTGCGGTTCTTTTCCAGCGCCTGGGCTAACTATAATATCTTTTGGAATAATAATTTCAACTGGTGGACCAGCTAAACATTGATAAATATTCAAGCGACCGTAACCCAACTGATTAATATAATTTTGATTAATATTGTCTATTTTATCACTATTAATTAAAAGAGTTTCAATTATCTCATTATTTGAAAGATCCGCATGGTAAGATTTTATTAAACTAATAGTACCGACAACATATGGAGCAGCCACTGATGTGCCATACCATCCACCACCATAATATTCATTTAAACTTTGAGCTGGCTCATAAACTAAAGCTGTAAAAATATCTATACCAGGTGCTGAGATATCTATACATTTTGATCCGTAATTAGAAAAACTTGCTTTTTGATCAGATTTATCTGTGGCTGCCACACCAATTACGTTTTCATTGCAAACGGGGTATCTGGGGGTTTGATTTAAATCTATACCTTCATTACCAGCAGCAGCGACTACAATGACACCAGCATCATGAGCGCGATTTATAGCATCAGTGAGAGTCTGACTGTTAGAATCACCAACAAAACTCAAATTAATAACATTAGCGCCATTAGCCACCGCATAATCAATACCCTGGGCGACTGACAAGGTATCACCTACTCCCTGGCTATCCAAAACACGAATAGCCATAATTTTGCTAGACCAGTTGACACCGGCTATCCCTTGATTATTATTACCATTAGCTAAAGCTACTCCGGCTATAGCCGTACCATGATTTATTGCTTCTAAGGTCCATGAACCGCTAAATTGAGGATTGGGGTCATTATTTTTATCAATAAAATTCCAGCCATAATAATCATCTATATAGCCATTGTTATCATCATCAATTCCATTACCAGGTATTTCATCTTCATTTTTCCAAATATTATTGACTAAATCAGGATGATCTAAATCAACACCTGAGTCTAGTATGGCTACTGTCACAATGGGTTCACCTGTTTCAATATCCCAGACTTCAGGCGCTTTTATCTTCGTTAATGCCCATTGACTAGAAAAATATGGGTCATTAGGTAATAAAGCGCTCCTATAAATATAATTTGGTTCAACATAATCTACCAGGTCGCTATTTATCCATTTTTTTACACTACTCGCTATACCAATATTTGATAAATTACTAAATTTATAAATCTTTGTATTATTCTTGAGCTTTATTAATATTTCGCCTGATTTAGCATAAGGATTTATTATTTTTTCATAATTAACTCTTGCTTTACACATTAATGGAACCAAACAAATCAAAATAAAAATAATAAAAAAAGTATATAAATATTTTAGTCTTAACATAAATTATTTATTTATAGGCGTCTTGTCAAGTTCAACCTTTACTTGTTGCTCAACTTTATTTCTTAGAATGGTTAAATTTACTATATCACCAATATTAAAATCCTGTATATAACTAGTTAGATCATTTTTTTGATCTATTTCCAAATCATTCACTTTTAAAATAATATCATTTTCCTTGAGACCTGCTTTTTGAGCTGGACTGTTAGGTTCTATACCAGGAATTTTATTATCCTGACTGAATATAAGAGCACCTTTATTTCTTGACTGACTTAATTCATCAGTAATATTAACAGCCTTCGATAAATTTATATAACGCACCCCTAAATAAGGTCTTTCGATACTATTATTTTTTAATACACCATTTAAAATCGATTCTATATACTGAATCGGAAATACCTCATTATATTTCTCGTTTTTCCATGTTAAACCTATAAGTTTACCTTCTAAATTAATAACAGGAGAAGCACTGAAGTCAAAATTATTTTCAATTAGAATTGCTCCAGAAAATTTTTCTGAATTTTCTATTAAGTCAGATTGAATTTTGAACTGCTTAAAATTTAAATTTTTTATGCGAGTTAATAAAACATCCTGAGTATAATTATTAATATTATTTTGTAAAATAATTATTTCATCACTATTATTAAGATCATCTGGATTTACAATATCAATGACTGGTAAATTCAAAGCATCTATCTTTAGAAATATGGTATTTGTCACTTGATCCTCCAAATAATTAATAACTGGGTATATTTTTTTATCTGCCGTAATTACGACATATTCTTGTTTTAGGTTATCGATAACTTGATTGGTAGTAAGAATTAAACCATCATTGGTTAAAATAGCACCTTCACCCTTTTTTTCATTATCAAGATAGATCTGATCCAAATCAGTATCTTTGGCTGTCTTTTTTAAAAAAATATCAACTGTGGCCGGTCTTACTTTTTCAACTGCTTGCTGAATCATTGTATTATTTTGAATTATATTATTTTTTTGCTGTTTAATTATAGTTAGTGTTTGTGATAAATTATCAGCAAAACCTATATCTTTCAATAAAGGTATTTCTGAGCCATACATAAGAAATAAAATTATACTTAAGAGGCCAGCAACAAATCCAAAAATAATTGATAAAAAAACAATAGTAAATATACCAGGATGGGCAGATTTTGCCTTTTCTATTTTTTTAATATTGTCATTATTATAAATTTTTAATATGGCGTTTTCTTTTTCTTCACGAAAATTTGGTGATGTTGGACTTGTTTTTATTTTCATAATTTTCTAAAAATTTGTTAAATCCAAGGAGCAGTAGCTAAAATTAATATTAACACAAAAAAAGAAACTAATAAATATTGTCTTACTGATTTAAAATTAATTAAACCTAATAGATAGTCACGACTAACGTTTATAATAACGTAATAAAAAATAATTAAGATTACAGCATTAACAAAATAACTTGTTGGTAAAAAGTCAACACACCAAAAAAGTTCAGCGATTATTATACCAATTATGATTAAAAATAAACGAGCTTTGCGAAAATTTATTTTATTGACCCATAAGGTTTGATAACTAATTAATATTGTCACGATGAAAACAAGTATTGTTAAAAACCATGTCGGTGTATTAATAAATAAACCGAAACTATAAAAACTGGCATAAAATAAAAAAATTGAAATCAAATTAACATAACCTGAAAGATTCTCTATAGTATAGGGTTGATACTTTTCAGTCTGATGAAAAAAGGAATATATATTAATAATAATTAATATATATGTAAGAACTGACCCAATAATAAATATCTGTTTAATATTATTATTTTCTAAAAATAATAATATTATTGAGCATGAAATAATAAATAATAATGGAGAAAGTAAAAAATGACCGAAATCTTTACTCTTAAAATTCTTATTTGTTAATCGCCAGATTGTTAAAATTACTGTAATAATTAATAAAGGGGCAATAAAATATATAAAAGACGGTTTCCACAATAAAAACTCATATAAAAATAAAAGTAGTGAAGCGCTGAAGTATGGCAAAATCTTATCAAATATAATCATAGATCACTACTTTTAGTTTTTAATTTCGGTATTATCTTTCTTTATTAATTTATCCATTTCATCATTTGATAAACCGTCTTTTATTTTTTGAACTATTTTTAACAATTCAGAAGTCGATATTTTTTCTAGATCTTTTTTCTTTTCCTGTGCCGTAATATCTTGGCATATTGCCGCTATTAATTGTTGAGTTTTTTCGGGATGTTTTATATTATTTAATTCTATATTGGCTGTTGGCCCAGCTGTCTGTATTATCACGCTACCATAGTGAAACACTGTTTGGGCAATGCCTTTAATCCTAAAGCTTACATCCTGAATTTTATCATAGGTTGTCTCGGAAACTGTACGATCAAAAAAACCTCTTTGATCAATGTCAATTATTCTTTGATTGG